>OGPK01000081.1_pt1 | contig 113587 bp, 104 predicted proteins | sample 1552921 | NCBI WGS metagenome assembly OGPK01 (sample SAMEA2580264, study PRJEB22360) | human gut metagenome | biome: human gut; feature: human-associated habitat; material: faeces | place: Denmark | collected 2008/2010 | reverse complement strand
GGGCAGAATGCGGGAATGGGGTGTGTCCCGCCGCGGACCCGCCAGCCGCAACACCTGCGGCTTCGCCCATTGTGAGGCACACGGGCATCACACGCACAGAGCCCTGAATGCGCTTATCGCACGAAATGGAACGCCCGGCGACGATCACGTTTTTCACGCCCTGCGGCAGCAAAGCGCGGTAGGGAATGCCGTGCGACTCGCCCGGGCCGTAGCGGCTTTTCACCGTCGATCTTGCCGACGGCTGCAAGCTTTGCTTCTTCGAGCGTATAGTGCGCGCCGCTGCGGCTGCCGCCGTGCAGCCCGAAGGGCCGTCGCCGACCACGATCACGTCGTAATCGGTATTGAGCGGAATGGAACGGGATCTAAGGGTATACATGTTGAATCTCTTTTCATCTTTAGATCAGGCAGATAAACGCTGCGCTGCTTTAAAGATAACAAAGACAAGCGAAAAAAACAAGAGGTGAATATGCAGTGCGTAGTATTTTAGTAAAAATCGATATAAAGCATCAATTTTGCTCTGCGCCGCCGATGGGGCGCTCCGCGTGGATCTGTGGGGAATCGGTGCGGGAATAGGGGACGCGGATCGTCACCGTGGTGCCGACCAGAATGGCGGAATCGATCTCAAACATAAAATCATCATCGTAATAAATGTGCAGGCGCTCCAAAATATTGCCGATGCCGTAGCCGCCGCAATGGCCGTAAAGAACGAAGCCGTGCGGTTTAACGAGATCGACGGCACAGCCGTGCGCCGCGAGATTCGCCTGCCGGATAAATTCTAAAAATCAAAACTCAAAATTTTTCCTCCAAATCAGCAAAAGACGTGTACCGGGAAAGCCTGGCGCACGTTTTTTGTTTTGTGCAACTTATGGGGAGCGCGGTATTGAAATTGCGTTGTTTTTTTGCTATAATAGAGTGAATTATAGTCTAAAGCGGTTTATCGGCGGAAAATCCGTGTTTGATAAACCGAAATGCCCGAACAAAACCGGCTTTTGCCGGAAGCTGAATATTAAAGTGAGGGAAAAACATGCGGATCATAATCGACGCATTCGGCGGCGACAACGCCCCGGACGAAATTATAAAAGGCTGCCGTCTGGCGGCAGATGAGCTCCATGTGCAGATCGTTTTAACCGGCGACGAAAAGAAGATCAGAGCAGCGGCGGAAAAGCTGAATGTTAACGTTTCCGATTTTGAGATCATTGACTGCCCGGATGTCATCACGATGGAGGATGAGCCCACAGCGATCACGCGCGCCAAAAAGCAAAGCTCTATGGCGGTCGGCCTGCGCGCTTTGGCAGAGGGCAAGGGCGATGCGTTTGCGTCCGCCGGCAACAGCGGCGCACTCGTCGTTGGCGCCACATTGCTCGTCAAGCGCATCAAAGGCGTCAAGCGCGTGGCATTTGCACCGCTCATGCCGAAATCCGAGGGCTTTTTCATGCTGGCAGACGGCGGCGCAAACAACGAATGCCGCCCCGAAATGCTGGAGCAGTTCGGCATGATGGGCTCCGTGTATATGCAGAAGGTCATGGGTGTTCAAAAGCCGCGCATCGGCCTTGCAAATGTCGGCACGGAGCCGCACAAGGGCGGCGAACTGCAGCACGCGGCGTTTGCACTGCTGAGCGAAAACAAAGACGTCCATTTCATCGGCAACATTGAAGCCAGAGACATTCCGTTTGATGCGGCAGATGTTGTGGTGTGCGACGGTTTTACGGGCAATATCCTTCTTAAGATGTATGAAGGCGTCGCCATGGCGCTGATGAATAAATTCAAGGCCGTTTTCAAAAAGAGCCTAAAAAATAAACTTGCGGCGGCAATGGTTTTAAACGACATGAAAGCCATGAAAAAAGAGCTTGATTATAACGAATACGGCGGTGCGCCGATCCTCGGGTGCTCGAAGCCGGTCTTTAAGGTACATGGCAGCGCCAAGGCTTCCACGCTGAAAAACGCCATTGCGCTTACGGTGAAGTACGCCGAGTCCGGCATTATAAGTGAGATCACCGCAGCCCTACAAAACGAGAAAACGGAAAACACGAACGAATAACAAGACAGCAAAGGTATAACTATGAGATCATTGGATGAATTTGAAAAAAAGATCGGATATAAATTTAAGAACCGCAATCTGCTCATCACAGCGCTGACGCACTCCTCCTACGCAAACGAGAGCCGCGGCGGCGACCAGAGTTATGAGCGACTGGAATTCCTCGGCGATTCTATTTTGGGGTTTGTCACGGCGGAATACCTGTGCAAAGCGTTCCCGGATATTCCCGAAGGCAAGCTGACAAAGAAGCGTGCGGCACTCGTATGCGAAAAATCGCTTTGCGGGTTTACACGCAGCTTCGGCGCAGGCGAGCTGCTGCGTCTCAGCCACGGCGAGCAGCACAGCGGAGGCAGAGAACGCCCAAGCATCTTAGCGGACGTGTTCGAATCCATTACGGCGGCGATCTATCTCGATTCCGGCAGCTTGGAGGAAGCCAAGCGCTTTGTACTGCACTACATTGAACCGGCGGCGCAGTCTGCAGGCGAACGCCCGTTTAAAGACCACAAGACGATGCTGCAGGAGATCATTCAGCAGAACCCCGGTGAACGGCTCGAATACGTCCTCACCGGCGAGCATGGTCCCGACCATGACAAGCACTTCACCGTAGAGGTGCACCTCAACAGCAATGTCATCGGCAAGGGCGGCGGACGCAGCAAGAAGGAAGCCGAACAGCAGGCGGCACGTGAAGCACTGGAGCTGATGGGCTATTAAGCACGCGAATATCTCAATTTTTATTCCGCACAACGGCTGCCCGCAGCAATGCAGCTTCTGTAATCAGAACCGCATCACGGGTGAAAATCATCAGCCGCAGCCTGAAGAAGTGGCGGCGCTGCTGCAAAGCGCAGCAAAGCAAATGGGGGAGCGCGTGCAGAACGCCGAGATCGCATTTTTCGGCGGCAGCTTCACGGCAATCGACCCCGATTACCGTTTGGCGCTTTTAAAAACAGCGCACGCAGCATGCGAAACATACGGCTTTGCCGGTATCCGCTGCTCCACGCGGCCGGATGCCATTGATGATGAACGTCTGACCGTATTAAAGCAATACGGCGTAACGGCAATCGAGCTCGGTGCGCAGTCGATGGATGGCGAAGTGTTGCTGCTCAATCGTCGGGGGCATACCGCAAAGGATGTGGAAAACGCTGCGCGGTTAATTCGCGCATACGGCTTTGAGCTCGGCTTGCAGATGATGACCGGGCTGCCCGGCGACAGTGACGCAAAGGCGATGAAGACTGTCAAAAGGCTGTTGGCTCTAAAGCCGAACACCATGCGCATTTACCCTACGATCGTCTTAGAAAACACACCACTGTGCGATTTGTACCGCGCTGGAAAATACACACCGCAGACCTTAGAGAATGCTGTTTCACTCTGTGCAAAGCTCATCCCGATGATTGAGCAGCGCGGTGTAAAGCTCATCCGTGTGGGACTGCACGCCAGCGAAGAACTGGAAAACCGTGTCGCGGGACCGTTTCACCCCGCTTTTATGGAGCTGTGCCGCAGCGCGATCTTCCGCAAAAACGTCCTTAAAGCGCTTCAAGCCCGAAACGATTCGGAAGTGACGATCGATGTTGACCCGCGCATGCTTTCCATTGCGCTCGGACAGAAAAAAGAAAATTTGCAGCATTTCTCTAAGCACGGCTACACCGTGCACATCCGCCCGGATGCTTCGCTTTCCGGCGGCACATACAGGCTACGATAGGCAGGTAAACAGATGCTTTTAAAATCTCTGGAGCTGCAGGGCTTCAAAACCTTTCCCGATAAAACGACTTTAAAATTTGAAAACGGCATCACGGCGGTCGTCGGTCCAAACGGCAGCGGCAAGAGCAACATCAGCGATGCCATGCGTTGGGTACTCGGCGAGCAGTCTACCCGCGCACTGCGCTGCTCCAAAATGGAGGACATCATTTTCAGCGGCACGCCGCAGCGCAAAGCGCAGGGCTTTTGCGAAGTGACCGTCACCATGGATAACACCGACCGCGAGTTGAATTACGACGGCGACACCGTTTCCGTTACGCGTCGTTTTTACCGCTCCGGCGAAAGTGAATACCGCATTAACAAAACGCTCGTACGTCTGCGCGACGTGCATGAGCTGTTCATGGATACCGGCCTCGGCCGCGACGGTTATTCCATCATCGGACAGGGCAAGATCGATAGCATTGTCTCCGCAAAAAGCGAAGACCGCCGCGAGATTTTTGAAGAAGCCGCCGGCATTTCGCGCTTTCGCTACCGCAAAGAGGAAGCCGAACGCCGCTTGGAAAAAGCCGAAGAAAACCTCATTCGCCTGCACGATATTTTAAACGAACTCGAAGAACGCGTGGGCCCTTTACGCGAGCAGGCAGAGAAAGCCGAAAAGTTTATTGCACTCGACAGCGAGAAAAAGGAACTGGAGATCGGTTTGTGGCTTGAAACGCTGGAGCGCTCCGGCAAGATCGTGCGCGAGGTGGAGGAAAAGATTGCCTCCGCGCAGAACAGCTACGAGGAAGTCGAAAGCGAGCTCAATGTGCTTTCCGCGCAAATCGAGCAGAATTTCACGGAAACGAACGGCTGCACCGCACAGATGGAAGAAGCACGTTTGAAGGCTTCCGAAGCCGATGAACTCGCCACCCGTAAAGAGGGAGAAGTTTCGGTGCTTGAAAATGATATTCTGCACGAGCAGCAGACCATCCGCAGATTAAATGGCGAGATTGAAAGTGCCGCGCTGACCGGACAAACGCTTGAAGCGGATATTCAAGAAAAAGAACAGGCGGTAAAAGCAAAGGAAGCGGAAGCTGCGCAGAACCATGCCGATTTCGTTGCCTTTACCGCACAACTCGAGGAGCTGCGTGCCGGCACGGACAGCACCACGCGTGAGATCGACGCCGTTTCGGCTGAGCTTGTGGCACTGAACGCCGCACTTTCCGAAATGCGCGTGCAGCAGTCCTCGGCGGAATCCTCCATGCAGGAGATTCGCGCCCGCGCCGAAACAGTGGATGCTGCGATCACCGAAAGCGAAGAACGCCTCGCAGCGCTTCACACGGAGTGCGAGGAGCTTGACGCCATGCTGCACGATACGGCGGAGTACATTCAAAACGCTGAAAACACTGTGCAAGGGCATGAAATGCGTGTGCAACAGCGCAGAAAACGCGCCGAAGCTGTGAAAGCCGAAGCCGACCGCCAGATGCTCGACGCCAAAGAAAAAGAGCGCCGCGCCGGACTGTTGGAAGACCTTGAACGCAATCTTGAAGGCTTCACGCAGAGCGTTAAAACCGTCATGCGCGAGAGTACGCGCGGCAATCTGCGTGGTATCCACGGACCTGTTACACGGCTTTTAAAAGTCCCGCGCGAATACGCCGTGGCGCTGGAGACCGCGCTCGGCGCCGCCATGCAGAACGTCGTCGTTGATTCCGAAGATGCGGCGAAAGCGGCTATTCGCTTATTGAAACAGCGCGATTCCGGCCGTGCGACATTCCTGCCGCTGACCACGGTGCGCGGTACGGTTATCGATGCACGCGATGTGCAGAATATGCCCGGCTTTGTGGGCGTGGCTTCAACACTCTGCCACTGTGATGAGCAGTACGCCGGCATCCGCGATTCTCTGCTCGGCCGCACTATTGTTGCAGAAGACCTTGACCGCGCGGCGGAGATTGCACGGCGTATTCGGTTCCGCTACCGTGTCGTCAGCTTGGACGGGCAGATTGTCAATGCGGGCGGTTCGTTCACCGGCGGTTCCGCGGCGCGCAACTCCGGCCTTTTGAGCCGCTCGGCGGAGATTGCACGCATTCGCGCAGACGCACAAATGCTGGCGCAGGCTGCAAATGAAACACTGGAGCGCCACAAGGCTACACAGCAGGAAGTGCTGCAGGCCATGACGGAGCTTGAAAACGCCAAGGCCGTGCTGGCGCAGCACAGGGAAGATGAGATCCGCTTCAAAACGGAAGCTGCCCGTGCCGCACGCGACGTGGAGACGGAAACCGCGAACCTTGCTTCTCTGCGCGACGAAAAAGAAAGTGCCGCAAGGCGTCTGAGCGGTTTTGTGCAAACCGCAGACAGCGCCCAGCAGAAAACAGAAGAAACAGAAGACAAAATTCAGGCAGCCAGAAGCAAAATGGAATCCATGGTCGGCGACCGCGAGGACGCAATGCATCGTTGTGATGAGACCTTGCAGCATTTGCAGGAAATCCGTTTTGCGGGGCTCGCCATCGAAAAAGATAAAGAATCGCTTGAAAATGCTGTGCAAACGCTGAAAGCACAGCAATCTGAGCGCACTGCACGTATAGAAAGTTTAAATCAAGAACTTGCGGAAAGCTTCGAGAAGATCAAAGCGCGCGAAGCGGATATTGAAAACCGAAAAATTGAATCTGCTAATCTGCGTGAGACCGCAAAGGAAAAACGGCAAACGGTCAGCGCCATCGCCGCAAAGCGCACGGTACTCGAGCAACAGACGAGCGAGTTGCGCCAAAAGGAACGCGAAGCTTCCTCGCGCCGCGAGACGATTGGCCTTGAACTTGCTCGTCTGCGCGAACGCCGTGAAAACCAGAGCGGTGAATACGACGCTATCCTCAAAAAGCTGTGGGAAGAATACGAGCTCACCCGCCGCGAAGCCGAGGAAATGAACATCACGATTGAAGATGTGCTCACGGCGCAAAGGCGGTTGTCCGAACTTAAAAACAGCATCAAAGCGCTCGGCTCCGTCAACGTGGCAGCTGTTGTGGAATACAAAGAAGTTTCGGAGCGCTACAATTTTCTCAAAACGCAAACGGACGACGTGCAGCGCTCCCGCGCCGAACTGTTAAAGCTCATCGACAACTTGACAAAGCAGATGCAGACGCAGTTTGCAGAGCGCTTTTCCGTCATCAATCAGAATTTCAGCCGGATTTTTCAAGAGTTGTTCGGCGGCGGATCGGCAGAGCTTTGCTTTACGGATAGCGACGATGTACTGCATTCCGGCATCGATATCCGCGTGCATCCGCCGGGCAAGATCGTCTCGCACATCGAGCTGCTTTCCGGCGGCGAAAAGGCGCTTGTGGCAATTTCGCTTTACTTTGCGATCATGCGCGTGAATCCACCGTCGTTCTGTATGCTCGACGAGATCGAAGCTGCGCTGGATGACGTAAATGTCGTGCGCTTTGCAAATTACCTGCGCCGCATGAACCAAAAGACACAGTTCATCGTCATCACGCACCGCCGCGGCACGATGGAAGAAGCTGATATGCTCTACGGCGTGACGATGCAGGACCAGGGCATTTCGAAACTCTTGGCACTGCACGCACACGAAGCGCAGGAAAAACTGGGTATAACAACATAAATTCGGAAAAGAGGTGCCTGAATGGGCTTTTTTGATAAGATCAAAGCGGGACTGAAAAAAACAAGAGACAGCATCACCGGGCAGATTAACAGCATGCTCCACGCGTTCACAAAGATCGATGAGGAGCTGTTTGAGGAGCTTGAGGAGCTGCTTGTCATGGCGGACGTCGGCATGAACACCGCGACCGAAATCTGCGATACGCTCCGCGCACGCGTGAAAGAGCGCGGCATCACAGACCCGAACGAGATTATGACGCTTTTGCAGGAGGTTGTCACGGAGATGGTCAGCGGCGACAACGAGTTGCATCTCGATACGCAGCCATCCGTCATCCTTGTCATCGGCGTAAACGGCGTCGGCAAAACGACGACCATCGGCAAGCTGGCTTCCCGCCTTAAAAAAGAGGGCAAATCGGTAATTTTGGGCGCGGCGGATACGTTCCGCGCGGCGGCCATTGAGCAGCTTGAAGTCTGGGCAGAGCGCGCAGACGTGCCGATCATCAAGCATGCAGAGGGCGCAGACCCCGCCGCCGTCGTGTACGATACCATCTCTGCGGCGAAGGCACGTCACGCCGATGTGGTCATCTGTGATACGGCCGGACGCCTGCACAATAAGAAAAACCTGATGGACGAGCTTTCCAAAATTTCGCGCATCATCGATAAGGGTCTGCCGGGCTGCAGCAAAGAAGTTTTGCTTGTGCTCGATGCCACAACGGGGCAGAACGCCGTCAATCAGGCGCGTGAATTCAAAGAAGCCGCAGGACTCACGGGTATCGTGCTCACAAAGCTTGACGGCACCGCAAAGGGCGGCGTTGTGTTGGCGATCCACCGGGATCTCGGTTTGCCGGTGAAGTTCATCGGCGTCGGCGAGCAAGTGGACGATCTGCAGCCGTTTGACGCGGAGGATTTCGCCCGCGCACTGTTCGAGCGGAGACCGGAAGCATGAGGCTCGCCGTTTTTTCCGATGTACACAGCAACCACCATGCGCTGAAAGCTTGCCTGAAGGAAGCGGAAAAGCAAAAAGCGGATGGGTACATTTTCCTCGGCGATTATATTTCGGACTGTGCAAACCCGCACGAGACCATGAAGCTACTATACCGCGCAAAGCAGGAAACGCCCTGCTGGTTCGTGCGCGGCAACCGCGAAGAATACGTGCTGAACCACCACAACTTCGGCAGCGATTGGGCAAACGGCACTACAACAGGCTCCCTTCTATACACCTACGAGGGGCTTACGGCGGAGGATCTCGAGTTCATCTCCGCATTGCCGTTTATGCAGACGATTGACCCAAACGGCAAGTGTCCCATACGCATTTGCCACGGCTCACCGGAAAAAACGCGCGACACGCTGCGCCCGTTCTCCTATAAAATAGAAAGCTGGCTTTTAAAAATCGACGAGCGCGTGCTTTTAAGCGGTCACACGCATCAGCCGTGCAGCGCGCACACAATGGGCAAGCTGTACGTGAACCCCGGTGCGGTCGGCGTGCAGTGTACACAAACCGTCACGGCGAAAATGGCGCTGCTCGATTCCGACGGAAACACATGGAACGAAACGCTGCTCGAAGTGCCGTATGACATTGACGCCGCAGCGCGGGAAATCCGCGAAAGCGGACTGCTGACCCGCGCGGGCGTGTGGGGGCATGCGATTTTAAAACAGCTTTACACCGGCAAAAATTATTCGCTTTTCTGCGTGCAGCGCGCAGAAGAGCTTGCAGCGGGCGGCCCCGTACTTTTAGAGCATTGGCAGCAAGCCGCACGCGATTTCGGAATTTTGGAGGGATAACGCATGAACATGATCATTGCAACGCATAATGCGCATAAAATAGAAGAATTCGGCCGCATTTTGGCGCCGCTTGGCATCACCGTGCAGACGGCCGAGCTGACCGAGGCGGAAGAGACCGGCACCATGTTCCGTGAAAACGCGTATATCAAGGCGAAATCCGCGTGTGACGAAACGGGCCTGCCGTGCGTCGCGGACGATTCCGGCTTATCGATCGATTATTTAAACGGCGAGCCGGGCGTGTATTCCGCACGGTATGCCGAGCCGGGCAAGCGTAAGGCAACGGTACTCGAAAAGCTCAAGGGCGTGCCGGAAGAAAAGCGCGGCGCACACTTTACAAGTGCCATCTGCTGTGTATTCCCGAACGGCGACGTACTTGAAGCCGAAGGCTACTGCTACGGGCGCATCGCAGAGGAATGCCGCGGCGAAAGCGGTTTCGGTTATGACCCCATTTTCATCTGCACCGAAGAAGGCTGCGCGGGCAAGACGTTCGGCGAAGCGACGGCAGAAGAAAAGGATGCCGTGAGCCACCGAGGAAAATCCTTGCGTATTTTCGCAGAAAAACTTGAAAACTACCTGAAAGACAAAGAGGGATAAATTATGCTGACCAGTAAACAAAGAGCGTATCTCCGCTCGCTCGCCGTAAATGAAGACACCATTTTGATGATTGGCAAGGGCGGCATCGATGGAGATGTCGTAAAGCAGGCCGCAGACGCTATTTTTAAGCGTGAACTCATCAAGGGCAAAGTGTTGGAGACTGCGCCGGTCTCTCCGCGTGAAGCCGCAGAAGCGCTCGCAGAGCAGACGGAAAGCGAAGTCGTGCAGGTCATCGGTTCCAAATTTGCGCTTTATAAACGCAACGAAAAGGATCCGAAAATCGTCCTGCCGCGTGCGAAAAAGGCATAAGCTATGCGCATCGGCATTTACGGCGGCACGTTCAATCCCATCCACACGGCGCATGTGCACCTTGTGCGGGAGTTTATTAAGCGTCTGTCGCTTGACCGCGTGATTTTGATTCCGACGGGCACGCCGCCGCACAAAGCGACACATCAGCTTGCAAGCGGGGCAGACCGCATTGAAATGTGCAGGCTTGCGGCGGCAGACATCGCCGAATGTCCCGTCACAGTCTCGGATATTGAAGTGCTGCGCACGGGCAAAAGCTACACGGCAGACACCATGACGGAACTGAAAGCGCAATATCCCGACGATGAGCTCTTTTTGCTGATGGGGGAAGACATGTTCTGCACCGTCGAAAAGTGGTATCACCCGGAGCGCATTTTCGCCGCGGCAGAGATCTGCGCCGCACCGCGTGACAAGGATAGCTTCCAAACGCTTGTCACGCACGGGGAAGAAGTGAAGGAAAAGTTCCCGCAGCTTCGCTTTACCGTGCAGAACATCGAGTTTTTGCCTGTCTCATCGACGATGGTGCGCGAAAAAAGTCTGCATGGCGAAGATATAAGCGGTCTTGTGCCCGCAGGCGTCGCGGAATACATCCAAAAAAAGAGGCTTTACACGCATGAATAAGAAAGAAAAACAGCAATATATCGATATCATCAAGCCCATGCTCACGCAAAAACGTTTCGAACACTCCTTAAATGTTTCGGAAGAAGCGGTAAAGCTTGCAAAAAAATACGGTGCCGATACCGAAAAAGCGGAGCTTGCAGGGCTTTTGCACGATATTTTGAAGGATACACCCCCGGAGAAACAGTTGAAAATTCTCGCGGACTTTGGTATAATTATGAGCGACGTTGAACTTTCCGCTAAAAAGTTCTGGCATGCCATCAGCGGCGCGGTGTATATCAAGCATGTTCTGCACATTGAGGACGAGGATGTTTACAATGCCGTGCGATACCACACCACGGGCAGAAAAAACATGACGTTACTCGAAAAAGTCATTTTTATCGCGGATTTCATCTCCAAAGACCGCAATTACCCCGGTGTAGAGGATATGCGCAAAGCCGCGTATAAAAGCCTTGACAAAGCCATTGTGGAGGGCATCGCGTTCACCATTACGGAGCTCGCAAAAGACCGCGCGCCCATCGTGCCGGAGACCATAGACGCATATAATGACGCGGTGTGGGCTTTGCGGCACGGCAACTAAGCGGAAGGAAGCATAAAAAATCGCGCAGCGCGCAGAAAGGAATGGCTAAAAGCATGGATTCATTGACGCTTGCAAAAACCGCAGCGGGCATTTTGGATGCGAAAAAAGCCGATCAGATCAATGTGATCCGCATTTCGGACGTTTCCTCGCTCGGTGATTATTTCGTTCTGGCGAACGGCACCGGCAGCACGCATGTGCATGCTCTGGCGGACGAGCTGGAGTTTAAGCTGAAAGAGCTCGGCATTGTGCCGGACCGCGTGGAGGGCTATCGCTCCGATTCCTGGGTCGTGCTCGATTACGAAACGGTGGTCGTACACATCTTCACCTCGGAAGCGCGCAGTTTTTATGATTTGGATCGCCTGTGGCTCGACGGCGAAAAGCTCAACATGACGTTTGAACCGAATTGATTTTGTTATTTTATATAGCGCAGAGAGGTAAGTGTAATCAATATGAACAAGTACAATCCCAGTGAAATTGAACCGAAGTGGCAAAAGAAGTGGGAAGAAGCCGGTGTTTTCCATGCTTCCAATACTTCGGATAAGCCGAAATATTATGCTCTGATCGAGTTCCCGTACCCGTCCGGTCAGGGTCTGCATGTCGGCCACCCGCGTCCGTACACCGCGCTTGACGTTGTTTCCAGAAAGCGCCGCATGGAGGGCTACAATGTGCTCTATCCGATTGGTTGGGACGCATTCGGCCTACCGGCAGAGAATTATGCCATCAAGAACCACGTGCACCCGGAAGAGATCACAAAGAAGAATATTGCGCGCTTTAAGCAGCAGATTCAGTCTCTCGGCATCTCCTTCGACTGGAGCCGTGAGATCAACACCATTGACCCGAAATACTACAAGTGGACGCAGTGGATTTTCCTCCAGCTCTTTAAGAACGGTTTGGCCTACAAAAAAGAGATGTCCGTCAACTGGTGCACCTCCTGCAAATGCGTTCTGGCAAACGAAGAGGTTGTCAACGGTGTCTGTGAGCGCTGCGGCAGCGAAGTTATTCACAAGGTCAAATCCCAGTGGATGCTGAAGATCACCGCTTACGCACAGCGCCTCATCGACGACCTTGATCTTGTCGATTACCCGGACCGCGTTAAGACCCAGCAGAAAAACTGGATTGGCCGTTCCGAGGGCGCCGAGGTCGATTTCAACACGACCGCAGGCGATAAGCTGACTGTTTACACGACCCGCCCGGATACACTTTACGGCGCAACGTACATGGTCGTTTCCCCGGAGCATCCGTTCATTGAAAAGTGGGCGGATAAGCTGCAGAATCTGGATGCCGTCCGCGCATATCAGGCAGAGGCCGCGAAAAAGTCCGACTTTGAGCGCACCGAGGTCGCGAAAGATAAGACCGGCGTGCGTTTGGAGGGTGTTGAGGCCATCAATCCGCTGACCGGTACCACCATTCCGATCTTCATTTCCGACTACGTTCTCGTTTCCTACGGTACCGGCGCCATCATGGCTGTTCCGGCACACGATACCCGTGACTGGGAGTTCGCAAAGAAGTTTGACCTGCCAATCATCGAAGTCGTTAAGGGCGGCGATGTGCAGAAAGAAGCGTTCACGGACTGCGACACCGGCATCATGGTCAACTCCGGCATTCTGGACGGCATGACCGTCGAAGAAGCGAAAGTCCGCATCAAAGATTACCTTGAGGAGACCGGCATCGGCCACCGTAAGGTCAACTATAAGCTCCGTGACTGGGTATTCGCACGCCAGCGCTACTGGGGCGAGCCGATTCCGATTGTACACTGCGAGAAGTGCGGCTATGTGCCGATCGATGAAAGCGAGCTGCCGCTCGTTCTGCCGCAGGTTGATTCCTACGAGCCGACCGATAACGGCGAATCTCCGCTCTCCAAGATGACCGATTGGGTCAACACCACGTGCCCGAAGTGCGGCGGCAAGGCCATGCGCGAAACGGACACCATGCCGCAGTGGGCAGGCTCCTCCTGGTACTTCCTGCGCTATATGGATCCGCACAACGATGAATCTTTTGCATCCAAGGAAGCACTCAACTACTGGCATCAGGTAGACTGGTATAACGGCGGCATGGAGCACACCACGCTGCACCTGCTGTACAGCCGTTTCTGGCATAAGTTCCTCTACGACATCGGCCAGGTCCCGACCGCAGAACCGTATGCAAAGCGCACGAGCCATGGCATGATCCTCGGTGAAAACGGCGAGAAGATGAGTAAGTCCCGCGGCAACGTTGTCAACCCGGACGACGTTGTAAACGAGTTCGGCGCAGATACGCTCCGTCTCTATGAAATGTTCATCGGCGACTTTGAGAAGGCCGCACCGTGGAGCAACGCCGGCATCAAGGGCTGCCGCCGCTTCATTGAGCGTTATTGGAACCTGCAGTCCATCCTCATCGACGGCGAAGCGATCCGCCCGGAGATGGAAAATTCTTTCCACAAAGCCATCAAGAAGGTCTCTTATGACATTGAGAACCTCAAGTTCAACACCGCCATTGCATCTTTGATGGCGCTCATGAACGTTATCGCGGAAAAGGGCTCCATCAATAAAGCAGAGCTCTCCGTCTTCACGATGCTCCTCAACCCGTTTGCACCGCATGTAACAGAAGAGGTTTGGAGCGAAATGAAGCTCGGCGAGGGCATGGTCACAGAGCAGATTTGGCCGAAGTACGACGAATCGAAGTGCAAAGATGACGTCATTGAAATCGTTGTGCAGGTCAACGGCAAAGTTCGCGCAAGACTGTGCGTTGCAGCCGACATCCAGAAGGATGACGCGATTGCACTTGCAAAGGCGGAAGACCGCATTGCAGCAGAGATCAACGGCAAGAACGTCGTGAAAGAGATCTACGTTCCGGGCAAGCTCGTCAATATCGTTGTAAAAGGATAATTCTTTATAGAGCGCTGTGCGTGAATTCACAGCGCTCTTTTTACATTTGCGTAAAGTCAAATGTCTTTGCAAAGGCCTTTTGCTTTACAGGGTTGGAGGTCAGTACATGAAACATGCACTCGTTTTGTTTTCTTCGCCGCATAAAGACGGACACACAAAGAAGCTGCTTGAAGCTTTTCTCTACGGATTGAAAGGGGAAGACTGGCAAGTAAAATCACTTGACATTTGCAAAGTGAATATTCATCCGTGTATCGCCTGCGGATATTGCCAAAAAGCAGACGGCTGCGCGTTTCGCGACCTCGATGAATTCGATCGTGACCTACGCGCGTGTGATCTGCTTGTCATCGCCACGCCGGTCTATAACCTCTCGTTTCCGGCGCAACTCAAGGCGGTCATCGACCGTTTTCAGCGGTATTTTGAAGCTAGATTTGCCCGCGGTATCCGCCCAGCAATTGCGACACACCGCGATGCCGTTTTGCTGCTCACCATGGGGCGGTATGATCCGTTTGCGGTGGAGGTATGCGAGAAAACACTGCGCCAAAGCTTTTCCGTTATGAACACAACGCTCAAAAAAACGGTGGTTTTGCCGGACACAGACCGTGCAGATTGCGAAAACTCTGCGATTTTCGCGAAGGCACAGGAAATTGCTATTGAAATCGCGCGCGAGCTGTGATATAATAACTTGAATTTGTGTGAATAAAGGCAGGTTTTCATCAATGTCAGGACATTCCAAGTGGAATAATATTAAGAGAAAGAAAGAAAAGACCGACGGTGCAAGAGCGAAGATCTTCACAAAGATTGGCCGTGAGCTTGCCGTTGCCGTTAAAGAAGGCGGCAGCGCAGACTCGGCAGCAAACTCCAAGCTGAAGGACGTCATTGCGAAGGCTAAGGCGAACAATGTGCCGAACGACAACATTGAGCGCATCATTAAGAAAGCCGCAGGCGAGGGCAACTCCAACGCATATGAAAGCATCACCTACGAAGGCTACGGCCCCGCAGGCGTTGCCGTCATCGTGGAATGCCTCACCGATAACCGCAACCGTACCGCGGGCGATGTCCGTCATTACTTTGATAAGTTCGGCGGCAACCTCGGCACTACCGGTTGCGTTTCCTTCATGTTCAACGAAAAGGGCGTTATCGTGCTGGAGCGTGAGGGCCTTGACGAAGATACCGTCATGAGCGATGCACTGGAGGCCGGTGCTTCTGATTTTCAGGCAGACGAAGACGTATTCGAGATCTACACCGAGCCGTCCGATTTCAGCGGTGTTCGTGATGATCTGGAAGCTAAGGGCTATTCCTTTGTTTCCGCAGAAGTGGAAATGGTCCCGGATACCTACACGGATCTCACTGATCCCGATCAGATTCTCAAGATGCAGAAGCTGATTGATGCACTCGAGGATAACGACGATGTCCAGCAAGTCTGGCACAACTGGAACGAGCCCGAGGAAGAAGACGAAGATTGATGCTGAAAACCTCTCTGGGCTTACCGGGGAGGTTTTTTACAGCCTGTTTTTACTTGCGCCACGTATAAAACACAACACACGGCGCACATAAGAAAGGAAGGCATAGATAAGATGAATGAGTTAAGACACCTCGTAGACCCGCTGGATCTTTCCTTTGAGGAGACCCTGCGTCTGCTGGACCTTGCGGACAGCATTGCAAACGACCGCACCGCATTCGCCCACAAGTGTGAAGGCAAGATCCTTGCCACGCTCTTTTACGAGCCGAGTACCCGCACGCGTCTGAGTTTTGAATCGGCCATGATGCGCCTTGGCGGCAAGGTATTGGGCTTTGCAAGTGCACAGAACAGCTCTGCTTCCAAGGGTGAAAGCGTTGCCGATACGGTTCGCATGGTATCCTGCTATTCGGATATCATCGCCATGCGCCACAACAAAGAGGGTGCGCCGCGCGTAGCAGCACAGTATGCCCGCGTGCCGGTCATCAACGCCGGTGACGGCGGCCACCAGCACCCGACGCAGACGCTCACCGACCTGCTCACCATCCGCCGCGAAAAGGGCAGACTGAATAACCTGACGATCGGTCTGTGCGGCGACTTGAAATTTGGCCGCACCGTGCACTCGCTCATCAAATCGCTTGTGCGCTGGGAGGGCATCCGCTTCGTGTTCATCTCCCCGGAAGAGCTGCATGTGCCAAGCTATATCATCGATGAAGTCGTAAAGCCCTCCGGCTGCGAATATAAAGAAGTCCGTACCATGGACGAGGTTCTGCCGGAGCTTGACGTACTCTACATGACCCGCGTACAGCGCGAGCGCTTCTTCAACGAAGAAGATTACATCCGTTTAAAAGACAGCTTCATCCTCGATGCAGAGAAGATGAAGCTTGCGCCGAAGGATCTCATTGTGCTGCATCCGCTGCCGCGTGTCAACGAGATCGCAGTCGAAGTGGACGACGACCCGCGCGCAAAGTACTTTGTGCAGGCACAAAACGGCGTATATGTCCGCATGGCGCTCATTTTAATGCTTCTGAACATTGAACCGGGACTTTTTGAGGAGGAAACCGTATGCTGAACATCGACAGTATCCAAAACGGCATTGTGATCGACCATATTCAGGCAGGAAAGGGTATGCGCATCTACGAGCTTTTGGAGCTCGATAAGCTCGATTGCTGCGTGGCACTCATCAAAAATGCCCGCAGCAGCAAGATGGGCAAAAAAGATATCATCAAGATTGAAGGCGACCTCGCCATCAACTTCGATGTGCTCGGCTTTATCGATAACAACATCACCGTATGCACCATTAAAAACGGTGAGCTTGTGAAGAAAGAGAACATCGTGCTGCCACGTCGCATCAAAAATGTTGTAAAGTGCAAGAACCCGCGCTGCATCACAAGCACGGAGGAAAACCTCGACCAGATCTTCGTGCTGTGCGATGAAAAAACGCACCGCTATCGTTGCCTGTACTGTGAACAGGCGTATAAGAGCCATGAGTAAAGCACAGCGTAACGGTGCAGGCCGTCGCGACCCGGAGAAACTGAAGCGCCAAAAGCGCCGTGACCGCCTGTTTCTGGCGTTCCTGACCTTTTTGAATTTTCTCCTCGCTTTGATCGTGCGCATCGCAGACCGCAAGAGCGTTATCAAAGCGGTAAAACAGGACGACAAGCTTGCGTTGCTGCTTGAAGAAAAAACCACAAAATCCCTTTGAAATACCTTGACTTTAGGGTCAGTGTATGTTAATATGTTAGAGCCGCTTACTGTGGGCTGAAAAGTGACGAAAGTCCGCCTACGAGTAGCGAGATTACAGAAAAGGCAGGCAGAAAAAAATGTTTGCAGTTATTGAAACCGGCGGTAAGCAGTACAAGGTACAGTACGGCGACGTGATCTACGTTGAGAAGCTCGCTGCCAATGAAGACGAGACAGTTACGTTCCCGGTCGTTGCAATTTGCGGCGAAGACGGAACAAAAATCGGCACCCCGTATGTTGAGGGCGCTTCCGTTACAGGCAAGGTCCTGAAGAACGGCAAGGCTAAGAAGGTTACGATCCTCACTTACAAGCCGAAGAAGGGCGAAAAGCGCAAGATGGGCCACAGACAGCCCTACACGAAGATTCAGATTGAGTCCGTTCAGGGCTAATTTGATCGTATGATTCGTGCGGATTTTTTCGCAAATGCAGACGGAGCGCTTCTCGGTTTTTCCGTGCTTGGCCATTCCGGTCTGGCGCAGGAGGGAGAAGACATTCTCTGTGCTGCGGTTTCTTCTGCAGCGTATATGACGGCGAATACCGTGCTGGAGATTTTACACATCACACCGATTTCTCTCCGAGCAGAGGACGGCGAGATGCTGTTTAGGGTTTCCGATACCGATGCACGGACATGCCGCAGCCTGTTTGAGGGATTTAAGCTGCATCTTCTCGGTTTAGAGGAGCAGTACCCCGAAAACTTACAGGTACGCTACGCAGAAGTCTGACAATAAAACGAAAGGAAGGCAACAAAATGCTTAAGATCAATATCCAGTTGTTTGCTCATAAAAAAGGTATGGGCTCCACGAAGAACGGCCGTGATTCCGAATCCAAAAGACTCGGTGTCAAGCGTGCAGATGGTCAGCACGTCCTCGCAGGCAACATTCTTGTTAAGCAGCGCGGCACGCACATTCATCCGGGTGAGAACGTAGGCAGAGGCTCTGATGACTCTCTGTTCGCGCTCATTGACGGTCAGGTTCGTTTCGAGCGTATGGGCCGTGACCGCAAGAAGGTCAGCGTTTACTCGATCGAGCAGTAATTTTGACCCTTGGGGGGAATACCGGTTTCGTATCCCCGAATATACGATGAAACGGGCTTCTTCGGGTAAAGCGGAGAAGCCCATTTTATTTTGTACAGAGCCGTCCGCGGCGCTGAAAGGATGATGAATTATGTTTATCGATATAGCTAAGATCAAGGTAAAAGCCGGTGACGGCGGCGACGGCGCCGTGGCTTTTCACCGTGAAAAATACGTGGCTTCCGGCGGTCCGGACGGCGGCGACGGCGGTCGCGGCGGCGACATCGTGTTCCGCGTGGACGATAACCTCTCCACACTGGCGGATTTCCGCTACAAGCGCAAGTACACCGCAGAGCGCGGCGAAAACGGTCGCGGCAAGCGCTGCTTCGGCAAAAGCGCACAGCCGCTCGTCATTACCGTGCCGCGCGGCACGCTGATCCGCAACGCGGAAACCGGCCGCATCATGGCGGACATGTCCACAGACGAAGACGTCGTTATCGCGAAGGGCGGCCGCGGTGGCTGGGGCAACACGCATTTTGCGTCGCCTACGCGCCAGACTCCGCGCTTTGCAAAGCCCGGCACACCCGGTGAAGCATTCGAGCTTCAGCTTGAACTCAAGCTGCTCGCCGATGTGGGCCTTGTGGGCTTCCCAAACGTAGGTAAATCTACGCTTGTTTCCGTTGTAAGTGAAGCGAAACCGAATATTGCAAACTACCACTTTACGACCATCACCCCGGTGCTCGGCGTGGTGCATATGCCGAACGCGCCATCGTTTGTCATGGCGGATATTCCCGGCCTTATCGAGGGCGCATGGCAGGGTGTAGGCCTCGGTCATCAGTTTCTGCGCCATGTAGAGCGTTGCCGCATGCTCATTCACATTGTCGATGTTTCCGGCAGCGAGGGCAGAGACCCGAAGGAGGACTTCCGCATCATCAACGAAGAACTGCGCAAATTCAACCCCGACCTCGCGAACCGTCCCATGCTGGTCGCCGGCAACAAATGCGACCTGACGACCGACGAGCAGGTAGAGGATTTCCGCAAGTTTGTCGAGGCGCAAGGCTATGAATTCTTTCCAATCATGGCGGCAATCCGCTATGGTGTTGACCCGCTTTTGAATAAAACCGCAGAAATGCTTTCCACGCTGCCGCCGGTCGCGCATTTCGAGCCGGAACCGGAGCCGGTAAAGCCTGTCGAAGAATTCAGCAGCAAGGCAAAGGTCGATATCCGCGTAGAGGACAACGTGTATTTTGTCGAGGCCGATTGGCTCTTAAAGCTCATCTCCGCCGTCGATTTCGATGATTACGAGTCGCTCCAGTACTTCCAGCGTGTGCTCATTCACACCGGCGTTATCGATGCGCTGCGTGAGGCGGGCATCCAGGAAGGCGACACGGTCAGCATGTATGACCTTGAATTTGATTTTGTAAACTAAGAGGGTGCCTATTTGGAAAAGTTCTATCAAACGGAATCGGATCCGAAGCAGTTAAGCCCCTTAACGCTCGCTTATGTGGGTGACGGCGTGTACGAGCTTTTCGTGCGCGAATATATCGTCTCCAAAGGCAACTGCCCCGTGAAAAAGCTGCACAGCCGCGCCGTTTCGTTCGTGCGTTGCGAGTTTCAGGCGAAGGTGCTTAGTGAAGTGCTGATGCCGCTTTTCACGGAAGAGGAAAAAGAAGTCTGCCTGCGCGGACGCAATGCGCACGTTTCGCACGTGCCGAAAAACTCAAGCGTTGCGGATTACCATGCAGCCACAGCATTTGAATGCGTTTTCGGCTATCTTTACCTTAAAGGCGAGCTGGATCGCCTGCGTCTTTTCTTCGATAAGATCCTTGAATTTGCAGAAACGGAGGAAACCGCACATGCGCAAAAATAAAGTTGCAAAAAACGTGAAGGAATTCCTGCTTGACCTGATTTTCATGACGGTGGGTTCCGTTATTTACGCGGTCGGCCTGAACGGCTTTACCGCGCCGAACAACATCGCGCCGGGCGGCGTGAGCGGTATCGCCATCGTGCTGAATTATCTGTTCGGCACGCCCGTCGGCACCGTGATTTTGCTCATTAACGTGCCGATCATCATTTGGGCGATCATTGAGATCGGCTATAAGCTCGTCACCAAAACGATGTTGGCGGTCGTGTTAAACGCTGCCTGCATCGACATCGTGGCGCTGTTCATGCCGGTCTACCACGGTGACCCACTCATCATCATGCTCATCGGCGGCGTGTGTGAGGGCGTTGGTCTTTCACTCGTCTTTATGCGCGGTGCCACGACCGGCGGCACGGACATGATCGCGCGTCTGCTCAATCATCGCCTGCGCCATCTTTCCATGGGCAAGCTGATGCTTGCCGTAGACGGCTGCGTCGTGCTGTTTTCCGCCATCGTATATAAGAGCATTGAAAGCGCCGTGTACGCGTGCATCGTCATTTTTGTATCGACAAAAATCATCGATACAATTCTGTACGGCACAGATGCGGGCAACGGCAAAATGTTCTTCATTATGTCCCATAAAAACGATGTCATTGCCGACCGCATCATCAAGGAGATGGACCGCGGCCTGACGTTTCTCAAGTCCCGCAGCGGCTATTTGAAGCAGGACGGCGAGGTGCTCTTCTGCGCCGTGCGTCGCTTTGAGGTGTTCCGTATCAGTGAGATCATCCGCGAGGAAGACCCCGATGCGTTCGTCATCGTCGGCGATGCCGGTGAAATCGCCGGTGAGGGCTTCAAACCCGTGCGCTCCGACGACCGCACGCTCGGCGAGATTATCAAAGCTATTCGCAAGACGGGCGATAAGCCGGTCAGCGAGCCGAAAGAATAAATCCGCATAGAAAAAGCAGACAAGCGCATCGCCTGCCTGCTTTTTCCGGTTTTTTGTGTTACCGGCAGCTTTTTTCACTGCGGTTTTCCGTACGGTTTTCCGTACGATTTTCCGTGCCGTTATTCACGCGGTCGGTTGTCTGACGATCGCTCTTATTGCGGCTTTGTTTCTGATTTTTGTTTGTGTAATTCTTGTTTTCGGAATTTGCCATGTGATTCACCCCTTCCGAAAGCTATTATGCGCACGGTGCGCGCGTTTATGTACCGAATTTATGAAATTAGGAAAGGTGGGGCGGCCATGGAATTGCCCGCAGCTTTTGAAAAACGAATGCAGGATATGCTTGGGGCAGAATATACGGCGTTTCGGGCGTCTTACAACGAACCGCACAAACGCGGCATTCGTTTGAACACTGTAAAATGCACAAAAGAACAGCTTGAACGCGCACTGCCGTTTACACTGGTGCAAACGCCGTTTTCGCCGCTCTCGTTTTATGCGCCGACAGATACCAAAATGGCGGCACTGCCGCTCTATCATGCAGGCGCGTTTTATTCGCAGGAGCCGTCCGCGTCTTCGGCCGTCACGCTTTTGGCGCCGGAGCCGGGGGATAAGGTGCTCGACCTCTGCGCCGCACCGGGCGGTAAATCCACGCAGATTGCCGCGCTGACCGGCGACACCGGGCTTTTGTGGTCAAACGAAGTTGTACGCAATCGCGCCGCAATTTTATCCTCCAATTTGGAGCGCATGGGCGTGCGTAATACAGTCGTTTCCAGCGTATACCCGGAGATGCTTGCGGAAAAGCTCGGCGGGTATTTTGATAAAGTGCTCGTTGATGCGCCGTGTTCCGGCGAAGGCATGTTCCGCCGCGATCCCGTTGCCGTGCAGGAATGGAGTCCTGAGCACGTGGAGACCTGCGCAGTACGTCAGCTCGCAATTTTATCCTCCGCCGCACAGTGCGTGCGCGAAGGCGGCATTTTGGCGTACTCTACCTGCACATTCTCCACGGAAGAAAATGAGGGAGTTGTGCAGAAATTCCTCGAAAGCCACCCGGAATTCGTGCTCGAAAAGCCGAATGTCACATTTGGTCGCCCGGCCTATGGCGTAGACGCTGTGCGCATTTTCCCGATGGACGGGGGTGAGGGGCACTTTGCCGCGCGCTTCCGACGCGTTGCGCCATGTGAAGAACGCTTTGCGCCGTTTAGCTTTAAACCCGACCGAGAGACGCAGGCGCATGCCGAAGAATTGTACACATCTCTGTTTACCGATGTACCGGGAAGATTCCAGCGCGTGCGCGACCGTGTGATCTTATTGCCAAATGAGCTGCCGGACATTGCAGGACTTTCCGTTCTGCGCGCCGGTGTGGAATTCGGCGAGGCAAAAAAGAACCGCATCGAGCCCGCGCATGGCATTTTCATGGCAAGCCGTGCGGAAAACTGCCACAGCGTGCTGCATCTCACATCGAACGATCCTGCTTTATTCGCGTTTTTGCGCGGCGAAGAAATCCCCGCAGAGGGGATTTCCGGTTACACCGCCGTCGCCGCAGACGGTATTGTAACGGGCTTTGGCAAGGCATCGAACGGTGTTTTGAAGAATCGTTACCCAAAGGGGCTGCGCACACACCTGTAAAGGTGCATTCGTTTATACAAAAAGAACAGAAAGCTTCGCAAAGCCAAACGGTTATTTGTGAAGCTTTTTTTGCAATTTAAACCTCGGCAACTTGCAAAAAAGGCAAATACGTGCTAAAATGTGTATAAGCAAACAGGAAAGAAGTGTTTTTTGATGCAGAAAATCCAGATTGAGCGTACCACTGCGCCTAAAGCGAAGCCGGCAGACGAAAGCAAGCTCGGTTTCGGTAAAATCTTTACAGATCACATGTATGTGATGGAATATAACCCAGAGCAGGGTTGGCACGATCCGAAGATCATGCCGTATCAGCCGATTGTCCTTGATCCGTCCGCTATGGTTTTCCACTACGGTCAGGAAATGTTCGAGGGCATGAAGGCTTATAAATGCGCAGACGGCCGCATCCGTCTGTTCCGCCCGAACAAGAACATCGAGCGTGCAAACAACTCCAACAGAAGACTTTGCATCCCGGAGATCCCGGCCGATGATTTCCTCAATGCGATCAAGACGCTCGTCGCCGTTGACGCAGATTGGATTCCGAGCCGTCCCGGCACTTCTCTTTATATTCGTCCGTTCGTCATTGCAACGGATCCGTTCCTCGGCGTACGCCCGTCGGACACCTATAAATTCATCATCATTCTTTCCCCGGTCGGCGCTTACTATGAGAGCGGCCTCGATCCGGTAAAGATTTGGATCGAAGACGACTATGTACGTGCAGTCCGCGGCGGCATCGGCGAAGCAAAGACCGGCGGCAACTACGTTGCAAGCCTCGCGGCACAGGTAAAGGCACACGACGAAGGTTACTCTCAGGTTCTGTGGCTCGACGGTGTTGAGCGCAAGTATATCGAAGAAGTCGGTGCTATGAACATCTTCTTCAAAATCAACGGCACCGTTGTCACCCCGATGCTGAACGGCAGTATTTTGCCGGGCGTTACCCGTGCTTCCTGCATCGATCTCTGCAAGCACTGGGGTCTCCCGGTCGAAGAGAGAAGAATCTCCGTTGACGAGCTCGTTGAGGCGGCCCGTACCGGTGCACTTGAAGAGTGCTGGGGTAGCGGTACCGCAGCCGTTATCTCCCCGGTCGGCGCACTCCGTTACGAGAACGAAGTCATGCAGATCAAGGACGGCGGCATCGGCGAATTCAGCCAGAAGCTGTACGACACCGTCACCGGCATCCAGACCGGTAAGGTAGAAGATACCCTCGGTTGGACTGTGGAAGTCACACCGCTTGAGAAGTAATTCGAATATTTGAACATTCAAAAGGCCGAGCCCGCGTGGTTCGGTCTTTTTGTATAAAAAAAGAGCTCTGCGACCGGCAAAAGCCAAATGCAGAGCTCAGTTTATATCCGAATCAGTTTTTCTGTATAATCCATGTTCGCAGGGCGGCGATGCTCTGTGCACAGGCTGTAAAGATTATCCTCGCGCACTTCCAACTCAAACACACGTCTGGCTTCCGGCGAAAGCTTCTTCACGTCCGCAGGTCGTGCAATGATTGGCAGCATCGGCTTCGCTTTGTGCAGGATCTCCGTACCGCGGCTTGTCATACCTAAAATGCGCAGGTACGGAGGCAAATTGGGCAGATCGTTCGTGATGCCCAAATACGCGTTCAAAATAATGCGCCGAATGCGCGCGTGACTGTACCGCTTGGTTTTCACCGCATCAAACAGCCCTGTGCACGTTTCCGCCGTTTCGGCAGCCGCCAAAATGCGGTTTTCAATGCCCTCTGAAACATCCGGCACGCGGCGCAGGTCTTCGGGTGACATGGCAGAGACAGCCGCCAGTACCGCACGGTCGAGATACGAAAGGGAAGCGGGGTACTGCTTTTCCTTTTGCAGCGCACGAATACACACCGCCGTATTTTCCGGGACATACGCGGAAATCTCTTCACTCTCGGCACTCTTGCTGCGGATCAGGCTCGCCGATGCAAACGCGCCGTGCGCTTTGTCGCTGTCGTGGTCAATCGCGATACGCTGCACAGTCTGCGGCACGATATTGGAATTCAACGATAAGATCGCCTTGCAATACTCTATACCCAAAATGCAATTTGGCTTTGTGAGCAGCTCTGCGGTTTCTGCGCCGAGTGCCTTTTTCACAGCCTCCGTACGCGCCGCCGCAAACGAAACGCCTTTTGCAACCTCCGGGCGAATATCCGAATTAAACACATCGGAGTGCAAGTATTCCGCGCAGTGCATGAGGGGAGCGGTATCGCCGGTTTCGCTGCCAAACGTCAGTGTATCTACGCAACCGAGCGCATTTAATAACGAAATGCCGCCGAGTGCAAATTTTTCTGCGCCTGCCACAGCCCACGGCAAGGGCAGCTCCAGTACGAGTGCCGCGCCGTTTTGCAGTGCCAGCCGTGTGCGCGACCACTTATCGAGCACAGCCGCCTCGCCGCGCTGCACAAAATTTCCGCTCATCATACAGACAATGTCGCTGCCGAACTCCTCCGAAATGCGGGAGAGCAGCGCCGCGTGGCCGTTATGCAGCGGATTAAACTCGCAAACAACGCCCGAAATCTTGTTTTTTCCAATCATTTTATAGGAAACTCCTTGAAATTTACATGATTTTGTATTATCATAAGTATAAAGCAATGAAGATCAATTTACAAGCCGCGTTTCCTTATTTATAATTTTGGAAGTGTCGTGCTTATTTTTTGTGCGTTTGCACAGATGATCCAATTCAAATTTAACCATGATTCAGGGGGAAGACGAAATGAAAATTCTGGTCATCAACGCCGGCAGCTCCTCACTTAAGTATCAGCTGATCGATATGGACAACGAGCAAATGCTTGCAAAGGGCAACTGCGAGAAGATTGGCCTTGAAATGGGCATTTTCGGCCACAAGACGGCAGACGGCAGAGAGAAGAAGATCGAAATCCGCATGGCGAACCACACCGAAGCGTTCGAGCAGGTCAAGAACGCACTTCTCGACAGTGAAGTCGGCGTCATTAAGGATCTGAGCGAAGTCGCTGCTATCGGCCACCGTATCGTTCAGGGCGGCGCGCTTTTCAGCGAGTCCGTTCTCGTTGACGAAAAGGTCATCGAGGGCATCGAAAGCCTCATCCCGCTTGCACCGCTGCACAACAGCGCACATGTACAGGGCATTCGTGCCTGCATGAGCGTTTTCGGCAAGGAAGTCCCGGAAGTTGTCGTGTTCGATACGGCTTTCCATTCCACCATGCCGCAGAAGGCTTACATGTTCGCTGTGCCGTATGAGTACTATGAGAAGTACAAGATCCGCCGCTATGGCTTCCACGGCACCTCCCACCGCTATGTCAGCCACCGCGTTGCAGAGCTCATGGGCAAGGACATCAAGGATCTGAAGCTTATCACCTGCCACATCGGCAACGGTTCCTCCATCACCGCCATCAAGAACGGCAAGGTCATCGACACCAGCATGGGTCTCACCCCGCTTGACGGCTTCATGATGGGTACCCGTACCGGCACGCTTGATCCGTCTGTTGTCACGTTCATCGCAGAGAAAGAGAACCTCACCCCGGCACAGCTTTCCGACCTCTTCAACAAGAAGTCCGGCCTGCTCGGTATCTCCGGCATCTCCAGCGATGACCGCGACATCTGCAAGGCAGAGGACGAGGGCGACGAGCGTGCACACCTCGCACATGAGATGCTCGTTTATCAGATTCAGAAGTTCATCGGCAGCTATGTCGCTGCGCTGAACGGCGTAGACGCAATCGTCTTCACCGCAGGTCTTGGTGAGAACCAGGATACCCTGCGCGAGCGCATCTGCACCAACATGGAATACCTCGGCATCAAGTTCGATCACGAAGCCAACAAGGGCGTTCGCGGCAAGGAGAAGAAAATCTCCGCGCCGGACAGCAAGGTCGCTGTTTACATCGTCCCGACCAACGAAGAACTTGTCATTGCACGTGATACGAAAGCCATCGTTGAAAAGCTGTAATTTCACCTGAAATTCGATGCCGGATCCGTTTTTACGGGTCCGGTATTTTTCATATTTAAATTTTAAGCGAAAATTGCGGGTTTATTTTCTGTTTTTGGCTTTTGAACCGCAAAAATGGTTGCAAATTTGTAACTATTGTGTTATGATTGTAACTGTATAAAACGATCTGTACCATATTCTGCCGCAACAGGACAGAAACCGGCTTTTGCTTCTACAGGTCGATGCCTTGATAAGGATAGGTGAAAACACATGCAATACAGAAAAAGAATGCTCCGAAAGAAGGGCACGGCTCTGTTGCTTTCCGCGCTGCTATTGGCTTCTGCGCTGCCGCTTGCGGCCTATGCGGAAGAAGTTTCCGCAAAAACGACCGAATACGTGAACTTCCGCTCCGGCCCCGGTACGAATTACAGCTCGCAGGGGATCATCGCTTCCGGCACCAGCATTACAGTAACGGATACGAGCAATTCCGAGTGGTACGCCGTGCGTCTTTCTAACGGCTCTACAGGTTATATCTACGCCGAGTATATTTCCATGTCTACCGGCGGCAGCACAAGCAACGGGGAAGAACGCAGTGCCAAAACGACGGAATATGTGAATTTTCGCTCCGGACCGGGCACAAATTACAACTCTAAAGGCGTTATTGCATTAGGCACCACCGTTACGGTCACCGACACGAGCAACGCCCAGTGGTACGCCGTGCGTCTTTCTAACGGCTCTACAGGCTATATTTTTGCCGAATACATCAGCTTCACGGGCAGCAATACGCCGTCTGCTACGGCAGCACCTACACAGGCGCCATCCAACGGTTCCGAGCAGACCGCAAAAACGACGGAATACGTAAACTTCCGTTCCGGCCCCGGTACGAATTACAGTTCTAAAGGCGTCATCGCATTAGGCACCACCGTTACGGTCACCGACACGAGCAATTCCGAGTGGTATGCCGTGCGCCTCTCGAACGGCTCTACGGGCTACATATTTGCGCAATACTTGAAGCTGAACAGTTCTTCCTCCGCAACGGCAACGCCCGCACCGAGCGGTTCCGAGCAAAGCGCGAAAACGACCGAATACGTAAACTTCCGTTCCGGCCCCGGCACGAATTACAGCTCTAAAGGCGTTATCGCTTCCGGCACAACCGTCACGGTCACAGATAGGAGCAACTCTCAGTGGTATGCCGTGCGCCTTGCAAACGGCTCCACGGGCTACATCTTTGCACAGTATTTGAAGGTCACCGGCACGTCGTCCGCAACGCCTACACCTACACCTACGCAGGCACCGTCCAATGATGGCACTGTGCAGGCTAAGCTCACCGCAGACGTAAACCTGCGCCGCGGTGCAGGTACGAATTACGGCGTCATCAAGGTCATCGGCACCGGCACCACCGTTACGGTCACGGACGCGTCGAACAGCCAGTGGTACAAGGTAAAGCTTTCGGACGGCACAGAGGGCTATCTGTTCTCCGAATATCTGAAAGTTACTTCCGGCAATATTGATTCTGCCAAGCCTTCCGCAACGCCCACGCCGACCCCGGCGCCGAGCAACGGAACCGTACAGGCCAAGACCACATCCGATTTAAATGTGCGCAAAGGCCCCGGCACAAGCTATGGCATCGTCAAGGTTATCGATATGAACGTTACCGTTACCGTTACGGAAGCCACAAACAGCAGCTGGTACAAAGTGAAGCTTTCCGACGGCACAGAGGGCTACCTTGCCGCGCAGTACTTGAAGATCACCTCTGGCGATATCAACTCCGTAAAGCCCGGTAACAGTGGAGATGATAACACCAATAACGGCAATAACTCCAATGCACCCGCAACAGACGAATACGTCCGCGTTACAGTCGGCCTCAACCTGCGTTCCGAGCCGAACACGAGCTGTAAAGTACTCACCGTTTTGAGCACCGGCACCGTGCTGAACGTGCTTGACCGCAAAACGAGCGGCTGGGTGCATGTGCGTACGACCGGCGGCGCAGAGGGCTATGTCTCGGCAGAATATGTCACAGCATATGACCCGTCTTCGTCCAGCGCATCGATCTCCGTTTCTTCCGTCGATCTCGCACAATATAAGACCATCTACATTCAGGCTTCTGCTTCCGGCTCTGTTACGTGGGAGAGCAGTGATGCTTCCGTTGCAACGGCAAAAGCCGGTGTTTCCGGTCAGCTCTTCATTTACGGCGCTGCGCCGGGCACGGCCAAGATCACCGCAAAGAGCGCAAACGGCACTGCACTTGCCACCGTTTCCGTCACGGTCTCCGCGCCGGAAGCTGTCCGCTTTGCGTACACAACACCGAATATTATCACAGCCGGTGCATCCTTCAATTTGAAGGCGGTTACGGATACACAGAAATCCGCCGTGCGCTTTGAGATTGATGGCGTCGGCACCTACGATACCACGTCCTACGATTCCGAAAGTCAGGGCGACAACAACGTCCGTATTTTCTCTGCTTCGGCTACAATCAGTACACCTGGCACCTACACGGTGCGTGCGTATTCGTCTTCCGGCGGCGGTTATTCCTCCGATTACAGAGAGTTCACCATCCTCGTCGTCTCTACAACGGATTCCGATACGACAACAGGCGAGAGCCGCCGCGTAAGTGACAGTATGCTCGACAACATCGCCTCTTATGAAGGCTATGTCCCACAGGTTTCGCCGGACACGCTTGCCGGCAATATCCCGACCGTCGGCTATGGTTACGTTGTTTCCAAGAACACCACATTCTACAATAACCTGACCCGCTCGGAAGCAAAGGCCATGCTGGCCGATACCGTCAACCGCGGCTCTTACACCACAGAGATCAACCGTTTCATCTCGAGCAATGGCCTTTTGATGAGCCAGTGCCAGTTTGATGCGCTTGCAAGCTTCTCTTACAATGTCGGCGCAGGCTACTGGAACGGCTCCGGCAACTGCTACGTGCGTACAGTCATCATGAACGCCGTTGTTCCGCCGCAGGATCTGTCTTCTTCCAATCCATATGGCGGCAAGGTAACGGCTTCCACACTGCCCATGTATCAGGACCACAGCGCTTCTTCCACGCAGATTACTACGCTTAAGATCAACACAAGTGTGAACATCCTCGATTATTACCGCGACTCAAGCGCGAAACAGAGCTGGTACAAGGTCTCTGCAAGCGGCAAGAGCGGTTGGGTGCGCGCAGGCGATGTTGCTTTCAACAGCACCTCCGGTCTCACGCATGACCTGAACTATGTGGACGCCTACACATTCGGCAGCAATCTGCTGGATTGGCATGTGGCAGGCGGCAACTGCTACATCGGCCTGTATTACAGACGCCTTGCAGAAGCTAAGGTATTCTCCTACGGCAACTACGCCGAGGCATCGCCCTCTAACGGCAACTATAAGAAGAATACATACGGTTACAAAGTCCCGAGCTGTCTGTAAAGCTAAATTACTTTTCATAGTCCTAAAATTAAGCTGTGCATTCTAATGGAGTGCACAGCTTTTCTTTATATGCTCGGTAATGTGTAAAGTTTTATCACTTTACGCGCTATTTATAAAACGGCAAGCCGACTGAGTGAAAGCAGTCGGCTTGCTTTTATATTATGCGATCGACCGATCAGCAGCCACAGCCGCCGCAGCCGTTGTTGCAGCCACCACAGTTGTTGCAGCCGCAATCGTTACCGCAGCCACAGCCGCCGCAGCACAAGAGGATCAGTATGATAATGATGATCCAAGAGCAACCTCCGCCAAAACCGTTACACATGATTGAACGCCTCCTTTCGTTTACAGTACATAATATGAAAGTGGAGGAAATGTGTGATGGTCAAAGCAAAACTTTAAAAACTTTTTAAATTTAGGCGTTTCAGTTAGTATTATTTAGAAATAATTTGAAATGGAGAGATAATTTAATGTAATTCCTGAAAATCGTCTAAAATCACGCTTGACAATATATCCGTTTTGCTTATAATTAAAGTCAAAGAAAGTCAAAGACAAAGAAAGGACAAGAGGCGATCAGAAATGCGAATCAGCGACAGCGTTGCGAATTACATCTTACAAATGCTCAATGATGAAAACGGCATCGCGGAGATCCAGCGTAATGAGCTTGCAAACACGCTGGGCTGCGTACCGAGCCAAATCAACTACGTCATCACGTCCCGTTTCACACCGGAGCAGGGATATATCGTAGAGAGCAGGCGAGGCGGCGGCGGTTACATTCGCATCATTCGCCGGAGCATGACAAAATCCGATTTAATCATGCACATTGTCAATTCCATCGGGCCTAAGCTGGACGCAGCTTCTATGCGCGCCATGCTGCGGAATCTTGTGGAAACGGGCGTTGCGTCCGAATCCGACGCTCACCTGATGATGGCAGGGCTTTCGGATTCGGCACTTGCACCGGCGCCAAAAGAAATTCGAGATCAACTGCGGGCATCGATCTTCAAAAACATGTTGCTCGTACTAAATGTATAAAAAGCCATTTTGAAAGGACGGGATGACTTATGATGTGTCAGAACTGCGGAAAGAATCCGGCAACGACCCACATTAAAACCATCGTCAACGGCAAGTTGGCGGAATATGACCTTTGCTCGGAATGTGCAAGGGCAAAAGGCTACAAGAGCTTTTTTAACTTTGATGATATGGACTTTGATTTCAACAATCTGCTCGGCAGCTTCATCGGTGCGCCGACCGGGCGCAGTAATGCGATGCGCTGCCCGAAATGCGGTGCTTCCTTTGAGGAGATTGCAGAAAGCGGCAAGATCGGCTGCGCAGAGTGTTACAATGTGTTCCGTGACCGCCTGATGCCGACTATCCACCGCATCCACGGTGCAGCAAAGCACAAGGGCAAAGTACCCGGAAGCAATGCGCTGCGCATTGTGGAACCGGCAGGTAAGATTGCCGTTGTAGAAGAACCCACGCCGATTGAAAAGAAACGTGCGGAACTGAAAGAAGCAATCGAAAAGCAGGACTTCGAGCATGCAGCTGAGCTGCGTGACGAAATCAAAGAAATGGAGAAAGGAGATGGGAACCATGCTTAACGAAGAAAAGAAATGGTATGAAAAAGCAGGTAAAGAAAGTGACGTTGTCATCAGCACGCGTGTGCGTCTGGCGAGAAACCTTGCAGATATGCCGTTCCCAAACCGCATGACGCCTGACCAGAAAGCAGCCGTAGAGCGCCGCGTACGCGATGCGATCCTCAGCGGCAACAGCGCCATCGCATCGGATTTCGACTTCGTGCAGATGGATGACCTCAGCAACGAGCAGGCGGTGTCACTTGTGGAACGCCACATCGTCAGCCCGGAGTTCATCGCAAACGCAAAGGGACGCGGATTCCTCATCTCAAAGGACGAGCGCATCTCCATTATGGTGAACGAAGAAGACCACGTGCGTATTCAAGTGCTGCATGAGGGCCTTGCGCTCAGCGAAGCTGCCGAAATGGCAGACCGCATTGATACGCTTTTAAACGAATCGCTGCGCTTTGCGTTTGATTCCGAGCTCGGCTACCTCACCCAGTGCCCGACGAACCTCGGCACCGGCATGCGGGCCTCTGTGATGCTGCATCTGCCGGCGCTCACCGAAAACGGCGCAATGTCCAGAATCTCCACGAATCTTTCGAAGCTCGGCCTTGTGATCCGCGGTACATACGGAGAAGGCAGCAATGTCATCGGCGCCATGTATCAGCTTTCAAACCAGATTACACTGGGTCTCAGCGAAAAAGAGGCTGTGGAAAACTTGCAGAACATTACGATGCAGCTTATTTCCGAAGAGCGCAAAACGCGTGCTTCGCTCAGCAAGAACATCAATGTGCAGGACAAAATAGGCCGCTCCGCCGGCGTGCTGAAAAACGCACGGCTGCTTTCCTGCGATGAATATATGAAGCTTATCTCCAATGTGCGTTTCGGCATTGCAGAAAAGCTTTTAAGCGGTATAACGCTTGAAGATATTCACACACTGACCGTAGCGGTACAGCCGGCCACCATGGCAGCCGCACACGGCAGCAACCTTTCGGCGGGGCAAAGAGACATTCTCCGCGCAGACGAGGTGCGCAAAGCCCTCAAAGCGCTTCAATAATAGAAAATCAGTAAAGAGAACTGCGATACGGCAGTGATCGAAAGGACGGGAATTTATATGTATAGATTCACAGGTTTTACAGAGAAAGCAAACAATGCCATGAACCGCGCCATTGAAAAGGCGGAGGAACTTGGCCACAATTACATCGGCAGTGAGCACGTGCTCTACGGCTTGATTGCAGAGGGCAGCGGCGTTGCGTTCAACGTGCTGAATAAGCTCGGCATCACGGCAGACGATTACGAACGCCTGATGCAGGAGAAGATTGGCACTTCTTCGCCGACGAACCTCACCACCGCATATTTCACCCCGCGCACAAAGCGCATTTTGCAGATGGCAAAGCTCGCGGCCTCCAAGCTCGGCAGTAACTACGTCGGCACGGAGCACCTGCTCATCGCCATCATTGAAGACGGTGAAAGCTTTGCGGTGCGTTTCCTGCAAATGCTCGGCGTTGACCCGCAGAGCGTTGCAAATGCGTTGTCCTCGGCGCTTTCCGACGGTTATACCGTCGATAAAGCTTCCGGCAATGCGTACCCGAAGGACGAAAACGGCGAAAAGGAAGGCGGCAGTGCACTTGAAAAGTTTGGCCGCGACCTGACAAAACTCGCAGCCGAAGGCAAGATTGACCCGGTCATCGGCCGTCATAACGAGATTGAACGTGTCATTCAGATCTTGTCTCGTCGTACGAAGAATAATCCGGTGCTCATCGGTGAACCGGGCGTCGGCAAGACCGCCGTTGCGGAAGGCTTGGCGCTGAAGATTCATGAAGGCGAGGTGCCGGAGCTGCTGAAAGGCAAGCGTCTGGTGGCTCTTGATCTTACCGGTATGGTCGCAGGCTCTAAGTACCGTGGCGATTTTGAAGAGCGTATCAAGTCCGCCATCGACGAAGTGAAGAAGGACGGCAACGTCATTTTGTTCATCGATGAGCTGCACACCATCATTGGTGCAGGCTCCGCAGAGGGCTCTGCCGATGCCGCCAATATCTTAAAGCCAGCTCTGGCGCGCGGTGACTTCCAGGTCATCGGTGCGACGACCATCAACGAGTACAGAAAGTACATTGAAAAAGACGCCGCGTTGGAGCGTCGTTTCCAGCCGGTACATGTCGGTGAGCCGACCGAAGAAGAAGCGGTGCAAATCCTTGAAGGTCTGAAAGATCGCTACGAGGCGCACCATAAAGTACAGATTACCGACGAAGCCATTGAGAGCGCCGTTAAGCTCTCCTCGCGCTACATTGCAGACCGTTACCTGCCGGATAAGGCCATCGACCTCGTCGATGAAGCGGCGTCCCGTGTGCGCCTCAGAACATTCACTGCGCCAGAAGACCTGCAGGAGATGGAAAAGCGCATCAAGGAAGTCGAGATTGATAAGGCGGCTGCCGTCAACGAGCAGGACTTCGAGCGCGCGGCCGAGTTGCGTGACAAGCAGAAAGCCCTTACAGATGAGCTGGAGCAGAAAAAGAACGAGTGGGCTGCAAAGAATGAGCGTAGCAACAGCGTCGTGAAGGCAGAAGACATCGCCGAGATCGTCGCCATGTGGACCGGCATCCCGGTTGTACAGCTGACGCAGGAAGAAAGCGAGCGCCTGCTGCATCTTGAAGATACGCTGCACAAGCGTGTCATCGGTCAGGACGAAGCCGTCACGGCCATTGCAAAGGCTATCCGCCGCGGCAGAGTCGGCCTGAAAGATAAGAATCGCCCCATCGGCTCGTTCATTTTCCTCGGCCCGACCGGCGTAGGCAAGACCGAGCTGTGCAAGGCGCTTGCGGAGGCCATGTTCGGTGACGAAAAGGCCATGATCCGTCTCGATATGTCGGAGTACATGGAGAAGCACACGGTGTCTCGTCTCGTCGGTTCGCCTCCGGGATATGTAGGCTTTGATGAGGGCGGTCAGCTGACCGAGGCAGTGCGCCGCAAGCCGTATTCCGTTGTGCTGTTTGATGAGATCGAAAAGGCACACCCGGATGTCTTCAACATGCTGCTGCAAATCCTCGATGACGGCCGTCTGACGGATTCGCAGGGCAAGGTGGTCAGCTTCAAGAACACCATCATCATCATGACCTCCAACATCGGCGCGCGTCTCATTACAGAGAAGCAGCAAGAGCGTCTCGGCTTTGCCACTGCGGACAACAAGTCGACAGAAGAAGACAGCGCAGTCGCCGATTTTGAGCGCACAAAAGAGCTCGTCATGGGTGAGCTGAAGAAGGTGTTCCGTCCGGAATTCATCAACCGTGTCGATGACATTATTGTGTTCCGTAAGCTCCTGCACGACGATATTCAGAAAATCGCCGGCAAAATGCTCGAGGGTCTTAAGGGTCAGCTGCGCGACATGGACATCGCGGTCGAGTTCACCCCGGCTGCTGTGGAAGCTGTTGCAAACGCCGGTTTTGACCCGGTTTACGGTGCAAGACCGCTGCGCAGAGCGATCCGCAGCAAGATGGAAGACCCGATTTCCGAAGAAATGCTCGAGGGCAACATGAAAGCGGGCGGCTCGTATGTCTGCGACTTCAAAGACGGTAAGTACGTCATTGAAGACAAGGCAAAGAAGAGCGGCGACGAAAAGTCGAGCGAAAGCGAAGCAAAGTAATCACACCCGTTAAGGCAAATGTCCTTTAAAGGCACATAGAAAGGCGGTCTGCCGGGTAGAAAAATATCCGTGCAGACCGCCTTTTGCTGTCCTAAATCACGCAAACACCGTCTCAATGTGTTTTGCGCACTCGGGCGGAGAATACGTGAACTTATCAATATGGTCGCCCTGAAAGAAATATACAGGCGGCTCGGGTTTATAGGTGTAATCAAAGCATTCCACAAGCACGAGCTTCACCTTCATGCGGTTCGGCAGAATACTTTTGATGAACACGCTGGCCTGCTGTCCGGCATGGACGTTTTCTTTCAGCTCGGCAAGTCCTGCAAGGTTTGGGGTCAGCTCCACAAAAATGCCGTAGCTTTCCACGCTGCGCACGACACCTGCGACCGTTTCGCCGACACGAAAGCGCTCCGCGTTTTCCGTCCACGTGCCGAGCAGCTCGCGGTGGCTGAGCGTGATGCGGTTCTCGTCCTTCATGCGCACCACGGCGCGAATATCCATGCCGACCGTGAACCGCTCCTTCGGGTGGTCGATGCGCGAAACAGAAATGGCATCGATGGGCAGTAGGGAAACAATACCGCAGCCGATATCCGCAAACGCACCGAACGGCTCCAAATGCGTGATGCGCACCGGGATCACATCGCCGCAAGTAAGCCCCGTTATGTACTCTGCCATGCAGCGCTCCTGTGCTTTTCGACGCGACAACACCGCTGTGATCCTGCCGAACGCATCACGAATAAAATCCGTGATGATAAAGCACACAGGCTTATTCACACGTGAAATGATGGCGATGTCCCGCACGGTGCCCTCGCGTATGCCGAGCGCGCCCTCTTCGCGCGGGATAATGCCCCGCATACATTTGAGATCTACAATGAGGTTGTGCTCGTTGTCGCAGATGATACTGCGCGCCTCTAAGATCTTTCCGTCGCGCATTGCGTCGGAGAGGGCGGCAGGCGTCTGCATACTGGCTTTGTTTTCCGCTTTGTCGATCAAATGACCTTCCGGGTAAAATTTCATGTACTTCACTCCTTTTTAAGGCCGTGCCGCGCAAAAAACGCTTTTGGCTGTGCCTTAACTACGCCGAAGTATATGAACCTAAACTTTCATTTATGCGTTTCTGAACTTTTCATGAAGATAAACAAAAGGGCTTGCATGTTTTTACCGTGTATATTAAAATAGATATACAGATGCAAAGTATGTCTTTGCAAAAGAAAGGAAACAGAAAAAATGAAGAAAATGAAACTGCTGTGTGCGGTGTTGACCGTAATCATGCTGCTCACAGCTTGCTCCGGCAGCACCTCTTCTGCCGCAGAAAAGGTCATCGGCACTACGGATAAAGTTGTTGCGGCAGATACCTTAAAGCCCTTGGCAAAAGCCGACAAAGAAAAGCTCGGCTATCAGCTCGATATGCCGGAAAAAGGCGAGGAGATTTGTGTGCTGACAACGAACTACGGCACCATTCGCATGCGCTTTTTCCCGGATGCCGCACCGAAAGCCGTGTACAGCTTTAAATCTCTGGCGCTTTCCGGCTACTATGACGGCGTCACTTTCCACCGCGTCATCGATGATTTCATGATTCAGGGCGGTGACCCGCTTGGCAACGGAACCGGCGGCGAGAGCATTTGGAGCGAGAATTATGACGACGAATTTCACAAAAATCTCGTCAACATCACCGGCGCGGTCTCTTGTGCAAACAGCGGTGCCAACACAAACGGCAGCCAGTTTTTTATAAACTGCACGGAACCGGGCAAAATAGACTGGGATACCTACGACCAGTATTATCAGGTTTATAAATCTGCACCGGAAAAGTTCACCTCCATGTACGGCGGCACGCTCGATATGGACAAAGTAACGGATGCCTACAAAGAACTTTACGATAAAAACGGCGGCAACACACACCTTGACGGTGCATATTCCACCGCAGGTACCGGACACACCGTGTTCGCACAGGTATTTGACGGCATGGACGTGGTGCGCAGCATCATGGCCGTTGAGACCGACTCAAACGATAAGCCGCTTGAAGACGTCACCATTCTCTCCGCAGAAATCGTACCCTACGAATAAATTTCTTAAACAAATTTAGTATAATTCCAAACCATTTTAAGGAGGAAATTTCCATGGCAATCGTACATCCCACAGCTGAAAATTTCGACGCATTGATCCGCGATAACAAGCTTGTTCTTGTAGACTTTTTTGCAACATGGTGCGGCCCGTGCAAAATGATCGCACCGTTCATTGAGGAAGTTGCAGAAGAATACGAGGGCAAGGCCATCGTCGCGAAGATCGACGTTGACGAAGCGCAGGAAATCGCCGCCGAATACGGCATCTCCAGCATCCCGACCGTCATCCTCTTTAAAGACGGCGCACCCATCCACACCGAAGTCGGCGCACACGATAAGGCTTTTTACGCAAACCTCATCGAAATGCACCTGTGAGGCCGCGCCATGTTCACCTTTGAACGCAAAGCGAATTACTACGAGACCGACCAAATGGGCATCGTGCACCACTCGAATTACATTCGTTGGTTTGAGGAAGCCCGCTTGGAGATGCTACGCGCTATGGGATTGCCGTACAAAAAAATGGAAGATAACGGCATTCTGATCCCCGTGCTGGGTGTTTCGTGCAGCTACAAGCACCCCATTCGCTTTGATGAGACGCTTGTGCTTACACTGCGCATTCAAAACTACAACGGTGTACGCTTTGAAATGGCGTATGAGGGGCACAGCAAGGAGACCGGGCTTTTGAGTTGCACCGGCACTTCGCAGCACTGCTTCACAACACCCGCGTTAAAGCCGATCCGTATGCAGAAGCATTTTCCCGCATGGCACGAAGTATTTCTTCAGGCCGCAGAGCAGGACAAAGCAGAGTAATTCAAAACACAAAAATGCCCGCCGGGCTGACCGATGTGATCGGAAAGCCCGGCGGGCATTTTTATAAATCTTTAGTTTTTATTCATGTCGCAAAGCATCGATCGGGTTCAGGTTTGCCGCCTTGAAGGAGGGGAGAAGCCCGAAGATGATGCCGATGACCATGGAAAACACCACAGCAATAATGATGGAAGGCACGCTGATGGCAACCGGAGCAGACGTCACGCGCGATATGATTGCCGCAAGACCGATACCGGCACCCACGCCCACAATGCCGCCAAGGCTTGTCAGCACAGCGGCTTCCGTTAAGAACTGCCACAGAATGCGGCTCTTTTTCGCGCCGATGGCTTTTTTCAGACCGATCTCTCGCGTACGTTCCGTAACGGAAACGAGCATGATGTTCATAACGCCGATACCGCCGACGAGCAGGGAGATGCTCGCAATCCAGATGAGCTGCGAATTTGTGGAGCTGCTGAGATCCTGCAAGTCCTGCGCCTGCTTTAAAAGATCCTGTGCCTGATACTTGATCTCGCCGTTCGTCACGTTCGTGTTCATGATCTCCGCCACAGCCTTGCCGGCATCCGTCATGGCTTCCGTATTGGAAACGCGAATAGCCACGTTCTGCGGCTCATCGAACGAATAGAGCGCCGGCCACATGGAGCTTGGCACGAAAATACGGGATGCAGAGCTATCCGAGTAATACGTATAATACTCATCGATGGAGTTGATGACGGGCTCAAACTTGCTGTCTTCATCCACAATGCCAACCACCGTAAACGGAATGCTGCTGATCTCGATCGTTTTTCCGATGGGGTTTTCGCCGTCAAACAGCGAATCCGCCGTATCGGCATCGATGATGGCTGCCGCGTGGAAATCCGTAAAATCACTGTCCACAAAGGTGCGACCGCTTTTCAGCGCCAGCCCATTCGTCGTGAAATAACTGTTATCCACGCCGAAGACCTGCGAGCCGGAAATGCCGTTGTTGCCGTAGTAAACGGAGTTGTTGTAGTCGCTGCGGCTGGTATAGAACGCCGCATCTTCCACGTTTTTTACGGACTTGATTTTTTCCATCGTGGTCTCGTCGCGCACAGGAATGCCGTCCGGCAAGCCGTTATACAGCATTTCGTACTGATAATCGCCCTGATACAGCTGAATCTGCACCGTGTTTGTGCCGGAGCCGATGAGGTTCTTTTTGATTTGCTCATTCGTGCCCTTGATGGTGGACACGATGGAGATGATAGAGGCGATACCGATGATGATGCCGAGCATCGTCAGGAACGAGCGCATTTTGTGCGACCAGATTCCCTGAAATGAAAGTCTGATATTTTCAATCATGCGTCAAGCCCCCTTGCGTCGATGCCGTCATTTTCGTCTGCGTTTTCTTCCATGCCGTTCGCCTTGGCGCCATCAATTGCCGAAGTGCCGTAGGGGAAAGCCACATAATCTTCTTCCGTCAAAGTATCGCTCTTAATCTCCAGATACTGGTTGTAGATCGTCTTGCCGGTTTTGATATACGTTTTATGCACACGGTTATCGTCGCCGACCTTCAAAACATACTTGCCGCCGTCATCGCTGCGGATATACGCTTTAAAAAGATATATTGCATTGCTTGCGTTATCCGAGGCCGCCTGCAAAGTAATATCAAGGCCCATGCCGTTTTTCAGGCCGTCCGCATCGGCAATGCGCGCTGTAAACTGGTACGTGGAGCTGTTTGGGTTTGAGGAGCCGTCATAGTAATAATCGGAATTGTCATTCGGAAAATCGGAGATCTGTACAATCTCTGCCTCATACATTTGTCCGTTCTCCCAAGAGCTCGCCATGACCGTATCGCCGACATGCACCTTGCCAAGCAGCGACTCATTTAAGGATGCCGTTATATAGAAACCGTCGCCGCCCGAAACCACGAGGAACGGGGAGCTTGTGGACATCGCCGTATCGAGATCTGTGAGCGACTTCACAACGCCGTTCACGGTCGATTTTATTGTAGCGTTTTCAAGATCCAGCTTTGCTTTTTCAAGGTCATGCGCCGCCTGTTTCACATTCAGCTTTAAATCTTGAATCTGCTGCTTTTTATCGGCGATCATCTGCTGCAATTCTTCCGCCGTATACATGGAGCCTCCGGTATCGTAGCTGATGCCCGGATCGGCGTAGGAGAGATCCGGCATTTGAATGTCATCCGGCTCGCTGATAACTTCATTAAAGAAGCCCGCGGAAATCTTATCGCCGTCCATCTGCCAGCCCTTTACAAGCGGCAGGTTTTCGTTATCCTGTTCATGCACTTCAAAGCGTGCGACAAACGGGCCGTCCGGCAGTGTGAAATCAGGCTCCGGCGTGGGTACGCTTTCGCCGCCGGTCTCATTCGTTTTTGTGAATGTCATCTGCTTGAACCACGCCATGCCGGAAACCGTTGGCACTTCCGTGGGTTCTATGGGCGCGGGAGTAGGGGCTTCCGTGGGTTCTATGGGCGGCGCGGGAGTAGGGGTTTCCGTCGGCGCTGTGGTAGGCTTCGCAGTCGGTTCGGGGGTAACCGTCGGCTGCGGCGCCGCCGTGGGCACTTCACTCGGCTGTGCCGTAGGCTCTGCGCTCGGTGTGGGGGTCGGAGTAGGGGTAGGGGTAGGGGTAGGGGTCGCACGCGGGTCTGTCACGCCGAGCAGCTTCAAGAGAAAGCCCTTCGTCAGCACAGCATCTTCCGTGCAAAGAAAGACATACGGGTCTTCCTCTGTACCGGCACCTTTAAACGGCTTCGAGTGCTCTGTAATCTCCGTATACAGTTCTGCCTGCGATTCCGGCACCGGCGTGGGAGTAGGTTCCGGCTCGGGCTCCGGGATAACCGGCTCCACATACGGCGCCGTATTCTGGAGCTTCGTAAGTTCTTTTTCGGCCTGCTCCAGTTCGTATTTCTTCTTTTTTTCTTCAAGCTCCTTGCTCTCTACCTTCAGCTGGAGCTTTGTCGTATCATACTGCAAAAGCGTATCGCCAATCTTGACGGTATCGCCCTCTTTGACGAAAATCTTAGAAATAGCTTTTTCTTTATCGGGGTAAAGTTCCTGCACAAAGTCACTTGTAGCATTACCGTAGGTGCTGGACTGATCGCCCCAATACTGTGTGGAGATATTTGAAACCTGCTCCACATCCACCGTGGCATTTGCCGCCTTGCCGTTCACCGCGACCGTCACGCCGGTGATGATCAGCGCGATCACAATCACTACGGAGACCACCGTGATCATGACTTTTTTAAGTGGGAAATTTGCCGGCAGATTCATGCTTCCGCCTCCTTTTCCTCGGGGATATGTTGTTCCGCAAACTGACCGTCGCGAATATGCAGCACACGCTTTGCGTGGTTTGCCACATCAATGTCATGCGTGATCATCACAACGGTCACACCCCCCTCGTCGTTGAGCGTCTGGAACAGCTCCATGATCTGCGCGCCGGACTGGCTGTCGAGCGCGCCGGTCGGTTCATCGGCTAAAAGAATTTTCGGATTGTTGACGATGGCGCGGGCGATCGCGACGCGCTGGCACTGGCCGCCGGAAAGCTGGTTCGGCTTAAAATCCACACGGTCGCCGAGACCTACACGCTCTAAAGCACGCACGGCACGCGCACGTCGCTCTTTTTTCGGCACACCTGCGTATAAAAGGGGAAGCGCCACGTTTTCCGCCGCGCTCTGGCGAGGCAAGAGATGAAAGCTCTGGAACACGAAGCCGATGGAGTTGAGGCGAATTTCCGAAAGCTTCGATTCGCTGCTGCCGATGATATTCTCACCCGCAAGTGCATACGTGCCTGAAGTCGGCAGATCAAGGCAGCCGATGATATTCATCAGCGTCGTTTTGCCGGAGCCGGACGGACCCATGATGGCGACATATTCTCCCTCATCCACAGAAAGAGAGATGTCTTTTAGAACCGGCACTTCCATTTTGCCTTGGATATACGTTTTATAAATGTTGTGCAGCTCTAAGATCATGCCGTAGCACCCCCGATAACGGTTTCAAAGTTCGACGTCGCGCCATCCGCCGTGTCCGTTTCGCCCTCGGACTCCGTTACAGCACCTTCTGCGGGCATGGCGCTGTAGCCGTTCGGGTCGCCGTCCATATCGCTGCCGTCTTCCGCGGGCATAACACCGTTTGCATCGTCTGTTTTGGCACCGTTCATGTCACCGTTTGCGGCATCCATATCTGTGGAATCGTCACCCTGGTTCTTATAGGAAATATCGTCCGTAGCATACATGCCGCTGTGCACACGGTCTTCCACAACGGCCAAGCGATCGTCTGCCGTCACGCCGGACGTAATCTCATATTCGGAAAGGGTATCGTCAAACTTGCCGAGCTGCACTTCACGCTTTTCGATGCGATTCTTATCGTTTACGGCCCAAACGTAGTTTTTGCTGCCTTCGTTGAGAATATAGTAGCTTGGCAGCCAAATTCCGGTCTTCACGTCTTCGGCCTTATCCGGCTCCACGTAAACGTGCTGACCGAGCATGAGACCTTTGAAATCATCGAGCACAAGGTAGAAGTTGTACTTTGTCGCCTTTGTAAACGAGCTTTCGGAACCGTAGGAAACGCCGCTGTTATTATTATCGTTTGCGGCTTCGCGTTCAATGCTCTCCACGGTGCCCGTCCAAGTCTGCTCCGGGTCTACGCGGGAGACGACCTTCATTTTCATGCCCTCCTGCAAGGAATAGACATTCAACTCCGTTGCCGTGCCTTTTACACGGTAAGAACCCGTCGCGAGAATCGTAATATACGCGTTCGTAGAATCGCTGCCGCTTGTGTTGGTATTGGAACCGTCATTGATCTGCTTCACAACGCCGGCCATTTCTGCCATGACATCCGTATTTTCAAGCGATTTTTTGAGATTCTCAATTTCTTTCGCCTTCGTAGACTGATCGTATTCCGTCGATTTCACTTCAAGCTGCGCAGACTGAATCTGTAGGGTATAGGAAAGCTGTTCGTCGGAAGACGCTTTGTTCTTTTCCTTCTGCAGAGAATCAATCTGCTGGTTCAGCGTGGAAATGCGGTTTTTAAGGCTTTCCAGCTGTAACTGCGCCTCTTCAAGCTGCATTTGCAGGTCGTCCGTATCGTAGCTGAATAACTTATCGCCAACTTTCACTTCCTGGCCGACCGTCACATACAGCTCTGCGATTTTCTTTGTGTCGTCCTTCTGTACGGAGAGTGTCTTTTCCGGCTCCACAACGCCGGAGTATTTCGCCGTCATACCAAGTGAACCCGTGCCGGTGATGTCCGCAACGCTCGTCACATACACCATCTCATTTGGGTCGCTCGGCGCAACGCTGCCGCCGCGGAAGAAAATGAGCCAGATTACAATACCGATCACGATCACAGCGCCGACGGCAATACCGGCGATTGTGAAAATCTTTTTCTTAGTCATAAAGTCAGTCCTTTCCTCCGCGCAAAACACCCGGCGCGGACTCTCTGATGGTTCTATTATACAGGTAAGTCAAAAAATAAACAACTTAAGAAACTCTTACAAACGCAAAAGATTTGCAAAAATCGCGCTCTTGACCGCGCGTAAAATCGGGGGTAAAATGGTATCGATATAGAAAGGGAGGATCTGTCTTATGAAAAATGAACACATCGCTTCATCTGTAACCGAACTCATCGGTAAAACACCGCTTTTGCGTGCGTCCCGCTTTGCGGCAGCTGCGGGCATTTCCAACGCGCCGCTTTTGAAGCTTGAATATTTAAACCCCGCCGGCAGCGTAAAAGACCGTGCGGCACTGAAAATGATTGAAGACGCCGAAAAAGCCGGCAAATTGAAGCCCGGCGCGGTCATTGTAGAGCCAACCTCCGGCAACACGGGCATCGGCCTCGCATCTATTGCAGCGGCGCGCGGCTACCGCGTGGTGCTCACCATGCCGGAAACCATGAGCGCCGAGCGCCGCAAGCTGCTTTCCGTATACGGCGCGGAAATCGTACTCACACCGGGCAAAGACGGCATGCGCGGTGCGATTGAAAAGGCGGATGAGATCGCGAAAAGTACACCCGGCAGCTTCATCCCCGCACAGTTTGAGAATCCCTCAAACCCTGCCGCACATTATGAAACGACCGGCCCGGAGCTTGTACAGCAAACAGACGGCAAACTCGACATTTTCGTTGCGGGCATCGGCACCGGCGGCACCATCACCGGCACGGCGCGCTATTTAAAAAAGCATCTGCCACAGGTACACACCGTCGGTTTGGAACCAGCGACTTCACCGCTCATCACACAGGGCAAAAGCGGTGCACACGGCTTACAGGGCATCGGCGCAAACTTCATCCCGAAAAACTACGATGCTTCCGTTGTGGACGAAGTGCTGACCGTCACGGATGAAGAAGCGTACAAAATGGCAAAATTATTGGCCCGCACCGAGGGCATCCTCGTCGGCATCACGTCCGGCGCGGCGCTTGCCGCAGCCGTGCGCCTGCTGCGCATGCCCGAAAATGCAGAAAAAACGCTCGTGGCGCTCCTGCCCGACAGCGGCGACCGTTATTTTTCCACCCCGATCTTTGAATAAACGAAAAGGAACTTCATTTTATGGCAAAAAAATACTACGCCGTCCGCGCCGGGCGAAAAACCGGCATTTTTGAAACGTGGGACGAATGCCGTGCGCAGACGACCGGCTTTAAAGGCGCGTCGTTCAAAAGCTTTCCGGCGCTTGCAGAAGCCGAAGCCTATATGCGCGGTGAAAACGATCTGACGAAAGCCACTCCGGCAGAAAACACGACCGCAGCGCCTAAAGAAGACGGCGCCGTGGCTTACGTAGACGGTAGCTACCACATCGGCACAAAGGAGTTTTCCTGCGGTGCTGTGCTGTTTTTAAACGGCGAAGAGCTGCATTTTTCCGAAAGATTCACCGACCCCGACCTTGCCGAAATGCGCAACGTGGCAGGGGAGATCAAGGGCTCCGAAACTGTTCTGCGCTACTGCATCGAGCATGATGTGCCCTCCGTGACAATCTACCATGATTACGAGGGTGTAGCAAAATGGGCAACAGGAGAATGGAAAGCAAAAAAGCCCGGCACCATTGCGTACCGCGAATTCTGCGCCGCAGCCGCAAAGCACATCCGTTTCCGCTTTGTGAAAGTCAAGGGGCACTCCGGCGACAAATACAACGACCTCGCCGACCGTTTAGCGAAAGACGCGCTCGGCATTCAATAAAACAACATAGCAAAAAGGCGAGCTGCACGGATGTGCGGTTCGCCTTTTGTTATACATTACGGAATTTCAGGAGCAAGTTTACGCGTTTTTCGCTTCGTCGTACGCGTCCTTAAAGCGCTGCATCGCGGCGTTGAGCATCTTTTCGGGACCTGCGAGGTTTACACGCGTATGCATGGTGCCGCCCTGCGAGAACAGCGTGCCGGCGTCGCAGAAAAGATCATGCTTACGCAGGAGCTTATCGAGCGCTTCATCATCGAGACCGAACGTCGTGCAGTCGATCCACATGAGGTACGTGCCCTGCAGATCGCTGTATGTAACGCCCGGGCAGTTTACGTCGATGAACTTGCAGAAGTTCTTGTAGTTTTTGTAGATAAGGTCGATGACCTCTGCAAGCCAACCTTCGCACTCCGTGTAGCCGAGACGGCAGGCCTCAAGGCCGAGCGCACCGGCGGACGGCGTGAAGTGTTGCTGTAAAATACTCTGGAATTTTGTTCTCAGTTCTTCATCGGGAATAACAATATTCGAGGTCTGGAGCGTCGCAAGGTTAAATGTCTTGCTCGGCGCGGTGCAAACAAGATACTTCGGCAGTGCATCCTTGCAGGCGTTTGCAAATGCCACGTGCTTATGACCCGGCATGATGAGGTCGGAATGGATCTCGTCGCTGACAACAATCACATTGTGCTTTGCGCAGATGGCGCCGAGCTTTGCGATTTCTTCTTCCGTCCAAACGCGGCCAACCGGGTTGTGCGGATTGCAGAAGATAAACATCTTGTTTTTTTCTTCTGCGCACAGCTTCTCAAAGAGGTCAAAGTCAATCGTGTATGTCTCGTTCGTGTTGATGAGCGGGCACTCCACGTTTTTTCTGTTATTGTGCTCAATGGTCATTCTGAACGGATAATAAACCGGCGGCATGGTGATAACGCCGTCGCCGGGATCGGTATAGGCCAGAACCGAAACAGCCAGAACCGTTACGACGCCGTGTGTAGAAACAATTTCTTCTTTCTTAATATCCCAGTCGTTGCGACGCTTCATCCAGCCGCATACCGCATCGAAGTATTCCTCTGTGGGGCCGGTATAGCCAAGGATATGCGTATCGATGTACTTTTTCAGACCCTCTACGATCTCCGGCGGGTTTTTCAGCTCCATATCCGCAACGGAAAGCGGTGCAACGTTTTCCGGCAGGTTCGGATGCTCTTTCGTCATCTCGTCCCATTTGCCGGAGCCGGTGTTTTTTCTGGAAACCAGCGTTTCAAAATCATAGATCATTGGTAATTCCTCCCATTCTAAAATAAGATAATCTACTTTCAAACGGTCTTATTCAACCTCAAGGTCTGCAAAAGAGAAGGTGGTGCAGTCTACAAGACCGCGGTCGGTCAGGCGCAACTCCGGCAGGCAGGCGAGGGGGATTAAAGCCATCGTCATAAACGGAGACTGAATGTCGCAGCCGATCGTTTCCCAAGCTTTGCCGAGGTTCTCGACGAGCTCGTCCATTTCTTCAGCGGACTTTGTGTTCATGAGACCCGCAAACGGCAGCGGAACACAGCCGAGCACCTTGCCGTTCTGCACAATACACTCACCGCCGCCGCATTGAATGAGTGTGTTTGCAGCAAGTGCCATATCTTCGTCATTCGTGCCGACAACGAGCAGGTTGTGTGCATCGTGTGCAACGGTGGAAGCCATTGCGCCGCACTTGACGTGGAATCCCTTGACAAAGCCAACGCCGTGCTTGCCGGTCTTATTGTGGCGCTCGAAGACGAATGTCTTCAAAACATCCTGCTCCACATCGCTCTTTAATTCGCCGTTTTCAACCTTGAGTTCAACGTGACGCTCATAGTCTCCGACATGTACCGGGATAATCTCGATCGCACGGACGGTTGCCGTGCCAACCTTATCGGTATGCACCTTAAAGGTTTCCGGGGTGATCGTCTCGCCGACGTGCATCGTGTCGAGCGCCCATGCGGGAAGCTCAGACTTCGGCAGGTCAATCGTCAGCTTGCCGTTTTCCGCAACAACGTCGCCGTCGATGAGCACACGGGTGACACGGATGTCTTTTTCGTTATCAATAAATACGATGTCCGCGCACTTGCCCGGGGTGATGGAGCCGAGCTCGTGATCCATCTGGAAGCATTGTGCGCAGTTGAGCGTGACCATCTGGATGGCCGTGACAAAATCGATACCGAAGGAGACGGCACGACGCACGATGTGATCGAGATGACCGTTTGCAACCAGCGTATGCGGGTGGGTATCGTCGGAAATCATGGTCGCAAATCGGCTGTCCACTTTGTGCTCCGTGATGGCTTTGGAGACCTCCTGCAGATCGTGCCAAGCGGAGCCCTCGCGCAACATGGCATACATGCCAAGACGCATTTTTGCGAGTGCGTCCTCCGCACGGGTGGATTCATGACAGCAGCGCACGCCGCTTGCAATGTATGCATTGAGGCCGCAACCCGTCTCCGGGATGGAATAGTGACCTGTGATGATTTTGCCGGCTTTCAACGTTTCGCCGGTGATGTTGTGCGTCGGCTCCGCGGAAGCGGTGATGCCCGGGAAGTTCATCATTTCGCCTAAACCAACGGTATAATCGTGCTTCATTTCCGAGGCAATATCCGCGGCGGTGATCTCCGCGCCGGAATCCTCAAATCCCGGAACAGCCGGAACGCAGGAGGGGGTCGTCAGCATAGCCTTCAGCGGAGTCTTTTCCGCCTCTTCCGCCATCAGGTCAACGCCTTTAAGGCCAAGCACATTGCAGACTTCGTGCGGGTCATAATAAATTCCGACGGTGCCATGGGGGATAACGGCCTTTGCATATTCGATCGGCGTCATCATGGAAGACTCAATGTGGATGTGACCGTCAAGGAAACCCGGGGCGATAAGCTGACCCTCGGCATCGATGACCTTTGTGCTTTCACCGATGCAATGTGCGGCATCGCCGACAAGTGCGATACGGCCGCAGGAAATTGCAACATCGATGTTGTCGAGGATTTCATGCGTGCAGACGTTTACGAGACGCGCATTGCGAATGACCGTCTCTGCGGGCTTTCTGCCCATTGCAACATCGGAAAGCGTGCGGGAGCACTCCCAAAGCTGGGTCTTACAAAACTTGAACATAAAAAGTAGCTTCCTTTCTTTTATCAAGAACAACGCAACGGAAAAACGCTGCGTTTTTAGCTTTATTTACTCTATCGGGTTCACGGGATTTTTGCAGAACGAATTCATGCAGCACAAAGCACATTTCGGATTACGCGCTGTACAGACCGCTCTGCCGTGTAAAACGGTACGGTGACAAAAGTCGTTGCTTTCCTCCGGCGGCAAGACTGCGCGCAGGTCTTTTTCGACTTTGAGCGGCACGTTGCTTTCGGTCAGACCGAGTCGTCCCGTGATACGGATGCAGTGCGTATCCGTCACAACGGCAGGTTTTTTGTAAATGTCGCCCACAACGAGATTTGCGGTTTTGCGTCCCACACCGGGCAGCTTTGTCAGCTCATCCACCGTGTCCGGAATCACGCCGTTATACGAATCGCGCAGCACATGGCACATAGCAAAAATATCACGAGCCTTTGTTTTATATAACCCGCAGGAGCGGATGAGCTCCGCAATTTCTTCCTCGCTGCCCGCGCAGAAGGCTTCCAGCGTAGGGAAGCGGGCAAAAAGCGCCGGTGTAACGAGGTTCACACGGGCATCCGTACACTGTGCGGAAAGTCGCGTTGCAATAAGTAATTGCAGCGGATCCTGATATTCAAGCGAACATACCGCGCCGGGATATTCTTTTTTCAGCGCTTCCACAGCAAGAAGCGCACGTTCCTTTTTTGTCATACAGACCTCCGAAAAAGCGGCGGGCAAGCCCGTCTGAATGCTTTACGTTTATTCTACAACTTTTTCATTCGGTTGACAATACCGGAAAAGGGTGGTAAATTTATTTTTATTGAAAGACCGACAAATAACCGCAAAGGGGAAAAAGAATGTCTGCGTTTACCTTAAAGCTCATCGCGCTCGTCACCATGATCATCGACCATGTTGGGGCGATTTTCTTCCCGCAGTTTATCTGGCTGCGCTATATCGGGCGGCTTTCCATGCCAATCTACGCGTTTTTGCTCGTGCAGGGCTACATGCACACACGCAATTTTAACCGCTACGCACTGCGCATGGGTATTTTTGCTTTACTCTCCGAAGTGCCGTATGACCTTTTATTTCAGGGTACATGGCTTGAGTTTCAGCGGCAAAATATCCTGTTCACGTTTTTAACGGCGCTTTTTGTGATGAAACTTTTAGATGCTTCCGCGAAAAGCCGCAATATTTTCATGTTCATCGGCGCAGTGATCTTGACAATCCTGCCGTATTTCCTGCATTTCAGCTATGGCGTTTACGGTGTTTTAACGGTACTTTGTTTCTATTTATTCCAGAAGTACCGCGGTATTGATGCCGTGGCGTTTGCGGCGCTGACCTACGGGCAATATACGCAGGACGGCAACACGACACAGCTGTATGCCATCGCCGCCGCGATCCCCGTGCTGCTCTATAACGGCAAGCGCGGCGCGCTTTCGCTCAAATATTTTTTCTACATCAGCTATCCGGCACATATGTTATTGCTTTACGCCATCCATTATGTGCTTGCAAATCATCTATTGCCATTTTAAATGGAATAGGGTATAATTTAGTGAAGTACTGCGGCACATAAACCGCAGAGCATATTATTTTTAGAAGGGAAAGATGAAGTATGTACGGTGATCTTTTGAACACGATCGGTTTTGTTGAAACCGCAGACCCCGAGGTCGGCGAAGCGATGGAGCTGGAACTCAAACGCCAGCGCCGCAATCTGGAGTTGATTGCTTCCGAAAACATTGTGTCTCCTGCCGTTATGGCTGCGATGGGCACGGTACTCACAAACAAATATGCTGAGGGCTACCCGGGTCACCGCTATTACGGCGGCTGTGCAGATGTAGACATTGTGGAAAACATCGCCCGTGAGCGTGCTTGCCGTCTGTTCGGCGCAGAGCATGCCAATGTGCAGCCGCACTCCGGCGCACAGGCGAACCTTGCCGTATATTTCGCGCTGCTTCAGCCGGGCGATACCGTACTCGGCATGAACCTTGCAGAGGGCGGCCATCTGACCCACGGTTCTCCTGTCAACATGTCCGGCGCCTACTATAATTTTGCGGCTTACGGCGTTGACCCCGTTACGCACCGCATCGATTACGATAAGCTCATGGAGCAGGCGTGCGAACTTAAACCGAAGCTCATCGTCGCCGGCGCAAGTGCATACCCGCGCGCAATCGATTTTAAGAAATTCCGCGAGATTGCCGATGCATGCGGCGCGTACCTCATGGTCGATATGGCGCACATTGCGGGTCTTGTTGCGGGCGGCTGCCACATGAACCCGGTGCCGTATGCCGATGTCGTCACCACAACAACGCATAAAACGCTCCGCGGCCCGCGCGGTGGCATGATCCTCTGCCGTGAGGAGTACGCGAAAAAAATCGACAAAGCCATTTTCCCGGGCACACAGGGCGGCCCGCTGATGCACATTATCGCCGCAAAAGCCGTGTGCCTCGGCGAAGCGCTGAAGCCGGAGTTTAAGACCTACGCCGAGCAGACCGTAAAAAACGCTAAAGCGCTTGCCGAAGGCCTTACAAAACGCGGCATGAAGCTCGTTTCCGGCGGCACGGATAACCATCTGATGCTGCTCGATCTTTCCGACGGCGAGCTGACCGGCAAAGAGCTGGAGCGCCGTCTCGACGAAGTGTATATCACCGCAAATAAGAACACGATTCCGAACGAGCAGAGAAGCCCGTTCGTCACAAGCGGCGTGCGCCTCGGCACACCGGCCGTTACCACGCGCGGCTTGAAGGAAGCCGATATGGACGTCATCGCGGAGTGCATCCACCTGTGTGCGACCGATTTCGACAACAGAGCCGACGCCATCCGCGCAAAGGTCACAGAACTTTTGAGCAAATATCCGCTTTATAACGACTAAAAGGAGAACACGATGAACGCACCGCTTGCAGACCGCATTCGCCCGAAAACGCTCGATGATGTGGTAGGACAACAGCATATTCTCGGCCCTAATAAGGTACTGCGGCGCATCATCGAATCCGGCACTATCCCGAATATGGTGTTTTACGGGCCGTCCGGCGTAGGGAAAACCACCGTGGCGTCCATCATTGCAAAGCAAAGCCACATGCACCTGTGCAAGTTAAACGGTACCACGGCCTCCACCGCCGATATTCGCGACGTGGTGGCGCAGGTGAACACGCTGCAAGCGGTAAACGGCGTTTTGCTGTACCTTGATGAGATCCAGTATTTCAACAAAAAGCAGCAGCAAACGCTCTTGGAGTTCATCGAAAACGGCAGCATCACGCTGATCGCTTCCACAACGGAAAACCCCTATTTTTACGTATATAACGCCATTTTGAGCCGCTCCACAGTGTTTGAGTTCAAGCCCGTGGAAAAAGAGGAGGTCGCCCGCGCCGCAGATCGCGCATTCCGCATTTTGTCGGAAGACCTCGGCGAAGAAATCCGGCTCGAAGACGGCGTGACCTCGTATATCGCTTCCGCTTGCGGCGGCGATGTACGCAAAGCAATGAACGCGGCAGAGCTTTGCACGGCTGCCGTACGAAGCGAGGACGAGCCGCGCATCACCATGGAACTTGCAGAGCAGCTTACACAGCGCAGTGCCATGCGGTATGACCGAGACGGCGACGCGCATTACGATATTCTTTCGGCGTTTCAAAAATCCATGCGCGGCTCCGACCCCGACGCGGCGCTGCATTATCTCGCACGGCTTTTGGAAGCGGGCGACCTCACCTCTGCATGCCGCCGCTTGATGGTGTGCGCCTGCGAAGACGTGGGCCTTGCGTGGCCACAGATCATCCCCATCGTGAAAGCGGCCGTAGACGCCGCCATGATGGTCGGTCTGCCGGAAGCGCGCATCCCGCTTGCGGATGCCGTCATTTTAACGGCGACGGCGCCGAAATCGAACAGCGGTGAATCTGCCATAGATGCCGCCATGCGCGACGTGAAGGCCGGCAAACTCGGTGTGATCCCGCGCACGCTGCAAAACGTGCATTATGACGGTTCAGATGTCGCTAAAAAAGGCCAGTTTTACCGCTATCCGCACGATTACCCGGATCATTGGCTCGACCAGCAGTATCTTCCGGATGCCTTGCTCGGCGCTTCGTACTATCACTACGGAGACAACAAAAACGAGCAGGCGTTTAAAGCGTATTGGGAAAACATAAAACGAAAGCACAGCTCATAAACTCTATTAACATAACGGAAGGAAGTGCACCGCCATGAACCCGGCAGTCCTTAAAAATTTGTCATACGGCATGTACGTCATCGGCACAAAATATAACGGCCACCCGAACGCCTGTGTGGCAAACTCGGTCATCCAAATTTCCAGCAGCGACCCCGAAAAAGTGCTCATTGCGCTGACAAAAGATACGCACAGCTGCACCGCAATCCGCGAAAACGGCATTTTTACCATTTCTGTACTCTCCACAGATACACCTGCCAGCGTCATCGGCGCACTCGGTCTTGTTAGCGGTAAAAATGCAGACAAGCTGAAAAACATCCGCCACAAGGTGCTCATTGAAGGCGTGCCCGTCGTAAAGGAGAACACCTGCTGCTGGTTTTTATGCAAGGTCATCTCCGGCATGGACGTAGGGCAGGAGATGGTCTTCGCCGCCGAGATCATAGCGGGCAGCGACAGCGCCATTGGCACGCCGATGACGTATGATTTCTACCGCAGTGAAATGCACGGTCTGTCGCCGGTCGGCTCGCCGACCTATGTGCCGCCGGAAAGCACGTTTGATAAGAGCAGCGGTGAAAGCTTTGTCTGCTCCGTGTGCGGCTATGTGTACAGCGACCCGAACTTCAGCTTTGAAGAACTGCCGGACAACTGGGTGTGCCCGGTCTGCAAAATGCCGAAAAAGGCATTCGTGCGCAGAAATTAAATAGCTTTTCCATACTACGAATGAAAGGATTTTTCGATAGACTGCGCATCGCGCGCTATCGGAACCAAAAGACTCATGCAGAAAAATTCTCCGCTTCACGTTTTGGTCATTCCCACATGGTACCCAAACGGTGAAGATAAACTGATCGGCGTTTACCACAAGCTGTTCAGCACGGCACTTGCGGAATACGGCGTAAAAACCAACATGCTCTATGTAGACCGACAGGGGCTGTCTTCACTGCCGAAGTACCCCACGATGCAGAAGCTCTACGAAGAATCGAACACCGGCTATGTGACATACTGCCGCCGTATGCTGGACATCTCCAAATTCAGCGCAGACGCACAGCTCAGCGCTTACTGCCGCACCGTTGAAAAGCTTTACAAAGCCTACGTGAAGCAGCACGGCAAGCCGGACATTCTGCACGCACATGTCACCGTGCCCGCCGGATACGCCGCTGCAAAGCTCGGAGAAAAATATCATATTCCGGTCGTCATCACGGAGCACTCCTCATATTTTGAGCGCTTCTTTGAGGGTAGCACCGCAAAATACGGACTCTATGCTGCACGGCACAGCGTGATGACCTGCGTCAGCGGCTATATGACGGACATTTTAAAAGAAAAACACAATATACCTGCCGAAGTTCTGCCGAACATCGTCAACACCCAGGCATTTTGCGGCGCAAAAGAAACGAAAGACCCGGCACATTTTCGCTTGACGACGGTTTCCGCACTGCGCCCCGGCAAATGCGTGGAAGACGCTTTGCAGGCCTTGAAGCTCTTGCGGGAGCAACACCCGGAAAAATCGTTTTTGTATACGATTGTCGGCGACGGGCAGGAGGAAGCGTTTTATAAAAAGACCGCATCTGCGCTCGGGCTGAACGACATTGTATCCTTTGTCGGGCGCAAGACCGAAAGTGAGATTGCGGAGATTTTAAGCCAGACCGACGCCCTTTTGATGGCTTCGGATATTGAGACGTTCGGCATTCCTGCCGTGGAAGCACTCGCGGCCGGCGTGCCGGTGATTTCTACACGGTGCAAAGGCCCGGAGAGCTTTTTGAACGATGACTGCGCCGAGTTCTGCAATGTGCGTGATCCGAAAGATATGGAAGATGCAATTTTGCGCATGGCTGCACGGTCGGACACACTAGACGAAGCCAAAATTCGTGCTGCGGCAAAGCCGTTTGACAGCGTTGCCGTTGCCGAACACGCCGTACAAATTTACCGTGAAGCGCTCGAAAACACAAAATAAACAAAAATAGGGGAGCCTGCGTTTCAAAACGTACAGGCTCCCTTTTCTTTAGGAAAGACCGCGCAGGCCGGTGCTTGGGAGGTCACCTAAATTGTTGCTCTCCTTGCCGTCCGGTATGCTGCGCAGATATTCACTGCCGTTGCGGCTCGCAATCGCCACGCCGCGGATGCCGCCCTGCTTTGCAAGCGCCACGCCGTCCGCCTTGGAAAGCACCGTGCCATCCGAAAGCTGGTAGCCGGAGATCTTGCCATTCGTGCGGATCAGCTTCATGATGGTCTTCGCATCCTTGTTCGGTACAGGGTTCATAATGTTGATATTGGCAGGCAGGTTGCCGATCCTCTGAGACATAAAACGATGTTCCTTTCCGTTTGTAATTTTGTTTTGTCCTTTCCGTTTTTCCGGCGCAGCCAAAAGCTGTACGTACCGATTAAGGCTTTTATAAGCGCCGCTGTGCCTATTGTCTCTCCACATACGGTGAATATGCAAAAAGCACGAAAAAACGGGCGAAATTTTGGCGCGGAGCGTTGCAAAGGCCACCGAAATGCGCTATAATAAGACCATAATGACTCGCGCTGCGGTTTTTACGGGATTGCCCGTGCCGGGCGCTAAAAACACAGGAGGCTTCCATGAATTCATGCGATAAGCAGCAGCTTAAGATCACGGCTGCCAAAGTCAGACTTGGAATCATCGAAGGCGTTTACAACGCCAAATCCGGCCATCCGGGCGGTTCCCTTTCCGCTGCGGATATTTTCACCTATCTCTATTTCAAAGAACTGCACATTGACCCGCAGAACCCGAAGGATCCGGACAGAGACCGTTTTGTCCTTTCCAAAGGCCACTGCGCACCGGGTCTTTACGCTGCACTGGCACAGCGCGGCTATTTCTCTGTGGATGAGCTGAAAAAACTCCGCCACATCGGCGCTATGCTGCAGGGTCACCCAGATATGAAGGGCACCCCCGGCATCGATATGAGCTCCGGCTCTCTCGGTCAGGGCATTTCCGCTGCGGCAGGCATGGCGCTTGCCGGCAAGATTGATAACAAAGATTACCGTGTTTACTCTCTGCTCGGCGATGGCGAGATTGAAGAGGGTCAGGTTTGGGAAGCTGCTATGTTTGCATCCCACAACAACCTCGATAATCTCTGCCTGATTGTCGACTTCAACGGCCTGCAGATTGACGGCCCGGTCAGTGAAGTTGCCGGCCCGGAACCGATCGACAAGAAGTTCGAGGCTTTCGGCTTTGACGTACAGACCATCGACGGACACGATTTCGACGCCATCGAAGCGGCTTTTGCACGTGCAAAGACCGTTAAGGGCAAGCCGAGCGTCATCATTGCCAAGACCGTAAAGGGCAAGGGCGTTTCCTATATGGAAAATCAGGTCGGCTGGCACGGTACCGCGCCGAACAAGGAACAGTATGAGACCGCTATGCAGGAGCTCACCGCTGCACTGCATGAACTGGAGGGCTGCTGATATGGCTGAAATGGTTAAAAAGGCAACAAGAGAAAGCTTTGGCGAGACCGTTACCGCGCTCGCCGCTGAATACCCGGAGATCGTCGTTCTGGATGCAGACCTTGCTGCTGCCACCAAGACGGGCATCTTCAAAAAAGCATACCCGGAACGCTTCTTTGACTGCGGCATCGCAGAGTGCAACATGGTCGGCGTTGCTGCCGGTCTGGCCACCTGCGGTAAAATTCCGTTTGCGGCGTCCTTTGCCATGTTCTCCGCAGGCAGAGCGTTTGAGCAGGTCCGCAACTCCGTTGGTTATCCGAAGCTGAATGTCAAGATCGTCGGCTCCCACGCCGGCATCTCTGTCGGTGAAGACGGCGCTACACATCAGTGCTGCGAGGACATCGCGCTCATGCGCACCATCCCGGGCATGGTCATTCTGAACCCCTGCGATCATTACGAAATGCAGGCCGCGGTTCGCGCTGCTGTTGAGCACAAGGGCCCGTGCTATATCCGCCTCGGCCGTCTGGCTGTGGAAAGCATCAACAACAACGACGATTACAAGTTCGAACTTGGCAAGGGCATCACGCTGCGCGAGGGCACGGACATCACCGTTGTTGCGACCGGTCTCATGGTACAGGAAGCCGTTAAGGCTGCCGATGCACTGAAGGAAGAAGGCATCAGCGTTGAAGTCATCAATATCCATACCATCAAGCCGCTCGATGAAGAGCTTGTTATTGCTTCCGCAAAGAAGACCGGCCGTGTCATCACGGTTGAAGAGCACAACATCATCGGCGGTCTCGGCGAAGCAGTCTCCACCGCACTTTCCGAGCATTGCCCGACGCCTGTCACGCGCATCGGTGTCAACGATGTGTACGGCCACTCCGGCCCGGCTGTGGATCTGCTGAAGGAATTCGGCCTTTCCGCAGAGCATATTGCAGAGGTCATCAGAGAAAAGCTCGCAAAGTAAGCTTTTCCGCAGGCTTCCGCTTTAAAACCGCATAAAAAGAATTTTGCTCCCTTTACAGAAACTGTGTGCATCCGCACGGTTTCCCGTAAAGGGAGCTTTTTTATATTCAAAGCCCCCGCAGTAATAGTAAAACGTCTTCGCTTGACGGACACAAAGAAAAAGCAAAAATAAATGTCTGCTTTCACAAAGAATTCGACCACTTTCTTTTTTCTCGCATTGTACAATAACGGTATCAGCACCGGTACAGATACATTTCATCTTGCTATACGGAGGTTTAGAATGTGTAAAAGCAAAACACCGCGCTTTTCGGCACATCTGCTGCATTTGACCTTATTCAGCAAATTTGTGTCAAAAAAACGTGAAAATTTCGCGATAAGCGAAGAATTTTCCGAATACAGGCGCAAAAAAGTATTGATCGCGGCAAATCATTTTTATATGCTGTACCGCTTTCGACGGGAGCTGATTGAAGAACTGCAATCCCGGTATGAGGTAATCGTGGCAGCGCCGTTTCAAACCGGTGAAGAAGTGTTTGAAAGCATGGGCATACGCTGCACGGAAACGAAAATGCAGCGGCGGCGCGTGCAGGTGCTTTCTGAATTGCGTCTTTTACAGTCGTACAAACGTGTTCTTTGTCTGGAAAAGCCGGATCTTGTGCTTACATACGCCATTAAGCCGAATGTATACATGGGTTTTCTCTGCACGTGCTACCGCATTCCGTTTTACGCCACCGTACAGGGACTCGGCAGCGCTTTTCAGCGCCCGTGGCTCAGCTGCGCTGCCACATTTCTTTACAAGCTTTCGTTTCTGCGTGTACAGAACGTATTCTTTGAAAATCAGTCCAATGCGGTAGAATTTTGCCGCAGACACATCCTGCCACCCGAAAAAGAGGTCGTTCTGCATGGTGCGGGTGTAGACCTGAACCGCTATATCTACACGCCGTACACCGCTCACGATCCGCCGCGATTCCTGTTCGTCGGCCGTTTGATGCGCGAAAAGGGGGTAGAGGAGCTATTTTGCGCCGTGCGCAGGCTGTGGACAGAGGGCTTTCACGTGCATTTGCAGCTGCTCGGCTTTTTTGAGGAGCAGTACAGGCAGGAGGTAGACCGCCTGGTTTCCGGCGGCATGACAGAATTTTTCGGCTTTCAAAAAGAACCGTTGCCGTTTTACCAAAACTGCGACTGCGTAGTGCTACCAAGCTACCACGAGGGCATGAGCAACGTGCTGCTGGAAGCTGCCGCCGTCGGCAGGCCCATCATCGCGTCCGATATTCCCGGGTGCAGGGAAGCCGTAGAGCACAGCAAAACCGGCCTTTTGTGCCGCGCAAAAGACGCGGACAGCCTATATGTTGCCATGCGCGCGTTTTTGGCGCTTTCCGCAGAGCAAAAAGCAGCCCTTGGGCAAAACGGCCGCCGCAAAATGGAGCGTGAATTCGATAAAGCGAGCGTTGTTGCAGAAACACTGCGCATCATCACCGTCGAAAAAGCGGCACCGCAGCCCCGGCGCGTCACGGCATAGAGGAGAACACATGTCCGGCTATATTTGGATGCTCCTTTGGCTTCTGATTTACACGGCGCTCTCCGCCGTGTTGGAAGTACAGCAAAGCGAAACTGTCTGCGGCGTGCAGACAGTGCGGTTCACGAAGCTCTGGGCAACACTCGGCGTGCTGCCGCTGCTCATCTTCTGTACGCTGCGCGGTGATATCGGCGATACCTATAACTACATGCACGCGTTTTCCGAAATGCCGAGCACATTCAGCGCACTGCCCGATTACATCCAGTCTTTACAGAAAGATCACGGCTTTTTCCTGTTTTCCGCACTCATCAAGCTTTTGTGCGGCGGGCAGGTGCGCGTTTGGTTTTGCATTCTCGCCGCGCTTCAGCTCTGGCCGCTCGTTAAAAACTATCGGCTATATTCGGAAAGCTACTGCATCAGTCTGTTTTTGTTCATCGCTTCCACGGATTACATCTCCTGGATGATGAACGGCATGCGGCAATTTTTGGCGGCGGCGCTCGTGTTCGCCTGCTGTCCGCTTTTGCTGCGCAAGAGATACGGACAAGCCACGCTCATCATTCTACTTGCCGCCACACTGCATGCCTCGGCACTGTTCGCACTACCGTTTGTTTTTCTCACACGCGGAAAAGCATGGAACCGAAAAACGCTTTTGTTTCTTCTGCTCACTGTTTTGGTCGTGCTTTTCATCGACCGCTTCACAAACATTTTGGAGCTGCTTTTGCAGGAAACGCAGTACAAAAATGTCGTCAGCGATTGGAAAGGCTTTGAGGACAACGGTACAAACCTGCTGCGCGTACTGGTCTACGCTGTGCCGACGTTGCTTTCTTTGATCGGTTTACGGTTTATCCGTGCAGAAAATGACCCACTCATCGACCTTTGCGTCAACATGTCCATTGTATCGACCGGCATTTACATCCTCTCCGCGTTCACAAGCGGCATTTTTGTCGGGCGGCTGCCCATATACTTTTCACTTTATAACTACATTTTGCTGCCATGGGAGCTGCACCACATGTTTTCAAAACGCTCCGTGCGCATTTTAACCGTGATGATGCTCATTTTTTATCTGTTTTTCTATTTCTACGGGCTGAAGACCTTCGGCCTTTTATAAAAGGGGGGATCCGTTATGCTTCGTGTTTTGCAGGCTGTCACCTGCATGGACCGCGGCGGGCTGGAAACGATGCTGATGAATTACTACCGTCACATAGACCGCACACGCGTGCAGTTCGATTTTCTGACGCACCGCGCACGGGAAGGCGCGTACGATAAAGAGATTTACTCTCTCGGCGGCAAAGTTTTCACCGTGCCGCGGCAAAACCCGTTCAGCCCCGCATACCGCCATGCACTGCACAATTTTTTCTCCGCCCACCCGGCGTATACTGTTGTGCACGCCCATCTTGATTGTCTTTCCGGCGTTGTACTCGGTTGCGCCAAACAGCACGGTGTGCCTGTACGCATTGCTCACGCACACACCACAAATCAGATGCGCGACTTCAAGTATCCAATAAAAAGTCTGTATAAGCGCATCATTCCACGTACCGCGACCGATCTGCTTGCCTGCGGAGAAGATGCCGGGCGCTGGATGTTCGGCAGTGCGCCGTTTTTGGTGCTGCCGGTCGCCATTGATACAGAAAAATTCCGCTTTGATAAAAACGTGCGCGAAGACATGCGGCGCACACTCGGTATCACAAAAGAAGAACTTCTCATCGGGCATGTGGGGCAGTTTCGCAAAGAGAAAAACCAAGCTTTCCTCTTGGATGTCCTGCACAGTCTGCGCGCATGCGGTACAAAATCGAAGCTGCTGTTTGTTGGCGACGGTGAAAAGCGGGCAGCCGTACAAAACCGCGCCGCCGCACTCGGTCTTACACCGTATGTGCTGTTTTTAGGCGTGCGGGAAGATGTTCCGGCACTTTTACAGGCGATAGATGTATTTTGTATGCCGTCTCTGTACGAAGGCATGCCGCTCGCCGTTTTGGAAGCGCAGGCCGCAGGGCTACCGTGCCTTGTCTCCAACGGTGTACCGAAGGATTGTCTTCAAACGCCGCGTGCACGGCAGCTTCCGCTTTCCGCACCGCCTTCTAAGTGGGCGGAGGTTATTTTGGCGGAAAGTAAGGTGCTCAGCGCCGCGCCGCCTGTACTACAAAGCTTTGACATTCGTGAAAACGCACGTATGCTCACTGCGTATTATCTGCAAAAAGATGCCCAAAGAAGGAGGGAAACCGCACATGGTTCTGCTGACCGTGTTTACGCCGACGTATAACCGCGCACACACGCTGCCGAAAGCATATTGCTCATTAAAAGCGCAAACATCTAAAAACTTTCTGTGGCTCATCGTAGATGACGGTTCCACCGACCGCACCGCCGCGTTGGTCTCCGCCTGGATGCAGGCGGAGAAAGCATTTACCATCCGTTACCTATACCGTCCAAACGGCGGCATGCACGCTGCGCACAACACCGCTTATGCGCACATCGAGACCGAGCTGAACCTTTGCCTTGATTCCGACGACCGTTTGGCAAAGGATGCCGTAGAGCAAATTGAAAAGCGCTGGGCACAGGTAAAAAGCAAGAATTACGCCGGGCTCATCGGGCTTGATGACGACGGAAACGGCAAGCTTATTGGCACCGGCTTTCCGCCGGGCCTCACCGAAACGACGCTCAGCGGTTATTATGCGGGCGGCGGCAAAGGCGACAAAAAGCTCGTGTACCGTACCGATATCATCCGAAAATACCCGCCGTACCCGGAGTTTCCAAATGAAAAATACGTGGCGCTCGCCGCAAAATACCGGCTGATCGACCGCGATTACAAACTCGCCGTTTTAAATCGCGTGCTGTGCCACGTGACGTATTTAGAAGACGGTTCCTCGCACACCATGTGGAAGCAATACGCCAAAAACCCGCGTGGCTTTCTATATTGGCGACAGCTTTGCCTTACGTACCCGGCTGCTGCAACGCGCACGGTACTCGACAGCATCCATTACGATGCCGCGTGCTTTCTCGCGAAAGAGCCCGCACGGATGCTCCGCTCACCGAAAAAGGTGCTTACAATGCTGTGCACACCGCTTGGCGCAGGACTTTCCGTTTTGATCCGCCTGATGGCCGCGCGCACCGAACGCAAAGTGCAAAAGGAGGCTGTATGATCCCGAAAATCATCCATTACTGCTGGTTTGGTCGCGCACCACTGCCGGACAAAGCCAAAAAGTGCATAGAAAGTTGGCGCAAGCACTGCCCGAACTATACGATTTTGGAATGGAACGAAGATAATTTCGACATTCACCAAAACGGTTACACCGAAATGTGCTGTAAAGAGAAAAAGTACGCGTTTCTCGCCGATTACGCCCGCTTGCAGATCATCGAAAACGAGGGCGGCTTCTACTTTGATGTAGATGTCGAGCTCGTGCGCAGTTTGGACCCGCTTTGCAGCGAGCACGCGTTTTTTGCCTTTGAGACCGACCGTATGATTGCGACCGGCCTCGGCTTCGGCGCAGAAAAACACCATCCGCTCGTGCACCTCATGCTGGAGCAATATGCCCCCCTGCTCGACGGCAAGCACGGCGTCATCGGCTGCCCGCAGCTCAATACACAGGCGCTTTTAAAATGCGGCTTAAAGCCAAACGGCAAGCGACAAACCGTGCAAGGCGCAGCCGTCTTTCCCAAGGCGTATTTTAACCCCTACGAGGATGCCACGGGGCGGCTTTATATCACAGACTGCACCTACACCGTGCACTGGTACGCCAAAAGCTGGATGAACCGCCGTACCGTACTGCGCAGCAAGCTTACGCGCCCGCTGCATCGCCTGCTCGCCGACCATCCGCGTATCAAAGAAAAAGTGAAAGGCGGCGTTTAAAACGGAACCGAAAAAACTGCTTTTTATTTTGCCGTCTTTGGAGATTGGCGGGGCAGAGCGCAGCCTTATCGGACTGTTGGAAGCGCTCGAAGACAAAAGCGTGCAGGTCTCCGTTTTTCTGTACCGCCGCGAGGGAGAATTCATAAAAGACCTGCCGCAATATGTGCGTCTGCTGCCGGAAATCCCTGCATACCACGCCTATACAGAGCCGATCTTGTCGCTTGTAAAACATGGCAGACTGCGATTTGCAGCCGCACGATTACTCGCAAAGCTCGCGTTTTTTGTGTACGGTACTTTCATGCGAAAGCCCACCGGCACGTGGACGCACTTGCAGTATATCTCCGCATTTTTGCAGCCGTTTTTGCCGAATATCCCGGGCGAGTATGATCTTGCCGCGCAGTACCTCGGCGTCGCCGATACGCTTGTGCACAAGGTAAACGCCAAGTACAAAGCCGCGTGGAACCACACGGATTACGCCACACAACACCCAAATCCGAAGCTTGACCGCCGTGTGTATACGAACGTAGACTATATCGTCAGTGTTTCCGAAAGCTGCACGGAAGCCTTTCGGCGCATGTATCCTGCGTTTTCACAAAAAGCCGTCACGGTCGAAAACTGCCTTGCGCGCGAGCTCATCGAGCGCAAATCGCTGCTGCCGGCTGCCGGCATGTATCGCGAAGCGGGCGAGACCGTGCTGCTTTCCGTCGGTCGGTTTTGTGAAGCGAAAAACTTTGAAGCCATTCCGAAAATCTGCACAGTGCTTTTAAAGCGCGGCCTTTCCGTTAAGTGGTACATTTTAGGCTACGGCGACCGGGAAACCCAAATTCGCGAAGCCATTCAAACTGTGCATATGGAAGATTTCGTCGTGCTGCTCGGCAAAAAGGAGAACCCGTACCCCTACATGCGTATGTGCGACATTTACGTGCAGCCGTCCGTTTATGAGGGCAAATGCGTCGCCGTGCGGGAGGCGCAGCTGCTTGGGAAGCCTGTCATCATCACGGATTTTCCCACCGCGCACAGCCAGCTGCGAGACGGCACAGACGGCATGATCGCGCCGCTTGATTTTGACGGTTTTACAGATGCTCTCGCCGCGCTGATCCAAGACAACGAAAAACAAGAAGCACTCAAAGCCGCCTGTCGCAGCACCGATTTCACACAGTATAAAGAGGCGGAGAAAATCCTGAGATTTGCAGAAGGAAGGGAAAGTTATGCCGAAGATCAGCGTCATTGTGCCGATCTACAACGCCGAAAAATATCTCGAGCGGTGCGTTAAAAGCCTCATCGCACAGACCTTTCACGACATTGAAATCTTACTTATCGATGACGGCTCTACCGATGCAAGCTCCATACTGTGCGCGCGGCTCAAAAAAGAGGACAGCCGCATACGCATTTTGCATAAGCCAAACGGCGGCCTCAGCAGTGCGCGAAACGCGGGTCTGCTTGCGGCAAGCGGGGCATTCATCGGCTTTGTCGATGCCGATGACACCGTATCGCCGACATTTTTTGAAACGCTTTTGCAGAAGATTGAGCAGTATCACTGTGATTTTGTGTTCTGCGACCTCATACGCATAGAATCCAGCAAGCCGCCCACGCTGCGCTCTGCATCGCTCCACGGCGGGTATTACGACAAACGTAAAATCAAACGCTGCGTATTTCCGCAGCTCATCATGCGCGATGATCTCGAATACGGCCCGCTTTTATCCGTGTGCGTTTGTTTATACCGTACAGCGTTTTTAAAAGAACACGACCTGCGGTTCGACGAAACCGTGCGATATTCCGAAGATAATCTATTCAGCGCGTGTGCAGGATACCACGCCGCTTCGTTCTTTTATCTTAAGGGCCAAGGGCTTTACGAGTATCACCGCAACCCCGGCAGCATCACCACAACGCACAAAGCAGATGCGTGGGAAAGCTACAAACGTATGCATCAAAAGCTGTGCGCACTGTTTCAAAACTGCCCGGAATACGATTTTAGCCGTCAACTCGACCTACACATCATTCATTATGCCTGCGCCGCACTCGGCGGAGTCTGTGCTTTGCCAAAGGTCGAACAAAAAGCGGAAATCGATCGCATTTTAAACGACAAAGCGCTGAAACGTGCGCTGCAAAACCGACCCGCGCGACATATTCCGTTTAAACTTGCCATACAGCTTTTGTGCATGCAATGCCGCTGCACGCCGCTTATGTGCCTGTGGCTGCAAAGGAGGGAGCGCTATGCCTGAAGTCAGCATCATTCTGCCCGTCTATAATGAGGAAAGGCATCTGCAAAAAACGCTTTCCACGCTGTGTACCCAAACGTTTCGCGATTTTGAGCTGCTTGCCGTAGACGATGGCTCCACCGATGAAAGCCGCCGCATTTTAGAACGCTTTGCAGCTGCAGACGCGCGTATCACGGTACTCGCGCAACACCATGGCGGCGTTTCCCGCGCGCGTAACCTCGCTTTGGAAGCCGCCACCGGAAAGTGGGTGTGGTTTGTAGACAGCGACGACCTGCCGTTTTTGAGCTTCCTCGAAAAAGTATTGCATGAGCCGCAGTCAAACGACGCAGACATTCTCATGGGCAGCTACCTAAAAATGGATTTAAACGGTGAGATTACCCGCATAACACCGCCAAAAAACGGTCTCATAGATTCCGAAACGCTTCCTGTTTGCTTCATGCAAGCACAGTACGAAACCGGGTATTTCGGCTATCTTTGGAACAAGCTTCTGCGTCGCGAGAAAATTCTTTCCGTCAACGCTGTATTTGATGAATCCATGACGCTTGCTGAGGATCTGCAATTTTTAGTACAGCTTTACCGTGCAAACAGCCGCGTACTCCTCACGCCACACTGTGCCATGCAATACGCCGCGCACCCGCTGCGCCGGGAAGCAGACCACTTTAAGCAGCTCCTTTTGCAAAAAGAGATTGCGCACTGGGTCATCACAGAGCAAAAGCACACGGAATTTAAGCCGTTTTTTCGCAAAAAACTCAGTGCATACACGGCATTCTCCGTTTTTTACGCGCCGGATATCGGACTTGATCCCATCACGAAAGCCAAAGAAATCATGGAAGATGAAGCGCTTTGCGCACTGCTTTCCGAAGCGGAGCTTCACGGCATTTTTCGATGCATCGTGCACTGCTTAAAGCAGCAAAATCTGCCCGCATTGCAGCTGCATCTTGCCGCATACCGCGCCGCAAAACACGCAAAATCGATTTTGAAAGGGGAGAATACGCATGCGTTACATTCTGCATGACCACATCGGCAGCGCAAACCACGGGTGCGAAGCGCTTGTGCGCACCGTTTCTAAGCTTTTAGGCCCCGGCCGCACGGTGCTGCTTTCCGAAGCGCCGGAGGAAGATGCCAGATACGGCGTAGCGCGCCCGCTCGTTGTGCAGGATGTGCGCCCCGCGCGAAGCGATGTGATCCGCAAAAGCTCTCCCGCATTTTGGAGCGCCTATCTGCGCTTAAAGCTTTTAAACGATTACACACCGCTCGATGTCTTGCCGTACCGTGCCGCGCTGCAAACGCTCACGCGCGACGATATTCTCGTCTCTATCGGCGGCGATGTGTACTGCTACGAAGATATGCAAAAGCACATTCGGCTGCACAACCTCGCACGGCACTATGCAGGCGGCAGCATACTGCTCGGCTGTTCGATTGAACCGAAGCTTCTTCGCAGTAAGGCTCTGCTACGTGACCTCACCGCATTTGACCGCATCACAGCGCGCGAGACGCAAACGCTGCACGCGCTGCAAAGCGCCGGGCTACGAAACGTCTCCTTTTGCCCGGATTCCGCTTTCTTGCTGGAGCCGCGCGGTGCGGAGATTCCGGAAGTGTTTCAGCCGCACAACACCGTCGGCATCAATGTAAGTCCGCTTTTACTGCGCCGTGCACGAAACGCAAAGCTTATTCTGGATAACCTCATCGCGCTGATTGGCACAATCCTGCGCACAACAGACAGTGCCGTGGCGCTCATCCCGCACGCCGTGCAAAACGGCAATGATGACCGCGATCCGCTTAAAGAATTATACGCCGCCTTTCAAGACAGCGGCCGCGTATGCCTCATCAAAGACCAAAGCGCGTCGCAGCTTAAATCGATTATTGCGCTGTGCTCGTCGTTCATCGGCGCGCGCACACATGCCGTCATCGCGGCGTATTCTTCCGGCGTACCCACGCTCGCACTCGGGTATTCTGTAAAAGCCAAAGGCCTTGCAGAAGACATTTTCGGTGTCGATACGCCCTATGTGCTGCCCATTGAAAACATTGCGAATGAAACTGCCGTCACGCGCAGGTGGATACGCCTACGCATCCACGCGTCGGAGATCACCGAAACGCTGCGTGCCAAAACGGCCGCATATGAAGACGCTTTAAAAGCGTTTCGCCGCACTTTGCAGGAGGGAAAAGATGGAAAAACCGCTCGTAACGCTGCTTCTGCCGTGCTATAACTGTGAAAAAGCACTTGACCGCTTCATGCGCTCCGTAATAAGCGAATCTTACCGCCCGTTGGAGTTCATCTGCATTGATGACGGTTCGACAGACGATACGGCAAAGCTGCTGAAAAACTTCGAGACGATTTTAAAAGAAAGCGGCGTGCAGTACACTGTGTTGACGCAGGAAAACATAGGGCTTGGCGGCGCGATACAGACGGGGCTGCTCCACGCGCACGGTGATTTTCTCTGCTGGGCAGATCCGGATGATTTTTTATTACCGGGCTCTGTTGAAAAACGCGCTACGTACCTGCTGCAGCACCCGGCGTGCGGCGCGGTGAGCAGTGACGCCTTCGTTTTTGACGAGAGCGACCTCAAAATGCCGCTCTACCGCGAGGCTGCGCGGTTTTCGCACCGTTTTGAACTCATGCAGTTTTGGTATCTTCTGCGCGGCGAAGGCATGGTGTGCGCCGGCTGCCACATGATCCGCATGCGCTGGTTTGATGAAGCCGTGCCGAACCGCATGATCTACCCCGCGCGGCGCGGGCAGAATTATCAGCTCATGCTGCCGGTGTGTTACAAATTTCCGCACGCTTTTTTAGACGAACCGCTTTACGGCTATGTAAAATATCAAAACGGCATGTCTGCGGGAGATGTGACCGAAACCGACAAGCTGCGCCGCATCGCAGAGCACGAGACGATCTTGCTTCAAACCGCTAAGCAGATCAAAATGCCGGAAGCCGAGTACCAAAAGTGCTTAGACGAGATCGAAAAGCGATACGCCTTGCAGCGCTTTTACACGGCAATCGATTTTCGGAACAAAGTGCTTTTGCAGGAACAATATGCCATTTTGAAAAAGTACGGTGCCGTCACGCGCGATATTAAAAAGCTCTATCGACGAAACCGCACTGTGCTGCACAAGCTGTGCTTTAAGTTTTATGAAGGAGGGAAGAACTATGTGCAAAATTTCGGTGATCGTGCCCGTTTATAACGCGGAAGGCACCCTCGAAACAGCACTTAGCAGCGTTTTCATGCAGACGCTCACGGATATAGAAATTCTCTGCATCAACGACGGCTCCACAGACCATTCCGCAGACGTTCTAACGAGCGCCCAGCGCAGAGACGGCCGCGTGCGATGCCTTACGCAGGAAAACGCCGGCGCAGGCATAGCGCGCAATAAGGGCATAGCGGAGGCAAAAGGGGAGTACATTGCATTTCTCGATGCCGATGATCTCTATCCGGGCCCGTATGCGCTCGAAACGCTTTTGGCTGCCGCCGAAAAAAGCGGTGCCATGGTCTGCGGCGGCTCTATTGAAAAAGCCAAGGGAAACGATGTGCACCCCATGTTTGTTTTCACGGAGGAGGGTTTTCATAACGCCTGCGATGAGCCGCTCGACCGTTTTTTCGCCCGCTTTATTTATAATCGCAATTTTTTGCTTGAAAACAAGCTGCAATTTCCGCCGCTGCGCGTCTATGAAGATCCCATTTTTCTTCTCTGCACGCTTTTAAAAGCCAAAGAATACTACGCCGTGCCTGACGTGGTTTACCGCTACAACGGCACGCATTCCAATAAACGTATCACGCTCGCCTGCACCAAGGATTATCTGCGCGGGCTCATCGCTGAGCTGAGGCTCTCAAAGAAAAAAGACTTGCCGGAAATTCACACGCTGTGCTGCGACCGCCTGATGCGTGAGGCGGATTTTTACGCCCAGCGCTTTTTGAAAACGGAAGACCCGGAGCTGCTCGCACTATTACTCGAGGCAAACGCCGCCGTTTCGCCGCAGCTGCTCAAGGACCTGCCGGAGGACGGCCGCGTCATCTTACCCGCTTTGCGCACCATCTGGCACGCGGGCTGCCGCTATCTGCGCTGGCGGGATCAGCGCATCATCCGCACGCTATGCGACGTGTTTGTAAAGTAGCCATGCGTGCCAAAAGGTGCTTTTTCAATGCCTTTTCCGGGCTTTTCAGCCAGTTTGTTTCCGTCGCACTCGGCGTTATCATTCCGCGGCTCGTGCTCGTGCAGCTCGGTTCTGAAGCCAACGGCCTGCTCTCCGCTACACAGCAGGCGCTCGTGTATCTTGACCTGCTTGAAAGCGGCATCGGCACGGCAGCGCTGCAGGCACTTTATAAACCCGCCGCCGAACAGGACAGAGCCGCCGTCAGCGGTATCTTCAATGCGATTCGCCGGGAATATGCCAAAGTCGGCATCGCTTACGCCGCACTCGTTTGCGGGCTTTCAGTGCTGTTTCCGTTTTTCATCAAAACCGAACTGCCGTTTTTTACCGTATTGCTCACGGTTTTACTCGGCGGCATGGGACAAGCCGTGCGCTTTCTGCTTCAGGCAAAATACCGCGTGCTTTTGCAGGTAGAGGGCAGAGGATACGTGCTCATCAACGCCAACCTGCTTTTAACTGTTTCCATCAGCATCGGCAAAATCATACTGCTAATTTGCGGACTTTCGCTCATCGCCGTACAGCTGCTCTGCTTTTTGTGCGGCTTACTGCAAACCGCACTGCTCACACTCTACACCAAAAAACAGTATAGCTGGCTTGACCGTGCCGTGCCGCCCGATACAACCGCCACCGCGCAGCACCGTGCCGTGCTCGTACACCAGATCTCCGGGCTCATCTTTCAAAACACCGATGTTTTACTGCTCTCTGTCGTATGCGGACTGAAAACAACGAGCGTCTACTCCATGTACGTGATGCTTTTCGGCATGGTCGGCACGGCGGTCTCCGCCATAAACGGCAGCGTGTCGTTCGTCCTGGGGCAAACCTATCACACCGACCGCGCGCATTTTTTGCGGCTTTACCGCGCATTTGAAACATACAATATGGCGCTCACATTTGCGCTGTATCTCACGGCGGATGTGTTCATTCTGCCGTTTTTGAAGCTCTACACCGCCGGTGTGACGGATATTTCGTATCTCGATCCCGTTTTGCCGCATCTTTTTGTCTGCACGTACCTGCTCTCAAACGGACGTGCAGCCGCGCAGCGCATCATCGAATACGCCGGGCATTTTCAAAAAACGCAGAACCGTTCCGTCATCGAATCCGTCATCAATCTTCTCATATCGCTTTTGCTTGTGGGGCCGCTTGGCATATACGGCGTGCTCATCGGGACGATTGCAGCGCTTTTATATCGCACGAACGATATGATCCTCTACGCATCCCACAAGCTGCTGCATGCACCTGCACGGCGTACTTACCGAAAATTCCTGTGCAACGGGGTATTGTTCGTTCTGTTGTGGGCTTCCGCAAAAGCTCTGCCGCTTCCACTCAACTCATATCCCGCGCTGCTCCTATCAGCCGCCGTATTTTGCATATTCAGCCTTTTGCTGTTTACCGTGCTCGGCTCTGCGCTGGATTGTGATGCCCGCCGCATTCTTTTCGCCGTTTGGTGCAGAGCAGCAGCGATCATTCTTCAAAAAGAACAATATATTCGCCGCAAAATAGGGGAGAAGCGCATTTTCACACACCGTTCCGCGTTATGAATCTCTAACGAAATTGTCTGCTAATTTCGCTATAAATCAACCATCGAATTCGGCAAAATACCAAAATTTAATTATCTTCTTTGTATTTAATTGACCTCTTTCGCCTTTTTTGATATACTGTTAAGCGTTAAATTTTTTGGAGAATATTCGGAAGCAATAAAACACAAGTGATTTTGTAAGGCTATATGCTTGTAAAATCACCAAATTTCGAGTATATCTCAGGGCGAGGAGGATATTCTTTATTATGGCAGGAAAGCTCTCTGCATTTTTCGGAGCGCAGGATATGACGGTGGGCAACCCGGCGACGAATCTCATTCGGTTTTCCACACCGCTTCTTATCGGCAACTTGGCGCAGCAGCTGTACAGCACGGTGGACTCCATCGTGGTCGGCAATTATGTGGGTGACAGCGCGTTGGCCGCCATCGGTGCCAGCGGCCCGATCATCAACCTGCTGCTCGTACTGTTCATGGGCGTATCGGTCGGTGCCAGCATCATGGCGTCGCAGTATTTCGGTGCGAAAGACAAAAAACGACTTTCGCATTCTGTAGGTACGGCGATCACGGCAACCTTTGTGGTTTCCATCTTCATCATGGTCGTGGGCCCGCTCATTACACACCCGATCATGTCTGCACTGCAAACACCGCAGGATATTTACACCATGTCGTGTGATTATCTCATCATCATTCTCCTCGGTATTCTCGGCAGCGCATATTACAACATTATTTCCGGCATTCTGCGCGGCCTCGGCGATTCCGTCATGCCGCTCATTTTCCTGCTCGTGGCATGCGGCATGAACATTGGTCTGGATATCTGGTTTGTCGCGGGCTTTAAAATGGGCGTTGCGGGCGCTGCGTGGGCAACCATCATCTCGCAGGCAGTCTCCGGCATCCTGTGTCTTGTGCGTCTGCTCTTAATGCGTGACGTGTTGCACATCACGTGGCGCACCCTGTGGCCGACAAAAGCGCTTTTGTTCCAGCTCATCCGTTTGGGTCTGCCCAGCGGTCTCACACAGGCGGTGTTCTCGCTCGCCATGCTGGTCGTGCAGTCCCTTACAAACAGCTTCGGTACCACGATCATCGCGGTTTCCACCGTTGTTATGCGCGTGGACGGCTTTGCCATGATGCCGAACTTCACCTTCGGCACAGCAACGACGACCTTCACCGGCCAGAACATCGGCGCAGGTCGTTTGGATCGCGTGGAAAAGGGCACAAAGGACGGCTTAAAGCTCGGCCTTTCCGTTTCCGTGGTACTTGTTGCGCTGATTCTGTTCTTCGGCCGTTATCTCATGGAAATGTTTACGAGCACGCCGGAAGTCATTGATACCGGCATGCACATGATGCGCATTCTCGCCATCGGTTACATTGCAATGGCCGTCACGCAGATCCTTTCCGGCGTTATGCGCGGCGCGGGCGATACGATGACCCCAATGTGGATCTCCCTCATCACGACCGTCGTTATCCGTGTGCCGATCGCATACGGCCTCGCAGCACTGATGCACTCTGCAGATGCGCTGTTCATCTCCCTGCTCACAAGCTGGGTCATGGGTGCCGTGCTTACCTCCATCGCGTTCCGCATGGGCCGTTGGAAGAAGAAGTCCATCATCAACGATGACGTGCCAGAACCGGCAGATGTGCAGGTTTAAGCCCTATTTCGTACAGAAAAACGGGTCAGCTTCTTTGTATGCAGACCCGTTTTTTCTCTGATAGAACATAAAAGCACCGCGCAGAGAACCGTAAAGCTCTTTGCGCGGTGCTTTTTTTATGCGATTTTTAATTATTCGTACAGCTCAAAAATCGCTTCAATCTCGATGGGCAGGTTGCCGTCTGCCTCCAAAATCTCTGTATCTTCCGGCACCTCCAAATTTTGCCCAACTTTCGCAATGCGGTCGTTTCTTACCAAAACATCGCCTAAAAACGGCTTTTGGCCCGTGCCGTCATAAATCTGCGCATGACGAAACAAAATCATAACGCATACCTCCCAATCATAGGAAATCAGCATGATTTTACAGCTGCACGCAGAACTTATCAAGGCTTGACAGGGCAATTTTACCAGCGTATACTGAAGATAATAAAAAAATTGAGGAGGACTGCACAAATGCAGACTGAGCTCTATACGATACAAGGCGTAGAGAACATTTTAACGCCCGCTTTGATCTACTATAAAGACGAAATTTTCGGAAATACCCGCAAGACAATCGAAATCGCCGGCGGGGCAGAGCGACTGTGGCCGCACGTGAAGTCGCACAAAATGAAAAAGATGATCGAAATGCAGAAGGCTATGGGCATTCATCGCTTCAAATGCGCGACTTTGGCGGAAGTCAAAATGGTTGCCGAATGCGGGGCAGAGCACATTTTGCTCGCCTATCCGCTTGTCGGGCCGAATATCAAAGCGTTTATCTCGCTCGTAAAGGAATTCCCCAAAACGCATTTCTACGCGCTGGAAGATGATTTAAGCTGCCTGCATGCGCTTCAAGCCGAATCCGAAAAGCAAAATGCTGTGCTCGGCTGGTTTGCAGATGTCAACATGGGTATGAACCGTACCGGCGTGGAAACGGCGCATCTTTACGAATTCATCAAAACAGCACTCGAAAATCCGTCCGAAAATGTTCCATTCAGCGGCCTGCATTGCTATGACGGCCACGTGCACACCACCGACCTCATGGATCGCGAAGCCGAGGTGACGGACATGGTGGAAAGCATTGCCGATGTGCTCGATGCACTCAGCGAAGACGGTATTGAGGTGCCAATGATCATCGCGGGCGGCAGTCCGTCGTTCCCATGTCACGCCGCAAACCCGGATATCTTTTTGTCGCCCGGTACCGTGTTTTTGTGGGACAGCAGCTACAAAGAAAATTATCCTGACCTGCCGTACATCCCCGCCGCAGCTGTTTGCACGCGTGTCATCAGTCACCCGGCGCCCGGCGTGTTCACATTTGACCTCGGCTGCAAGGGCATCGCGAGCGACCCGCCCGGTGTGCGCGGCAAAGTTGTCGGCCTTGAAAACGCCGAGCCGATGTTTCAAAGCGAAGAGCACTGGACATGGCGCATGAAGCCCGGCTTTGAAAACGAGCGTCCGAAGATCGGTGACGTTTTCTACGTGATCCCGACGCACATCTGCCCAACGACGGCGTTGTACAGCGAAGTACTCGTCGCGGAAAACCATGTCATCACAGAGCATTGGACGGTCGACGCGCGCCGATAAATATTTGTACGTACAACTCTTGACATTCGTACTCTTGTATGCTATATTGAACATACACACGGCGATGCTTATCGCCGATTTTAAGTGGAGGAATTTTTAAAATGGCAAAACTTTCCATTCATACTGACGAAAAGAAAAGCAAGATCAACCGCAATATCTACGGCAATTTTTCCGAGCACCTCGGACGCTGCATTTATAACGGCATTTATGTTGGCGAAAACAGCGACATTCCAAACGTAAACGGCATGCGAACCGATATTGTGGAAGCGCTGAAAGCTATTAAGCTGCCGGTGCTGCGCTGGCCGGGCGGCTGTTTTGCGGATGAATACCACTGGAAAGACGGCATCGGCCCCAAGGAGACACGCAAAAAGATGGTCAACACGCACTGGGGCGGTGTTGTGGAGGATAACACCTTCGGCACGCACGAATTCTTAGAGTTCTGCCGTCAGGTCGGCTGCGAGCCGTACATCAACGGCAACGTGGGCTCCGGCACCGTGCAGGAAATGAGTGAGTGGATGGAGTACATGACGTTTGATGGCATTTCGCCCATGGCGGACCTGCGCGCCAAAAACGGTCATGCCGAGCCGTGGAAGGTGAAATACTTCGGTGTCGGCAATGAAAGCTGGGGCTGCGGCGGCAATATGCGCCCGTCCTATTATGCCGACCTCTACCGCCGCTTCCAGACCTACGTCCGCGATTACGGCGACAACCACGTGTTCCGCATTGCCTGCGGCCCGGGCATCATCGACGATTACAACTGGACAGAAGAGGTCATGCGCATTGCGGGCAACTACATGAACGGCCTCAGCCTGCACTATTACACCGCACCGGGCACATGGGAGAAAAAAACAGCTGCAACAGGCTTTGATACCAACACGTATTACGAGACTATTCGCAAGGCACTGTACATGGACGAGCTTATCACGCGCCACACGGAGATTATGAGCCGTTACGATCCCGAGCACAAAGTCGGCCTGGTCGTAGACGAGTGGGGTACATGGTACGATGTGGAACCGGGCACGAACCCGGGCTTCCTGTATCAGCAGAATACCATGCGCGACGCCATTGTCGCCGCTGTAACGCTGAACATTTTCAATGCACACAGTGACCGCGTCGTCATGGCAAACATCGCACAGCTTGTAAACGTTTTGCAGTCCGTCATCCTCACCGAGGGAGAGAAAATGGTGCTTACGCCGACATATCATGTATTCGATCTTTATAAGCACCATCACGATGCAACGCTTTTGAATAGCCACCTCGAAACGGAGGGGGTCTACGACGGCGTACCGAACCTCACGGTTTCCGCCTCGGAAGACGAAAACGGCGTCGTGCATATCACGCTCGCGAACATTTCCGCCGACACCGCGTACCCGATCGACTGTGCGCTGACCGGCAAGAAGTACAATACGGCATCTGCACGCATTTTGACAAACTCCATCGGCGCATACAACGACTTCGACCATCCCGAAGACGTCAAGATTACGGATTTCGACGCGCTGACGCTTGAAAACAACAACCTGCACTTCAATATTCCGGCTTGTGCCGTCATGGAAATCACGGTCTCCTGATGGAACGCATTCCCTGCAGGCGGTGTTTGCTGAAAGACCTCAGCGACACAGATTATTTTCACTCGATCTACGAATATATCGAAAACATTCCCCCGGAGCAAAAAGCCCCGGATGCACTTTACAAAGACCGTTTGAAAAAATGCACATCATGCGACCACTTAGTCAACGGCATGTGTGCGCTGTGCGGCTGCTTTGTAGAGGTACGGGCAGCAAAAGTGCGCCAACATTGCGCAAAAAACGCAGAAATCTGGTAAAAATCGGCTCTGATTTTTACTTGTCAATCCGGCAAAATTGTGGTATACTGGCTCGAAGCCTGTATACCACTTTTTGTGTTTTCGGGCATCGCAATCCCGTCGTTTCGACGGGCTACCTCTACCTTGAAAGGATTTATTTATGTTGGATGTCTTTCTCGACGCACTCATCGATTCGTTAAAAACGCTGCCGTTTCTGTTTGCCGCGTACTTTCTCATTGAGTATTTAGAGCACCGTGCAAGCAGCAAAATGGAACGCGGTCTGCAAAAGCTCGGCAAATTCGGCCCCATCGGCGGCGCGCTCCTCGGCGTTGTGCCGCAGTGCGGCTTCTCCGTGGCGGCAGCAAATTTCTACGCCGGACGCATCATCACAGTCGGCACACTGCTCGCCGTGTTCCTTTCCACAAGCGATGAAGCCCTGCCGATTCTGTTCTCACACCCGGAGCAGATGCAGTACATTTTGCCGATGCTGCTCATCAAAGTTGCCTCCGGCATCGTGTTCGGCTTTCTGGCCGACCTCATTTTACAGCGCTTTTTCCACCCTAAAAAAGAGAAGCCGTTTGAGGAGCTGTGCGCGGACTGCGACTGCGACCACCACAGCCTGTTGCACTCCGCCTTGCACCACACAATCAGCATTTTTCTCTTTATCCTCGTCGTAAACCTCGTGCTCGGCTATGCCATTTATTTTATCGGGGAAGACCGCATTTCCGGCTTACTTTTAAACGGCAGCGTCTTTCAGCCGTTCCTGACGGCGCTTATTGGACTCATTCCGAACTGTGCGGCATCCGTGATCTTAACGGAGCTGTTCACGCTGGGCAGCCTGCAATTCGGCTCCTGCGTGGCGGGCTTATGCGCCGGTGCGGGCGTGGGTCTCGTCGTGCTGTTCCGCACAAACCACCGCGTAAAAGAGAACCTTGCCATCGTCGGTACGCTGTACGCCTGCTCCGTCGTGACCGGCATGCTTGTAAATTTGATTTTCTAAACTTAAATATATGCAAAAACGACCGAAAGCCTTTGCACAGCGCTTTCGGTCGTTTTTGTTTACATGTATTTCTCGATGAATTCCGGTAGAGAGGGAATTCCCTCATGCTTACGGTATCGGCTGCCGTCCGCTTCGCGGTCTAAAAGATATTTGTTATAAAGCTCGCGGCGCAGGGTAGCGGGATCTTTGAAGCACGTCCATGTGTTGATAACTTCTTGAGGTGAATTTTACAACACGACACCCATGCAGTGCGTATCGGTGCAGCTCTCAATGCGCACAGAGCGGATCTCGCCCGCAAGGGACGTACCGCTTGCCACCGCAACAGGTGTATAGTTCATGGAGTATCCCTCCCAAACGCCTTTTTGAATCTCGCGCTCGAAAAGCACTTCCTCCGTGCGACCGATTTGCGCTTTAAAAAACGCCTGCTGCGTTGCGGTCGTCACGCGGATCATCTCGTGGCTGCGCGCTTCCTTTACGGCATTCGTCAGCTGATCGCCCATGTCATAGGCACGGGTGCCGGGGCGGCGGGAATAGGCAAACACGTGTACTTTCGCAAATGCGATCTCTTCTGCAAACGCCAAAGATTCCGCAAATTCTTCATCCGTTTCGCCCGCGAAGCCGACCATGATGTCCGTCGTGATGGCAGCATTTTCAAACGCTGCGCGCAGGTTGCGCACGATGGTGCGGTATTCGTCTGCGGTGTAGTGGCGGTTCATGCGCTTTAAAGTCGCATCGCAGCCGCTTTGCAAGGAGAGGTGAAACTGCGGGCACAGCTTTTTCTGCTTTGCCATGCGCCGTATCACGTCTTCCGAAAGCTGCTCCGGCTCCAAGGAGCCGAGGCGCACACGCTCAATACCCGGCGTAGCGCAGGCCGCTTCAATGGCGTCACACAGATGCAGACCGAACTCCTGTCCGTATGCCGAAAGGTTGATGCCCGTCAGCACCACTTCTTTGTAGCCGTTCGCGCCAAGCCCCGCAAGCTCCGCTTTGAGGTCTTCAAGCGGCTTCGAGCGCACACGGCCGCGGGCATAGGGAATGATACAGTATGAGCAAAAGCGGTTGCACCCGTCTTCAATCTTCACAAATGCACGCGTGCGGCCCGTAAAGTTCTCCACATTGAGATTCTCAAATTTTTCGTCGTTCGTGTGCGGCGCAATGTCGATGATGCGCTGGCGTGCAGAAAGAAACGCCAACAGATCCGGCACCAGACGCTTGCGGTTCGAGGTGCCGAGGATAATATCGGCTTCCTCCAGTCGCCTTGCGTCCTCCGGGAACGCCTGTGCCATGCAGCCCGTCAGCACCATAACGGCATCAGGGTTATCTTTTTTCGCGCGGCGAAAAATCTGCCGCACCTTGCGGTCACTTTCGGCCGTGACCGTGCAGGAGTTGAGGATTACGACGTCCGCCGTTTCCTTGTCCTCCGCTGCGGCAAAGCCGTGCTGCAAAAGGGAAGAGAGCATCGCTTCCGATTCATACTGGTTCACCTTGCAGCCGAGGGTGATGACCTTTGCTTTCATCATATATTTTAATTTCCTTTCGTCACACGTCGTTTTCTTCCAGCCAAAGCGTCAGCTCCGTCCAGTCGTTCATCAGGCTGTCCGCAAGCGCCTTTTGCTCAGTGATCTTATTCGTGATTTCCATCATTTTTTCGTAATCGCTCGCCGTCTCGGGGTTGGAGAGCTGCTCGTTCAGCGTGTCAATTTCCGCTTCCGCCGCTTCGATCTCGCGCTCGCATTTCGAAAGTGCGGCACGGCGCTTCCGAATTTCAGAGGCACGCTCTTTCTTTTGCTTATAGACTGTATTGGCTTTCGGCACAGCGTTTTCATTTTCCGCTTCGGCAGCGGCTTTTGCGGCTTCCTGCTTTTGACGGGCCTCAAGATATGCGTCGTAGTTGCCGAGGTACAGCGTTGTGCCGGAAGGGGTGAGATAGTAGATTTTATCCGCAAGCTTGTTGATAAGATAACGGTCATGCGAAACGACGAACAGCGTACCATCGTAGCCCAAAAGTGCGTTTTCAAGCGCCTCGCAGGAGCCGATATCGAGGTGGTTTGTCGGTTCGTCAAGGATCAAAAGGTTCGCTTTGGAAAGCATCAGCTTTAAAAGCAGCACGCGCGCACGCTCGCCGCCGGAAAGCCCTTTCACGGGCTTATACACGTCTTCGCCTTTAAAAAGGAACACCGCCAATGCGCTACGCACCTGCGTCTGCGTCATGTAGGGGTGCAGATCCCAGATCTCATCGATGACCGTCTTACTCTCATCTAAATTGCCTTGCGCCTGATCGTAGTAGCCGATGTCGATATTCGCGCCAAAGCGGAAATCGCCGAAGGTTTGCTTATAAATGCGCAACAGCACTTTCAGCAAAGACGTTTTTCCGCAGCCGTTCGGGCCGATGAGGAACACCTTTTCGCCGCGTTTGATATCGAGATTCACATTTTTAAAGAGCCTGTGGTCGCCGAATGAGAGGGCAAGCTCTTCCGCTTCCAGAACATCATTGCCGCCGCGCTGGCTCGCCTTAAACTGAAATTTGATGGTATCCGGATCATCCTCCGGCTTTTCAAGCGTCGCCTGCAAACGGTCAATGGACTTCTGCTTGCTCGCAATCGTCACATAGTTGCGCTCCTGATTGAACCGCTTCTGCTGCTCAATGATGCCCTCAATGCGCTTGATCTCGCGCTGGGTGTTATCGTAGACGCGCTGCATCGCAAGGCGGTTTTCTTCTTTCAGCTGCAAATATTTCGTATAATTGCCCTTATATTCTGTCAAATGCGTATTTTCAATCTCAAATGTGCGGTTCGTCACAGCATCAAGGAAATAACGGTCGTGCGAAATAACGATGTACGAGCCGTTGTAATTCTTCAGAAAATCCTCCAGCCATTCAACAGACGGAATATCAAGGTGGTTCGTCGGCTCGTCCAGCAACAGCAAATTCGATTCGCCGAGCAGCATTTTTGCGAGTTGAATTTTCGCTTTCTGTCCGCCGCTCAAAACACCGATAGGAGCATAGATCTGCTCCGGCGCAAAGCCGAGGCCGATGAGTGTGCTTTTTGCACGGTTGCGACAGGTGAGGCCGCCGTCTGCGATGAAACGATCGTTTAGCTCCGCCTGCTTTTCGATAAGCTCGTTAAGGTTTTCCGGCATTTCCGAAATTTTCGTCGTGAGCACTTCTATCTCTGCTTCCATTTTGAGCAGCGGCGCGAACACCGTCATCACTTCGTCAAACGCCGGTTTTTCCATATCGCGGCAAACATGCTGCTCCATGTAGCCGATGGACGTTTCGCGCGCCGGGGTAAAGGTGCCTTCGTCCGCCGTATATTCTCCATTCAATACCTTGAAAAGCGTCGTCTTTCCGGAGCCGTTAATGCCCACAAGGCCAATACGGTCGCCTTTCTGCACTTCAAATGTAATATCCTGAATGATCACATCGGTGCCGAACATCTTTTTTATGTTGTTCACCGTAAGTATTGCCATAGTTGTTCTCCTCGGTTCATATTCCGTTTTATTATACCGAAAGATAGTCTTCAAATCAAGCAAAAACCGAGACAAAATCACGCCCTGCGGGCGAAAATCGCAGAGATTTGACGTTTCTTTCCGATTTTAAGGTCAAAATAGAAAAAAGTATACGGTTTCGCTTGATTTTTCCCCGAAAACTGTTGTATAATAACACTACTTTAAGAGACAGATTTGGTGTGTTAGAACTTTGGAGGGTTTTCCATGAAATGTCCCTATTGCGGATACAGTGAAAGTAAGGTCATCGATTCCAGGCCGACCGATGAGGGAGAGCGCATTCGCCGCCGCCGTGAGTGCTTAAACTGCGCAAAACGCTTTACGACCTATGAAGTCATTGAGACTGTGCCGGTGGTCGTTGTAAAAAAAGATAAATCCCGCGAGGCTTTTGACCGCAACAAGCTGTTGAACGGCCTTCTGCGCGCCTGCGAAAAACGCCCCGTACCGCTTGAAACACTGGAGCGCATCGTAGACGAGATTGAAACGCTCCTGCAAAACTCGCTCGACCGCGAAGTGCCGTCCACGCTCATCGGCACTTATGCCATGGATAAGCTCAAGAAGGTCGATGAAGTCGCCTATGTTCGCTTTGCTTCCGTTTACCGTGAATTCAAAGACATCAATACGTTCATGGACGAGCTCAATAAGATCAAGGCCGAGCGCAACCGATAAATTCAGATTATGTAGCAGCAGTCCCAACGCGATATGGGACTGCTGTTTTTTGCTTTAAAACACATTTTCAAATGCGATGCGCTCTGTTTTTTGAATGTGCTCCGCCGTGTTTTTCACCATCTGGCATTCGGCGCGCGCTAAGGACACCTCCTCCTGCTCAATATAATAGGGCAGCACGGCGAAAATGTTTTCCAGCGGCTCCAAATGCTCGTGCGGCAGGAAAACGCACAGTTTATCGTGTATTTTCTCCCAGTCTGCCTGCAATTTTCGGCTTTCCTCCAAGGCTTTTTCCGCTTCGCCGTCGGAAAGCAGCCGGTCGATATTTTCCGCGGACACAATCAGTGTATTCGCAGATCTTGCCGTGTTGCAGTAACCAAAGATACACACCGCCACAGCAAATACCGCCAAAACGATTGAAAAGGCCATGCGCTTCATTTTTTCACTCCCTTTTTTAGGCTGCCGTCCCGCCGAATGAGCGTATAATGTCCGGCTGTGTTTACCGTTAGAATAAACACTTCGGGAAGCGGTACGGCTTCGCTTTTTAAAATGCTGTGTATCCACTCTTCATTTTTGCCGCACAAGTGCATAGAGCCCACAGAAAGGTCTCCGTCGCTCACCACAACGACTTCAAGGCCCTCGTCTTTCACTTTCACGCCCATATCACTCGGACGCAGGTAATCGACGGCGGCTTTTTTAACGACACTCAGCGTGCCGTTCGTCTCTACAATGGCATATGTCACATCCGAAAGCACAAAAACATCCTTTTGCCGCAGTTGCTCAAAAAGGTCTTCTACGCTCATGCGCAGCTCCTGCATGTTTTCCTGAATGATACGCCCATCTTTGATGATGACGACCGGCTTGCCGCACACCAAACGGTGAAAGCGGCTGCTTTTAAGCATAAAAACTGAAACGAGCACCTCGAGCGCAATGAGCACCAAAATGGGGATGAGCCCGCTGAAAAGCGGCTGGCCGCTGTCCTGCATCGGGATCACCGCAAGGTCGGAGATGAGCAGCGTCACGACCAATTCACTCGTTTGCAGTTGGTTGATCTGTCGTTTGCCCATAACGCGAACAGCCAAAATAATCGTAAAATACAAGATGATCGTGCGCACAAACGAAATAAACATGGCGTTTTCCTTTCCGTATGTCTTCGTCGCTATTATGCGTCTTCGGGCGTATAAAATACGGCCTTCCTGCAAAATCTACACGGGAGAACCATGCGGAAAGGAAACTGCTAATGGAAAACTTATCTGAACACTTAAAGGAAAACGTAACATATATAAATGGGTTATTTGAAAACGCCATGGATTATATCGAGCGCGAATTTATGGTCGGCACAGTACCGGCCGCGCTGCTCACCATGGACGGGCTCGTCAGCAAGCAGCACATTACTTTGAGCATTTTAAATCCGTTGATGCGCGCGAAAATTCCGACGGATACCGGCAAAGAAACGCTTTTGTTTATCGAAGAAAACGTGCTGTGCGCCGTAGAGCAAGCCGAGCTTTCCACCGTCAGCGAAGTGCTCGAACGCATGATGAACGGCTTTGCGGTGCTGCTGCTCGATAACTGTCCGACAGCGCTCGCGTTCGGCACGCAGGGCTTTGCCGCGCGCGGGGTAGATGAGCCCGATACGGAAGTTATGCAGCGCGGCCCCCGCGAAGGCTTTGTGGAAACCTACCAGACAAACATTTCGCTTTTACGACGCCGTCTCAAAACGACCGAACTCAAATTTGAAAAGGTGACGGTTGGCGAAGAAAGCCAAACACCGGCTGCGCTGTGCTATTTAAAAAACATCGCTGACCCGAAGATCATTAACACACTCAAAAAGCGGCTTTCCGCATGTAATCTAAAAGACGTGCTCGCAGCAGGATATTTGGCGGGTTACTTGGAGCGTCCCGCGATTTTTGATCGCGTAGGTTTTACCGAGCGCCCCGATACCTTATGCGGCAAACTGCATGAGGGGCGCATCGGGCTGCTTATAGACGGCACGCCCACAGCGCTTTACGTGCCGTATCTCTTCGTTGAAAACTTTCAGACCGCCGACGATTATGCAAACCGTCCGTTTTACGCCACATTCACGCGCTGTCTGAAATACATCGCGTTTTTCCTCGCGATTTTTCTGCCGGGGCTGTATGTCGGCATTGCCGCACACGACCCGGAGCTGCTGCCGGAAACACTGCTCGTTACCATTGCACAGGCAGAGCGCAGTACGCCGTTTCCCGTCATGTTAGAAGCGATTTTGCTTTACTTTATGTATGAACTGATGCGCGAAGCCGGACTGCGCGTACCGAAACCGCTCGGCAGCTCTGTCGGCATCGTGGGCGGTCTTGTCATCGGCGAGACCGCCGTTTCCGCAGGGCTCGTCAGCGCACCGTCGCTCGTCGTCATCGCCGTCACGGTCATTACCGGATACACGGTTCCAAAATTATACGAGCCCATGGCTGTACTGCGTCTTACTTTTATTTTGGTGGGCGGTATATGGGGTGTGTGGGGCGTGCTTGCAGGCTTTACGTTTTTATTATTCGAGCTTTGCGGCAAAACAAGCTTTTCCGTGCCGTTTTTGGCCCCGGTCGCACCATTTCGGCTTTCCGCCATGCGGGATGTGCTTGTACGCGCGGGATGGAAACGATTAGTGCGTCATAACGCCTCCGTACAACACATGCCCGGCGCGGGAAAGGGGGAAAAGCACCTGTGAAAACCAAGATCAGTGCTTTGCAGCTTTACCTTATGCTGTTTCTTTCACGTGTCATCGTCAGCATCACAATCAATGTGCAAACCGTCGGCGGCAGCAATTTGATTGAAAGTATTTTCTCTTCGCTCGGGCTGTTTTTGTACCTTTCGGTGTTTTCTCTGCCGCTTTTCATGCTGCACAAAAGCCACCCGGAAGCATCGCTTCTGCAAATCGCAGAGAATAACTGCGGCCGCGGTGTTTCTGTACCGATGTCCGCAATTTACGCGCTTTATTTTATAGTGATGAACATTTTCAGTCTTTCGCTTTTTCTGACGCTGCTCGTCAACACTACAGACCCCGTCGCTTCGCGTTTTTCCATCGTCCTTGTCGTGCTCGGCATCGCACTTTATGGTGCCATTCGCGGTATAGAAACCATCTCGCGCGCCTCGGTATGCATTTTCACGCTGTTCATGCTCGGCATGGGGATGATTTTTCTCGCCGTCTCTCCGAACGTCACGCCGCATTATCTCATGCCGCTTTTCTATGACGGCATAGACCAAACCGTACAGGGGTTTCTCGTCTTCACAGCGCGCTGTTCTTCGCTTGCCGAGTTTGCCGTTTTGATGCCGTTTCTTACAAATACGGATACAAAAAGCGGTAAAAGCCACCGCGTGCTCGGCTTTGTCGTTTGGAACGGCGGCATCACCGTGTTTTTGGGTGTGCTTCTGTTTTTCATCGTCTCGTGTCTCGGCGAGTACGCCGCGCTGCAAGTTTTCCCCGCATATACGCTCGCTTCCATCGCAGAGATTGCCGGCATTCAGCGGCTGGACGCGCTTTTCATCGGCATCAGCATGATGGCGCTCATCGTGCGTATTGCCTGCGGATTATTCTGCATCGCCGTGTGCATGACACCTATCCCGACACGCCCGCGCGCGTGGCTGACGGCACTCATAGCCGCGCTGACAGCAGTTCTGTCCCTATGGCTCACAGACTCCGCCGCATGCGTCGGGGCCGTGTTCCGCACCGCGTATCTGCTGCCGTTTTCCGTTTTGACCGGCGCTATGCTGCCGAGTTTGCTTTGGTTTTTCGACTGCATCAAAAAGAAGAGGAGACGCGCCGCATGAAAAAAGCACTCACATCCGTTTTACTTTCGCTCATTTTGACGCTCACTACTTCGGGCTGCGCGCCAGAGCTTTACGAGCGCTTGCTCATCAGCGCAATCGGCGTAGACCGCACGGCAACCGGCTGCCGCGTGACGGTGCTCGCTTCCGAAACGACGGAGGACGGAGGGCAGAGCACCTTTTCCGGTGAGGGCGATACTGTCCCCGAAGCACTCAGTCAAATCGCGCTCGAAAGCGGCCGCACGCCGCTGTATTCGCACAACGCCGCCATCCTTTTCGGTATGCAATGCGCAGAAAGCGGTATCGCCGAACAACTGGATTTCTTTATCCGCCACTACGATTCCCGCCCGACCGCCAAAGTTTTCCTCGCAGAAGATACCGCCGAAAGCGTCCTGTTACAAACGGATCTCACCGCCGAACGCTTCATGCAGCTTTCAAACGGCGCAAAATACAGCGGGGCCGCGGCAGACGTGAATTTGCTGCAGCTTGTAAACGGTCTTTACGGCGTAAACACCACTGCCGCGCTGCCCGTTCTGCGCGCCGATGATTTGCCCACGCCCGTCGGCACAGCCGTTCTGCAAAGCTACCGCCTGTGCACTGTGCTCACGCCGGCGGAAACACAGGGGCTTAGTGCCTTGCAGGGTACACTTTCGGGCGGCGAATTCACCGTAAAAGACGAAGCTTTCGGCACGGTATCGCTTAAAGTCCGCAGCACAAACAGCAACATTATCTTCACAGGCATAGCAGAACAGCCCAAGTTTACCGCCAGAATTCATGTTATCGCCGAAGTTTCTGCCGTCACAAATACCGCAAAGCACGTAGGGAACGAAGCCTTTCCGCGCTTTGAGACTGCCCTCGTCAACTGCATTGAGGAACGCCTCACCGCTTATCTCAAAAACGCAAACGGAGCCGATGCCGCAGGTCTCAGCGAAGTCATTTTCCGCACCGCGCCAAATGTGTGGCGTGAAATGGGGGAAAGCCGCGCAGAAAAGCTCTCAAAAGCCGAAATTACCTTTCACGTCACTGCCGAAGTACAGCGCGTGGAAGAGGAGGACATTCCGTATTTTTAGAGCAACAGCTGCACTTTATAGCAATCGGTCGCCGGAGCGCATAGGAAAAGCCTGCAAATCGCACATCATATCCCATCCTTTTTTCGAATAGAACATTCTATGCGCCATGCAGGCTTTTGTTCGTTACAAATTTGATTATTTCTTGGCTTTTTTTTCGTCGGACAGCGCCATTAAAATGCGCTGGGCAACCGCTTGTCGCGCCGTAGCTTCCGCTGCAAGCTTCAACGCCGCTGCACGCAAGGCCGCTGCGTCACTTTCCGGGTGCACGCCCGCTGCCGTCTCGTGCAAAGCGCCGCTCTGCGCCGCCGCAAAGTCTTTATAAAGCTGCTCCGCGTCTTCATCGCCGGAAAACAGCACGGCAATATCCTGAATGGAAAGCACCTGCTTCAGCAAGCCCACCATCATCAGCTTAGAAAGATGCTCCTTGCTGTACTTTTTGTGCACGGGATGATCCACAACGCCGCTTTTCACGTAATTATTGATCATACTGTTCGTCAATAAACTCTGCTTTTCATCGCGTTCAAAAAGAGACAGCGCTTCACCTGTAAACATCATCACCTGATCCATATAAAGGGGAATAGAGGGTAGGGCGCTCCAATTCGGCAGTGCAAATTCTTCGGCTTCCTGCAGCCATTTACCGCAATCAAATTCAACCTTGCTCATTTTCACAACGACTCCTTTTGTTTTTCATAAACAGTATACGGCATTTTTCTTCGCATTGCAAGCGCTTTTCTTTGGCTGTTTTATTGTTTTTGGAAAAAAACGGTCAAAATTCCATTATGGGCTTGACAAACCTACTCAGTTTTTGTATAATTAATAACAGTCAAGTCGGCTCTGTAAAATGCACAAAAAATGTGCTTGACAAAGCATGCTCTGTGTGTTATAATACCACTTGTTCTGAAATGGAGAGGTGTCCGAGTGGTTTAAGGAGCTAGTCTTGAAAACTAGTGATCTCGTAAGGGACCAAGAGTTCGAATCTCTTCCTCTCCGCCACATTTTTCTTTTATATTCACCATGGAGAAGTACCCAAGTGGTGAAGGGGCTCCCCTGCTAAGGGAGTAGGTCGGGTAACCGGCGCATGGGTTCAAATCCCATCTTCTCCGCCAAAAGTCCACCGTAATTTTGATAGAATTACGGTGGACTTTTTCTATGCCCGAAAACCGCTTGAAATAAGGCTTTTCGGCTGTTTCAGCACATAAGCGAACCCCGCTGCAGAGCAATTCTGCGGCGGGGTTCGTGTTTTTTGCGTGGCTGTACAAGCAGAAAATCAATTCTCATCATTCTTCCGCCAGATCGGCAATCAACTTGACGTCGCTGACGGCCAGCGCAAGCTGAAGCTTATTTTCCAGCCCGGTTTTTTGCAGCATATTTGACACATGGAATTTGACCGTTGACATCTCGCAGCCCATCTCTGCCGCAATGCGCGTGTAGGACAGTCCCCGCAGCAGATGCCGCAGAACCTTCAGTTCCGTCTTTGTAAATTCCGTGCTTTTTGCCATGCCGATCTCAACTGTCGGAGGTGCGTCCGGAAAAATATGTTCACCCGCCAGTGTTTGCCGGACGACATCCATCAAGCGCTTCTGCGTCGAATCCTTGTACCACAGGCTGTCGGCCCCGGCCTTCTTTGCCTCATCCAGAACGGCGCCGTCGATCAGCGAAGTCACAACAATAATTTTACTCTTCGGCTGTATGGCTTTAATCTGGCGAACAGCAATCAACCCGTTCTCACGGTTCTCTGTTTGCACATCCATCAAAATCAGATCGACAGAATTTGTCCTGCACATCTCGACTGCTTGTTTCGCGCCCGGAATGGACGCCGTGATCCGGTATCCGTCCTCGGCGCGAAAATAGCTTTCCAACAGACTGCGAATCATGGTCTGGTCTTCAACGATCATCACCTTCATATGCTGCTTCCTCCTTTTCCTGCAAACTGAGCATCAGCTTAAAGCGAGGGACACTCTGAATCTCCATTTTGCCTCCGGATTCTTCTATGCGTTGACGCAGCATAGAAAGACCTCCGCCCTCTGTGATTTTTCCCTTTGGTGCCGCACCGTTGTTGGTTAGGGAGACCGCTATGCAGTCCGGCTTTTGCCAAAAGCACACATACAGCTCTGTTCCGTCGGCGTGACGGACACAGTTCGATGCACATTCGCTGATTGCCAGTGCAATCAGTGCGCGCATACGCTGCGTTCGCGGCTCATCTCCTGCCAGCAGAACTCTGACGCCAAGCTTTTCCGCTCGTTCTTTTGCAGCTTCCAACGGTTCGGATTGCGCTCTCATCTGACTGGAGCGGTAAAGCACTGAAATGGACTGCTCCCACAACGCTGCGGTTGCACGAACTTCCTTCTGGTCTGTGTTTTGGAGCAGCACGCGCCGCGTTGCGAGGATGCTGTGTCCAATGTCATCGTGCACGCGCAACTTCATGGCCAGCGTTTCTTCTTCCCGGATGATCTCCGGCATCTGCGCAAGCAGCCGCCTAAGCCGCTTGTTTGTTTTCTCCAGCTTCGCATTTTCCGCTTTTAGCTGGTTCTGCTTCTGAATCAACTCCGTAACGTCTGCGGCAGTGATTTGTGTATATCGGGCACCTGCTTTTGTTGTGATCTGCTCCTGCGCAAAGCGCAGCGCTGTTCCGTCCGGAAAGCGGTAAATCCGAAGGTGCGGATCCAGACAGCACACACTTGCCGGCGGCGCCTGCAGGGCGCTTTGCATCTCTGCCAGCGACTGTATACCGCCTTTTTGCAGCCAGTTCGTAATGGCAAGCATCCGGCGGTTGATGAGCCGCACCACGCCGTTTTTATCGAAAAAGCAGGCCGCGATGGGGAGACTGTCAAAACTTTCCTTGATCCTATCCATGCGCCTTTACCTCCTCGATCTTTCCAGCTTCCGCGTCACATATTGCAGCCCGTCCTCATCCTGCTCCCATTCCAAACCTTGAAAATGCGCGCGCAGCCCGCAGAGCGGCTCTGCCGCTGAAACACAAAAAGACACTTCTACCTGCGCACCGACATCTATGGAGATCAGCATTGCACGAAGGGATTCCAGTTCCGTTTCCACGACAGCCTCGAACAGGTCGTAGATCTGCGTCGCCTGTTCGAGGGTAAGCTGGTCATCCCCATTGACAATTGCCTTACAGTCGGCGCCATAGACACAGATATTCTCGGAAGATTCATTGAGGCACAACCGAAGCTCCTGCACACTGATCGCACCACGCTGTGCGCCGACAAAAATCAGGTTGCTTCTGCGTTTGATGTAGGTTCCGATAATGATGACCTGCCCGAGCAACCGCCTGGCTCGGTTTTGGTCCTCCGTTTTCTGCAATTCAGCCAGCAGATCCCACAGCATCGCGATCTGCCGATCAATCTGTGCCTCCATCATATCATACAAGCGGTTTTGCTCCGTCAGCTTCAACCATCTTGCATGCTGTGCATTCTCCGCCGCCAAAACGTCGCCGGTGTCATGCAACTCATCTCGTGTCAATTCCAGTTTCTTTTGAACCTGACTCAGCGCTGAGATGTCTTCCTTCCAGAATACCCAGCCGCGGCGCAACTTATGCCGTTTCAAAAGTGTATCGTCATCCAGATAGACGGTATCCTGCTGTATATGCCTTAGCTCACTTTGCGGCAAAGTCCCCTGCATGGCGGCAGATACATATTTGGAGCAAAACGCTTGATCGGTAATCTGAACAGGCAGGCTCGTCGCTTCAAAGAGCTCATCGTATCCGAGGTTGGAATGAATCAGTCCGCTTTGAATGCAGCATTCAAGGATGCTTGCAAAAATCAGGCACTGTGACACGGTCATATCGCCCGCGAGCACCCAGACCCAATAGACATTTTTGGCATACGCATAAACATATACCAGCGAAAGCGCAAACGGAACCAACGGCAACCAGCGAATTTTCCTGCTATGCGGGATACGACAGTTTTTCACCATCGAAAGAAACGCAAACCCTGCGCACAGAACTTCCCAGCCCAGCACGAAGAAAAAGCCGACCTCATACCGATACTCCCGGTCCGATAAAATGCCGGATGGGAAGGAAAACACTTGCTGGTGCAGATCATTGGTCAGAACGAGCAAAAGCAGCAGCAATGTCGGAAGATACAGAAGTTTTGTCCATCGCGGCAGACGGAAGTCCTCTCCCTTGCCCAGCGACTGGGAAACGAAGACCGACAGCATGGGGATAAACAGCATCGGAAAATAATAGGAATACCACAGCAGGCGTTCTGCATCCGTGTTATCAATGGAAAACTTGATTGAGCGCAGCAGAATCCACAGCACCATCAGCGCCGAAATCGCCAGCATGTAGTGCCGCACCTGCACCTGTACGATGCGCGCCCAAAGAGAGTAGCACCACACGCTGAACAAAAACAAATAGATTGCGCTTCGCAGGTAGTTGACAGCCGGAGAATGAAAATAAGACCGGCTTGCATATCGGAGCCACATGGCAAACGCAATGAGCACCAGCAAGCCCAAGGCGTACAAAAGGCTTCTTTTCGTCGTTTTGCTCATGCCGCATGCCCCCAAAAAATCAGTATATTTATATGGATAGTATATCATGCGGATAGACAAAAGGCAACACGTTTTGTCCTCTTTATACAGAGAACTGTGACAAAATTTGGCTTTGTAACGGAAAATAATTACAAATCCTATCCAATTGGAGGGGGCGGAAATGGAAGATAACGGCTAAAATATAGATGAAGGATTCAAAGGAAGAGAAAGGCGGTGGAAAAGCACAGATGCGAAGAATTGTATTGGATATGAAGGGCGGACTTCTGTCGGAGGCGGTCATGCAATCACTTTCGGGATGCGACCCGGATTTCCTTATCTACCGTTCTTCAAAGCCGGAAGAAACGCTGGCGTTGTGCCGGACCTGCCGTGCCAATGTGTTGGTGATGGAGGTCATCCGACAGGGAATCTGGAAGCTGAGTGAGAGACTCAAGATCTGCAGTGCCGTAAAGCAACTCGGTTGGACGTGTAAGGTTCTGCTTTTGGTGGATGAGGACGCGGATAAACTGCTTGCCTCCGAAGTGCGGCAGGCGGTAAAGGATCAGCTGGTTGATAACTTTATTTATGCATCGGTATCGCCGACTTACCTCGCGGGCGTAATTGACACGCTTTGAAAGGATGGGTGAGAAATGAAAAAACTACTGCGATTGATTCTGATATTTCTGGTATTTGCACTCATGGCGGCGCTGTCCGCGATTACCGCGCTTGCGTGCTCGCCGGACGACAATAATCCGGAACACCATGAAAACGTTATACAGACCGAGGAGAAAAAGCCAACCTGCCTGGAGGGAGGATACTACGTACTGGAATGTACCGTCTGCAGGTGGAGCTGCGCCTTTTCCATCGGCGACATCGTGCCCCACGAATTCGGGCCGTGGGAGATCGTTCCGGGCAAAGAACCCACCTGCACAAAAGCCGGCGAGAAGCGAGCCTATTGCAGTACATGCAACAAGTGGTATCCAGAGCTCGCGCCGGCAACGGGCCACAGCTGGTATAAGTACTATACAAAAGAGCCTACCTGCACCACGGCAGGAGAATACTACACCTACTGCCGGAATTGCCCTGCGAGCCAGGGGCGCTCCACAGAACCTGCCACGGGTCACTTCTGGGTCGTCTGGAAGCGAGTATTTGCTACATGCACCACGCCGGGATATACCGAATTTGTCTGCGACGACTGCGGCGCGGATGGGGGGACCACCACGACGCCCGCCAAGGGGCACAGCTTCGGCGCGTGGTTTACCACGACGCAGACCACCTGCACGGAGGAAGGCATGCAGAAGCGGGAGTGCGCAACCTGCGGTGCGACGGAGAGCCGCGGGATCCCCAAGACGGGACATAAATTCGGCGCGTGGTTCACCACGACGCAGCCTACCTGCATGGAGACCGGCATCCAAAAGCGGGAGTGTACGCAATGCAGTGTAACGGAGACAAAACCGATTGCCAAGACGGATCACAATTGGGACGCCGGGAAAGTGGTCGCACAACCGACAACAAGCCAAGAAGGCGTTATGCAATGGATATGCAATATGTGCGGCACGATACGCACAAATCCAATTCCCAAGCTCAAACCGGGAACGACAGCGGCTCCGAGCACAACACCGACTCCGGCGCCTACGGCTCCACCACGCACATCCGCCACAGCCACGCCGAAGGTTACGCCTACGCCGAAGGTTACGCCTACGGCTCCACCACGCACATCCGCCACAGCTACACCGAAGGCCTCGCCCACGGCTTCACCGCACACATCCGCCACGGCTACGCCGAAGGCCTCGTCAACAGCATCACCTAATGCGGCTGCCTCGGCCTCGCCGGGTATTTCGCCTACGGCTTCACCCGGCGCATCAATTTCGGGGACAGAGGATAGCGACGGAAAGAATGGAGATAGGGGCGAAAAGAGCGGATTTGGTGAGAACGCTGTCGGTAAAGATGTTCCTCAAAAGAACGAAAAGAACAATGTGCAGGCGGCAGAACGCAGCTTCTCCGTGGGAACAATCCTTGTATGCACACTTGTGCCAACGTTTTTGATTGTTGCTGTCGTCGTTTTTCTACTCGTTTGGAGAAAGAAAAAAAGGCAGGTTTAACGGACATTCTTTCCGGATAGTGAAGAGATTAGCTCATCGTACAGCGCGTCCCGCCAAGGAGCGACCGTTCATGAAAGATTGGCAGATTGATAACTTTATTACACGCTGGGATCACAGATCTATTTCACAGGTGTGATTGATATACATTTAGAAAGGAGTGGTTATGTTGCAGGTTGTAATTCAGAAAATTCCGGAAAATTTACAGGAATTTGAAATTCTTGCCGCTAAAGGGCGGCAGCCGGAACATATCTGCGCACTGTTTCTGTGTGCATTGGCGCTGTTTGACAGGGACAAAGATGCAGGCGTTGCCGCGATGAACCTTCTGCGCGGTCCTAAGCCCATGACACCGTATGACTGTCAGTTTCTGCGCGACCGACTGCGCGGCAAGGTCTATCTGCCGCTTGCATATTTTGAAGGCGCAACGCCGGAAAATGGGTATCAGCCGTGCGTGCCATACACGCTGAACGTGCTGGCAGACCCCAGACCTCAGGATATAGAGCCGGGCTATATGCGCGTGTTTCTTAAAACGTCCGGCGCGGATTCACCGCGTCCCATGAAATTGCGGCAGAAGGCTTCAACCGGCGAATGGTTCCTCTGGGAATATTCCAGTATTCTCAGCGGCATCCGTATTCCCGCGGCGGAAGACCCGTGGGCATAATAAGTTAAAGAAAGGGAGTACAGAAAATGGGACTCATTAAAGCAGCATTGGGTGCGGCCGGCGGCGTAATGGCCGACCAATGGAAAGAGTATTTTTACTGTGAATCAATTCCGGAAAACGTTATGGCGGTCAAGGGACAGCGGCGCGTTTCCGGACGCAGCAGCAACACAAAGGGAAGCGAAAACATCATCTCGAACGGTTCCGTCGTTGCGGTGGCGGACGGACAGTGTATGATCATTGTTGATCAGGGCAAGGTTGCGGAGCTTTGCGCCGTGCCGGGTGAGTTTGTCTATGACAGCTCGACGGAGCCGACGATCTTCTCCGGTGAGTTGGGAACCAGCATCTTAGACACGTTCAAGAATATCGGCAAACGCTTTACTTTCGGCGGCGAGCCGCCCAAAGATCAGCGTGTCTACTATTTTAACACGAAAGAGCTCATTGGCAATAAGTACGGCACGCCCTCTCCGGTGCCGTTCCGCGTTGTCGACCAGCGCGCGGGCATTGACATTGATATCGCCATTCGTTGCTTCGGCGAGTACAGTTACCGAATCAGTGACCCGATTCTGTTCTACACGAACGTATGCGGCAACGTCAGTGAAGACTATACCCGCGACCGTCTGGACGGTCAGCTGAAAACCGAGCTTTTGACGGCGCTTCAGCCCGCGTTTGCGAAGATTTCCGACATGGGAATCCGCTATTCCGCGCTACCCGGTCATACAATGGAACTGGCCGAGGCATTGAATGAAGTTTTATCCGGAAAATGGCGCTGCCTGCGTGGACTTGAGATCGTTTCCTTCGGCGTTTCGTCGGTCAAGGCGAGCGAAGAGGATGAACAGATGATTAAGGAGCTGCAGCGTAATGCGGCGTTTATGGATCCGACGAGAGCGGCAGCCTATCTTGTCGGCGCACAGGCTTCCGCGATGCAATCTGCGGCGTCGAATCAGAGTGCAGGCCCTGCAATGGCGTTTATGGGCATGAACATGGCAGGTCAGGCGGGCGGCATGAACGCGCAGAATCTCTATCAGATGGGCGCACAGCAGCAAGCAGCGCAGCCTGCTCCGGCTCCGGCAGCTGCTGAAGGATGGAACTGTTCGTGTGGACAGAGCGGTATTACCGGAAAATTCTGCCCGAACTGTGGCAGTAAAAAGCCGGAACCAAAGCCTGCCGCCGAAAGCTGGAAATGTCCGCAGTGCGGCGCGACGGCAACCGGAAAATTCTGCCCGGAATGCGGCACCAAAAAGCCGGAATCGCAGGCAAACGGCTGGACGTGTAGCTGCGGTGCGGTGAACAAAGGAAAGTTTTGCGCTGAATGCGGCAAACCAAAACCGGCCGGTGTTCCGCAGTACAAATGCGACAAATGCGGCTGGGAGCCGGCTGACCCGACACACCCGCCCAAGTTCTGCCCGGAATGCGGCGATCCGTTTGACGACGGGGATTTGAAGTGAAAAAAGCATCCATAATCGCTCTGACCATCGTGTCGGCGGTTGTGTTTATCGCACTGGCGAGCGTATCCCTGTATCGGTATTTTGTCGATAGCCGGATTCAAGATGGAAGTAGGATGGAAAACCCGGATACATACAGAGCAGGAAAAGATCTGGTGGAATTTGAGTGGCGACAGAACCACAGGAATTTTTACAGCTGCTTTTCACTGAAATTCTACCGGGAGAAGGATATGCCTCTGCTGACCGGCCGGTTTCCGGACCAATCCGGCGACGAGATGAGAGAAAGCGAAACGGATGCGTTTTCCAACCCAATCCCTTGGCAGCTTACGTGGGTGCAATGGTTTGAACTTCAGAATATGCTGGCAGAGTCGGATCTGCCCGCGTACCGAAAGCCGTCTCCAAATGTCCAGGACGAAACCGACAGCGAAATCCGGGTCATTTGGCGCACCGATGACGGGAACGAGATTCAAAAGCTCAGCGGCAGCCATGCAGAAGCGCTGGAGACCTTGGTGCTGCGTATTGCCGAAGAAGCTTATGCCACGTCAAACCTTGAAACGGAGTAATGCGAGGTATGCCAAACGGCAGTCGTACATTTTGCGCAGAATGTGGGGCCAAACACCCTGCGAAAGAATAAAAACAAACCATACGATTTATTGTAACAGGAGGATTTACCATGAAAGGACACAAATTTTTGAAGGTTACCGGAATTCTGATGATCATTGCCGCAGTATTTTCCATCATTGCGGGTGTTCTTGTCGGTGGACTGGGTGTATTGGCGGCAGGACTCGGTGCGGAATCCGGCCTGACATTTCCATATTGGGCGGCGTTGTTCCTGACGCTGGTCGGAGGAATTTGCCAGATGATTGCCGGAATCAAAGGCATTAAGCACAGTAAGCGCAGCGAAAAAGCAGGAAAACTCATCGTGTGGGGCGCGATTGTGGCCGTATTCAGCGTATTGAGCATTGTGATGAGTCTGGTCAACGGCGGCGAGTTTAATGTCGTAAGCATCCTGACAGGAATAGCTATTCCGGCCTTGTATATCTACGGTGCGGTACTCAATTCCAAGGCAGACACGCAGTAACCGTATAATTCAAGTAGCATACACAAAGGAGTTTGATACATATGGGACTGTTTGATAAAAAATATTGCGATATTTGCGGAGAAAAAATAGGGTTACTTGGCAACCGCAAGCTTGAAAACGGCAATCTCTGCAAAAACTGCGCCCAAAAGCTTTCCCCTTGGTTCTCTGATCGACGCAACAGCACTGTTGAGGAAATCAAGGCACAGCTTGATTACAGGGAAGAAAACCAGAAAAAGGTCGCGGCATTCCACACAACCAGAACGCTCGGCGCGGACACCAAGGTGCTTCTTGACGAGGACGCGGGAAAATTCATGGTGACACGTGCCAGAAATCTCGTGGAAGCCAACCCGGATGTTTTGGATTTTGCAGACGTGACCGGCTGTAATCTCGACATTGACGAGAGCCGTACGGAACTTAAGCGTGAGGATAAGGAGGGTAGGGAGATCAGCTACAATCCCCCGCGGTATGAATACTCCTATGATTTCTACATCACCATATTCGTCAACAACGATTACTTTGACGAAATACGCTTCAAGATCAATTCCGATTCCGTAGATATTACACCGCCTCCCGCAATGCGACCGGGGATGACGACCCGATGCAATCCGGAGACTAACGTTGAGTACCGCAATTGCAAAAAGCTCGGCGAGGAAATTCGGCAGGTTCTGACGCAGGTCCGCAAGGATGTGCGCCAGCAGATTGAACAGGAGGCCGCACCTAAAACGGCGGTCACCTGTCCCTATTGCGGCGCAACGACCACACCGGACGTGAACGGCTGTTGTGAATATTGCGGTGGCGCGGTAAGAGGATAAATATCCATCAAATGATAATTAAAGAAAGAAGGACAAAATAATGAAAAAGTTTGTAGCATTGCTTCTGATTGTGGTTACGCTTCTAACACTTTCTGCCTGTGGTAGCAAGGATGCGTTAGCCGGAACATGGTCCGCCGAACTTGGCGCAGACGGTACGATCACATGGACATTCAACGGAAGCGGCAAATGCACCATGGAAAATGCTTATATGAAACAGGACGGTACGTACACCATTGAAGGTGATCAGCTTACGGTGACACTGGAGGCATGGAGTGATCCATCTACTTATACATTCTCCGTAGATGGAAACAGCCTTACCATGAATGAGAATTCCGGCTACGGCATCAGCGGCACCTTTACGAAAAAATAGCCGTGTAGCTTACCATTAACACTATCCGCCCTCTGACCTTTTAGAAAGGAGAAATAACGATGAATAACCTTACAGGCAGCATGAAAGACGTTGCATTCGCTACCAGTCCCCGTGAATTTGATCTTTCCTATTCAACCACACTGGAAGAAATCATGCAGAAACTCAATGCGCGCAGAGCAGCGTTCCAGATGCCATTCCAGATCAAAGGCGGCGTTCCCGGACAGCGCATCTCGTTTGAGAAAGAACCAAATGTGGACGTTGGCCTCTGGCTTTACCTCAAGGATGGCACACACATCCGGATTCAGCCGGTCATTACGGAGGCTAAGATGTCAGTTGGCGGTATGCGCGTTGATAAGAACAGCGCACTGCGCAAGGGCCTAAAGGGTGCGACGGTCGGTCTTGCAACGGAGCGTGGCGCCTATATTGACACCGTAACGGAAACCGTGAAGAAGATTTTGAACGGTGAGGCAGTAGAGGACTATGTTGCGCCGGAGGTTCCGGTCGAAACGAAGGACTGGATGACAACATTCTTGCTTTGCTTCTTCCTTGGCGGTCTTGGTGTCCACCGCTACTATGTCGGTAAGATTGGCACAGGCATTCTCTACACGCTGACGGCCGGTCTGTTCGGCATCGGATACCTTGTCGACTTTATCAAGATTCTCTGCGGTAAGTTTACCGACAAGGACGGAAACCTTATCCGGCGCGAAAAGAGATAAGAAAATGTCTCAGGTAGGCACGGCTGCTTTTTGCCGGGATTATACGTTGTTTTCTGCTGATCGGCAGATTTGTGCAACCCTGAAGGATTTTGGGAGGAAATTATGAAACAGACGAAGACCAAGCTTCTATGCCTGATTCTTACGGCACTGATGCTGCTCAGCGGCCTCACCGCCTGCGGAAAGGATAAGGAGGGGAAAGACTCCAATTTAATTAAGCTCGGTGACTATGAGCTGCTCTACAAGGGCGCATGCATCATGGAAGATTCGGACGGAAACGACGCAATCGTTCTGACACTGGACTTCACAAACAACAGCAAGGAAAACGCCTCATATCTCTGGAGTGTCGATGAGACGGTTATGCAAAACGGTGTAGAGCTGGAACCTGCATCTATTATCACGGACTATGAGAACCTTGAAACCGTAGTGAGCGATCAGTTTACGGATGTTGCGCCGGGTGCAACGCTGGAAGTGCGGACAGCCTTCGTGCTAAAAGACACGACCAGTGAAGTCAAAGCGACCTTTGAGGAATTTCTCGGCAGCAAAAAAGGTACAATCACCGTTGACCCGGCTACGCTCAGCCGGGAAACGGTCTCCCATACGGAACCGGAGACCACCAATACGACCGGAGACACATTGCTCGATTGGTGGAACGGCGAATGGTACGGCTGGTGGAAGATGAGCGGTTGCTACGGCGATTATGAAAGCATGGAAGGCGACTGGTGGGATGTCTGCGGCGTCATTGATTTAGATACGGACTACACAGGCACAATCGAGCTTTGGGATGAGGACTACACGAGATCCGACCCTATGGCTTCCGCGCAGGTCAGTCTGAGTGAAGCCGGAACCGGCGAGCACGGTACGGTGATGTCCGAGGGTGGCTGGTTTACAAACGTAACACTGGAGCATGCCGATTGGATCGTTGACCCCGGTCTTTTGGACTACGATGATATGATCTGTATCAGTGGCGACTATGAAGACGGCGATGACGAATTCCACTATGACATTTATCTGCGCCCGTGGGGTCTTTATTGGAAAGACATGGAGGAAGATGCGTATCCCTACCGGTATAACGACTGGTATCTGCCTCTGATTGACGCAGGCAAGTCTATGCCGGATGCCATCGGAGAAGGTGTTTCGGAGGAGAATGCTCCGACCAGCCAGACGAATGCGGCAGCTCCCGGAGGAAACGGCATCGTGACTGAGGAGCAGGTGCAAAAGGGCTACGTTTGGATGAACGAGGTCAATAATAATATTTTTGACGCAACCTATGATGATATCGTTGCCTACTTCGGCGTAGAAGGCGAGTTTGTCAAGGAAGAGTACAGCGACCACATGCAGTCGAACTACCGCTACTACAAGTGGATATCCAAGGACGATGACTCCCATTTCATCTACGTTAACTTCCGTGAAAAGACTCCGGGCGTTTATACGGTGAGTGCGTACAACACCAGCGGCTTCTCCGGCAACGAGGCCATTGCGAAGTATCTTGACATCGTCAAAGCGGAAGCCGCCGAGGCGAACAAGGCAGCATCCGCAAACGCCGAGATGAAAGACTTCTCCGCGGAAATTGCCCAGTTTGCAAAAGACGATGTTAAGGTCAAGATCATGACGAAGATCCCGGTATCCGGCTGGTCGTTCGATGATAGTGGGCGCTGCCTGGTGGAAAACGACGATCCCACAGCGTTCGGCGCAGGCGCCATCAGATTCGAGGTAAGAACCAATGTGGAGGACTTCGACTACTACAAGGACGACTTTGAAAACTATCAGGACATCGACGATCGCGTGATCGGCGGCATCACCTTCAAAGGCCGCACCTACAAGCACATCGGCTACAATTGGATCCAGTATGTCGCGCAGATCGACGACGGCCGCGCCCTTTCCATCGGACTGACGAAATTGGAGTGCGTCCCGGGCACGATGCCGGATATCATTCTCAACAATATGACGTTCCAATAAAAAACGGCTCCCGCTCCAATTTGGAGCGGGAGAATCCGGTTATTCGCGAAAAAACGGGGGGTGATGCGGTGAAGTTCAAAGCGCTCCTCATCGCAGCAGGTTTGGGTATGAGCCTGCTCGGTCTGACCTCCTGCGGTCAGGTCGACGGATGCACCTATCCGTACCCGGAAACATCGGTCCTTTTTGACGATTTCCACATTACAAAAACCATTTACAGCCAGGGGACGATGAGGCTCTATTATCGCGGCGTACAGTTCAAAGACAATCCCATCCGCTGCTACGACGCGAATTTTGAGGATTTGGGCGATCAGTTTGACCATACGTTCCGAAACGGTGTTCTGACCGTTCAGGCGGATTTTGCCGAAAAGATCAGCGGGCTGACAATCGAGGACAGGGCGCACGATATCATCTATCGTCTGCGTTATCTGGACTCCCCGCAGTTTGCATGGCTGGCAGACGTGTTTTGGTACGATGAAGGCTGGAGCGAAACGGGAGACCGCGAAGCGTATTACAGTGCGGCCGAGCTGCAAGCGGAAGCTGACAGAAAAGCCGAAAGCCAAAAGGAAGCACAGGAGGTCTTTGCGTTGCTGGAAGGCACGTGGGTTACGGAGGACGGCCTGCAAAAATATGAGTTTGTCGCAAATGAGGACAAAAGCGGTATGAACTGTTGTACTATGTGGTGGAACAACGAGACACAAGAATGGTACAGCTGGAGCATTTTTGCCGAGTCCGCGTTCCGGACAAAGAGCTTTGACTTTGGTTGCGATGCAGACTGCGTTTACGACGAAATTGCAGAAAAGGCTGAAAAGCTGATTACCATTATACTTGTCAACAGTGACCATACAGCGGCTGATATGCGCATCTTGTACGATTCGGAAGAAAACGTCATAAAGGACACGGATGCAATTTATCACAAACAGTAAGTTTGCGGGACATATCCGAAAAATGCGGTTATAACTGTGTTCGGCACTACGGACTGCGCTTGCGGGCCGTAACGCCAACTGGGAAATGAGGAACTTAGATGGCAACACAAATCACAAATTATCAATGTCCCGCCTGCACGGGACCACTCCATTTTGTAGGAGAATCCGGCAGGCTGGAGTGCGACTACTGCGGCTCAAGCTTCGATGTCGCAGAAATTGAAGCGCTCTACGCGGAAAAAGAAACAAAAGCAGCGGAAGCGGCGCAGAAGCAGGAAGAAACAGAAGCGGCTCAAAAATCTGCCGAAGCGGAAAAACAAAAGGCCGCCGCAGGCGGCTCTGACTGGGACACTTCCGGTTTGAACGAGGACTGGGGCACGGACGCGGCTGACATGAAGGCTTACAGCTGCCCGTCGTGCGGTGCGGAGCTGCTCTGCGACGCAACGACTGCGGCTACGTCCTGCCCATACTGCGGAAATCCGTCGGTGCTTCCGGGTCAGTTCGCCGGCGTTTTGAAACCTGATTTTGTGCTTCCTTTTAAGCTGAGCAAGGAGGATGCCATCAAGGCGCTGAAGAAACACTATCGCAAAAAGCCGCTGTTGCCGTCAACGTTCTCCAAGTCCAATCATCTTGAGGAGGTCAAAGGCGTGTATGTACCCTTCTGGATGTATGACGGTGCGGCCAGCGGAAGCGTGCAGTTCCATGCTACCGCTGTACATAAGTACACCTCGGGAGATTATGAAATCACGGAGACAAGCCACTACGATGTGCGCCGCGCCGGTTCTATTGGCTTTGAGAAAATCCCGGTGGACGCGTCAAGCAAAATGCCGGACGACTACATGGATTCCATCGAACCATATGACTATACAGACTTAAAGCCGTTTTCCACGGCATATCTGCCCGGATTTTTGGCAGACAAATATGATGTGAGCGTTGAAAACAGCCGGGAGCGGGCAGACAAGCGCTGCGCGGGTTCGCTGGTGTCTGCGCTAGAAAGCACGGTTTCGAATTACACCACCTGCAATGAAACGAGCCGAGACATCTGTTTGAAGCGCGGCAAAGTGCATTACGCGTTGCTTCCCGTCTGGATCCTGAATACAAAGTGGGAAGGAAAAGATTTCCTTTTTGCCATGAATGGTCAGACAGGTAAGTTGGTAGGCAACCTTCCTGTCAGCACGAAGCGGGTTGTCGGTTTGTTTGCAGCAATCGCGGCGTCACTCAGTGCCATCGGCGTGACTGCGCTGCTGCTTTTGGCACACTAGGGAGGGCGGAAAAATGAAAGAAAGAATACGCTGTCTCCTGCTGACGTTTATAATCGCGCTTGTATTCTGCGTGAATGTATCCGCAACCGAGCAGACAGGTGCACAGCTTTATTATGTGACGGATGAGGCCGGACTTCTCAGCGAAAACGAAAATATGATGCTGGAAAAGATGGCGGAAACCGTCTCCCAAAAATACGGCATCGGTGTATATATCGTAACCGTGGAGGATTATCGTGACTTCCATTCTGAAGGTGTTTATAAGGCAACCTATACCATCTATCACGAATACACGATGGGCGAAGGACCGGACCGTGACGGGATCATGCTCCTGCTCAGCATGGATGATCGCGACTGGGCGATGTTCTGCTATGGCTCACGCTGCGAGTATGCGTTCAACAGCTATGGTCAGCAGAAACTGGAAAAGGTATTCCTTGATAACTTCGGTGAAAACGACTGGTACGGCGGCTTTGAGGATTACATTAAAGAATGCAGCGTCTATCTGGAAAAAGCAGCCTCAGGAAAGCCGGTTCGAGCGAGTTTGTTTTTTCCGATCCTTATCGTGATCGGTCTTTCCCTACTGGCAGCAGCCGTGATCGTCGCTGTGATATGGCAGAAAATGGAGAATGTATCAAAAAAAGCAACCGCTAACGCCTATGTTTCCGCGGGACTTCAGCTTACAGAGCAAACAGATCATTTTACCCATAAGACGACCTCCAGCCGGAAGATTGAGCGCAGCTCTTCCGGCGGCGGGAGCAGCCACAGCGAATCCGGCGGAGGCGGTTCCGGCCGAAGCGGAAAATTCTGAAAGGAGTGGCTATGAAAACAACACCCAGACGCGTGTTCGCGCTATTGCTGGCACTGGTTCTGTTATTGTCGCTCTGCGCCTGTACGCAGAAGACGCAAACGGAGCCTGACGAACCCAAAATAAATACTGCCCACAAAAAAACTCCGGAAAGCCAACAGGAGAAAGCTGTATTACAGAGCGACGGGAACGATTTTGTATCACAGGATAAGACCGTGGACACACCGCCGGTGCAATGCGCGTTTTCACAGGAGGCAGAGACATCGCTTGGATGGTTGCGCGACAGGATTGATTTTCCGACGACAATGTTTGGCGCGGCGTATCTCGGCTATGTCGGCGGTCTGTTTGACGAGGGTTTTGAGGCGGGTTTCCCTGCGTGGCTACAGGAAACCAATGAGGCAATGCTCCTCGAATACCCCTTTATCGCAGAGATCAACGATGCGCACATCATCGGCGGCGCGGGGCATCTGTACTGCATTGTGCCGGTCGACGAGAACGCGACGGTTGCAATCAACCGTGTGCAGTGGAACGAAAAAACACAGACCGATGAGGTCACAGAGGTTCTCTACCGGTCAGAGAGCGGCGAACCGGTGCTGCTCTTTGCGAATCTTGACGGCATTGCGCATGAGGCCGACACCCAGGTCTTTATCACCGACAACAACGGGAACACCTGCGAATGGTATCCCTCGCTTGATGCGATGAGCCATCTTGCACCGTGTACATCGGAAGCCGGTGATTATCTTTCGTTCGATTTTACGGAATATGCCTGGTATGACATCCCATCCGAATTTGCCGGTTGGCTTTCTGACGGCTGGACAGGCATGACCGCGCTTGGCCTTGCCGGATCGCAGAGTACAGGCATGGGCTGGATCACAGAAACCATGGTAGAGGAAACCGGCCGCTATGCCTATTTCTCGCTGCGCTTCTATCTCGAGGATGAGACGGGGGGTACAGTCGATCTGGAGTGGACATACGAAGACAGCGACGACATTGAGGAGATGTGGAGCGGTTTCTGGGCGATTCAAACGATTCCGGACGGGCCAAGCTATGTGACGCTCAGCTTGTCGCTTGTGGGCGGTAACAGCTACGGTGTCACGGACGGCCCGGTGTATCTGTGTGAGACGTATCCTCTCCTGATCAGCCCGAGCGGCACGGAGCTGCTGGTCGGCGCAGGTGAGAGCAGCGTTTGTCTGCCGTTCATGTCGCAAAGCACAACGGCATGTGTGCTGACACAGGCCGCAGGATAGAAAGCGTGCAGGAAGCGAACTGCTTTGAGGTTTGCATTCACAAATTCTGTTTGGTAGCAATCTACCGTCCAAGTCCATGTCCGGGACAATAACCTGTTCGGCTCACAGTATCAATGGTCGCTTTGGCAAAAGTGTCATCACTTACGCCTGCCTCATGGGCGATTTAAAAATGCCCACAGACGGAAGAGATAAAGTCAAAATACCGGGGCTAATGTATCAATAAACAATGTTTTTCAAATATTTTCTGCTTTATGTCCGTGCTATGAAGCGCTGAAAGCGAAAGCGGCGAAGTTCGACGCGGCGGAAGAAGCAGGAAAGACCGATTTGCAAAAGGCGCAGGGCTGCCGGGATTTCCGATCGAGCTCTGCGCCTTTTTTTTCAGAAAAATAGCACCCCGGGCCGAAGGATGGGTGACCGCGGGGCGCTTGACAGATTTACAATTGAATTATATAAAACCGCAAAGGAAATGTCAATAGAAAATTCGAAAAAATGTGGATATTTTTCATGTTTTTAACCTGCTTTTAACGTATTCTTTTCTTTTACTTTTGCAGAAGTCTATTGCAAACCGACACGCAGCGTGGTACAATCGACTTAAAGAAGTACGTGGAGGAAATTTTGTCGTGAACATGAAAACAATCGGTTCCGCCGTTGTAATCATCTTGGCCGCCATAGTCGGGCTATTCCTCGGCGCTGCCATGAACGACGGGTTAAGCGGCTCCATACTGCTCGCGGTCATCGCAGGGTTCGTCTGTGTGATCTATACGATTGAAAACAGTGGCAAGAAGTAGGGGATTTTTTATGATTTTACGGTTTAAACAGCGCTTTTTTTCATGGTTCGACAGCTACGATATTTACGATGAGAACGGCAACACGGTGTATGTCGTCAAAGGGCAGCTCTCCTGGGGACACTGCCTGAAAATTTTTGACGCTTACGGTGAAGAGATCGGCACGGTAAAAGAACGCATTTTCACGTTCATGCCGAAATTCGAGATGTATTTTAAAAACCAATATGTCGGTTGCATCAGCCGCGAATTTGCACTTTTTAAGCCGAAATACAACGTGGAATGCAACGGCTGGCATGTGGAGGGCAACGTTTTAGAGTGGGATTATACCGTTGTTTCCGGAAGCGGTCACGATGTGGCAAGCATCTCCAAAGAGCTGTTCAACTGGACGGACACGTACCTTTTGAACATATACGACCCCGCAGACGCACTGTGCGTTTTGATGATCGTGCTTGCGATCGACGCCGAAAAGTGCAGCCGAAATAACGGCTAAACGCTATTTTCTGTACAGAAAATTTAAAATGCGTAGAACAAAATGCCGAGACCGGCGGAAAGCACGATCATCAAAATGGGCGAGGGTGCTTTCTTTTTAAAGTGCTTATAGCCAAAGTGCAAAGTAATCAGCAGCAGCAAAATCACAACGCTGCGCAGATCGACCTCGGGGGCGCTTCGTATGGTCGTAAAGCCGAATAGCGTGCTGAGACCCATCGTCAGCGCCGTAGCCAAAATGAGCGCCACCACGCACGGACGCACGCCGGAGAGAAACGCCTGCACACCGGCGTATTTCAGCAGATTACTCAACACTGCCGCAATGAGCAAAATAATGACGAACGAGGGGAGCACCACGCCCAAAGTCGCGAGCAGACTGCCCAACACGCCGCCTTGCGAAGATCCGATGAACGTCGCCATGTTGACGGCAAGCGGGCCGGGGGTCGATTCGGACACCGCAATGAAGTTGATGAACTCGCTTTCCGTGAGCCAGTGATTCGAGAGCACGGCTTCGCGGATGAGGGAGATCATGCCGTAGCCGCCACCGAACGACACTGCGCCAATCTCAAGGAAGGTCAGGAATAATTTAAAATAGATCATTTCACGTCACCGCCTTTTCCACGCAGGCGCTGTATGAAGTAGGCCGCAAGACCAACCACACCGCTAAGCAAAATAAAGTAGATGGACGAAAACGAAACAGCGAAAACGGAAAACGCTATCATGCAAACCGCTACGCCTGTGACAAGCACGGTATTGAGCACCGTCTTTTCAAGACTTTTCAGCATGCGCACACCGGCAGAAAAGATGAGGTACACAACGCACACCTGAATTCCGTGGAACGCGCAGGAAACGAATTTCAAGCTCAAAAACTGGTCAAAGAATAGGGAAATGAGGTAGATGATGACAAACGAAGGGATACACACCCCAAGCGTGGCCGTCGCCGCGCCGGGCACACCGGCAATGTGATAACCGATATACGTTGCGCTGTTAATCGCTATCGGGCCCGGCGTAGACTCCGCAATCGCGATCATGTCGAGGAACTCTTTTTTATCGATCCACTTTTTCTTTGCGATAAATTCATTTTCCAGCAAGGCAACCATCGCATAGCCGCCGCCGAACGTGAAAGCGCCGATCTTCAAAAATGTGAGGAACAGCGTGCATAGTTTTTTCATTTTTCAACCCCATTTTCTGCTGATTTAAACACGACAATCATACACCGTTTCACCGAAAAAAGCAATAAAAAAGGAAGCAGGCGCACCTTTCGATTTGTTCCTGCTTCCTTTGCTTTATTTTAAATTACTTAGAGAAGAGGTTTGCCACACGGTTCCAGAAGCTGTCTTTGGTTTCAGTCTCGGTCGTGGTTTCTTCCGTGGTGCTCGTGCTGTTGCTGCTCGAGTCCGTTGCGGTGCGCATTACGTAGCTTACGGTCATATCCGTACCGTCTGCGCGGCCGGAGCCCTTGAAGCTGTCCGCACGATCCTTCATGATGTCAATCACGCGTGCCAGCGTGGAATCCGGGTCGGTAATTTCGCTGAGGCCGTCGAGCTTATCATTGATTGTATCGGAAAACTCCGTCATGCCGTCGCTGAGTTCAGACGTGCCGTCTTTAAGTTCTGCGCCGCCGGTCTGGAACTGACCGATCGCATTCGATACGGTCTTGCTGGAGGAAGAGAGCGTCTCCATGCCGCTGAGCAGTTGATTGGTGCCTGCATCGAGCGTACCTACGCCGGTTGCGAATGCAGAGGTGCCGGTTGCAAGCTGAGAAGCACCGCTGCCAAGCTTTGCAGCACCGTCGGAAATCGCGTTAGCCGCACCGACAACCGTGTCGGTATCTGCCGGATTCTCTGCGTTATACAGCGCGCCGGTCAGCGTATCAACACTGTCCATCATTTCGCCTGCCTGCGAGGAGAGGTCTTTGAATTCACCCATCAAACTCTTGAGCTCATCGGTGTTAATGTCCGGAATTGCCGCTGCAACCTGCTGCACAGCGCTCTGCTTTGCCGCCGCAAGGTCATCGGAAGACGTTACTTCTTCTGTAACAATCGGGGCAACCTGTTCAGCAACCTTCGGGCCAACGGCCGATGCGATGGCGTTGGGATCGATGTCGGAAGCAATCTTCTCAACCATGCCAGAAACCTGCGCGGTTCCGTTACTGATGACTTCGGCGCTCGGGGTAGAGGTAGAAGGCTGTGCTGCAAGAGCATTTAAAATAACCTCTTTCTGCGCGTCATCGAGGCCAAGTTCATTTAAAGCCATCTCCACACAAGTTTTTGAAGCCTGATAACCTGCGGAATAACCGTCCTGATAAAGCTGTGTCGTAAGGGCTGCGGCTGCATTTGTGACATCTTCAGAGGAAGAGGCCGCCTGCACGTTACCCTTGATCGCTTCCGCCGTCTTCTGGGAAGCAACCGTTGCTGCATTGCTTGCAGCAGCTTCGGAAGCCGCTTTCGCTGCGCCGCTCGCCGCGCCATCGAAAACCTGTTCAGCGCCTGCGCCGAGCTGTGCTTTGAGTGCTGTCATATCCGGGATTTCAACGGTCTCCAGCTTGCCGGAAAGCTCGGTCATTTTGTCTTCAAGCGCGGTCTTCTTTTCGGAAGCCTCTACAAGGCCCGGGACAAGCTGCTGATTCATAACGCCCGCAAGCTGTGCGGTACTGTTCTGCAGCTGAATAGCACCGAGGGAAAGCTCGCCGGTCTTCGTTGCCAAGAGCTGTGCGTTTTCAAGCAGGTTTCCCGTGCCGTTTGCAAGCGTCTGCGTGCCGTTCAAAGCGCTGTCCACGCCGGCATCGAACTGGCTGTAACTCGAAGCAAACGTGTCAAGGCTTTCGACAAGTGTGCCCACAGCGTCATCCAGTGCGCCGGAACCATCCTTCAGCTGATCGATTGCATCGGTCAACTCATCCATCGTGTCGCCAAGCTCGTCGGAAACCTCATCGAGGTCGAGGTCGGAAAGGCTCGGAGCCGCGGCGAAGAGAAACGTCGGGACGGTGCAGTCCGTAACATCCGCTTCGAGGGTAAGGGTATCGAGCATCAGGTCGTCGAGCTTATCAAAGCTGTCGGGGAGCAGGTCGCTGACGGCTTCCTTCATGCCCGGCATCGCAAGGTAGCAGGCAACCTGCGTTTTGGAATCAGACTCCACAAGCCCGTGCTCTGTCGTGATGTTCTTGAAGTTTTCGCTCGGCAGCACAGCCGCCGCAACGGTAAAGAACGGGGTATAGACGGTGCGCTTTTTACCGTTTACGGTCACTTCTTCGCCGGTGTTGTTCGTCAGCTTAACGGTTGCGACAAGGTGGCCGCTCTGACCCTTGAGTTCATCGGCCGTAACCGCCTTGCCGTCGAGCGTATACTCGATGGAAACGCCGACCGGCGCCTGTGCGCTGTTCTTGCCCTGATAATAAATATCGGTTTCGTCCGTCGTCCACTTGAGCGTATTGCCGGACTGTTCCGGCATCACGTCGCTCTTGAGGTTCTGGATATCGGAAAGGTCGCTTTCGTCGGTAACGGAATCAAAACCGTCATCGCTGTGCAGCCAATCGCTGGTGATCTGCTCCTGCACGGAACCGTCTGCGTTCAGGATGAGATAAGAGGTTTCTTTTTTCTCAACGGCAGCATCCGCCGCGAAGGCCGGGGCAGCGCAGCCGAGGAGGAGAAGTGCGGAAATCGTAGCCGCAACGGATTTTGTAAGATACTTACTCATATTGATCGAGATCCTTTCTCTGAATCGATTATGCCTTTTTCTCGGTGATTTCGGGCTTTTTCAGCCAATGGAACGTGGTCTTTCTGAGGATTGGCTCCGTGATGACGAGCAGTGCCGGCAACACAAGCAGGATAACTGCCATACTGATGAGTGCGCCGCGGCTGATGAGCTTGCACAGCACGCCGATGAGCTCCATACGGGAGACGAGGGACACGCTGAACGTTGCCGCGAAAAAGGTGAGACCGCTTGTTAAAATACTCTGACTGCACTGTTCAACGGCAATTTGAGCCGCTTCCTTTGCAGTGTGACCCGCGTTACGCTCTTCACGGAAACGCGTGGTCATGAGGATCGCATAGTCGACCGTTGCACCAAGCTGAATGGTGCCGATAACGATGCTTGTAATAAACGGCAGCGTCATGCCGGTGAAGTACGGAATGCCGAGGTTGATCATGATGGCGCTTTCAATCGCCGCAATGAGCAGCACCGGAACAGAAGCGGAGCGGAACACGATGGCGATAATGACAAACACGACGATGATACTTGTGATGTTGACGTTATTGAAGTCGACATCCGCAACCTCGATCAAATCTTTCGTCATCGCGCCTTCGCCGGTGATGACGCCGTTCGGATCGTACTTTTTCACAATATCGATCATTTCGGAGAGCTGGTTATTTTGCTCGTCACTGCCGCTCTTATAAGAGGAGTTTGCAAGGATCATCTTGTGGCCGCCGGCCTCGAAGATGTCGCGCACGTCGTCAGGAATAAACATTTCCGGGATCGCGCCGCCGACGAATTTTTCATAGCTCAAAACCTGGTGAATGCCGTCCACGCCACTCAACTCATCGGAAAGATCGGAGAGATTTTTTTCGGAAAGGGTATCGTCCACAATGATGAAGTGGGACGTTGTCATATCGAAGTCTTCCTTCAGGCGGTTCGTACCCGCAATGCCGGGAAGGTCCTGCGGAAGCGCATCAAAGATCGTGTAGTAAACGGAAGTCTTTGATTGTGCAATGAAGAACGGAATGAAGATCATGATAAACGCAATCAAAATCGGCACACGGTGCTTCACGACGAAGTTCGAGGTACGCTTGAGCTTCGGGATGAACGTGCGGTGCGTGTGCTTTTCAATGGCACGGCGGAACGTCATGATAAGGGACGGTAAAACCGTGATGGTGCAGATAACGCCGAGCAGAACACCCTTTGCCATGACGACGCCGATGTCTTCGCCGAGCGTAAGCTGCATGGTGCACATGGCAAGGAAGCCCGCAATCGTTGTAAGGGAGCTGCCGGTAATGGAGGAAAACGTCTTTTTAATAGCCGCCACCATGGCGTCCTCATCGGACGCCGCCGTCAGCTTTTCTTCTTCGTAACGGTGCAGCAGGAAGATGGAGAAGTCCATCGTAACACCGAGCTGCAGGACCGTTGCCAATGCTTCCGTAATGTAGCTGATTTGGCCGAGGAAAATGTTCGTGCCGAAGTTATAGACGATTGGGAACAGCATGCCGAGCATGAAGATAAGCGGCACAATCGTTTCTTTCAGGCTGAGGAACAGAATCAGCAACGAAGCGCCCACAGCGCAAAGGATATACAAGGGCATTTCTTTATTGATGAGGCTCTTGGTATCTTCCAAAATAGCCGACATACCACCGATGAAGCAATCTTTATTCAAGATGTTCTTGATTTGCTTCTGCGCGTTCATCGTTCTGGCATCTGCGCTCGGGGCATCGAACTGAACGATGAGCATCGTTGCGCCGGAATCGTTATAGAAGAACTTCTGAATATCGCTCGGAAGCATTTCCTTCGGCGTCGTCACATCGATAAAATCGCTCGTCCACATGACCTTCTGTACGCCTTCGACCCCTTCAAGATCGCTTTTCAGTTTTAAGGTATCAGGCGTAGACATGTTTTCAACCGTAATCATGGAAACCGATGCCATATTGAAGTCATCCTCCAAATACGTCTCGCCGATCATGGAATCCAGATCTTTCGGCAGGTAGGTCAAAATATCGTAGTTAATGTAGGTGCCGAGCGCACCGAACACCGAGGGGATCAAAAGCAGAACCGCTAAAACAAGAATCAGCTTTCTGCGCTTCACGATCCATCGTGCAAAGTGCTCCATTTAGCACCGCTCCTTTCATTCGGGAACCATCCCGTTTATTTCGTTATGTAGTTTAGTCCAAAAATGACTAATAGTCAATATTAAAAATGACGAACTATGTGGGCAAAATAAATTGACTATTAGTCATTTTATTCAAATCTGTACAAAATGTTGTTTTTGGCTTGCTTTTTACGGTATATCCGCCTTATACTATAAGACAAATAAAGGGATTACACAGTTAGACCTGAATGTTGGGAGGCCACAGCCATGCGCGGCGGTGTTGAACAGAAAAAAGAACAGAAAAAGGAGGGGCTGCTCGAGGCGGCCTATCAGCTTTTCCTTGAAAAGGGCGTTAACAAGACCTCGGTCGATGAGATCGTAAAGAAAGCGAACGTCGCAAAGGGTACGTTTTATCTGTATTTTCACGATAAAACCCAGCTTCTGCAGCAGCTCACATACCGCATTTCCGCGCGTGTTTTGAGTGAGGCCTATGAATATGCGGAAGAGCATAAGACCGGCGTTTTTGTAGAAGACATCATCCTCATGGTCGATTACATCGTGGAATACTTTAAAAGAAGCCGTCTGACACTGCGGCTTTTAGAGCGCAATTTCTCCTGGCCGATGATTGAAAAGCAGCTTGATCTAAGAGAAGACCCGTTGTGGGACAAGCTTGTCACTGCCATTGAGAGCAGCTCGCTCGCCGTGGGCTGCACGGAAGATGTCTTATATAAGCGCGTGTTTTTGGTGGTTGAGCTCATCGGTTCCACTTGCTTTGCCACGATGATTGAAAATAAACCGGATACAATAGACAACATGAAACCCGTGCTTTACGACATGGTGCGTAAGATGCTTGCGTAATGTAAAGCGTATCGACTTTGCAAAGCTGAGTTGCTTTGTAAAGTTATATTGACTTACACATAAACCTCCCGGGACTGATTTAAAGCTCGCCCCGGGAATTTTCTATGTTCGATTGAACTTTTTCGCAAGATATAGTAAAATAGAAATCAATAGTAAAATAGAAACCAAAAAACGAGAAGACACAGAACCAACAGAACGGAGATCATTTAAACCTATGGATAAATCGGAAATTCTTGCACTGCGCCGCGCGGTGCTGGAAAAAGACTTTGCACGCATGAATGACCGCCAAAAGCAAGCCGTGTTCACCGTAAACGGCCCGCTGCTCATTTTAGCGGGCGCAGGCAGCGGAAAAACAACGGTGCTCATCAACCGCATCGCGAATATCCTACGCTACGGCGACGCGTACAACAGCACCTATCTGCGTGACGATCTCGATGAAAATGATATTGCTGCGTGCAAAGCTTATATTGAAAATGGCACGCCGCTCACAACGGAATCGCAGGAGCATTTGAGTGTTTCTGCCTGCGCGCCGTGGCGCATCATGGCTATTACCTTTACAAATAAGGCTGCAGGCGAGCTGAAAGACCGCCTGTGTGCCATGCTGGGCGAGACCGCCAACGACATTTGGGCATCGACGTTCCACTCCACCTGCGCACGTATTTTGCGCCATGACGGCGAACGCATCGGGTATTCCTCGCACTTTACGGTGTACGATACCGACGACCAGCGCCGCTTGATGAAAAGCATCTTAAAAGAGCTCGATATTTCGGAAAAAAACATCACGCCAAAATCGATTTTGAACGAGATTTCCCGGGCAAAGGATTCTTTAATCTCGCCTGCTGAGTACGCCCTCACGGTCGGCGACGATTTCAGATTAAAGATTATCTCCCGCGCGTATACAACGTACCAAAAGCGTTTGGAAGACGCCGATGCTATGGACTTTGACGACCTCATCAACAAAGTAGTGGAGCTCTTCAAAAAGTGCCCGGACGTTCTGGAATACTACCAGAACCGTTTCCGCTACCTAATGGTTGACGAGTATCAGGACACAAACCATGCGCAGTACACATTTGTGCGCATGTTGGCCGAAAAAAGCGGTAACCTCTGCGTGGTCGGCGACGACGACCAGAGCATCTACAAATTCCGCGGTGCGACGATCGAAAACATTCTGAGCTTTGAAAATACGTTTCAGAATGCGACGGTCATTCGTTTGGAGCAGAATTATCGCTCGACGCAGAATATTCTGGACGCCGCGAACGCCGTCATTGAGCATAACACCGAGCGAAAAGGCAAAACGCTGTGGACGCAGAACGGCACCGGCGCCATGATCCACCTGCACACGGCGGAAAACGAAACGGATGAAGCCGAGCGCATCACGAAGATCATCTTAGACGGCGTTGCCGCAGGGCGGAAATTCTCCGATTACGCTGTTTTGTACCGCATGAACTCACAGTCGCTGACATTTGAACGCAATTTTGCAAAATCCGGCGTACCGCATAGAATTATAGGCGGCACGCGCTTCTACGAGCGCCGTGAGATTCGCGAGATGATCGCATATTTGAGCGTTATCAACAATCCGAGTGATGAAATGCGCCTGCGCCGCATCATCAACACGCCGAAGCGCAGCATTGGCGACCGCTCGGTCGAAGTCGCGGCGCAGATCGGCCAGCAGACGGGTGAGACACTGTTTGAGGTCGTCTCGCACGCGAAAGACTATCCCGCACTGTCCCGTGCTGCAAACAAAATGACGCTTTTCGCCGCACAGATGCAGGGACTCATCGAGCTCAACAACGACGAAGAAGTCACGCTCGGCGAGCTTTATGACGAGCTTGTGGAGCGCATCGATTACCTGAATTTTCTTAAGACCGACGACCCGGAATCCGCAGAAGACCGCGCCGCGAACGTGCAGGAGCTTGCTTCCAACCTGCGCCGTTTTGAGGAGGAGAACCCCGAAGGCACGCTTTCGGATTTTCTCGAAGAAGTTTCGCTCATTACGGACATCGATAATTACGATAATAACGCCGATTCCGTCGTGCTCATGACGGTGCACTCCGCAAAAGGTCTCGAATTCCCGGTGGTGTTCCTGCCGGGAATGGAGGAAAACATTTTCCCGGGCATGGCGAGCGTATATGTACCGTCCGAAGTGGAGGAGGAACGCCGTTTAGCGTATGTTGCCATCACGCGTGCAAAAGAGGAGCTGTACATTTTCCACGCGGAATCCCGCATGATCTTCGGCATGACGAACCGCAACCGCGTTTCACGCTTTGTGGAAGAAATCCCGGAGACGCTCGTCGAGCACACCCGCTCCCGCGATTACAGCGCGCGCCCGGTCTCTATGCCGAGCTTCGGCGGCGCGAAGCCGTTCGGGGAAGCACCGAAAACAAAATCCGTTGCGGAAGCCGGCGGATTCACGCCGAAGCCGCGCGTAAAGCCCGCGCCTGCCGGTACATACCGCGTAGGCGATACTGTCCTGCACAAGGCGTTCGGCACGGGTCTCATCGTTTCCGCCACGCCGATGGCGAACGATACGCTGCTCGAAGTCGCGTTTGACAAAGTCGGCACCAAAAAGCTGTTTGCAAACTTCGCAAGACTGACAAAAGTATAAAAAGAGTAAGCCGTGCACCTGTTTTCAAAGTGCACGGCTTATATTATTCAAATGCGGTTCTAATT
>OGPK01000075.1_pt1 | contig 118451 bp, 158 predicted proteins | sample 1552921 | NCBI WGS metagenome assembly OGPK01 (sample SAMEA2580264, study PRJEB22360) | human gut metagenome | biome: human gut; feature: human-associated habitat; material: faeces | place: Denmark | collected 2008/2010 | reverse complement strand
TATTCCAAAGTATATATTTTTAAATAAAGTGTGACATATGATTGACTAATATACACACAAACTCCTACTTTTTTTATATGTTCGCTTGTTTTTTTGTTAAATATATAGTATAGTAGTTACTATAGGAAATGAGATAAGCAAGTGTGTTGCCACTTTACTTCATAGTTTTGACTATGAGAAAGTGAGGTGGTGTTTATGGAATTTATATTATTTTTAATATATGCATTAGGGATTTCCCTAACTATAAACGTAGCCTTATTAGCAATTTTATACATAAGTTGGATAAATAAGGAATAAAAAAACAACACATCTTTGCTTTGCCCAGCAGATGTGTTGTTACATATAACCAAAGTGGCAACCACTATTGTGGTTTTCATTTCCTATATTAATTATACACAGTTATTATAGATTTGTCAAATGATATAATAATCAATATCTAATAAAAAGAGGAATTATATGAAAACAGTAGCGTTTTGTACTTTAGGATGTAAAGTAAATCAATATGAAACAAATGCAATGATGCAAAAAATGATTGAAGCAGGTTATGAAGTAGTAGACTTTGAAACAAAAGCAGATATCTATATTATAAATACATGTACAGTAACAAATATGGCAGATAAAAAATCAAGACAAATGTTAAGAAGAGTAAAAGAAATAAATCCAGAAGCTATTTTAGTGGCTGTTGGTTGCTATGCTCAAGTGGCAAAAGAAAAGCTAGAGCAAATACCAGAGATTGACTTAATACTTGGAATAAACGAAAAAAATGATATTGTAGAATATGTAGAACAAGCAAGTAAAAATACGTATGTATCAGATGTATTACATCAAACTGAGTTCTTAGACTTTGGAGATGTTACATACACAGAAAAAACAAGAGCAGTAATAAAAGTACAAGATGGATGTAATCAGTTTTGTTCATATTGCATAATTCCTTATGCAAGGGGACGTATTAGAAGTAGAAAGCCAGAAAGTGTAATAAAAGAAATTACAGATGTTGCAAAAGAAGGCATAAAAGAAGTAGTTATAACAGGTATACATATAGCATCTTATGGAAAAGACTTTGATATAGAGCCTGAGTATAGACTAATTGACTTATTAGAAGAAATACAAAAAGTAGACGGAATACAAAGGATACGTTTGGGTTCATTAGAGCCAACTTTAATAACAGAAGAATTTGTAACAAGACTAAAAAAACTTTCAAAAATATGTGATCACTTTCATTTATCATTACAAAGTGGATGTGATGAGACATTAAAAAGAATGAATAGAAAATATACAACAGATCAATTTAGACATGTAGTAGAATTGCTTAGAAATGCATATCCAGAAGTACATTTAACAACAGATGTTATAGTTGGGTTTCCAGGAGAAACAGAAGAAGAGTTTAACAAAACTTATGAGTTTTTAAAAGAAATAAAATTTTATAAAATGCATGTATTTAAGTATTCGCCAAGAAGCGGAACAGTTGCTGCTAAAATGCCTAATCAAATAGATGGAAATTTAAAAGAAGAGAGAAGCAATAAACTAATAGAGCTATCAGATGAAAATGAGAAAGAGTATAATCAAAAATACATAGGCAAAGAAGTAGAAGTACTATTGGAAGAACGAGAAGGAGAATATTTAAAAGGACATACTACAAATTATATGGTAGTAAAAATGAAAACTAACGAAAATCTTGAAAATACAATACAAAAAGTAGTTGTGTAAATATGTCAATCATTTTTGAAAATATCTTAAAATATATAAAACATAAGCACAAAAATTAATGAAAAATATGAAATAAAATTTTTAAAAAAGCTATAATAAAAAAAGATGATAAAAACAACAAAAATACTTGAAAAATAGAAAAAGTTAATATAATATATAAGTAGAATATGTACAGATGTAATTCGAACTGTGAGAAACAGTATGATATGCACATTGACTTTTTAGCTGTGTGAAAGGAGGGAAACGACTGAGCTACAGATAAAATATGCCGTGCAAAATTTAATATAGAGTAAACCTGCGAAATACAGTTAAAAATGAGTAAATGTACATAAAAAAGGAAAAATTGTACATACTAAATACAAAATTGAAAAAAGCATAATAAAAACACTTAAGAAAGAGGAGGAAGATAACCTTGAATAAAAAAGAGACTAAAATAAGTAAAGAGATAAAAATAAATAAAAAATCAGCAAGAAGAAATTACTCAAATCAAACAGGTATTACTCTAATTGCGTTAGTAGTAACTATTGTAGTCTTGCTAATACTTGCAGGAGTAAGCTTAAATGCAATATTTAGTGAAAACGGAATAATAAAAAGAGCACAAGATGCCCAAAATAAAATGGACCAAGCAACACAAAATGACTTAGACTCAATAAATGAGCTAAATAATTGGATAGACGGAAAAATAAATGGAAGCTCAGGAGGAAACACAACTACACCACCCACACCAACAGTAAAAAAATATACAGAAGCAAGTAAAAATGGTGATGGAACATTAAAAGAAAATGCAGAGTATACAGACCCAGAAAAAGCAAAAGTAACAATACCAAAAGGATTTAAAGTATCAGAAGTGGCAGCAACAGAAAAGACAGATGGAGAACAAACAGTATCAAAAGGACTAGTAATACAAGATAAAGATGGAAATGAATTTGTGTGGATTCCAGTAAATTATACAGCAACAAATGTTGATGCAAATAGCAATGGGTTAGACGATGGATTTGAGGCAATATTTAAGAGAAGTACAACAAATTCAAGTTATTCGGAGCCATCTGCAAGCGGATATACTGGAGAAAATACAGAATATCTAAAGATGATGCAAAGTGTACAAGCCAATAAAGGCTTTTATATAGGAAGATATGAAGCAGGAACTACAAGTCCAAGAGATAAATCAACGACTACTACAAGTACAGTAGTAGTAAAAAGAGATGCATACCCATATATATATGTAAAATGGGGAGATGCAATGAACACAGTAGGAAATGTAGGAGCCGTATATTTAAGTAAAAATATGTATGCAGCAGGAACAATAGGAGCAACAAGTACTTTATGCTATGGAGTACAATGGGATGCTGCAATGAAATTTGTAGAAGATAGTACACATAGTACAAGTAATTCAACAACATGGGGAAATTATAAAAATAATGCATGGACAATAAATAGAACAACTGCAAAATATACAGAAAGTACAAATGCACAAAAAGAAAGTTGGCAAGCAATAACATCAAATAAAAGCAAAACAGATTCTAAAAGCATTTTATTAACTACAGGTGCTAGTGATAACTTTAAAGCTAAAAATATATTTGACTTAGCAGGAAATGTTTATGAATGGACTATGGAAGCTAACCTTAGCGCTCGCCGAGTTTATAGAGGTGGCAGCTTCTGCCTCAATGGTACTGGCAGTTCACCTTCTATTCGTGTCTACTACGGTCCGACTCTCAGCGGCTACAGCATCGGTTTCCGTCCAGCTTTATACTTGTAACACTAACCACTGGTTCCATGAACCAGAAAGAATGAATTAAATACGATGTTAGCGCTAATGCGTTTAACACGTACTTTAGCGCATCAAAAACGCTAAAGGAGAAAATTTTTCTAAAATTTCTTAAACTGACATTGAAAATGGCAAGTTTTAGAAATTTGAAAAATTTTCCCTAGCGGGGCGCCCCCTAGCGGGGCGCCTTTATTGCGTTTGCAGGTTTACAAACACAATAAAGGCGAAACACATATAAATTTTTGCAAAGGGTTGATAAGTATGAGTTTTAGCACAATGCTAGAATTGTTACAAGAAAAAAAATAATCAAAGAGTAGTTTTTATAAAAACAGGAGTTTTTTACATAGCAACAGGAAGAAATGAATTTGATAAACAACTAACATATGAAAAACTTATGATATCACATAAACTAAGTAGAAAAGGTAAAGGTTACAGAAAAGATGTTATATTATTTAACTTAAAACAAGAGGAATATATTATGTGGCTATATGAAAAGTTAAAAAATAAAACATATAAACATGGAGGATATACAGTATTTTATATAACAGAACCTAAGGTAAGAAAAATAGAAAAAAGTAGATATATAGACAGAATAGTACATAGATGGGTGGTAGATAATTTTCTAGTTCCGTATTTTGTACCAACATTTATAAATACAACATATGCATGTTTAAAAGGTCGAGGTATGCATAAAGCTTGTTTGGATGTGCAAAAAGCAATGCTACATTGTAAAAGAATATGGAATGAATACTATATATTAAAAATGGATATAAAGAAATATTTTGAAAATATAAATAAAAACATAAACAACAATGGTTCTAACAATCCAGCTTCTAATCGTAACAACAACAATCCGACTAACAGCAACAACAACATCGGTTTCCGTCCAGCTCTAATATTATTCTAGGTAGTATATTTTACGGAATATATTCAATGATGTATTAGATATTAAAGGGATTTATCCCTTCCTAGTTTAGGTAAAAAGGTATCAGCAAATTATGTATTAGTAGGCTAAGCAGAATATACATAATTTGCAGAATTTTGATAAAAGGTATTAAAAATGAATGAAGTGTTTATAACAGGAAAAGTAATAACAGAGGTTAAATTTGATTTTATATTAAACTCTAAAAATATATCAGTAAGTAAATTCAAAATTATGACTATATATGATAAACAAGAAATAAATATAACAGCATATGATGAAATGGCAGATTATGCGTATGCTAATCTTAAAATTAACGATATTATTATGATAAATGGATATTTAGGAAATAATAACGTGGTTTTGGAAGAGATAAAGAAAGTGGATTAGGAAAATTAAGATATTGTTATAAATAAATTATACTTAATACAAAAAGTAGTTGTATAAATATTGCATTATATATGCAAATAGTATATAATTTAAACCAATGTAAGAAGCGAGAAAAGAGGATTTTTATGAAAGCAATAGAAATAAGAAACAAATATTTAAACTTTTTTAAAGCACATGGACATAAAGTAATTCCAAGTGCTCCATTAATACCAGAAAATGATCCATCTGTACTATTTACAACAGCTGGAATGCAACCATTAGTACCATATTTACTAGGTGAAAAACATCCGGCAGGAACAAGAATTACAGATTATCAAAAATGTTTAAGAACAAATGATATAGATGAGGTAGGAGATAACCGTCATTTAACATTTTTTGAAATGCTAGGAAATTGGTCATTAGGAGACTATTTTAAAGATGAAGCAATTAGCATGAGCTATGAATTTTTAACAAAAGAGTTAGGAATTGATCCAAGTAAATTGTCAGTTACATGTTTTGCAGGTGATGAACATGCACCAAGAGATACAGTAGCAGCAGAAGCATGGAAAAGAGCAGGAATACCAGAAGAAAGAATATATTTCTATGACAAAGATAATAACTGGTGGATTGCAGGAGATGAAGGACCTTGTGGACCAGATACAGAAATGTTCTTAGATACAGGAAAACCAGCATGTTCAGATAATTGCCAACCATCATGTGGTTGTGGTAAATATGTTGAAATTTGGAATGATGTATTTATGGAGTATTACCAAGCAAAAGATGGATCTATCACAAAATTAAAACAACAAAATGTTGATACAGGTTTTGGACTAGAAAGAATGACAATGTTATTACAAGGCAAAGAAACTCCATTTGATACAGAGTTGTTTGCTCCTGTAATGGAAAAACTAAAAGAGTTAGCTAAACAAGATAATATTGAAAGTAGAAGAATTGTTGCAGAACATTTACGTGCTAGTATGATGGTTATATCAGATGGTGGTAGACCAAGCAATATAGATCGTGGATATGTACTAAGAAAACTAATTAGAAGAATGACAAGACATTTAAATAAACTACAAATTGATTTGAATGAAATTAGTGGATTAGTTGATTTATATGTAGAAACACTAAAAGAATTCTATCCAGAATTAGTTGAAAATAGAGAAACAATTAGAGAAGTTATATTAGCTGAAAAAGATAAATTTGCTAAAACATTATCACATGGTGAGAAAGAATTTGAAAAAGTAGTAAATAAATTAAAACAAGAAAATAAAAATACAATTGATGGTTACACTATTTTTAAATTATATGAAACTTATGGATTTCCACCAGAAATCACAGCAGATTTAGCAAAAGAGCAAGGTTTTGAAATTGATACATCTGAATTTGATAAATTATTCAAAGAGCACCAAGAAAAATCAAGAATGGGTAGTGAAAAAAAATTTAAAGGTGGACTAGCTGAACAAAATGAACAAACAACTAAATACCATACAGCGACACACTTATTACACAAAGCATTAAAAATAGTACTAGGAGATCATGCAAACCAATGTGGTTCAAATATCACAACAGAAAGATTAAGATTTGACTTTACACATTCAGAAAAAATGACACCAGAACAACTAGCTAAAGTAGAAGAGATTGTAAATGAACAAATTAAACGTGATTTACCTGTAACATGTGAAGAAATGACATTAGAAGAAGCAAAAGCATCTGGAGCAACAGGATTATTTGAAAATAAATATGGTGACAGAGTTAAAGTATATACAATAGGTGATTTTAGCAAAGAAATTTGTGGTGGACCTCATGTTAAACATACAGGAGAATTAGGACACTTCAAAATTAAAAAAGAAGAGTCAAGTTCAGCAGGAGTTAGACGTATTAAAGCAATTTTAGAATAAGGAGAAAAAGTATGGATGATTGTGTTTTTTGTAAAATAATAAAAGGAGAAATTCCTTCAGAAAAAGTATATGAAGACGAAGACGTTATTGCATTTAAAGATATTAACCCAGTAACTCCAATTCATATATTAGTAATACCAAAAAAACATATAGCAACTTTACTTGATGTTACTGAAGAAGACAGCCATTTAATCAGCAAAATATTTGTTGCTATAAATAAAATAGCAAAACAAATTGGAATAGAAGAAAACGGATTCAGAATAGTTGCTAATTGTGGAAAAGATTCAGGGCAAGAAGTAATGCATATACACTTTCATTTGTTAGCTGGACAAAAAATGGGATCAAAAGTTGTTTAATAAATATAGATTATTTTTTTCTTATATGCTATAATATAATATATAGTTACGAGTGAAGTATTTATGGGAGGAATACAAATGTTAAATAGTAAATATAGTAAAGTATTATCAGTTGTTCTAGTAATAGCCATATTAATAATTATAGGATTTTTAGTTTTTATAGGTATAGATTGGTATAAAGCTTCTATATCTGAAAGTGAAAACAAAAATATTCTTGAACAATTTAATAATTATGTAGAAAATGAACAAAAAGATAATAATAATGAAAACTTAGAAAATGTTATAAATAATGAAGATCCTAATAATGAAATAATTGATCCAGTGGTAGATCCAAGCAGTAATGTTGAAGAACCATCAGATGGAGACAATAATAATTCAGGTTTAACTGTAAAAGGAATGAAAGTTGCCGGAACAATAGAAATTCCAAAAACAAATGTTAAATATGCTATTTTAGATAATTCATCTGCAAAAGCAATGGAAGTTGGAATTGCAATGCTTTATGGACCTGGAGTTAACAAAGTTGGAAATACTGTATTAGCTGGTCACAATTATAGAAATGGAACATTTTTCTCAAATAATAAAAAACTTAATGAAGGTGATGTGATTTATTTAACAGATACTTCTGGTAAAAGAGTAAAATATGTTATTTATAAAAAATATCAAACTGACTCAAATGACTTTAGCTATGCAACAAGAACAACAAATGGAAAAAGAGAAATATCTGTAAGTACATGTACAGATGATTCAAGTGCAAGACTTATTCTTTGGGCTAAAGAAGGATAATTAATAAAATTAAATATTTTGTATTGACAAAACTATATAAAGTATTGTAAAATTATATATGCATTGTGAAATGAATATATAAATGGTGGATGTAGCGTAGTTGGTTAACGCGCCAGTTTGTGGCACTGGAGACCGTGGGTTCGAGTCCCATCTTCCACCCCATATGATGGGCTGTAGCCAAGCGGTAAGGCACATGACTTTGACTCATGCATGCGCTAGTTCGAATCTAGCCAGCCCAACCAAAAGCAAAAGACTGTAACGTAGTTATGGTCTTTTGCTTTTAATATGCTGAAAAGTAAGCAGAGATAGAGTCCGAAGGACGTCGCGCCGTGAACGAAGTGAACAAGTACCCTTGGGGTATTCGAATCTAGCCAGCCCAACCATAAGAAAACTCTATTTTACACATTATGTCATTTGATTAAAAAATTGAAAAGGTATTGATTTTTTTTATTATATAAAGTAATATAAATATAATAATAAAAATTAAGGAGAATAATTGAAATGATAGTTGACAAAAATGGAAAGATATTTGAAAATAGAAGAAAAAGTGATAGAAGAAGATCTGAATATGATATAGAAGGTGGAAGAAGAAAAACAGATAGAAGAAAAGAAGAAAATAAAGCTAAAAAAAATAACTAATTAAATTATAAAAAAATAACAATCCAATTAAGGATTGTTATTTTTTTCTAGCAACATCCGCCTCTGTTACCACCACAGCAACAAATTAAGATAATAAAGATAATTATCCAAATGCAGCAATCATCACCAAAACCAAATCCGCCACATCCACATCCTCTATTTTCAGGCATAGTATTCACTCCTTTCAAATGTACAATTGATTAGCAACCACAATTATTGTTGTTGCATCCGCAGCCATTATTGCCACAGCAGAAAAGTAATAAGAATAAGATTATGAACCATAATAGTTCACTATTATTACAACCACATCCCATTGTTTTCTACCTCCTATAAAATATTTTTAGCTCTTTCGTATGATATATATTATTCTTACAATTTTAAAGTGTTACACAAAGCTAATATTTTTTATTTGAACATAAAAAAATTGTCTAAAAACTATACAAAAAATAAAAAAAGAATGATATAATTCGAAAAGAAACAAAAGAATAATAAGATGGAGGAAAATAAATGGGTAATATAGTATTACTAGATGATAATACAATAAATAAAATTGCTGCAGGTGAAGTAATTGAAAGACCAGCTTCAGTTGTAAAAGAGTTAATGGAAAACTCTATTGATGCAGGAGCTACAGCAATAACCGTAGAAATAAAAAATGGTGGAATTTCATATATAAGAATAACTGATAATGGAAAAGGAATAGCACCGGATGATATGGAAATAGCATTTGAAAGACATGCTACTTCTAAAATTAGAAAAGCAGAGGATTTAGAAACTGTTAAATCAATGGGGTTTAGAGGCGAGGCTTTAGCAAGTATTGCGGCTATAAGTAAAGTAGAAATGACATCAAAATATATAGAAAATGAAATAGGATATAAAGTAGAAGTAGAAGGCGGAACTATTAAAAATAAAGAAGAAGCAGGATGCCCAAAGGGAACTACTATTATAATAACAGACCTATTTTTTAATACACCAGTTAGATATAAATTTTTGAAAAAAGATTATACTGAAGCTGGCTATATTGAAGATGTAGTTACAAGAATAGCTTTAATACACCCAGAAATTGCAGTAAAACTAATAAACACAGGAAAAACTACAATTCAAACACCTGGAAACAATGACTTTAAAGCTGTTATATACAGTATATATGGAAAAGACATTGCTGATAATATATTAGAAGTAAACTATAATTATGAAGATATTACAGTTACAGGTGTAATTGGAAAACCTGTTATTGCACGTTCAAATCGTTCAAACCAATTATTTTTTGTTAATAAAAGATATGTTAAGGACAAAACTTTAACTAGTGCAGCTGAACAAGGGTATAAAGGGTTAATAACTATTGGAAAATATGGATTTTTAGTATTAAATGTAGAAATGAATCCTAAAAAAGTAGATGTAAATGTTCATCCAGCAAAATTAGAAGTTAGATTTGAAGAAGAAAGCAAAGTATTTAAAGCTGTATATCATACTATTAAGGATGGCTTATTAAAAGGAGATTTAGTAGCAGATACAGAAAAAACAAATGAAGATACTAAAACAGTTCCAATGGATACTATAGTGGTAAACACAGCACCAGTTGAACAAATTAAATATGATAATAAAATAGAAGAAAAATCATTTGGCGGACTATTTAGAAAATTTAAAAAAGAAAAAGAAGAATCAGAAGAAGTAGATGATAAAAGTAATTTAATAGCACAAATATATTCTAATAAATTTGGCTTAAATGATGCAAACAAAAAAGAAAAAGTTGCAGAAGAAACTTCAGCTTATGATTTACCAGTAAGTGAAAGTACACCTGCAAAAGAAAACAGTGACAAAATTATTGGTAATATAAACAAATTGGAAGATTTAAAAATAGAAGAACAACCTACAAATTTTGATGAAATGTATGTAAAAACTTTTGGTACAATGCCATCAGACATTAGAAAACAAGTACAAGAAGAAAAGGAAAAAGAAGAACAAATAACAGTAAGACCTCAGGAAATGAAATCTTTGGAAAATGTATCAATATTTAAAGAAGAAAAAGATGATGTACCTCCATATAAATTTATTGGAATTGCATTTTCTACATACATAATATTAGAGCTAAACAATGAACTTTACATATTAGACCAACATGCAGCACATGAAAGAATTTTATATGAAAAGGTAAAAAAGAATTATTATAATGATACAGAAAAAGAATCTCAATTAATGCTATTACCAGATATAATAAATTTATCACATAAAGAAATGGATATAGCTAAAGAAAATATGGAAATGTTTAGAAAAGCAGGTTTTACTTTAGAAGAATTTGGAGAAAACACAATTAAACTTAGTGGAGTTCCAAATATATGCTTAGATCTTGATACTAAAGAGCTATTCTTAGAAACATTAGATGAGATTAACACAGTAGCAAGAACTGCAAAACAAGAAATTGAAGAAAAATTCATTGCTACAGTTGCTTGTAAAGCTGCAGTAAAAGCCAATATGGCACTTACTAAAGCAGAAGTGGACAACTTATTAAAACAATTATTAGTACTTCCAAATCCATTTACTTGTCCACATGGAAGACCTACTGCAATAAAAATGACAAAAACAGATATTGAAAAGAAATTTTCAAGAAGATAATAACTAAGGAGAATAAAGATGGTTATAATTATTTATTTAGGAATTTTATTAATAAACGTAGTTGCAGTTTTTATGGTGTATAAATTTTTGGGAACTGATATGGAAAAAAAGGAAAAATTAATTTTCATTGCAATAGGAACATCTATAATGTATGTAACAGTATCATTTGTTTATTGGCTAAGTACAAAAAATGTTGATTTTGGTGATATAAGGAGCTATGGAGAAAACTTTATAACATTTACTTTTGTACCAATAAATAGCATGATAACATTAACTTATATAGCAAAATCTTATAAATACTTTAGAGAAGGTAGACTAAAACAAGACAAATTTAGAAACCGTGTTATTTTAATGATTGCTGTTTTAGTTGTAGTTTTAATAATTGAATTCTTTTATTTTAAAGATATTCAAACAGGAATTTTAAATATAATAAATTCAAAAAAATAAAAACATAAGGGAGATACTATAAATGAAACCAAAAGTAATTGTTATATGTGGACCAACAGCATCTGGTAAAACAAGCTTATCTATTGAAGTTGCGAAAAAAATTGATGGTGAAATTATTTCTTGTGATTCAATGCAAATTTATAAAGAAATGAATATAGGAACAGCAAAGCCAACAGTAGAAGAAATGCAAGGAATACCTCATTATATGCTAGACTTTGTGCTACCAAGTGAACGATATAGTGTAGCAGATTTTAAAGAAGCAGCTACTGATAGAATAGAAGACATTTTAAAAAGAGAAAAAGTCCCAATTATTGTTGGTGGAACAGGGTTATATGTAGATGCGTTAACTAAAAACATTACATATCCTGAAATTGAAATAGATTTAGAATACAGAAAACAACTTGAGGAATTAATAAAAGAAAATGGATTAGAAAGTTTGTATGAAGAAGCAAAAAAAATAGATGAAAAAGCTATGCAAACTATTAGTAAAAATGATAAAAAAAGAATAATGAGAGTATTGGAAATATATCATCAAACAGGAAAAACAAAGACTCAATTAGAAAGTGAGTCAAGACTTACACCACCACCTTATGAATATATAGTTTTTGCAATTAATATGGAAAGAGAAAAATTATATGAACGTATAAATAAAAGAGTTGATATTATGATAGATCAAGGATTAATTGAAGAGGTTGAGGCCTTGACTAAAAAATACGAAGAATTTCCAACAGCTATGCAAGGACTAGGCTATAAAGAAGTAGTAAGTTACTTAAAAAAAGAAATTACCAAGGAAGAAATGATTGAAAAACTAAAAATGGAAACTAGAAGATATGCCAAAAGACAGTTGACTTGGTTTAGAAAAGATGAAAACATAAAGTGGATAGATGGTTTGGCACCATTGGAACAAAATATACAATGTATTTTGGAGGAATACAGTGGAGAAAAAGAAAGCAAATAAGAAAAATGTACCAAAAATAGATTTAAATAAAATTCAAAAAAATAAAAAAATTCTAATTCTTTTAATTGCAATTATTGCTATAATAATATTTTGCATATATAAAGTAATAGTATTTGTAAAAAATCCAACAGATACATTTACAGTACAACAAGGAAAAATTTATCAGGAAGAAAGAGCAATTGGTTATATTATTAGAGAAGAAACAATAGTAAAAGGCTCAAATTATAAAAATGGCATGGAACAAATAAAAACAGAAGGAGAAAGAGTCGCAAAAGGAGAATCTATTTTTAGATATTACTCTTCAGGAGAAGAAAAATTAACAAGTAAAATAAAAGACTTAGATGCGAAAATTGATGAAGCAATTTCAAAAGAAACTAGCTTGCCATTGAGAGATACTAAAGCACTTGAAAAACAAATAGAAAATCAAATAATAGAACTTAGAAAAGAAAATAATATTCAGAATATAAGCAAAACAAAAAAAGAAATTTCAAACAATATTGTAAAAAAAGCTAAAATAGCTGGAGAATACAGTCCTGCAGGTTCATACTTGAAAAAACTGATTGATGAAAGAAGTAAATATGAAAATCAATTAAACGAAGGTGCTGAATATGTAAAATCTCCAATAAGTGGAGCTGTTTCATATAAAGTGGACGGATATGAAGAAGTTTTTACAACAGATGATTTTTCAAAAATTAATGCAAAGTTCTTAGAAGATCTAAATTTAAAAACAGGGCAGTTAGTTGCAGATAGTAAAGAAAGCGCAAAAATAATAAATAATTTTGAATGCTATATAGCATGTGTACTGGATTCTGAGCAAGCTATGAGTGCTGAACTAGATCAAACAGTAAAAATCAGACTTTCAAATCATGAAGAGATAGAAGGAACAGTCAAATATATTGAAAAGGAAGATAACAAAACAGTAATTATATTTAAAATAGATGAACAAGTACAAGAATTAGTTAGTTATAGAAAAATTTCATTTGAAATAATATGGTGGAGTTATGGAGGAAAGAAAATTCCTAATACTGCCATTGAATTTGAAAGAAAAGGGGAAAATCAAGTTGCATATATAACAAGAACTAGAAATGGATATCAGGACAATATATTAATAAAGATATTAAAACAAAATGATAAGTACTCAATAGTTGATAATTATACAAGTGAAGAATTAAAGAAACTTGGTTATACAAGTGAAGAAATAAAATCAAGAAAAACTTTGACATTATATGACGAAATATTAAAAAATGCGACATAAGAATGTTACAATTATATTACAAAAATATTAAATTATTATTACAAACTTAAAAACTATTGACAATAAGGCTGAAAAGTTAGATACTAAATACAGTTAAAAACTAAGGACGAGTAATTATTGGGAGGTTGTTTAAAATGGCAGGAGCTATCATGGAAAAAGTATTTGATCTATTTAGAATGGATCCAGCAGAAGATAGAGAAGATGATAAAGAAGAATACGAAGTAGAAGAAGTTGAAAATGAGGAAGAAGAACAAGATCAAGAAGAAAGAAAATTATGGGGAAGGAAAAGTGGCAAAGTTGTTAGTATGCCTCAAGTTCAACAAGTAAAAATGGTTATTTCTCAACCTACTACTTTTGAACAAGCTGCAACAATTTGTGATTTATTAAAACAAAAAAAATCAGTAATTGTTAATTTAGAATATGTTAATAAAGATGTTGCAAGAAGAATTATAGACGTTGTGTCTGGTGCAGTACATGCATTAGATGGCCACATGCAAAAAATATCTAATTCTATAGTTTTGATAGCACCATTTAATTATGATATTGAAAATGAAATGGCAAGAGAAGAAATAAAAAATAAATTATCAGTTTCATGGTTAAGAAATGGAAACTAATTAGGAGGAATAAATATGCTTACACCTTTAGACATTGAAAATAAAAAATTCTCAAAGCAAATGATGAATGGTTATAGTGTGAATGAGGTAGACGAATTCTTAGACGAACTAACAGCCGACTATGAAAAATTATATAAAGAAACAACAGATTCAAAGAATAAAATAGCAGATATGCAAGAAGAAATGGCTAAATATAAAAATATAGAAAGTACATTAAATAATACATTAATCATGGCACAAACAGCAGCAGAGGATGTTAAAAATTTAGCAAAACAACAAGCTGATAACATATTAAGTGAAGCACAAGCAAATGCAAAGCAAGCTGTTACAGAACTTGAACAGGAAATTGCATTAAAACAAAAAGAACTAGAAGATCTTCAAAAACAATTTGATGTATATAAAGCAAAAATGGAGTCACTTCTTATATCACAATTAGAATTATTAAAAGAAGTAAATAAAGACTAAAAAATATAAAGATGATTTCTTAATTTAAATAGAAATCATCTATTTTTTAGTCTAAAAAATACTTTACATTTAAATCATTATAATATATAATACAAATGCAATATTACAAAATGATAACATTATTACAATTACATTAAGATAATATTACATTTATGTTAAAATCATTGACATATTAGCTGAAAAATATAAAATATATGTATATCATTATAGGGGTACTATGAGAGTAATTAGTGGAACAGCAAGAGGAACTAAACTAAACTCAATTGAAAGCCTTTCAACAAGGCCGACACTTGACAGAGTAAAAGAATCTGTATTTAATATTATACAAAATCAAATACAAGATTCAATAATTTTAGATTTATTTTCAGGAAGTGGCGCAATTGCAATTGAATTTTTGAGCAGAGGCGCTGAAAAGGCATATTTGTGCGAGCACAATTCGAATGCTATAAAAATGATATACAAAAACTTAGAAAAAACTAAATTGACTTCAAAATCAGTAGTAATAGGAAAGGATTATAAAAAAGCTTTAGAAATATTAAAAGAACAAAAAGTAAAGCTTGATTTAATATATATAGATCCTCCATATCAAGCTGATATTGCAGTTGATTCTGTAAATAGAATTTTATCATTTGATTTACTAAAAGAAAAAGGAAATATAATCATAGAAACCGATGATGAGAAGCGAGAATTACTCGAGTTAGAAAAATTAGATGTAGACGTAAAAGATATAAGAAAATATGGAAGAGTAACTCTTATATTCTTAACAAAAAGTACAGAAAAATGAGTGCTTTGAAAGGGGTAAAAAAATGGAAATATTCACCTTATTAGAAACTTTAGAGGATATGTTAGAAAAAAGTAGAGCAGTACCTTTTTCTAGTAAATGCATAGTTGATAAAGAGGAAATTTTAGATATAATTAAAGAGGTTAGATTAAAACTACCAGAAGAGTTAAAACAAGCTAAATGGGTTAAAGAAGAAAGACAAAGAATTTTAGTAGAGGCACAAAATGAAGCTGATGAAATAATTAAAGAGGCTGAAAACAGAATTATATCTATGATTGATGAACATGAAATTACAAGAAAAGCCTATGAAAAGAAAGTAGAAATCATAGAAACAGCAAATGAAATGTCTAGAGAAATTTCAAAAGGCACCAAAGAGTACGCAGACAGTGTTTTAGCTGGCATTGAAGTTGCACTTCAAGATGCAATGAAGGTAATTCAAAATAATAGAAAAGAACTTAAATAATAATTTTGAAGGGTCAGACATCTTGAAACGTCTGACTCATTTTAATGTTAACAAGAACCTATCTTGAAAAGGAGAGAAATACTAGTGGCAAAAAGAGGAAGAAAAAAGAAAAAAACAGTAGATATAAATGTTGCAGTAGTTGCATTAGTTATATTAAGTATATTATTAATGATTTTAATATATACTAAGTCAGGAAGTATAGGAAAAGTATTAAGCCCAATGCTTGGTGGAATAATGGGATTTATAAAATACATTATTCCTATAGGTACACTTCTTATTGCGATATATATGACTCATAATGACAAAGAATATATGACACATAAACTAATTCAATATGGTATATTTTTACTATGTATTGCTGCAATGCTTAGTATTTTTCAGGTTGGAAAAGATAACCTTTCTTTAGAAAAAGAATTTACTAAAATTATAGAGGAAGCCTATTATCTTGGAGAAAAAGATATTGGCGGAGGCGCAATTGGAGGTATTATAGCAGTACCATTAATAAAAGCACTTGGAAATACAGGAGCGGTAATATTAACAATAGGTGTAGCTATTATATTACTTGTATTTATGTTTGGTATAAGACCAGCCCAGATGATTAGTGATTTCCTTGATGAATTGGAAGAAAGAAAAGCAGAGAAAAAACAGGAAAGAAAAAATAGGCATGCTTATGAAAAAGAAACAATAATTCAAGAAGACAAGAAGGGTAAGAAATTAAGAGAAAAAGAAGAAGCAGAAAAACTTGCATCTCAATTTGAAGATCAATTAACTATTAATTTGAATGATAAAAATGAAAAAGAGGATAAAAAGAAATATAATCATGATGATTTGTCAATTCCTTTTTTTGGAAAGAAAAAAGAGGAAGTTTCTTCTCCAGATGTAATAGATGCAAATTTGTTTAAACAAGTTGAAGAACAAAAAGAAGATAAAACAAAAGAAGTGTTACAGCTAGAACATACAATTACAGAAGAAGATGAAAATTATGAATTTCCACCAGTTCAATTATTAGCTGAACCTGAAAAGAAAGCTAACAAAGGTGGAAAAAAGGCTGTAATGGATACAGCAACAAAATTACAAAAAACATTATATAGTTTTGGCGTATCTGCAAAAGTAGAAAATGTATCTGTTGGACCAGCAATTACAAGATATGAATTAAAACCAGCAGAAGGTGTACGTGTTAGCAAAATTGCAAACTTAGCAGATGATATTGCATTAAACTTAGCAGCTGAAAGTATCCGTATTGAAGCACCAATACCAGGAAAACAAGCAGTTGGAATTGAAATTCCAAATAAAGAAAATGAAATTGTACATTTTAGAGAAGTAATAGAATCAAACGCTTTTAAAAATCACAAATCAAAATTAGCATTTGGATTAGGAAAAGATGTTGCAGGAGAACCAGTTGTAACAGACATAGCAAAAATGCCACACGTATTAATTGCAGGAGCTACTGGATCTGGTAAAAGTGTTTGTATTAATACTTTGATTTCAAGTATTATATATAAATCAAAACCAAGTGAAGTAAAACTTTTAATGGTTGATCCAAAAGTAGTTGAACTTTCTGTATATAATGGAATACCACATCTACTTATTCCGGTTGTAACAGATCCTAAAAAAGCAGCAGGAGCACTTGCATGGGCTGTACAAGAAATGGAAAACCGTTATCAAATTTTTGCAAAAAAAGGCGTTAGAGATATAAAAGGATACAATGAAGTATCTAAACAAGAAGAAGGTGGGGTACTACCTCAAATTGTAATTATTATAGACGAGCTTGCAGACTTAATGATGGTTGCATCAAAAGATGTTGAAGATTCAATATGTCGTTTGGCTCAAAAAGCAAGAGCAGCAGGCATGCACTTAGTTATTGCAACCCAAAGACCATCTGTTGACGTTATTACAGGTATTATTAAAGCAAATATACCATCAAGAATTTCATTTGCTGTATCTTCACAAATAGATTCAAGAACAATATTAGATATGGTTGGTGCTGAAAAGTTGTTAGGCAAGGGTGATATGTTATTTTACCCAGCAGGTGCAACAAAACCTACAAGAATTCAAGGAGCGTTTGTATCAGATAAAGAAGTAGAAAGAATAGTTGACTTTATTAAGTCAAATGGAGAAGTAAAATATAATGAAGATATAATAGAGCAAATTGAAAATGCTAATAAAACAGAAAAAGATTTAGAGGCAGAACAAGCAGATGATGATGGAACAGACCCATTATTAATGGAAGCAATTGACACAGTTGTAGACACAAGGCAAGCATCAACATCATTTATACAAAGAAGATTCAAAGTAGGATATGCTAGAGCAGGAAGAATTATTGACCAGATGGAAGAAAGAGGAGTAATATCTGGCTACCAAGGAAGTAAACCTCGTGAGGTTCTTATGTCAAAAGAAAGATGGCAAGAACTAAAAATGGCAACTACAGAAAACACAGAAGAATAAGATAAGAAGGAATGTAATGGAAAGAAAAGCAGAAAAACTATTACGTAAAATTCATATTAAAGATTATACAAATAGCTTAGAGAAGGTTTTAGAAGGAAAATATTTTTCCGTAGATACTAAAAATCTTCTTTTGAGCATGCTTTATAAAATTGAAAATGCTTATAAAGATTATGAAAAGACAAAAGTTGAAGTAATAGAAAAATCCGAATTCTTGGAAAAAGTTATTAATATTGTAGAACAAAAATGCAATGAAATTATAACCACAAATGATAATGTTGATATTAATGATGAATTTATTGTAGAAAAAGAAAACGGAAAAATAATCACATTAGGAAATGAATTAAAATTACTTGAAAGTATACTTGAAATGGGGGAAAAGGATATTGTTTTTACAGAGGAAGAAAATGTTCTTAAACCTTCAGTTAATTATTTTTTTAATGTTGCCACCAATATAAATGATTCAGAAGTTATACGTGATTTTAATCGGATGGTCTTGGGACATATGTGCCAAAGATATTAACAATATAAGAATAAATATAGTATTTCAAACAATAACATATTTGTTAGGGAATGAATTTATTAAAGAATGGCTTAATAATAAAAGCAATCTTGCAGACTATTTAATGCTTGCGTATGATAAACTAATAGAAAACTATGGAGAAAAAAGAGCAGAAAAAATAATGAAAATTTTCTGTAAAATTTCTATAGAAGAAACTTCAAAAAAAGATAAATTAGAACTTGAAAAATGGAAAGAAATAATAAAAGAAACAAAAGTTGAATTAGATAAACTAGAAAATAAAGCAAAATACCTAGAAGAATTAACAAAAAAGAAAAAAGATATAACAAAAAAGATAGAAGAAATTGACAAAATAATAAATAACCAGGAATTACTAAAAAAAGAATATGATGATAGAAATTCTAAACTACCTAATAAAGAAAAAATATTTAGTGTTAGGCAATTACTAAATAAATTAGAAGTTGAAAGACAAAACCATGTAGATGAAATAAAAAAATACAATGATTTAATAGAACCAAAAGGATATGTTGAACGAAAAGAAAAGATTAAAAGAAAGCATGATTTTTTACAAACATTAGAATTAGAAAGAAAAGAAGAACAAACAGAAAGTATTGTAGAACTATGTAGAGTATTTTTAGAATGTTTCAAAATAATAATAATGAAGACAGCAATAAAACAAGATATAATTAAGTGCATTTATGAACTAAGATATTACAGGTTTATACCATTTGATAAAGAAACCAGCATTAAACAAATAGAAACTTTAAAAAAAGAATTTGATGAATCTATGGTAACGCTTTATGAAAAAGCAAGAGCAATGCACGTGATTGAAGATGTTACAAAAGACGAAAAAGCTAATTATGAAATTGTGAGTAAAATATTTGACAGTAAGATGATTGACTTGAATAATATGGTGATTGAAACTAAAGTTGAAAATGGAAGATTATTTATACAATATTATGATACTAATATACTTGAAAATGTGATAGAATACCAGAGTGACAAAACAATAAAGTTAAACAAAAAAACAAAACTTTTTGTTTAATAAAATATAAAGAAGAGGAGAAATTTATGAAAATTACTTTTTTAGGCGCAACCAAAATGGTTACAGGCTCTAATTTTTTAGTAGAAGGAGCAGGAAAAAAATTTTTAGTGGATTGTGGAATGTATCAAGGTGGAGATAGAGATGAAATGCAAAATCATGAACCTTTTGCTTATGATGTTAATGAAATTGATTTTATGCTATTAACACATGCCCATATTGACCACTCAGGAAGAATACCAAAATTATATAAAGAAGGATATAGAAATCCAGTAATAACAACAAAAGCTACAAGAGACCTATGTTCAATAATGCTTCCAGATAGTGGACACATTCAAGAACAAGAAATTGAGTGGAGAAATAGAAAGAGAATGAGAGAAGGTAAAGAAGCACTTCCTCCTCTATATACTGCACAAGATGCTATTGATACAATGGAAATATTTAAACCAGTAAATTATGATGAAATTATAGAGATAGACCCTAATATTTATGTACGTTTTAATGATGCGGGACATATGCTGGGATCAGCAATTATAGAAATATGGGTAAAAGAAGATGGAAAAGAAACAAAAGCAGTATTTACAGGAGATCTTGGAAACAATGATATTCCACTTCTATCATCACCAACCATGATTGATAATTGCGATTATTTAGTAATGGAATCAACTTATGGAGGAAGACTACATATAAGAAATGATGAAAAAGCAAATCTGTTCTTAAATATTGTTTCAGAAACTTTAGATAAAGGTGGAACTGTAGTTATACCATCGTTTGCGGTTGGTAGAACACAAGAAATTTTATATGAATTGAATAATTTAAAAGACGCACAAGATAGTGAAGAATTTAAGAAAAAATATGCAACATTGATGAAAGCACCAGTATATGTAGATAGCCCACTTGCAATTTCTGCAACAGAAGTATTTAGAGAAAATGCAAACCTTTTTGATGAAGAAACACAAGCACTTATTGAAAGGGGAGATAATCCGCTAGAGTTCCCAGGATTACAATTTACAAGAACTGCTGATGAGTCAAAAGCTCTAAATGAAAAAAATGAATCAGCAATAATAATTTCAGCCAGTGGAATGTGTGAAGTAGGTAGAATTAAACATCATTTAAAACACCATTTATGGGATCCTAATAGTACAGTTTTATTTGTTGGATATCAAGCACCAGGAACACTAGGAAGAAGAATAGTTGATGGTGAAAAAGTAGTAAGAATATTTGGAGAGGAAATTGCTGTAAATGCAAGAATAGAATATATTGAAGGATACTCTGGACATGCTGATCAAGAATGGCTTATGAACTTTATATATTCATTTATTACAAAACCAAAACATGTATTTTTAGTACATGGAGAACCAAACGGACAAGAAATTTTGAAAGCAAAAATAGAAGAAGAAGCAAAGTTACCAGTAATAATTCCAGAATATGGTCAAACATATACTTTAGATGATAATTTAACTATGGAACAAACAGTAGCTCCAATTGCAATTCAATCATCTGCAAAACGTGAAGTACTTGATAAGATTAAATTATTAAAGAATGAATTAAATGATATGGAGTCTATTGTAAGAGAAGATTATTTATCAAAAAAAGACAATGAGAATGAAATAAGTTTACTAAAATTACGATTAAAGGAAATAGAAGATCAAATTGTAAAAATAGTAGAAAAGAATTAAAGAGGATAAACTAATGAAAACTAAATATAATAATGATGCAATAATTGGCGGTAAGAATATTACCGCCAGTTATACCCGAAATGGGGAATTATTAAGAGTGATGTACCCATTTCCTGACTTTAGAAGTTGGATAGATGAATTTACAACAGGAGTAAAAATAAATGATTCAGGAATAATATATTTGCACGAAGACATAAATAATCAATATAATCAATATTATACTGAAGACACTAATATATTAAATACAGAAATTATAAATACATATTTTAACCTAAGAATAAAGCAAACAGACTTTGTTCTATTAAAAAATAGCGTACTTATAAAAAAATATGAATTTGAAAATAAAAATAATATAGAACTAAATGTTAACTTTTTAATACACTCAAAACTTCTAACAGATTATAATAATATGGTAAGTGGCGAAGTAAAAAACAATACTTTAATTCAATATTGTCATGATTATACAATGTACACATTTTCAAACAAACCACTTTTAAGTAGTCAAATTAATAATACAAAAGAAAACATTTCAAGTGGAATTATAAAAGATAAAGACTATATTGGAATGTCTTGTGATTCAAGTATAAGCTATGACATTGGGTGCTTAAAACCAAACGAGAAAAAAGAATTAACAATATTTTTATATTTTAAACATAATAATGAAACAGCTGAAGAATGCTTAAATAAAGAGCTAACAGAAATTAAGAAAATTGATGTGAAAAAAGAAGAACAATCAGTTGAAAAATATTGGAAAAAGTATGTGAAAGAACATATTGGAACAAATTTAAAAGAAGAAACTAATACAATTAATAAAAAGTTTAATCAAATTTATAAAAGAAGTATTCTACTTTTTCCATTGCTAATAAATCAGGAAACAGGTGGAATATCTGCTGCAGTTGAAATAGATGAAAATATGACAAAATGCGGTAGGTATAGTTACTGCTGGCCAAGAGATGCAGTATTTATTACAAAAGCATTAGATAGCCTAAAAATGTTAAAAGAAACAGAAAAATTTTACAAAATATTTTGCAAAGATACTCAAAATAAAAATGGTATGTGGGAGCAAAGATTCTATACAGACAAAAGGTTGGCTCCATGTTGGGGATATCAAATAGACGAAACTGCAAGTGTTGTTTTTGGAGTTTATGAACACTACAAAGCAACAAAAGATGTGAAATTTTTGAAAGATACATATAAAATGTGCGAAAAAGCAGTAAAATTTTTATGCACATATATGGACAATATTCTAGGTACAAAAGATGAATCAGATATTGTTAAAAATGAAATTGAAGCAACATATCATACAGAAGACAGAAATAAATTACCAAAAAGTTATGATTTATGGGAAGAAAGTGAAGGAATACATTTGTATTCTTTAGCATGTATATATTCAGCCTTTGATGCAATAGCAGAAATTCATACTATACTAAAACCTGAATATGAACAAAGTAATAGACTAAAAGTAGAAGCAATGAATAAATTAGAAAATGCTACTAAAAAATATAATCAAGAAATAAAAAAATATATTTCAAATAACCTATACAATGGAAAAACAAAAACATTTACAAGAAACTTAAAAGATGAAAAAACAGACATAAGCCTATTAGGGTTAGTAACACCATTTGAAATGTTTTCACCTAAGGAAAAAAAGGTATTAAACACAATTGATAAAATAAATATGACATTAAGAACATATACAGGTGGATATTTAAGATATGAAGATGATAACTATTGCGAAGGAAAGAATCCATGGACAATAGCAACTTTATGGATGGCAATGTATTATCAAAAATCTGGAGAAAAAAGAAAATCAAATGAATGTATAGAGTTTATAATAAAATCAGCAAATGAACATGGATTTATAGCTGAACAAGTGGATAATAAAACAATGTCTCCTGCATGGGTAAATGGATTAGCATGGGCTCACGCAATGTTTGTTACTATATCTACAACACATTAAAATGAAATTATATTAAATAAAAACGTCAAAAATCTACCTCTTTAAAGGTGGATTTTTTATTGTATAGGAAAAATCGAAGATTTTTACGTATACAACAAGGTTAAGTTACCTTAGGCTGTACCAATTGCAAAGCAATTGTGTACATGTGGCGAAGCCACTTTTCTTATTAAGAAATATAATATTGACAAGCTATTTTGTGATTTGTATAATAGAGTCAATAAAAACAAATTATATAGTATAAAAATAAAAAGGAGACAAAATGGCTAAAACAAAAACAGTATTTGTATGTAGTAGCTGCGGATATGAATCAACTAAATGGTTAGGAAAATGCCCACGGATGTAATGAATGGAATACTTTTTACGAGGAAAAAATTTCAAAAGATACAACAGGTTCAGGAGAAAGAAAAAATAAAATTGTTACACCAAGAATTTTAAATGAAGTAATTGGAAAAGATGCAATACGTACACATACTGGAATTGGAGAGCTAGACAGAGTATTAGGCGGAGGCTTAGTAAAAGGATCTCTTGTATTACTAGGAGGAGAACCAGGAATTGGAAAATCTACATTAATATTACAACTGTGTGATAAAGTACAAGGAGAAGGAAAAGTTTTATATGTTTCAGGAGAAGAATCAGCAGAACAAATAAAAATAAGAGCAGATAGATTAGGTATTCACAATGATGATATTTTATTTTTAGGAGAAACAGATATAGAACTTATAGAAAATGCAATTTTCGGAATTAAGCCAAAACTTGTAATTATAGATTCAATACAAACTATGTATTCTGATGAAATATCTTCTGCAGCAGGAACTGTTAGCCAAGTACGTGAAATTACAGCTAGAATTATGCGTGTTTGCAAAAGCAATGAAATCACTACAATTATAATAGGACATGTTACAAAAGAAGGAAATATAGCAGGACCTAGAGTCTTAGAACACATGGTAGATACGGTTCTTTACTTAGAAGGAGAAAGGTATTTTTCATATAGAATTTTACGTGGAGTAAAAAACAGGTTTGGATCGACAAATGAAGTAGGAATGTTTGAAATGCAAAGTGAAGGAATGGCTGAAATAACTAATCCATCATCTGTACTTATATCTGAAAGAGAAGATAACCCATCTGGGTCAGTAATTGTAGCAAGCATGGAAGGAACTAGACCTTTACTTATTGAATTACAAGCACTTACCACGCCAACAGTATTTGGTCTTCCAAGAAGAGCAGCTAATGGTATTGATTATAATAGACTTACATTGTTAGTTGCAGTTTTAGAAAAAAGAGCAGGACTAGCATTAAGCTCACAAGATATTTACTTAAATGTTGTAAGTGGAATAAAAATAAGTGAACCAGCAGTTGACCTAGGAACAATTATAGTGTGTGCTTCAAGTTTTAAAAATATTAGTATAGATAAAAAGACTGTAATAATTGGAGAAGTTGGATTAACTGGAGAGGTTAGAGCAGTGAATTTAATAGATAAAAGATTAAAAGAAGCAGAAAAACTAGGCTTTAAAACTTGCATTATACCAGAAAGTAATAAAAAACTATTGAAAGAAAGCTATAAGTTAGATATAATAGGGGTTAGGAATGTTAGTGATGCTATGAAAGCCGTAGGGCTTAAATTTTAAAAATAATCATTATTTTTAAAATTAATTACAAATTAGGAGGCGGAAAATGGCTTTAAAGAAAGAAGAGGCAGTTATTACTGAAGTATTAAAAATGATTGCTCCTGGTACACCTATTAGAGATGGATTAGAAAATATTTTAAAAGCAAAAACAGGTGCACTAATTGTGATTGGTGATACAAAAGAAGTTCTTGATTTAGTAGATGGTGGTTTCCAATTAGATGTTGAATATACATCGTCAAGACTATATGAATTAGCTAAAATGGATGGAGCAATAGTACTTAGTGGAGATTTGAAAAAAATATTATATGCAAATACACAAATAATTCCATCGCCTAGTATAGTAACAACTGAAACTGGAACAAGACATCGTACAGCTGAAAGAACGGCAAAACAAACGGGAGCACTAGTAATTAGTATTTCTCAAAGGAGAAGTATAATTACCATATTTAAAGGAAACTATAGATATGTGTTAGAAAATACTGCAGAAGTAATTTCAAAAGCAAATCAGGCATTACAAACTGTAGAAAAATATAAAAAAGTATTTGATAATAAATTAAGCTTATTAAATGAATATGAATTTAATGACATTGTAACACTAGAAAATGTTATGACTGCTATACAAAGAGCAGAAATGGTAATGAAAATTGTTGAAGAAGTGCAAAAATCTATTTATGAATTAGGAGAAGAAGGCAGACTATTAGAAATGCAACTAGAAGAACTTATAGGAGACCTTGAAAGAGAAGAATTACTAATTGTTAAAGATTATGTAGCACCAGGCAAAAAAAGGACCGCAGAAAAAGTATTAGAGGAAATTAAAAATTTGACTTATGATGAATTAATGCTTCAAGAAAAAATTGCTAAATTATTAGGATATGAAGACTTTGATTCTTATGATGAAGTGGCAGTTTATACGAGAGGATATAGAGTACTTAATAAAATTCCTAGAATGCCAAGTAATATAGTAGAAAACTTAGTAAAATCATTTAAATCTTTTCAACATATACTTGATGCTGACTTACAAAAATTAGATGATGTTGATGGAATTGGAGAAGTTAGAGCTAGAACAATAAAAACTTCATTAAAACGTATGCAAGAACAATTTGTGTTTGACAATTTAATGTTGTAATTGTATAATTCGAATATCTAAAAATAAAGGAGAAAAAATATGCAAAAATTCAAAATAGTATTATTAATTATTGCAATTATTTTAGTAATTGCAGGAATAGGATTTGTAGGATATGGATTTTATAAAAAAGCTACAGTTAATATTCCAAACCCAGTTGCTACAATTGAAGTAGAAAACTATGGAACAATAAAAGCCGAACTTTATCCAGATCAAGCACCAAATACAGTATCAAATTTTATTAAACTAGCAAACCGTGGATTCTACAATGGGTTAACATTTCATAGGACAATACCTGATTTTATGATTCAAGGAGGAGATAAAGAAGGTTCTGGTTCTGGCTCACCAAGTTTAAGTGATATCAAAGATGATGTACAAGATGATGCAAAATATAATATAGAAGGTGAATTCTTAGCTAATGGATATAATAATAATACTTTAAAACATAAAAAAGGCATTATATCAATGGCAAGAAAGGACTATAGTTCTTATAGTAGTATAAATCCAGAATTAACTACTTATGGATATAATTCAGCAGGTTCTCAATTTTTTATCACAACAGAAGATAATACATCACTTGATGGATATTATGCGGCTTTTGGTGAAGTAAAAGAAGGAATGGATATAGTAGAAAAAATTTCAAAGGTTGAGGTATACTATAGAAGTTCAGAATTAAAAGATGGAGAGGAAGCACCTAAAGATAGTGATGGAAATACAATTTCGTCAGATAAACCTAAAAAAGCACCTGTTATTAAAAGTATAACAGTAGAAACTTATGGAGTTGATTATGGAACACCAAAAACAGTAGAGGAATTTGACATGGATTCATGGTATAGTAATTATATAATGCAACAATATGGTCATATGTATCAATAATAAAAAAAGTAGATTTGAAATATAATAAAATGAGAAAAGAAAAAGAAATACCTTTTTCTTTTCTTTTTGTAAAAAAATGCTATTGAATTTAATGTTTGTTTGTGTTATAACTAATAATAGTTTAAATAAAATTTTGTAAGAAGGGAATGATATAAATGGCAAAAAATAAAAAGAACAAAATGGATATAGGAAAAATTGCAACAAAGGTAATGCTTGTGGTAATAGCATTAATGATGGTATTATCTGTTGCAGCATCTTTAATTTATTGTATTATGTTTAACTAAACAATAATAAATATAACAAAAGAGGTAAAATATGTTTGAAAATTTAAAATTAAGTTTTAGTGGGATTTGGAATTCCTTTTTAAGCTATATGACAGAACTTTCACAAAGTCCATTTAGATTACTTACTTTATTGCTAGACTTAGTAATCGTAGCATATATTTTATATAAATTTATAGTGTATGCTAAAAAATCAAGGGTTTGGCAATTGTTAAAGGGAATTTTATTTATTTTAATAATTACAGCAATTAGTGAAGTTTTACAGCTTAAAATTTTAAACTTTTTACTAACATTTTTCATGCCTTATGGTGTAATTGCATTAATAGTAATATTTGCACCAGAGCTTCGTAGAATGTTAGAACAACTTGGTACAAATAAAATAACTAAATATTTTGGAATATATAAAGACATAGAAGTAAAAACAAAAGAAGATATATATAAAATTGTTATTGCTTCAACAGAACTTACTAAAACAAAAACAGGTGGGCTAATAGTTATAGAAAGAGATATTAATATAAGTGATATTATAGAGAGTGGAGTAAAAATAGACTCAGATGTATCACCTCAATTAATAGTAAATTTATTTACACCAAATACACCATTACATGATGGAGCAGTTATTATATCAAACAATAAAATTGCAGCCGCAGCATGTATATTACCACTTGCAGATGACAAAGAAATTGCAAAAGAAATAGGAACAAGACATCGCGCTGGAATAGGAATATCTAAAGAATCTGATGCTATTGCAATTATTGTATCAGAAGAAACAGGAAAAATTTCTGTTGCAATAGATGGAAACTTAATAGCAGATGTAAAAGAGGAAGCTTTAAAAAATATTTTAATAAAATATATGATCAATAAAAGGTTTGCTGTGGAGAGAAATAGAAGAGTAAAAAAATTGAAAATAAAAAAGGAAAATAAACAAAAACAAAATGAGAAACATTAAACTAACTATTGAATATGATGGCAAAGAATATAATGGTTGGCAAAAACAGCCATAAATCAAGGGTTTGAACATATTTTGAATTGATTTCAAAGTGGTTCAAACCCTATATATTATTATGTTTTAAGTTTTTAACATATTTTAAAATTAACTTGACATATTTTGAAATTATTTTGCAAGGCTGAAACGGTGGCTGAAAAATATATTAAAAATTAATTAATAAATCGTTTTCTTTTAAGTAATTTAAAGATAGATCAATATGCGATTGTTTAAATTTATCAAAAACTTCACAATATACATTTAAAGTAGTAGATACATTTGCATGTCCCATTATTTTTGCTAAAACGGATGCAGGCATTCCTGATTCTATACACCTGGTTGCATAAGTGTGTCGCAACATATGTTGATGCATAGCAGAGCCATTCCCGATATTATATTGCTCACAAATATACTTAAACATCATATTTGTAGCATCCGTACTAATGCATTGTTTTCTTGAATTGCAAAATAATAAGTGTAAATCATTTTTATAGTAATAAGATGAAGATAAATATTCTCTAAAAATAGCTTCGACATTACTATCCATAATAATATCTCTTGTCCCACTCTTTGTTTTAGTATAGGAACCTACCATTGCTCTTTCATCCAATCCACGAGTAATTGTTCTTCTAATGTGAATTATTTTGTTTTCAAAATCAATGTCATCTAAATCTAAAGCATTTATTTCTCCCATTCTCATTCCGGTAAATAAACTAATTAAAAATTGATACTTATACCTACATGTTGTTTCTTTTAATGCAATAATAAGTTTTTTTTGTTCTTCAATAGTAAATGCAGATACTTTTTTATCTCTATTGTTAGAATATGGAATAGAGAATTCTATTTGATCGTCTAAAAAATTAAATCTTAGTATATTTCTTCTAACTGCAATTTTAAAAGTATTATTAACAATTCCATATATTTTTGCAATAGTGGAATTTGAGTATTTAGTTATATATGCAAAAAAATCTTTTAAGTCTTTTTCTGTTATTTTTTGCAATTCCATATTAGCTATATAATGTGTTGAAATAGATTTCAAAGTATTTAATTTTCTTTGATAAGATGACGGTTTTAATTTATTCATTTCATATCCAGTATCTATAAATTCTTTTGCAATTTGATAAAAAGTAATTTTTGATTTATCAACATAAGTATTTGTATTTAATTCTGTAATAACTTTTTCTAACTTTAATTTTACTTCTTGCCTTGTTTTTCCTGAAATTGTTTTTCTTTTTCTTTTGCCATTTTTGTCATACATTTCAATAGTATATTCTGCAATCCAATATGTTTTACCTTTTATTTCTCGTTTAAATATGGTGCCTTCTCCATTTCCTCTTTTCTTTGATGTTCCCATAATAAAAAAACCTCCAATTTTCTTTTAATACCACTTGAAAAATGAAAGTTTTTTATATATAATACAAACGTAATCACTTTTAAGTGGTTGCTCCTGGATAATGTGTGGTGTTCCGCAAAAACTAGCACATTATCCTCTTTTTATTTAATTTAAATAGTCAGATAATTCTCCAAAATAATTACCATCATTATATAAATAATTATCAGCAAATCTAATTGATTTTACATTACCATCTTTAATATAAAGAATTACATTTCCTTTATATTGTGTTTCTATTCTAAATCCTAAAGTATTATCTCCATCCAAACCATCTAAACTGTCATCTCTAGTAATATTCTTTACCGTAAATCCACATTTATTAGCTATTTCATTAAAATTTGAGATTTGTTGTGAATTCATAAAATTTTCTAAAATATAAGTTACTGGTTTATTTGGATTAAGTGCAGCAAACCCTACTAATAATATTATTGCTACAATAAGAATAATAACTATAATCCATAATTTCTTGTTATACATATTAATACCTCCTAAATTTAATTTTTAAAAGCACTTTTATTTTCTGATTTTACTACTTTTCCAATTACTTTTATTTGATCTAAATCATCTATTTTAATATCTAAATTTTTAATGCATCCATTCATTGCTACTAATGTATAGTAAGTTTTGTCATCACTTAGAATAAATTTTCTCATTGTATTTTTATTATTTAATTTTATCAGGTGTGTAGCATTATTAGTAATAAAATCTTGTTTATAAATTAAAGCAATATCTCCAATATCTAATAAAGGATACATAGAGTCATCTTCAGCTACATATTCAAAATAATTATTATTTTCATTATTATTTCCAAGTAAGTCAGATACATTTATATTTAAGTAATTAGCTAATAATTCTACTTTATTCATTCTTGGTAATCTAGTACCATTACACCAACTTGATATAGCTGATTTATTTATATCTAAATCATTTATAATATCTGTTTGAGTCTTCCCTCTAAGGTTCATATAATAATTTAAATTTTTAGAAAAAATTTTTTTGTACTTATCATCTAACAAAATAAAAACCTCGCTTTCCGTTCATTTGCCTATATTATAATACTGAAAGTAGAAAAAATCAATAAAAAAGTTTAAAAATTTCTACTTTTAGTATTGACATTCTACAAAAAGTAGAATATAATGTGGACAAATTAAGAAGGGAGTGAATGGAAAAATGGGAGAAAAATTACAAATATCATTAACTGCAGCAAGAGTTAATGCAGGTTTCTCACTAGATGAAGTAGCAAAAAAAATGCAAAGAACTAAAGGAACTATAATTAATTGGGAGAAAGGTAGAACTCCAATGAAAATATCAGATTTTGACGAACTTTGTAATTTATATAAAATTTCAAAGGAATATATTGTTTTGCCCACAACTCTACAAAAAGTAGAGTAGAAAGGAGAGTAAAATGAAAATTAAAAAAATGCGGAACACCACACATTATAAAGGAGGAATATTATGAGAGAGTTAAACGATGATGCTTTTTATAGTCCTACCACCTTTGCAGAGTTAAGAGGATGCAGTATACCAACAGCACAAGAAATATTTAATGAGAAAGAGTTTCCAAGTGAAAGCTTTGGAAAAGAGAAAGTAGCTTTAGGAAGTGCAATACGAGAATGGTACAGAAAGAAAAGAATGAAGGGGGAATAACAAATGAAGATTGTTAGAAAAATTATTGAATTTTTATTAGGAACATCAATTATATGGATTCCAATTGTAGGTTCTATAATTGCTGAAAAATTATCACAAATAATTACAATGGAACAGATAATGACAGTAGTATATATATCAATTCCAATTTTATTTATTGCAATTATAAAAATGGAAATTGATGAGGCAAAAGAAGAAAGGAGAAAAAGAAAATATGCAAGTACAAGATAAATTACATGATTGTTACATATGGCACATTATAACTTTAGCAAAGATGAAATATAAATTAAAAACTTTGAAGGAGGTGAAATAAATATGATGGGTAAACATAGTGAGCAAGGCTTAAAAATAAAACAATTAGAAGAAACAATTGCATTAAAGGACCAGGAAATCAAAGATATTAAGTTTAGTGTAGCAGATATTTTACTACAAATAAGAACTATAAACGAGTCAAATAATTATTCTGATCCAAGTATAAAAAGAAGAAAAATATCAGAATTATGTACCGATACTAGATATGAACTTCTTATTGATGAAATAGACGGTTTCTTCAAAAAAGAAAATCAACATGGAAATGCAAAAATAATAGAACTACCAAATACCGACCAAAGTACCAAATAGTTCTATAAAACACTTATATAAATGCTTTAATGATATTCTAACACACAAAACTTAGAAAATCAAGAAAAGGGGAGGGGGATTAAATGGCAAAATGTCCTAAATGTGGAAAAACATATGCAAAAGGTAGAGGTGCACTATCGAGAAGGGATAATAAAACTGAAATATGTCCGGATTGTGGTTTTAAAGAAGCTATTGAGGATGCAGAAAAAACATTTAGTATAAAAAGGAAAGGAAAATAATTATGGAAATTAAAATATTTAATTTAAAATTAAAAAACTTCAAAGGAATAAAAGAATTAGAAGTTATTTTTAACGGACAAAACACAAATATATATGGAAGAAATGCAACAGGAAAAACAACAATATTTGATGCATTTAAATGGTTGTTTTTTGATAAGGATAGCAATGATAAAAAAGATTTCAATATAAAAACTTTAGATCAAAACAATAAACCAATTCATTTTTTAGAGCATGAAGTAGAGGCCACTCTATTAATAGATGGTCAAGACATGACATTTAAGAAAGTATTTCAAGAAAAATGGGTAAAAAAGAGAGGACAAAGTGAACAAGAATTTTCTGGCCATGAAACTAATTATTGGATAGATGAAGTACCAGTAAAGAAAAAAGATTACGAAGAAAAAATAAATAGTTTAATACCAGAAAGTCTATTCAAACTAATTACAGATCCATCATACTTCAATAACCAATTAAAATGGACAGAAAGAAGAGAATTACTCATAAATATTTCTGGAGCAAATGTATCAGATGAAGAAATATTAAATTCAAAAGAAGAATTTAGTTCAATAAGAAAAAATATAGAAGGTAGAAGTATTGATGATTATAAAAAAGTAGTACAAGCTAAAATAAAAGAATTGAATAAACAAAAGGAATCAATACCTGTAAGAATTGATGAACTTACAAATACACTAATTACAGAACATAATATTGACTACGAAAAAATTGAGAAAGAAAAAGAAGAACTTAACAGTCAATTGAAAACTACAGAATTAGAGATGACAGATGTTCAAGCAAGAGCAAAAGAAAACATGAAAATTGCAGACCAGTTAACTGCAGCAAAAAAAGAGTTATCAGACTATAAATTGAAAAAAGAAACTGAATACTCGCAAAAATATTCTTCAGAGTTAATTAATTTGCAAAATGAGAAAAGAATACTAGAAAGTAAAATTAGAAATCAACAAGACGAAGATAGTGAAAGATTATTAAAAATTAAACAAGATCAAAATAGAAAACAAGAATTATATAAAAAATGGGATGAAGTTAGCAATAAAAGATTAGAATTCGATTCTAATTCGTTTATATGTCCAACTTGTAAGAGAGAATATGAAACTGAAAAGATTGAAGAAATGAAAAAACAATTTGAAAATAATTTTACTTTACATATAAAAAGTGAACAAGATGCAATAAACAAAGAAGGCCAGGCAATTAACATGAGACTTGATGAAAATACAAAAGCTAGAGAAATGCTACAACAAGAAATTCAAGAATTAAATAATAAACTCACTGAAATAAGTAATAAAATCACAGAAATAGAAAAAGCAAAAGAAAATGATAATTCATTTGATGTAACTTTGCTTCCTGAATACAATAATAAAATTAAGGAAATTGAAGAACTAGAAGAAAAAGTAAATAATTTAACAAATGGAGATATATCATATCTGCAAAATAAAAAAGTGGAAATTACTGAAGAAATAAATAAATTAAATAAAATATTAAATGAAAGAGATATACAAGAAAAAACAAAACTACGTATAGAAGAATTACAAAATGAAGAAGAAAATATTTCAATGAAAATACAAGAATTAGAGGGCGAACAATATGCATTAGAAGAATTTACAAAAACAAAAGTAGAATTATTAGAAAATGCAATAAACAGTAAATTTGAGATAGTAAAATTTAGATTGTTTGATACTCAAATTAATGGAGGACTTATAGAATGCTGCGATACATTAGTAAATGGTGTTCCATATTCTGATGTAAATAATGCACATAAAATACTTGCAGGATTAGATATTATAAATACTCTTATAAAATTCTACAATACATCCGCACCAATATTTATAGACAATAGAGAATCAATAAATGAAATTTACCCAATAAATACACAAATAATTAGTTTAATAGTAACTACAGATTCTCAATTAAGAATTGAGGTGATGTAAATGGAAAAAATAGTATATGAGTCATATGCATTTACAGAAAATGAAGAAGAAAAAATGGCTATTAATAGACAGATTTATAGTGAATTACAAAAAAAATACAAAATACTAAAAGTTAGTGATATTAATCACAAAGAGCCTACAAAAGAACAACTTGAACACTATGACATAGTTTATTCAAGAAAGGCTTGTTATGCACATGGAGAATATAGAATTTATAAATGTCCAGAAGAAGTAGAACTTTGCGAATTAGCACTAATATGTGACGACGGAAACTTATGCTTTGGATATAGTGGCAGTAAAAATTATTTATCAGTATTTGAAGATTAAAAAGAAAGGAAAGAATATTATGGAAAATAAAATAGTTTTAAAAGTATCAAGTAAATCAAATCCAAATAGTGTTGCAGGAGCAATAGCAGGAGGATTACAAGAAAATAAAAAAGTAGAATTACAAGCAATAGGAGCAGGAGCTGTAAACCAATCAATGAAAGCGATAGCAATTGCTAGATCATTTGTAGCTGCAATTGGTGAGAGTTTATCATGCATACCTGCTTTTTGCACAGTAATGGTAGAAAATGAGGAAAAAACTGGTATGAAATTTATTATAAAGGAGGATAAATAATTATGAGTACTGATGTAGTAAAAAAGGAACAAACAGAATTACAAAAAAAAGAGCAAACAGCAAGTGAGAGATTTACAGGTATGGTAATGAAAGAATTTGAAGGAAATGTAGGAGAACTTAATTTAAATGATTATCAAAGACAATTGATAAGAAATTATTTCATTGGAATAGATAATGCATTAAGAAATGCTGAAACAAGTAGACAATTAAGCACAAAGAAAAAAGATGATCCAACAGTAACTTGGAACAATGTTAATATGAATAAATTAGCTACAGATGTTGTCCAAAATGCAAAATTAGGGCTTGACATGTCAATAGCTAACCATCTTCATGTAGTACCATATAAAAATTCAAAAACAGGCAAATATGACTTGAATTTAATGGCAGGATATGAAGGACTTAAATATATTGCTACACAATTCTCTTTATATAAAATCGTAGATATAAAGGTAGAGTTGGTAAGGGAAAATGATACATTCCAACCAGTATATAAAAATAATATTGAAGGTTATGAGTTTAAAATTACAAATCCATTTAATAGAGGAAATGTAATTGGTGGATTTGGATATATCCGTTATGAAAATGAAATACATAATAAACTAGTTGTAATGACAGTCGATGAGTTACTAAAAAGGAAACCATCTACAGCTTCTGCAGAATTTTGGGGCGGAACAAAATATAATTATACAACTAAAGAAAATGAAAAAGTTGAAGGTTGGACAGATGAAATGCTTTATAAAACTATGGTAAGAGCAACATGTAAAAAAGTAACAGTAGATCCAAAGAAGGTAAATCAAAGTTATATTTATGTATTAGATCAAAATGATACATATTATGTTGAAAACCAGGAAGATAAAATAACTCAAGAAATAGAAGAAAATGCGAATAAGGAAATGATAGATATTACTGACTCTACAGAAAAATTACCTGCCTCTGCAGATGATGCAGAGAATACTGCAGAGCAAATAGATATTCAAACAAATAGTAAATCAGAAGGACCAGCATTTTAGTGAAATTAAAAGTATTAGGTAGCAGTTCAAGTGGTAACTGCTATCTAATAGAAGCTAATAACAATGAAAAATTGATATTAGATGCAGGTGTTAATTTTAAAATTGTTCAAAAAGAATTGAATTTTAATTTTAATGGTATTGAAGGAGTTTTAGTAACACATGAACACATGGACCATTTAAAATATGCTTCAAATTTTGCTTTATATGGAATAAACATATATGCATCTGCAGGAACATTTAAAAAGCAAAATTTAGTAGGGCATAGATTTAAAGTTATAAAAGCTCTACAACAATTTGAAATTGGAAATTTTATTATACTTCCATTTGATACGAAACATGATGCTGCAGAACCATTGGGATTTTTAATTCAATATAAACCGACTGGCGAAAAACTTATATATGCTACAGATACATATTATATAAAATATAAATTTAATAAACTAAATTACTTATTATTAGAATGTAATTACAATAAAGAAATTGCAAAAGAAAATGCAAAAAATGGAGTAATAAATAAAACTAGATATTCAAGATTATTAGAAAGCCATTTTAGTTTAGAAAATGTAATAAAGTTTTTAAAATCTAATGACTTAAGTTATGCAAAAAATATTGTACTATGCCATTTATCTGATACAAATTCTAATCAAGATATAATGCAAAATAAAGTGTATGAAGCAACAAAAATAAAAACAACAATAGCAAGACCAGGACTAAATCTAGAATTAAAATTATATCCATTTTGATGGAGGTTTATATGAATAGTATAAAAGCAATAACTCAATTAGAAGAATTAAAAAGGGACAGGCTTAGTTTTATTCAAAATGATGAATCAGATGAAATTTATTTAAAGGATATAAAAGCAATTAGCTTGGCCATAAAAGCCTTAAAAAAATGTCCCGACATACAAGATAAATCATTTAACTGTAGACTTTGTGGAAAGGAATTAAAAACATGGAAAAGTATTCAAAAAGGATTTGGACCTGTATGTGAAAAAAAATATTTGAATGATGTATATAAAAATCAACAATTAACAATGGATACAATTCTAAAAGAAAGGAGAGGTAATAATGGCAAGTAAAGATGTTTATTACTTTAGTCATGATGCAAATGCATTATCAGATCCAAAAATACTAGGAATGAGATGCGACTATGGATTAGAACGGATATGGACTATATTGGGCCATACTAGAAATGTTAAGAAATGAATCTACATACAAATTACCTCTCAACAAAAATACATATAGAGCTATAAAAATGCAAACAGGAACAAATATTGATGTAGAAAAGTATTTGAATGATTGTATTAATGAATATAAAGATGACGAAAATGGAAACGGACTATTTAATTCAGACAAAAAATCATTTTGGTCAGCAAGTCTATTAAGAAGAATGAAAAAATATGAAACAATAAAAGAAAAAAGAAGTCAAGCTGCAAATATTAGATGGAATAAAGAAAAAGATAAAAAAGAAGATAATAATGCAAAAATATGCAAATGCACAAAAAAATTATACATAAGTAATGCAAATGCATATAAAAAGAGATACAAAAGCAATACAAACTTAAGAAAACTATATGCAAAAATATGCAAATTAAATCAAATTAAATCAAATCAAATTAAATTAAATAAAATTAAATTAAAAGAAATAAAATCTATTTATCCATCTAATCACAAACAGGAAGAAAACAAAACTTTAGATAATATGATGGATGAGACAGAAAAGATGGAATTTGAAAGACTAATAAACAATTGTGAAATGTATATTTTTTCTCCCGAATTAACTATTGAGATGACTGAAATTTTAAAGGAAATGTATATGAATCCAAAAACTAGAGAAAAGATACAGGAGATTAATTCAAAGAAACTAAGTTATGCGTTAAAGAATTTTGCTATTGCTAATACTAAAAAAAGAATACAAATACCAAAAGCTTATTTTAAGAAATGTATTTTATCAGCATTAGATCAAACAGAATTAAGTGGACAATATGATACTGATACTATTTATGAAATGGAGGACTACTAAAATGGCTTATATTAGAGAGGATGAATTAATTTCAAGAAAATTAAAAATCTGTGAAAACTGCGAATGGTGTGTTCTAACTTTAAATAGTGATTTTCCACATTGTTTATTGACTGGTAAGCAAATGGGATTATTTGAAACATGCCATCTTTACAAAGATAGAACAGGAATGCATATAAGTATGTAATTAGTAAACATAATTTAAAACAAATTATAAATATTGAATTATTGGAAACTAACTCAACCTATAAAAAAGATACAAAGGAAAGGCGGTAAAATTATGGTAATAGAAAACATGCAACAAACAATAGAATTATTAAAAAATATTAAAGATTTTTTCTTTAACATAGATGAAACAGAAAAGAGATTAAACACAGAGTTATATAACAAAGAAGGAGAAAGAGATGACCTTTTACACGAAATAGAATTGAGTAAATTAAATGCAATAGAGAGAATGCAAACTTACTCAAAATTAGAAACAGTATTAAAAGAAAGAAGATGTATAAAGGATAAAATAGATTTAATAAATACAATAAAACCTTATGCAAGTAAATTTATAACAAAAGGTATTTGTGCAGAAACAGATACAACAATAAAGAATATTGAAACTTTAAAAAGTAATCAAGAGAATCGACAATATACACCAAGAATAATAAAAGACTTAAAATGTGCAAAGAAAAAAAAGGAGTAATTTAGTATGAGTATGAATACACAAAAAGCAATACTAATTACAAAAGATAGAATTGAAAATATGAAATTATTTATTCCAAGCACTCCAAGTGAGGTATGGATTAAAGAAGAAACTGAAGAATGGCTGAATTATATTGAAAAAATATTAGAAAAGGAAATAAAAAATGAACAATCAAGAACATTGGAGTATAGATCAATACAAGGAATATCAGAAAAATAAAGGAAAACGAAGTAAATATGGTGCAGTAAAAACATCTGTAGATGGACAAACATTTGATAGCAAGAAAGAAGCGGACTATTACTGTGATTTAAAGTTAAGGCTGCAATGCGGAGACATCAGAGGTTTTTGTTTGCAGCCTGTGTTTATATTAGCACCAGGACTAAAATATAAAGCTGATTTTATAGTGTTTTACAATGATGGAACATCAGAGATAATTGACACAAAAGGATTTAAAACAAAAGAGTATATAGCAAAAAAGAAAATTTTTGAAGATAAATATAATTTAAAAATAAAGGAGGAATAGGGAAATGAATCCAATGAATGAATTTGTAAAAAGCAAAATGCAAAAAATCGCAAAAAAGGTAGATGAAGAATTACCAAATGGTTATGGGTTTGTAGTATTAGCTTTTAATTTTGGAGAGGGAAAAGATAATGAAATGATGTATGTTTCTAATGCTAATAGACAAGATATTGTAAAAGCAATGAAAGAATGGATAAAGAAAACTGAAGAAAACTTTGGTAATGACACAGGTAAATATTAAATAGAAAGGAGAAACTCTATGAATCCAGTAAGATTTGAAGATATAAAAAATATGTCCAAGCAAGAATTTGAACAATTTATGTTTAGAATTCAAAGTAGCAATCAAAAGTTTTGTGTAAGATGTGGAAACTTTACATTAGATAGAATTACTATTTCTGTTGCTAAAAATGGAAATTCTCCAAGAAAATTATGTAATATGTGTAAGGATTGTTATACTGATATGTTGGACTATTTAGGAGTAAGTGATATAGAGGAGTAAAATGGGAAATTATAATAGTTGGAAAAGCGAAGACAGATATTATGATATATGTCCAATGTGCCGGACAGAAATTACCTCAAAGGCACATGGTATTGTTAAAAAAAGCGGATACATACACTAATAAAAAACTTACGAGACTATGTAAAGACTGCTATTTGAAGGTTTTGGATTTTATTGGTATTAGTGATATTGAACTATACTAAAATAAAAAAATAAGCTGTTCATTAAATTGAACAGCTTGGATAATAAAAATATAAGAAAGGAGAATTTATGGGAAAACCTGTGCAAAGAAAGAGATTTAAAAACAAAAGAAATGTGACTTGTGAACAATGTGCAAACTGTATGTATGCAGAAAATGGTGATATGTATTGCGATGAACATGAAGAGTTTGCATATGTATATGACGAATTTTGTCCGACTGAGGACTATATGTGGTGTAATGGAAAAAAGTTTATAGAAAGGTAGTGAAGTACAAATGAAATTTTATGATAAAGAAATATACAATCGAAACGAAAAAATAAAAGCAGTAATAGTAATTATAATACCATTTTTAATAGGTTTTATAGTTGGATGTTTTACTATGAATATGGAAGCACAAGCAAAAATTAATGATTTAAATAAGTTAGTAGAAGAAAAAGAAAACAAGATAAACGAACAATATGTAGAGTTAGATTCATTAAGAGAAACAATATATATGTATAACATATATGGAAAGTAGGTGTTGCAAATGATTATGTTTATAGCAGGACTATTAATAGGAGCAATTATTGGTGTTGGAATTATGTGTTTATTACAAGTAGCAAAGGATGATGAAGAATGAAAATCAATACAAATAATAAATGGATAGAAAAGCCTTCTCCAAAATCAATGAGGACCGGAACAGGATGGTTTGGAGAAATGAATAAAATTTATATATACAATAGAGAATATGCGGCAATGACAAGAGAAGTTAATACGGAATGGGGAAAAGTAATACATTGTGCATTTAGAAATAAAGATGGTACAGACATTACCTGGAGAGAAAAGCAATGGCTAAAAAATAGTTTGTTTGGAGAAAACAGAGTGGCAATAGAGGTTTTTCCAGCAAAGGACAGATTAGTAGATGCTGCAAATATGTATCATATATGGGTGTTTGAAGAAGGATTTGAACTACCATTTGGAATACATGATAAAGATAAATCAGAAAGAAAGGAGAAAAGTATAAAGTGAAAGAGTTAAAACAACAATTAATAGGGCAAAGAGAAGGAATGCAATTTGCATTAGATGAATTAGAAATGATTAAAAAAAGTATAGAAAGCAGAATAAAAGCATTAGATCAAGAAATAGAAAAGATAAAGGAGTAAACTCAAAATGAAATGCCCAGAAAGATATAAAATTATACAACAAAATCTAAGGCAACCAATATTTGATGAAGACAACATAGTAAGAGGAGAATACCACTTATTAGTGGAAACACAACAATTTGAAAATTGCTACAAAGAGAAATGTGCTGCTTGGGACAAAAAAAAAATATGTGTAAAAAAATAGGAGGATGACTTATGATGAATGATAAAGAATTTATGAAAAATAATTGCAATAGATGTATAAAAAAATCAAATGAAAATGATCTATGCAATATAGTTGAAAAAATAAATGGTACATATGGATGTCCAAACGAGGATTGCATTGAAATAAATGACTATATTAGAAATGAAGATGGGAATATAGGAATTGTAAAAAAAATACTATTACCAGATGAGAAAATGGAATCAACATATTTTGTATGTGATACTACAATGGCCAGTGCATATTTAGAAGAAATAAAAAAACATAGTAAAGATATTCTTGATTTAATAGAACCAGGAGATGTGTTAGAAATTGAAGAAGATGGCGATATTTTTTATATAGGTATTAAGAAAGATTCAACTACATTTAGTTATTCTGATATAAAGGAAAGTATAAGGAATAAAGAAGTTAAATTATTAAGAGTATTAACACACGAGCAATTTGAAGAAAATAGTTTTGAGGTGGTGTAACATGAGCATAGAAAGAGATTGTAAAAAAATACATAAAAAAATCAGAAAGTTTTATGAAAAGTATAAGGACAAAAGAAATATTTGCTTTAATTTACAATGTGACAAAGAAAACGATTCTTATGACATATGCTTATATGTTAATCCAAAAATAAAAGAACTTGATGTAATGAAAGAAAATATAAAAATTGAAAGGAAAAAATTATGCGAGAAGAAAATGAAATGACTGAAGTTAATGTGTATATTGCCAAGATATATTCCATAGCAAAACCAGAAAAAGCAAAAGAAATCGTTGAAAATGCAAAGAAAAAATCTAAAACATCAGGACTATCTTATAAAGAAGTATTATCAGAAGAATTTATAAACTTACTGGATGGTCCTGAGAAAGAAGATAATAAAAAAATTATGGAAATAAATTTCAATGGAAAAATAGAAGATATAAGTATGATTCTATTAAGTGCAGAAAGATATGCACTAGGAAGACAGACATATATAGTTCAATGGACCTGTGAAGTTATAGGTGGAAATACACATTTACTTACAACAAAGGATTTGAAAGTAATGATTAGAGATATTGAGCAATGTAATAGTTATGGTTGGGAGTGCGACCAAAAAGAATGGCTTGAATTATTAGATATATTGAAATTAATTTTATCAAAGAGGGAGGCGAAAAAAAATGAAAGCAATGATTAGTCAACCAATGAAAGGAAAAACGGAAGAACAAATAAGAAAAGAAAGAAAAAAAATAGTAGATAAGTTAGAAGAATTAGGTTGGGAAGTCGTGGACACTATATTTGCTGAAGAAGCACCAAAAAATTGTGATGTAGCATTATATTATTTGTCAAAGTCCATTGAAGCAATAGGAAAAGTAGATGCAGTAATGTTTATGAATGGGTGGCAAAATGCAAGAGGATGTAAAATTGAACACGAAATCTGTCAACAATATGGTAAACCTACAATGTACGAATATGAAATTTAAGGAGGAAGAATAATGATAGAAAAAGTAAATCCGGATCATCCAGATAAAGTAGCTGATAGAATAGCAGGAGCAATAGTAGATTTAGGATACAAAATACAGGAAAATCCTAAAATAGCAGTTGAAGTGTTAATAGGACATGGAAACTGTAAAATAATAATAGAAAGTTCAGTTAAATATAACGAAACAGATATATTTGATATAGTATATAGAATTACTAAAACTAATGATATTGCAATAGAAATAATATCTGCAGAACAAGATGAGTATTTAGCAAATAATCAAAAAGGAGAAATTAGATGTGGTGATAATGGTATATTTAAAGGAATGCCATTAACTGAAGAACAGCAACAAATAAGTTATTTAGCACATCAAATTTATAATAAATATAAGAGTGACGGTAAATATATATTAGATATGTCAAATAATAAAGTAATTATATGTCAAAGTAATGCAAAAACAGAAGATTTAAAGAATATTTATCCAACTGCAGTAATAAATCCATTAGGGGATTGGACAGGCGGTATAAATGTAGATACAGGGGCTACCAACAGAAAAATTGGAAGTGATATGGCTGATAGTGTAACAGGTGGAGGTCTTCATGGAAAAGATTTAAGCAAGGCAGATGTTTCTGTGAATATATATGCTTTTCTAAAAGCACAAAAAACAGGAAAAGAAGTAAAGTTATGTTGTGCAATAGGAGACACAGAAATTGATGGAAAACCATATAAAGAAATAGTTGAAATAGCAAAAGAATATATAGACAAGTTGGGTGGCTTTGAAAAGTTTGCAGAATGGGGATTATTTTAAAAACAGTAAATAATTAATAATGTAATAGGAGGTATATATATATGCCAAAGAAAAAAGAAGATGAGACAAAACAAAATAAAATTCCTAAAAAAGTTGACAACAATGAAAAGCAAGAATCAGATAATAAAAAATTAGGTTGGGTACAAATATTAGTATTATTAGGTAAACCGATATGGGATGCACAGAAGAAAAAATGGAGAGTGTTAAGTGGCTACCAATCAGTGTTAGGTAATCAAAATAATATTATTTTCTTTGAAGTAACTTTTACTGATACTCCTCACTGGGAAAACTTTATTGAAAAACAACTATATATTGATATTCCAAAAGAAAATGAAGATAAAACCAAAAGCGAAAAAAACTGAAATAAAAGTCTAAAATAATTGACAAAAGCGTTGGCTTTACTGGAAATGCGCGGTATAATGTGTGTCACAAGGAGGTATATAGTTATGTTAACAAAAAGATTTGGAATAGAAATCGAACTAACAGGAATAACAAAAGATACAGCAGCAAACGCAGTAAAGGAAATAGTAGGAGGAAGATTACAACATACAAGAGATAGTTATAATACCATAAAAATAAATGCAACAGACGGCAGAACTTGGAAAATAATGAATGACTCAAGTATAAGAAAACAAAGCAAGTGGGGAAATACAGAAGATAGAGCATATTCAGTAGAATTAGTAAGTCCAATATTAACAGCAGATGACATAGATAAAGTACAGGAAATAGTAAGAGCATTAAGAGCATCAGGAGGAAAAACAAATAGTACTTGTGGGATACATATACATTTAGATGGAGCAGATCATAATGTACAAAGCATTAAAAATTTTATAAATATAATAGCTAGTAAAAATGATTTGCTATATAAAGCATTACAAATAAAAGAAGAAAGAATGAGATGGTGCAAAAAGATGGACCAAAGATTAATAACTGAAATACAAAAGAAAAAACCAAAAACAATGCAACAAATAAAGGACATATGGTATAACGAAAGAAATGCAGGATTCCATAGTCATTATGACCAAAGTAGATATCACTTCTTAAACTTACATAGCTATTTTGAAGGAAATCATACGGTAGAATTAAGAGGATTTAATTCTACACTACATGCAGGAAAGGTAAAAGCATATATATTATTAGCATTAGCAATAAACAATCAAGCATTAACTCAAAGAAAGGCAAGTTGTAAAAAGACACAAGAAGAAAACGAAAAATTTGCAATGAGAATATATTTAAATAGAATTGGATTTATTGGAGCAGAGTACAAGAACTACAGAGAACATTTAATTAAACATTTGGATGGTTCTTCAGCTTGGAGATTTGGTAGTGATAATCCAAAATATAAGAAAAATCAAAAGGAGGAAAAATAGTTATGAATAAAATATATATAGCTTATGGTAGTAATATGAATAAGGAGCAAATGGCAATTAGATGTCCAAAAGCAATACCAATAGGAGAATATAGACTAAATGATTATAAATTAGAATTTAGAGGAGTAGCAAATATAATAAAATGTAAAGGTGCTGAAACACCAGTCGCTTTATGGAATATTACAGAAAGTTGTGAAAAATCTTTAGACAGATATGAAGGATATCCAAGACTATATAGAAAGGAATATATAAAACTAAAAATAAATGGACAAGAAATTATTGGGATGGCATATGTCATGAACAAAGGAGAAATATCAGAACCTAGTAGTTATTACTACAATATTATAAAACAAGGATATAAAGATTTTAATATTGATAAAACACCATTGGAAAGAGCTTTGATAGAAAGTAAAAAAAGAACAAAGATAAAATAGGACATTGTATTACATATTAAAAAACATAGAATTATAATTTACTAAAGCATATAGCATACAATTTGCCTAGAAAGAGAGGATTTTGTATGAGTAAATTTGAGATTTCTGATAAAGAAAGCCAGTTTTTAAATTTGTTAGAACAAATTGTTACAGATGGAGTAGCAAGAGGAATAAAAAAGGGGATTGAACAAGCTAAAAATGAGGAAAGATTAAGAGAAAAAATAACATATGATACCAGGATAAAAAATACAAGATTACTATTGAAAAATTATAGAAACTTTGTAAAGGCTTGTAAACAAGCAACATTTACTGAAAAGGAATTAGAAACAGCAACTGTTGAAGAAGTATTAGACAAATTATTCTGTCAATCTTATGACGAAGTTACTGTAGTTCAATCAATATTGACATCTAAGAAAAGAACAGAAATCATATTAACACATATAGAAAGAATTATAAATTTTTATATATTTGAAGCTGAACAAAGTAAAAATGATGAAAAAATCCGAAAAGCACATATTTTGAACGATTTATATGTCGAAGGAAAATACAAACCAAAAATAAATGCGATGTCCGAAAAATACCATATAAGTGAGAGACAAATTAGACGTGATGCAAATTCCGCAATCGAAGAAATTGCAGTGCTTATGTTTGGAATTGATGGTATAAGAAAAATGTAATTTATCAAATTACATTTTTGTCCAAAACTTGTCCTTGACACGTCATTGTCAATAATTTATAATAATAATATCAAAAAATATGTTTAAAAATAAATCCCCTTTTATTTTTTGAAATAGATTAGTAAAAAAGAACTTGTGAAATTAGTGTTTTACAGGTTCTTTTTTGATGCAAAAGAAGAAGGTAGTATATATGAAATATGATATATGTATGAAGAGAGAATGTAAAAATTGCTTTAAGCAATTAGAATGTTTTAAGAAAGAAGGAAAGAAAGATGGAATTGAAAAAACAAAAAATAGGGGATTTGAAAATAGCAACATACAATCCCAGAAAAGAACTAAACGAAAAAGACAAAGAATACCAAAAAATAAAAAATAGCATTATAGAATTTGGATATGTTGCACCAATTATTATTAATGCAGACAAAACAGTAATAAGCGGACATCAAAGGATTAAAGTTCTAAAAGACTTAGGATATGAAGAAATTGATTGTATAGTAGTTAACTTTGATAAAAACAAAGAAAAATTATTAAATATAGCACTTAATAAAATATCTGGAGAATGGGATTATCAAAAATTAGAAAGCATATTTAATGAGTTAGATGAAAATAATATTGATTTATTAATTACGGGTTTTGATGAAAAAGAAATTAATAAGCTAATAAAAGAAACAGAAGAAACAATGAATGAAAATACAGAAATAGATTTAGACAATTTCAATGATGACAAATTCCAATGTAAATGTCCAAAATGTGGTTTTGTATTTGATATGAATGAGCAAACAGGAAGTGAAATGATATGAAAGAGTATAATTGGTATTTAAAAGATATAAATAATATACCAAAGAATAATTATAAAGTCTTTTCATGTTTTTCTTGTGGTGGCGGTTCCACAATGGGATATAAGCTAGCAGGATATGAAGTTATTGGAAATTGTGAAATTGATAAAAAGATTAATGAAATTTATGTTAAAAATAATCATCCAAAATATAATTATTGTATGGGAATTCAAGAAATGAATAAGTTAAAAGAGTTTCCAAAAGAATTATATAATTTAGATATTTTAGATGGAAGTCCTCCTTGTAGTACATTTTCATTATGTGGAGAAAGAGAAAAAAACTGGGGTAAAAATAAAAAATTTAGAGAAGGCCAAACAAGTCAAGTATTAGATGACTTGTTTTTTGAATTTATAGATTTAGCAAAAATATTAAAACCAAAGATAATTGTTGCAGAAAATGTAAAAGGATTAATGCAGGGTAATGCAAAAGGATATGTAAATTTGATAATTAAAAAATTAAATGAAATTGGATACAACACACAATTATTTTTATTAAATGCAGCAAGAATGGGAGTACCTCAAAGGAGAGAAAGATTATTTTTTATTGCAATTAATAAAAATATCAATGTTTCAAAGATAAAACTAGATTTCAATGAAAAACCAATAAAATATGAAGAAATAAAAGATATCAATTATAAACCATTAAATAAAGACACATTAACCTATGAAAGATGGAAAAAAAGAATAGCAAGAGATGTAAAACTTAGTGACACAATAAAAAGAACAGAAAAAGGAAAAATAAGTTGTTTTAATACACAATATTTAAAAGATGATAGAACACCAGCAACAATAGCAGCAGGAGGAAGTCCACCATTACGATATGATGTACCTGGATATGCAAGTGATAAAGACATAATAACAATACAAACATTTCCACAAGACTATGATTTTATGGGAATGAATGTGCAATATGTGTGTGGGATGAGTGTACCACCAATTATGATGAAAAAAATCGCACAACAAATTCAAATACAATTATTAGATAGAATGCAAAGAGGTGATAAAGATGAACATACAAATAATAGATATTAATAAATTAATACCAGCTACTTATAATCCAAGAAAAGATTTGAAACCAGATGATGCAGAATATATAAAAATAAAAAATAGTATAGTTAAATTTGGGTTCGTAAGTCCATTAGTAATAAACAAAGATATGACTGTAATTGGTGGTCATCAAAGATTAAAAGTTTTAAAAGATTTAGGAATAACAGAAGTAGAGTGTATTGTAGTAGATCTAGATAAAACTAATGAAAAGGCATTGAATATTGCATTAAATAAAATACAAGGTGACTGGGATGAAGACAAACTGGAAGCATTATTACAAGAATTGAAATTAGAAGAATTTGATATGAATTTAACTGGTTTTGATTTTGATGAAGTTGATGAAATATTAAATGATATTAATGGAACTAAGGAAGATAATTTTGATGTTGATTCTGCATATGAAGAAATAGAAGAGCCAATTACGAAACCAGGCGATATATGGATATTAGGTAACCATAGATTAATGTGTGGAGATAGCACGCATAAAGATGATATTATGCGTCTTATGAATAATCAAGACGCAGACATGCTTCTTACAGATCCACCTTATAATGTGGATTATGTAGGAAAGACAGCTGAAGCATTAAAAATAAAAAATGACAATATGGATGACAATCAGTTTTATGAATTTTTAAGAAAAGTATTTGAAAATATGTATATTGTTACAAAAGAAGGTGCATCAATATATGTATTTCATGCAGATACTGAAGGAATTAATTTTAGAAAAGCTTTCAAAGATGCAGGTTTTAAATTAGCAGAATGTTTGATTTGGAAAAAAGATTGTTTTGTAATGGGAAGACAAGATTATCAGTGGCAACACGAACCTGTACTTTATGGATGGAAAGAAGGTAAAGCACATTATTTTATAAATGACAGAACACAAAGCACAATACTAGAGTTTGATAGACCAAAGCAAAGCACATTACATCCTACAATGAAACCTATTGACCTGATTGCTAAACTAATAAAAAATTCAAGCAAAGAAAATGACATAATATTAGATTTGTTTGGAGGCAGTGGTAGTACAATTATTGCAGCTGAACAATTAAACAGATGCTGTTATACTATGGAATTGGATCCTAAATATTGTGATGTTATAGTAAAACGTTGGGAAACACTAACAAATAAAGAGGCAATTCTAAACAAAAGGTAGGTGGGTGATATGAGGTGATAGAAGATAATAACATAATTTCTAAAATAAGAAGAGACTATAAGGCAGGAAAAACCTACAAGCAAATTGCTGAAAAATATAATGTCACTTACAATGAAGTTGTTTACTTGGTGAAAAAGAAAAAATGGGAAAGAGAAAGTAATTTAAGCAAAGTAAAAAAAGGAAATCAAAATGCAAAAGGAAATAAAGGTGGTCCTGGAGCAGAAAAAAGAAACACACGAGCTTTAAAAACACGGAGAATATGAAACAATATACGATGATTTATTAACTGAAGAAGAAAAAACAATTATGATGCAGCAAGAATTGTATGATAAAAAATATCAAATAATGTCAGAAATAAAAATTCTATCAATTAGAGAAAGAAGAATATTAAAAAAAATACAAGACTTGCAGAATGGTAAAGAAATGAGTATTGTGAGAATGTCCAAAAGCTCATCAAATAATGTGTCTTACAGAAATAATGGAACACTAACAACTACTGAAGCGGAAAGTACTACAAATATTACACAACGACTTGAAGAAGCACTTACAAGAGTACAAGAGGCAAAAAGAAGATATATAGATAGTTATCATAAAATAGAAAATGATGACAGAAAACTTGAATTAGAATTAATTAGATTAGAAAGAGAAATTGCAAAAGAAGGAACTAATGATCCGGAAAATATGAAGGATGATAGTTTTATAAAAGCACTAGATGATAGTGTAGAAAGTACATGGGACGATTATGACGAAGAAGAACCAAAACAAGAATAAATTAACACTCGATGAAAGAATTTCTAATCTAAAAAAGCAAGTTATGCAAAATGCAATAACTATGCGAAAAAAAATAAAAAATGGAACTATATTCAAGTTTAAAAAATTCAGCAAAAAACAAAAGAAAGTGTTAACTTGGTGGAATGATAAAAGTCCAGTAAAAGATAAAAATGGAATAATTGCAGATGGAAGTATTAGAGCAGGAAAAACACTATCTATGTCACTCTCTTTTGTATTATGGGCAATGACAAAGTTTAAAGGCGAAAACTTTATTATGGCAGGTAAAACAGTAGGTGCATTTAGAAGAAACGTTTTATTCTGGCTTAAATTAATGTTAAGAGTTCAAGGTTATCACATAAAAGATAGAAGATCTGACAATTTAGTAGAAATATCAAAACGGAGAAAAAATAAATTATTTCTATATCTTTGGAGGTAAGGATGAACGAAGCCAAGATTTAGTACAACGGAATTACTGCAGCAGGTGTATTCCTGGATGAAGTTGCATTGATGCCAGAATCATTTGTAAATCAAGCATTGGCAAGATGTTCTGTAAAAGGAAGTAAATACTGGTTTAACTGCAATCCAGAAGGACCAAATCACTGGTTCAAAGTAAACTGGATAGATAAGGCAAAAGAAAAAGGAATTATATATTTACATTTTACTATGGATGATAATTTAAGTTTATCTGAAGAAGTAAAAGATAGATATAAAAAAATGTTTATAGGAGTTTTCTACCAAAGATTTATATTAGGATTATGGGTACTTGCTGAAGGTATTATATATCCTAATTTTGACAGATTAAAACATTGTGTAAAAAAAGTAGATATTCCAAATAAATTTGATTATTTCTATGTAACATCTGACTATGGAATTACAAATCCTCAGGTGTTTTTATTATGCCGGAATAAAATACATAGAAGGAAAACCACATGTATGGATACTAGATGAATATTACAATAAGGGAACAAAAAAGAATAAAAATGGCCAAGAAGAAAAGATAACAAAAACTGATGATATGTTTCTTAAAGATTATAAAAAATTAATAAAAGACATAGAAGTTAGAAAGGTAATCATAGATCCATCAGCTACTTCATTAATTAATTTATTCAAACAAAATAAAATTGCTGTAAAAGAAGCTGATAATGCTGTAATTGATGGAATTAACTTAGTATTAAACTGGTTAGATGAAGGAAGAATCCATATTGTAGAAGAAAGATGCAAAAATATTATTAGAGAATTTAATTCATACATATGGGATGAAAAGGCACAGGAAAAAGGTGAGGACAAACCTATTAAGCAAAATGACCACGCATTAGATGCATTAAGATATTTATTGCAGACATTATTCCCTAATAAGAAGAGGGGAGCATACTTTGTAAAATAAAGGAGAGAATTAAAATGATAACAGAAATGGACAGAATTAAAATGATAATATCTGAAGGTGCAAAAAAAGGATTGGTATTATCTAAATTTATTGATACTCAAATAAACGAATTTAAAGGGTCTGATACATTTAAGGAAATGATAGAAGGTAGTAGATATTTTAAAAATGAAGGAGATATAAAAAATAAACGAAGAATGTTTATAAATGAAAAAGGACAAGAAGAGGTTGCTCCTCATTTGAAAAATTATCAGTTGAAACATCCTATAATTTATAAAATGATTAATCAGAAAGCAGGATATTTATTAAGAAAGAAACCTACAATAAAACAAGTAATAGGAAAAGATGAAAAAGAAGATCAAGGATATAAAGACATTTTGAAAGACATATTTAATAATAAAATGCATAAAAGATTAAAATATACTTTAATAGAGGCAGTAAAAAGAGGCATAGGCTGGTGGCAGTTATATATTGATGAAGATGGGGATTTAAAAGTAAGATTAAGATATGCAACAAGAATTATACCTTTATGGCAAGATGAAGAACATGAAGTATTAGATGCAGTAATAATGACTTATGAGGTTGAAGTATATACAAGTGAATATGAAAAGGAAAAAAGGACTAAAGTAGAATATTGGGATTTAGATGGTGTAAGATATTATATTTATGATGGTTCTAATTTAATTGAAGATGTTGAAGAAGTAGAAAAAAGAAAAGATTTAGTTATAGGAAAAGATAGGGAAGGAATAAGTATATTAGCACATTTTAAATTTGGAGATACTCTTCAAAATTGGAAGAAGATACCCTTTGTATATTTTAAATATAATGGTGATGAAATGCCACTTATACATCTACTAAAATCATTAGTAGACTGTTACGATGAATTATGTTCTAAAACTGCAGATGCAATATATGATGCACCAGACGGAGTTAATGTAGTAAAAAATTATCAAGAAGAATCGGGAACATTTCAAAGAAATCTTGCTACATATAATACAGTATTTTTAGATGACGACGGAGAATATGATAGAAAAAATACAGAATTAAACATAGAAGCATTTAAAAGTTTTATTGAGCAATTAAGAAAAGACATATATGAAGGCGGTTCTGGAGTTGACACACAAAGTGAAAAGTTTGGAACTCAAGAATCTGGAGTTGCATTAAAACAATTATATGCTGATTTGGATTTAGACTGCAGCAATATAGAAACTGAATTTAAAAGTAGTTTAGAGTATTTTATGTTTTTCTATGATAACTGGATAGAAATGTCACAAGGAAAAGATTATACAGAAAAAGAAGTTGAATTTGTATTTAATAAAACAATGACTGTAAATGAAAAAGAATTAATAGAAACTTTAGTAAGTAGTATGGATATGTTAAGTTTAGACACTATACTTTCAAGACATCCATATGTTAATGATGTAGAGGATGAAAAAGAAAAAATTGAAACACAACAGGAAGAAGAAATGAAAAAGCAGGAAAGTGAATACGATAAAATGATAAAAGAACTTAATAATAATCCTACAAATACCAATAAAGATGGTGCAAAAGTTGGTGATGAGTAATGAGCAGTAATGCAGAATATTGGATAAAAAGATTTGAAGAACTTGAAAAAGCACAACTCTTAAATGAATCAAAGTATATTACAGAACTTCAAGAAGCATATGAAAGAACTTTAAGTTCAGTAAAAAAAGAAATAAATAATTGGCTAGTAAGATTTGCAGTAAATAATCAAATAAGCATGAAAGAAGCAAAAAAATGGTTAAATACTCAAGAACTAAAAGAATTAAAATGGGACATTGATGAGTATATAAAGTATGGCCAAGAGAATGGTATAGATTTAGTATGGAAAAAAGAATTAGAGAATGCAAGTGCAAGAGTTCATATTTCAAGATTAGAAGCATTGGAAGTTCAAATACAACAGCAAATTGAAAAATTATATTACAATGAACAACAAACTACTAATGATTTTATTATTGAATCATACAAAGATACTTATTATAAAACTGCTTATGAATTGCAAAAAGGTTCAAATGTTGCTTTTAAATTCGCAGCATTAAATATTGATGCAATTCAAAAAATTATATCTAGACCATGGACAAGTGATGAGCAAACATTCTCGGATAGAATATGGAAAAATAAAAAAGCATTATTGGATACCTTACAGAAGGACTTAGAAAAATCTTTAAGAGGAGATGCAGATGAAGTAATAGATAAAATTTCAAAAGATTTTAATGTGGCCAAAGGAAAAGTAGGAAGGCTAGTAATGACAGAGTCAGCTTTTTTCTCTAGTGCATCAAGAAAAGAATGCTTTAATGAATTAGGAGTAGAAAAATATATAAATATAGCAACATTAGATTCAAAAACATCAGAATGGTGTAGAGAAATAGATGGAAAAGTTTTTGAAATGAAAGAATATAAAGTTGGAGTTACAGCGCCACCTTATCATATATGGTGTAGAACAACAACGGCTCCATATTTTGAGGATGAATTTGAATTTGGAGAAAGAGCGGCAAGAAATACTGATGGAAAGACATATTATATACCAAGAAATATTACATATAACGAATGGTTAGAGAAATATGTAAATTCTGATCCAGCAACTAAAAAAGCATTTGAAACAGAAATAAAAATGAACAAAAATAAATCTTCTGATTATGAACAATACAACAGATATAAAGATATATTAGGGGATGAAGTACCCACAACATTTGATAAATTTCAAGAAATGAAGTATAATAATATTGATGAATGGAAAAACCTAAAAGCACAATATTCTGATGCATTGGGAATTACAACAGAAGATAGAGCAAAAACATACATCAACAATGTTAATAAATTGATAAATCAAGGAAAACAAGATAAACACATATTAGGAAGTAACAATTATACAAATGGAAGAAGTTACTTGACGATATCTAAAGAAAAGGCACAAGAACTTATTAATCAGTATGCAGGAAAAGGAACATTAGAATTTAGTGACAGTGGAAAATGGAATAAAAAAGAAATAATAACAGTTAATGAACAAATTGGAGTTGTAAAAAATAAAAATGAGGAAATAAAAACAAATAGTTTTAAAATACATTATAGCAAAACTGGAACACATATTGTTCCTTATAGGAAAGGTGGAAGTTAAATGAAAGGTATAAATTCAGAGGAACTATTAAATAAAAGAGTAAAAATAAAAGCATATAGTGATAATGAATATGTAGGAATTGTTACAGGGTATGTACCAGCACAAGATAATGAACCAGAGGTAGAAGAAATTAGTATTTTAAATGAAAAAGATAATAAAAATTATTCATTATTTGAAAATGAAGTTAGAAATATAGAAATACTAAAATAAATCTATACACGTTCAAACGAGGATTGAATATAAGGCGATTTTATTATAAAGGTATATAGTTTTATATACCTTTTTTGGTGTCTGCAAAATAGCGGCAGATTAAATGGGTTCTTAAACAACCATAACAAAGTTATAAAAGTAAGTATGTATGTTTACATACTTACTTTTTATATATCACGATTTTGTAAGTTGTTCGACAACAACACCAGGTCGGAGGCGTTGCTCCGTATAAAAACACGAAAGCCTGAATTGAAAGGAGAAAACATGAAAAGAGAAGACCTAAAAGCAATGGGTTTAACAGATGAACAGGTAGAGTCTGTTATGGCCAAAAGTGGTGCAGAGGTTGCTGCACTAAATACTCAGATTACAACCTTAAAATCTGAAAAAGCACAATTGGAGAATGACAAAAAAGTTATTACAAAAGAGAAAGAAGATAAAGAAAAAGCAATTGCGGATTTACAAAAAAATAGTATTTCAAAAGATGAATACGACAAAAAAATTAAAGAAATTGAGGATAATGCTAAAAAAGAAAATGAAGAATATGTTTATAATGATTTATTAAATAAAGGTCTAGATGATGCGAAAGTATTAAAAGACGATCTAACAAGAGAAGCTATAATTTCATTAATAAACAAAGACAAAAGTAAAACTAAAATATCTGATGACAAAAAATCATTAGTAGGATTAAAAGAATTAATCGATGGTTATAGAAAACAAGCACCTCATTTCTTTGAGAAAAAAGCCTCTGGTTATTCGCCAGTAAATCCAGAGGGAGATAAAGGTGATGGCGATGGCGAAATTAGTATGGGTTCTAATTTTGCAAAACAAGCTAATGAAAGTGATAATCCAAATACAAAAAGTCAATTTTTTAATTAAATTTAGGAGGTAAAAAATTATGTATGTAAAAAAAGAAAGTGTAAATGAAGTTAATTTTTTAGCATCTGCTAAATTTCAAAATTTTACTTATCAAGTAGATGATACAGGAATACAAGCAGATGAAAATGGAAAGAAAATTGTTCAAGCAGGAACAGTTTATAAAAAAGATGGTAAAGCAATAGGTTTAATATTTGCTGATGTAGATGTAACAAATGGTCCTCAACCTGCAGCAGTAATGGTAGAAGGATATGTTATAGAATCTAGATTACCAGCAGTTGTAGAAGAAGCAGATAAAACTGCAATGACAGGAATTAAATTTAGATAAAAAATATTATAAAAAATAGAAAAAAAGAAGGAGTGTGTTTAATATGCCTAAAAGTGTATTAGAATTATTTAATCAAAAAGAAGTATTGAATTATTTAAAGGATAGAAAATATCCTGCAATGTTGGGAGAAGAATTATTCCCAGAAGTAAAAAGACAATCATTAGAATTTGATATGTTAACAAATGGAAGCAAAACACCAGTTATTGCATCTGTTCATGGATTTGATACAGAGTCTGAAATTGGTCAAAGAGAAGCAGAAAAAATGGCTATAGAATTAGCTTTAATTAAAAGAAAAATGCAATTAAAAGAAAAAGAAATAATTGCTTTAGAGTCTCCAAGAAATGAAGCAGAAAGAACATATTTAATGAGAAATGTATATGCTGATTTCGATGCTTTAGTAGAAAGTATTAAAGCAAGAGTAGAAGCAATGAGAATGGAACTAGTAGCAACTGGTAAAATCACATTAAATGAGAACAATCTAGATGCAGCTATTGATTTTGGTGTGCCAGAAGAAAACCAAGTTACAAATGTTGATTGGAGTGCTGCTGATTCTAATCCAATTAATGATATGATTACTTGGAAAAATCAATTAGATTCTGCTCCAGGAAGAGTATTAACATCTACAACAGTATTAGCAAAAATATTAGCTAATAAAAATGTTGTTAATGCTATTTTTGGAAAAGACTCTACAAGAATTGCATCTGTTGGAGAACTAAATAATTATTTAGAGCAATTACAATTACCTAAAATCTATACATATGATGCAAAATATAGAAAATTAGAAGCAAATGGAAAATATACAAAACATAGATATTTCCCAGAAAATGCATTTGTTATGATGCCAGGAGAACCACTAGGAGAAACTATTTATGGACCAACAGCAGAAGAAATTAGACTTCAAAGAGATCCATCAATAGATATTAAATTAGTTGGAAAAATATTAGCTATGATGTACGAAGAGGGAACAGATCCAGTTAGTACATGGGAAAAAGCAGTTGCTACTGCATTACCAGCATTAAAATGTGCTGATGAGTTATTCCAAGCAACAATAAATCTAGAGTAAAGGCTATATGTCTTTACTCTTAAATTTTTATAAAGAGGTGATATTTAATGAAAAAAGTTAGTCCAAAAAGTGCAGGAGTTAAACTTAATGGAAAATGGTGTTTTAAAGGACAAAATGAAATTGTTAGTGATGAAGAATACAATGCAAACAAAGAATTTGTAGATGTAATAGAAGATATTAGAGAAAATAATGAAAGAGTAATAGAAATAGTTGTAAAAGATGAAACTATTGATTTAGAGGAATTAAAGAAAGACATCGAAGAATATGTTGAAAATTATAAAAAAGAAGAAGTAAAAGCAGATAAAAACTCTAATGAAAATGTAGATAAGACTGATAATACTTCAGATAATCCAGATGAGGAATTAGAAGCATTAAAAGAAAGAGCAGCAAAATTAGGAATAAAAGTAACAAGTAATATGAAAAAAGAAACAATAATCAATAAGATTGAAGAAAAAGAAGCTGAAGAAGATAAAAAACAAAATCCAGGAGGAGAACAAAAAGATGGTACCGACACAAATGACGGGACCAATACTAAAGAAAATCCTGAAGGAGAGTAGGTGATATAATGTCAGTTTTAGAAAAAATAAAAAGTAAGACAAATAAAATTGATGTTGAATCATTAAAAAAAAGAATATTAAAAGAACTGAATATAAAAGAAGATAATCAAGATGGTGTATCTCAAGTAGAATATTCTTTATTAGACACTTTAGTTATAATTTTAGATACTACTCATCAATCAAAAATCCCAGATGGATTATATACAACATGGATAAGAATGACAAAAGATTATTGGTACCTAAATGGGTATGATAAATTATTTGCAAGTAAATCTGAAGAAGATTCAAAATCAAATGTAAAGGTTAAAAGTGTACAAATTGGTGATACCACTACTACTTTTGTTGATAAAACCTCACAAGTAGAAATAAATGGTATTGTTTATAATACAGGTACTGTCAATTATTCAGAGGATGGTTTAATTGAAAAGTATAAAAAAGATTTGTATAGACATAGAAAGATGAGGTGGTAACAATGGATTATATTTCTATGGCAAGAAATGCTATTGAGAGCCATTATGATTCTGTTTGTGATATTATAGAAAGACAATCCGTAATAGAAAATAATATTACAAAGAATAAACAAGAAGTTACTGTCGAGTCTAATAAACCATGTCGAGTTTCTTTTGAAAATATATTTGCAAATACACAGACAGATACTGAATCTGAAAAAAATCAAAAAATAAAATTATTCATAGCACCAGAATTAGTAATTAAACCTGGTAGCAAAATTGTTGTTACAGGAAGAGGTAGAACCACAGCATATAAAAATAGTGGCGAACCTGCTATTTATGACACACATCAAGAAATTATACTTGAATTATGGAAAGGCTGGGCTTAATATGGCTAAATGGGGAATGTGTGATTTTAGTGAATTAGAAAAGTTACAAAAACAATTTGAAAGACTATCTAAAATAGATATTGATAGGTTTTGTAAAGAAGTAGCAAGAGAATTAGCTGCAAGGTTACTTTCAAAAGTTATACCAAGAACACCAGTAGGTGAGGGAAGTTTTGAAGTAAAAGATGGAAAAAGATATACAATAAAAAATGGAGGAACTTTAAGAAGAGGATGGACTGCTAATACTGAAGCTGAAGCAGAGGGGGGAGCAGTACCAGATGCAACAACGTATGCGAAATCATTAAGAATTGCTAGGATGGGAAATAATTATATTATAATAGTTGAAAATCCTGTTAAATATGCTTCTTATGTCGAATATGGACATAGACAAGAACCTGGAAGATATGTTCCTGCAATTGGAAAGAGATTAAAAGCATCTTGGGTTGAAGGAAAATATATGTTGACTATATCTGAAAAAGAACTAGAATCTCAAATTCCGGCATTACTTGAAAGAAAAATGAAAAAATATATTGAGGAGTGTTTTAATAATGGTTGATAGTGTTATAAACGAAATAGTAATTGGTCTTGCTACAAAAATTAATAATATATATGAAAAAAAATATCCTATATACACGGATGCACAACAGCAAGGTGTTGATAAGCCTTGTTTTTTTATAAAGTATTTAAATGGTGAGGAAAATAGAGAAATAGGATTACAAGATAGGTTTTACAAGGATAAAGCAAATTTTGTAATTATAGGTTATACGGAAGATGGAAATACTGAAATTCTAAATAATATGATAGATAATCTATATGATTTAGAATATATTGAACTTACAGATAAAACACTATTAAGAGCAAAAAAAATGCATCCAAAGATAGAGGATGGTGTTCTACACTTTTTTATAGACTATGAAATATTTATAAAAAAAGAAAATGTAGCAACAATAAAAATGGATAATTATGATTTGACTGGGGAGGTAAAAAAAGATGAAAACATCTAAAAAAGAAACCAAAAAGGAAGTAAAAAAGGTAGCTGAAGAAAAATACACAAAAGAACAAATTGTTAACTCTAAAACTTTTATTAATAATAGAGATTTATTAAATGCTGTATTAGAAAATAAAAGTTATAGTAAAAAAGAAATAAATGAAATAATTAAAAAATATAAGAAAGGAAAGGTGAACTAATATGGCATTAGGTGGAGGAACTTTTATAAGCCAAAATAAAAAATTACCTGGTTCATATATTAATTTTGCATCTGCACAAAATGCTTCATCTTCAATTGGAGAAAGAGGAATTGCTGCAATGGCAATTGAAATGGATTGGGGAAAAGATGGAGAGATAATCGAAGTCACATCTCAAAATTTTGCAAAAGATTCTTTAAAAATATTTGGATATGATTATTCAAATGAAAAATTAAAAGGATTAAGAGATCTATTCAAAAATGTTAAAAAAGCATATTTTTATAGATTAAATTCTGGAAATAAAGCAACAACAGATATTGCTACTGCTAAATGTAGTGGTACAAGAGGAAATGATATAAGAATAGTAGTTGCAAAAAATATAGATGATGATACTAAATATGATGTTACTACATATTTAGGAACAAAAGAAGTGGATAAACAAACAGTAAAAGAAGTTAGTGAATTAGTAGATAACGATTATGTAACATTTTCTATGGAAACTCTTGAAGTTACTGCAGGTAAATCTTTAGAGGGTGGAACAAATGGAGATGTTAGTGGAGAAGCACACCAAAACTTCTTAGACAAGTTAGAATCATATCAAGTAAATGCAATTGGATGTACTGTTAAAGATGAATCTACATCTAATTTATACGTTCAATATGCTAAAAGATTAAGAGATGAGCAAGGTATAAAATTCCAAGTAGTATTATTTAACAATGCTGCAAATTATGAAGGTGTTGTAAATGTTAAAAATACAACAGTTGAAGATGAATCAGCACTTGTTTATTGGGTAACTGGAGTAATTGCAGGATGTGAGATAAATAAATCAAATACTAACAAAACATATGATGGAGAATATACAATTAATGCAGATTATACACAAGCTCAATTAGAAACATCTATTGATAATGGAGAATTTGTACTTCATAAAGTTGGAGATGAAATTAGAGTATTAGTGGATATTAATAGTTTAGTTGACACAACAACTGAAAAAGGAGAAGAATTCAAATCTAATCAAACAATAAGAGTATTAGATCAAATTGCTTCAGATGTGGCTAGTGTATTCAATTCTAAATATCTTGGAAAAATAGCAAATAATGAAGCAGGAAGAACTTCACTTTGGAGTGATATAATTGCATTATTTAAAGACTATCAAACACTTCAAGCTATTGAAAATTTTGAAGATGCTGATATAAGTGTTGAAATAGGAAATGACAAAAAATCAGTAACAATTAATACGAATGTACAAGTAATTAATGCTATGGAAAAATTATATATGACAGTAGTTGTAGAGTAAAAGAGAACAATTGAAATGTTCTCTTAATTTTTTTATAAGGAGGAAAAAAGATGGGAAATATTACAATGAATGCAAAAGATGCCATCAGTGCAAAATTAGCTGAATGTTTTGTAACTATTGAAAACAGAAGATATTTACTAATGCAAGGTAAAGATTTTGAGGCTAAATTTGAAAAAACTAAAAAAGAACTTAATATATTAGGAAAAACAGGTTCTGGTAATAAATCAACTGGCTGGAAAGGTACAGGAAAGATTACTATTTATAAAAACACATCTATATTTGATGAGTTAATGGAAAGATACAAAAATACTGGAGAGGATGTTTATTTTGATATTCAAGTAACAAATGAAGATCCAACATCTGCAGCAGGAATTTGCACAATGGTATTTATGGGATGTAATGTAGATGGAGGAGTTTTAGCAGCTTTTGATGTAGATGGAGATTTCCTAGAACAAGAAATAGACTTTACATTTGAGGATTTTGCTAATCCAACTAAATTTACACAATTAGCAGGTATGCAATAATTATAATAATAAATAAAAAATAGAAAGGAAAGATAAGATATGAGTTTAGAAAGTTTTATGTTGAAAGATGAAGTAAAGGAAGTTGAGTATGTAGCTTCTAATAGATTTAAAGATAAAGATGGAAATGCTGAAAAATGGAAATTAAAAACTATTACTGCAGATGAAAATGATGCAATAAGGAAACAATGCTATAAACAAGTTCAAGCAGGAAAAAGAATGAAACAAGAATTTGACACTGTAAAATATTTAGAATTGCTAGCTGATAAATGTGTGGTATATCCAGACCTTCATAATGTTGAGTTACAAAACTTCTATGGAGAAATGGATTCAATAAAATTATTGAAAAAGCACTTGTTAAATCCAGGAGAATATGATGACCTTATGGCTGAAATTCAAAGAATAAATGGATATAGTTTAGATGATGCGGTTGAAGAAGCAAAAAACTAATACAAGAAGGCGATAGTGATGCTGTATTTGCACATTATTGCCTTCAAAAACTTCATAGATTTCCGCATGAATTTCTAAATTTAGATTTCAAAGAAAAAGCCTTTGTCATAGCATCAATACAATTACGAGTAGATGATGAAAAGAAAGAGGCAGCAAAAATAAAGAAAAAGTAATTATATCTTATTTTTTCTAAAAGGAGGAGAATATGGCTACTATAAGAAGTTCGATAGTGGTTCAAGATATGGCTTCCTCTGTATTCGCAAAGATAAATTCAAATCTAAATAGAACAACAAGAGGTTTTAAAAATCTAAATAATGAAATGTCAGTTGCACCAACAAAGTCTATAAATAATGCTGAAAAGTTAAACTCTGCAGCATTGCAAACGGAACTAACATATCAAGCAGAATTACAAGTATTAAAGCAAGTAGAAGCTGAAGCAAGAAAGATAATTGCTGCTGAAGGAACACAAACAGCAAGGGCCCAAGATATTATAGCAAGTGTTAGAGAACAAAGAAATTTAGTTCAAAGTCTAAAAGGTAACTATGATAATGTAGCAAAAAGTGTAAAAAATGGACATGATAATCAAGAACAATTTAATAATAGTATAAATACTGCAAATGAAAGTAGTAATAAACTTTTAGGTACAGTAAAAAATATTGTGCTTGCTCTTGGTGGTGTAACAGCAATAAAGAGTTTAGTTAATTTATCAGATACAACAACAAGTAATAGATCTAGACTAGAATTAATTGTTGATGATAATGGTAGTGTTGCAGAACTTGAAAATAAAATTTTTGCTATGTCTAATAGAACTAGGTCAGATTTTCTTGAAACTTCAAATGTAGTGGCTAAATTGGGAATATTAGCAGGAGACAGTTTTAAAAATACAGATGAAATTGTTGCATTTACAGAATTAATGAACAAAAACTTTACAATAAGTGGAGCAAGTGTACAGGAACAAACTGCGGCAATGTATCAATTAACTCAAGCTATGGCAGCTGGAAAACTACAAGGTGATGAATTTAGATCAATTATGGAAAATGCACCTTTATTAGCAGAAGCTATAGCTGAATATACAGGAAAATCTAAAGGAGAATTAAAAGAATTATCATCAGAAGGTTTAATTACAGCAGATATAATAAAGAATGCTATGTTTGCATCTGCAGATCAAATAAATGCAAGATATAGTAAGATGCCAATGACATGGGGACAAATATGGACCAGAATGAAAAATGTAGCAGTCAAGGCATTAGATCCTGTATTAGTAAAAATAAATGAATTAGCAAACAATCAACAAGTTCAAGAAATGTTCAATATGTTTATAGATGGCGCTAGTTTAGCAGCACAGGGAATATTAACTTTAGTAGAAGGTATTTCTTGGCTAGTTAGTATATTAGAGCCAGTTGCACCAATTATTTTGGGAATTGTTGCAGCATATGTAGCATTTAATATAATTTCTGGAATAACTAGTGGAATATTATCTATCATGTCATTAGTACAAGGAATTCAAGCAGCTGCGAGTATGATGCAAGCTGGAGCAACTCTTTCTGCAACGGCAGCTCAATGGGGATTGAATTCTGCATTATTAGCATGCCCTATAACATGGATTGTAATTCTTATAATTGCTTTAATTGCAATTTTGACATATTTATGGTTTACAAATGATAAAGTAGCATATGCTATTCTTTATCTTTGGGATGCATTAAGATTGGGAATAATGGTAGCAGGTTTAGGAATTCAAGCCGTTTGGTATGGATTACAACTAGCTGCTTTATTTTTATGGCTTGGAATTCAAACTGTAGTGCTAGGATTAATGACTGCATGGTATGGATTTCAAACAGGAGTTGAAGCGGTATGTCTTGGAGTATTATCTATATTTCAAGGTTTGTATAATGGTATAGTATCAATAGTTAATGCAATCATAACTGTGTTAAATAAAATACCAGGTGTCGAAATAGATACAGTTGAAGCAGCACATTTTGCAGATGATTTTGCAGGAAAAATGGCAAATAATATTATTGATAGAAACTCTAAATTGCAGGAAATGGCTAGTCAGATGGATGGAACAATGGATCAAATTAATACTATAAAAGGAAAAATGAGTTCTGATCTTAGTGCATCTGCTACTAATATTCAAAATAAAGCAATTGAATTAAATACTACTAGACAAGACAGAGTTGATAGTAGAAATGACTGGGCCAAAGGTGCAGGAGATGCTATAAAGAATGCATTAAGCAACTTTTCTTTAGATCCATCAAGTTTTGGAGGAGATAATGCAGGAACTCTTGGCGATATTGCGGGTAATACCAAAGATATAGCAAACAATACTGCAGATATAACAGATGAAGATTTGAAATATCTGATTGATTTAGCAGAAAGGGATACAATAAATAGATTTACTACAGTACCATTAACCATTAACTTAACTAATAACAATAGTATAAATGGAGAACAAGACATTGATGGAATTGTAGATCAAGTAACAAATAAGCTAACTGCTAAATTAGAAGAAGAATTAGAATATGTATCTGATGGAATACATGAATAAGGAGGAACGAATTTATGGCATATTATTTTTATTTAGGAAATGTGCTTCTTCCCATTCCTCCTAAAAAATTAGAATTAAAGATTAGTAATCAAAATAAAACATATGATTTGATGAACTACTCAGAAATAAATGTTTTAAAAAATCCAGGTCTAACAAGTATAGAGTTTGAAGTTTTACTTCCAAATGTTAAATATCCATTCGCAATGTATAAAAATAATTTTCAAAATGCTAAATATTATTTAGGAGTTTTAGAAAATTTAAAGGTAAATAAATCGGCATTTCAATTTATAGTTATTAGAAAATTTCCAAATGGTAATAGTATATTTGATACAAACATAAAAGTATCAATTGAAGATTATACAATAACAGATTCAACAGATGAAGGATTTGATACAAAAGTAAAAATAAAATTAAAACAATATAGAGAATATTCCACAAAAACAGTACAGGTAACAATTAAACAATACAAGCCACCAGTAGTAACTAGAACAGTAACTACAAATAATACGGCAGCATCTAAACCAAGCGGACAGAATTATACAGTAAAAAGTGGTGATTGTTTGTGGAATATAGCTAAAAAATATTATGGGAACGGGAGTAAATATACAACTATTTATAATGCTAATAGAGACAAAATTAAAAATCCTAACTTAATTTATCCAGGACAAGTGCTATGGATACCTGCATAGGAGGAAAATATGAGTCAACAATTATTAATTCAAAATGGAAACACAGTATTTGAACCAGTAGTTCAAGACGGAGTTACTTGGACTACTGAAAGAAAAGGAGCAGCAGGTAAATTAGAATTTAAAGTATTAAAGGATAATATTATAAATTTTGAAGAAGGAAATCCTGTGGCTTTTAAAGTTGATAATACAAATTTATTTTATGGTTTTGTATTCAAGAAAAAGAGGGACAAGGAAAAGATAATAACAACTACAGCATATGACCAACTACGATATTTAAAAAATAAAGATACTAAAACATATACTAATAAAAGAGCAGACGAATTGGTACAAATGATAGCAAATGAATATCAATTGAATACTGGAGTATTAGAAAATACGGGATATGTAATTGCAAAAAAAGCTGAAAGCAATCAATCGCTATTTGATATTATATTGAATGCCTTAGATGAAACAATAAGAAATAGAAAAGAAATGTATGTTCTATATGATGATTATGGAAAAATATGCTTAAAAAATCTAGAAAGAATGAAAGTAGGATTAGTAATAGATGAAGAAACAGGCGAAAACTATGATTATGAAAGTTCAATAGATTCTGATACATATAACCAAATAAAATTAACATACGATAATTCAGATACAGGTAAAAGAGAAATATATATAGCAAGAGATTCAAGTAATATAGAAAAATGGGGAGTATTACAATACTTTGATACAATTGATGAGAAAACGAATGGAGCAGTTAAAGCAAGAGCATTGTTAGATTTGTATAATCAAAAAACTAGAAGCCTAGAAATAAAAAATGCACTTGGAGATATTAGAGTTAGAGGAGGTTCTCTCATAATAGTTAATTTAGATTTGGGTGATATAAAATTGAAAAATTTTATGTTAGTTGAAAAAGCAAAACACACTTTTAAAGACGGAGAGCATTTTATGGACTTAACATTAAGAGGTCAGAACTTTATATCTGGGTAGGAGGTAAAGTGAAATGGGAAGCTTAGGAGAAGTAATAAAAAAAATGGCTGTAGGAGCAAATGATGCAAATGCTCCTACTTCTGTTTTATTTGGTACTGTGACAAGTGTGAATCCACTTGAAATAACAGTAGAACAAAAATTAAAATTAACAAAAGAGTTTTTAGTTCTTACTAAAAATGTAAAAGACTATACTGTAGATGTTAGTATGGATTGGGAAACAGGAAGTAAATCATTAAATGCTAATCACAGCCATACTTTAAATGGTGATATTTCTGTATCATCTAGTGCAGAAGTAAATCCAAATCCAGACAATATTGCAGTAAATATAAAAAACGAAGTTAGTAATAATATTGGAATAGAAACAAAAAATATAAATTTAACACATTCACACTCAATAACTGGTAGAAAAACAATGACTATTTATAATGGGTTAAAATTAAACGATAATGTTATTTTAATTCAACAACAAGGTGGAAATAACTTCGTTGTGTTAGATAAATTTTAAAAGAAAGGTGGTAAAAATATGACACCTAAAACAGATGATATATTGTTAAATAATATAGAAGAAGTAACAGAACAAACAAGTAAAACTTACTGTTTAAATATAGAAAAAAATACAATTTCAAATTTTTGCGATGGCATTGAAGCAATGAAACAAACAATATATTGCATCTTAAATACAGAAAGATTTGAACACCTTATATACAGTTGGAATTATGGTATTGAATTAAAGCACCTTATTGGAGAAAATACTACATTTGCAATACCAGAGCTAGAAAGAGTAATTCAAGAAGCTCTACTTCAAGATGATAGAATATCAGAAGTAAATAATTTTGATTTCAAAGTAGAAAAAAATTCAATAATAGCGAAATTTACTGTAATTACAACCGTTGGAGAAATTGAAACAGAAAAGGTGGTGAGTTTTTAAAAATGGAGATAGACAATATAGATGAAATTGAAAATTTAGACGAATACTTTGATTATGATACTATTTTGCAAAGAATGCTAGATAGAGTTCCTATTCAAATCGATAAAAGAGAAGGGAGTATAATTTATAATGCATTGGCCCCTGCTGCAGCAGAGTTAGCACAAATGTATATTTTATTAAAAAATAATATAGATTTAGTTTTTGCTGATACTGCTGTGGATGAATATTTAGATCGATTAGCAAATCAAGTTGGAATCACAAGAAACGAAGCTACATATGCAATAAAGAAAGGATTATTTTATGATGAAGACAATAACTTAATGGATATTAATATTGGAGAGAGATTTACAATAGAAGATTTAGTATATAAAGCAGTAGAGAGAATAGAAACAGGAACATATAAAATGGAATGTGAAGCACAGGGAACAATAGGAAATAATTGTGTAGGAACACTTATTCCAGTTAATTATATAGAGAATTTAGCAAAAGCAGAATTAACAGATATATTAATTCCTGGAGAAGATCAAGAAGATGATGAATCTTTAAGGGCAAGATACTATGAAACTACAAGCGAGCAAGGATTTGGTGGAAATGTTGTGGATTATCAAAACAAGACTAAAGAAATTGCAGGAGTAGGAGCAGTAAAAGTAACACCTATTTGGAACGGACCAGGAACAGTAAAATTAACAATATTAGATAGCAATTATGAAAAAGCATCTAATGTATTAATTGAAAAAGTACAAAATGAAATGTGCCCAGATTTATCTGAAGATGGATTAGGCATTGCCCCAATAGGACATATTGTAACTGTTGATACTGTATCAGAAGTGGAAATTTCTATAATTTCTAATGTAACAATATCTGAAACAACTACAATGGATAATGTAAAAACTCAAATCAAAGAGCTAGTAAATAATTATTTCTTAGAATTAAAGAAAGATTGGGAAAATTCAGAGACAATAATTATAAGAAAAGCACAAATAGACACAATAATTTTAAATGCAGATGGAGTTATTGATGTTTCAAATACTTCAATAAATAATAAGGCTTCAAATATAGAATTACAAAAATTTGAAATACCAATATTGAAAGAGGTGACACTTATATGAAGTTAATTGAATATATGCCACCTTATTTAAAAAATGTACTTGAGTTTATTAAAATATTTGATACAGAAGATATTGAAATAGAGAATATGAGATATTTAATAGATAAAGTGCTAAAAGAAGTAATTGTAAAAACAGCAACCTCTTATGGATTAGATAGATATGAAAAAATATATGGAATAAAAAATAAAGCAGAAACAATAGAAGCAAGAAGAATGAATATATTATTTAAAATAAATAACAAAGTACCATACACATTAAAATGGTTGATAAATACATTAAATGAATCAATTGGAAAAGATAATTATAAATTAATTGCAAAAGATTATGAATTATATATAACAATAAATCTAGCATACACTGAAGCGGCAGAAATGCTGAAATCTAATTTGATAAAACAAATTCCCGCAAATATACAATTAGAATATGAATTAGAGACTACATTAAATGAGTATATAGGTGGAGCAATTTCAAGATGTGATTATATTATTTTAAATGCTGAAGCATTTGAAGAAATAGAGGATGTAGTATTAAATCAAAATAATAATACAGGGGTAGCTGTAATTAATACAGGATATATAGAAATAGATCCAAATACAGATGTGGTAATAAAAAATGAAGATGTAGATTTAAATGCAAAAACTGGAGCAAAAGTATCAAGACAAGATTATATGAATATAGATGTTTCAACAGAGGAAAAGCTAGAAAAGATTTTATTAAATCAAAATAATAATCTTGGGTTAAATTTAGTAAAACAAGATTATATTGAAATAGAGGAGGTTTTAAAATAATGGGTTTTGAAAGAGTATATATAACCAAACAAGGTGCTTTACTTGCAGCAAAAACATTACAAGGTAAAAAGATAGAATTTGACCATGCTGAAATAGGTAGTGGAAATTTAAGTGGAAATGCTGTAGATAAGACATCATTAACTACAAAGGTTTTAGAGTGTCCAATTCAAAAGGTAGAAATAACTGAAGACACACAGGCAAAAGTATCTTTTATATTTAAAAATACTGATGCCAAAAGTGCTTTTTATTTTAGAGAAATTGGATTATTTGCAATAGATCCAGATACAAAAGCAAAAGTTCTATATGCATATACTAATGCAGGAACAACAGCAGAATATATTAATAATTCAATAGCAGAAAAAATAGAAAAGCATATTACAATAAATGTAATAGTAGATAATGCAAGTAATGTAACAATAACACTTGATTCAAGTGAAATTTATGTTACAGAAAAAGATTTAGAAAATGCATTACAAAATGCAAAATTATATTCCGGAAAAAATTATGGAATAAAAAGATTAATAACAGACAATACATTACCAACATGGACAAGAATAGCAGATGCTGAAGGCTTAACTGCAAATGCAACAAAAAATGGCACAGAAGTAGCAAATGATTTTGATAATTTATATCCATGGTCACATATTCGCAAATGTAATGTAGATGCAGCAACAGGACAAGTTCTAGCATATTATGGAGAAACTGGATTCCAAGCAGATGGAAGCAATGGAGAAGTTATGGTTAAAATACCAGAATTCTGGTGGAAAAGGGAAAGACTACCAGATGAATTTGGAAATGTATATGAATACATTTATATTGCTGATTATGCAAGAGCAGGTTATAAAAAATCTGAAGAATTTTTTGTTGGTGCTTACATAATAAGTACAGAAACAACAGAAGGAGATACAATAATAGCACATTCAAGAAGTGGTGCAATACCAAAATATAATACAACTAAGGCAAACTTTAGAAATTATGCAAAAGCATTAGGAGAAGGATGGCAATTAATGGATTATCATTACTTCTTATTACAAATGCTATATCTTGTTGAATATGCACATTATAATTCACAAAGCATGCTTGGTAATGGTATTGTAGGGTTTAATACAGCTAAAGCATTAATAGCAGAGAATAATGTTAATAGAATTATTGTAAGTTCTGTAGGTACAGGCTTATGGGTTGGAAAAAACATTTGTATAGGTGCAACAGATGCTTGGAATAGTAGTGTAGCAGCAGATAGAGAAATAACATCAATAGAAGATTATAATGACGGACAAGTAACAGGTAAAGCAATTCATTTTAATGGTGATCCTGTAAACATTGCGGTAAATAATGTTATTTGGGGTTCAGCTCAAAAGACTGGTGAAAATGACTCTTTAGGAAATGCATCAGGATGTTTAATTAATGATAGTTATCATTCAGTTAATTATAGGGGAATTGAAAATATATTTGGACATATGTGGCAACATATAGATGGCCTAAATATAAAAGATTACATTGCATATATTTGCAAAGACCCAGCTAGTTATGAAAATGATAAATTCGATGCACCATATGAAAAAATAGGATATGTAAATGCAGAAACTACAGATAGTTACATAAAGAAATTAGGACTAGATGAAAAACATCCTGAAGTTGCATTACCTACAGAAATTGGAGCAAGTTCTAGTACAGGAGCATGTGATAATTATTGGTGTGCAGAAGGAAATAGAATTGCGTGCGTTGGTGGTTTCTTCAGCAACCATTGGAGCATAGCCGGTTTCTTTGCTTGGCATTGTTACAACACTTCTAGCAGCACGTATTGGGATTGCGGCGCTCGCCTTCTTAAACACCAGTAAAAGCGGGGGTATGGGGGCGGCCAGCCTCCCATATAAAATAACTTAAATATAGAATAGTTAATTTTTTTTGAAAAAGTATATATACTACTTGTAGGGGATTTAATGTGTGCGGTGCCGAGTTTCTGTCTTTGCTTTTTTGCGTACGTTGGTGGTAACTTCAACAACAATTGGAGCAAAGCCGGTTTCTTTGCTTGGAATTGTAACAACACTTCTAGCAACACGAATTGGAATTACGGCGCTCGCCTACTTATTTATAAAAATAAAAATATATTACACATTATTTTCCTTGCCCCTTGGCAAAAATAAGTCGCAACTGGATTGACCTAGTAGCTCCTTTTGAGCGAAAAGCCGATAGACTAAATAAGAAAAATACCAGGAGAAAATATGAAAAGAAAAAGTAATATATATCAAAAAATTATTGAACCAGATAATATAAGAAAAGCTATTCTAAATGCATCCAAAGGTAAAAAAACACGAAAAAGTGTAGAAAAAATATTATGTAATATTGAATATTACACTTTAGACATTCATAATATGCTGAAAAATAAAACATATAAACCTAGTCCATATCATGAAATGAAAATTCATGATGGAACTAGAAAAAAAGAAAGAATTATATATAAACCTATGTTTTATCCAGACCAATGTATTCATTGGGCTTTAATGCAACAAATTGAACCATTATTAAAGAAAGGCATGTATGAATTTTGTTGTGCATCAGTTAGAGACAGAGGAATTCATTATGCAGCAAAACATATAAAAAAAATACTAGTTAGAGATAGGAAAAACACAAAATATTGTTTAAAACTTGATGTAAAAAAATTTTATCCTAGTATTGATAAAGAAATATTAAAAAGAAAATTCATGAGAATCATTAAAGATAGAGATGTATTAGATTTATTAGATTTGATAGTAGATAGTTCAATAACCGGTGTTCCTATACGGTAATTATACATCACAATGGTTTGCTAATTATTACTTACAAAATTTAGATCATTTTATAAAAGAAAAATTGAAAGCACCATATTATATTAGATATATGGATGACATGCTTGTTTTTCATAGAAATAAAAAAGAATTAAGAAAAATAAAAATTCAAATAGAAGAATTTTTAAAATCAGAGCATTTAAAGTTAAAAGAAAATTGGCAACTATTTAAAGTTGATAGCAGACCAATAGATTTTATTCGGTTATAGATTTTATAGAGGACATACAACATTACGAAAAACTAATTTTTTAAGAATAAAACGAAGAATAAAAAAGGTATATAAAAAAGGAAATATAAATTATGCAGATGCTACAGCAATATTAAGCTATTATGGTTGGATAAAACATTGTGATTCTAATAAATTTAATGAAAAGTATATTAGACCATATATTAGTCTAAAAAAATGTAAAGGAGTGGTTAGAAATGAAACAAAGAACTTACAGCGATATAAAGCCAGAAAAAAACTTCAGTATAGAAAACGTTGAGAACGGAAAATGTACCGTTCTTTTTTTTGACAATATTCAAGAGGAAAAAGAAAGTCAAGAAGTAGAAAATGAAAATACTTCAAATAAAATTATATATAGCTATGATACTTATAGCATAGAGATTCCTTATAGAGAAAATCTAGCAGAAACAATAGAAAAAGATATAAATAATTGGCTAAATTCTGTTAAAGAAAAAGATTATAATGAAGTAGCTACAAAGGTTAGAGAAATCAGAAATCAATTATTAGCAGAAACAGATAAAGAAATGTGTTTTGATAGATTAGGCATTGAAATTCCAGAAAAAATTACTGCTACTAATTTGTTATCAGTAGTAACAAGCGTATTTGAAGGAATTGCAAAAATATTAAATAATAATGTAACAAAATATAGACAAGAGTTAAGGGATTTACCAGATCAGGAGGGATTTCCATACAATGTTGTATGGCCAACTAAAGACAAAGAGGAGGAATAATATTAATGGAAAGTATAACTACCACAATAATAAGTGTAACGGCATTGATAGCAGCGCTTGGAACATTTATTGCTACAGTCATAAAAGCTAAAAAAGAAATAGAAAATACTCTTCCACGAAAAATTCAAAAGCAATGTTCTATTGATCTGGAAATTACAAATAAAATGGAAGATTTAAAAGAATTTGTTCAAGCTGATCGTGTGCAAATTTATGATTTCCATAATCGGTCGGACATTATGCTAATGGAAGAAGTGCACTGAAGACAAGCTGTACTTTTGAAGTGGTAAGAGCCGGAATAAAAAGTCATCAAAAAGAACTTCAAGCAGTTCCATTAAGTTGTATTCCTAGTTTCATAAGAACTTTATTAAATGAAAAACAAATAAAGGTAAGTAATTTAGAAGATATAAAAATGTCTATGCCAGCAACTTATGGATTAAAGAAAGGACAAGAAATAGGTTCTTTTTTTGATATTATTTTAAATAATAAAAATGGCGAACCAATAGGATTTTTAGCATTACAATTTTCAAAAACAGATTGTGTAAATTTTTCTAATGATGAAATGAACCAAATTTTAAAACTAAAGTTTTTTATTGAGGAAAACCTAGAAAAAATGGTTAGTAAAAAATAAGATGGAAAGGAGGGATATATTATGACAGTACAATTTTTAGTATGGGCTATAACTGCAATTTTTACATATGTTGCAGGTTTAGTATCAAAGCATTTTGGATGGAATTATGATTTACCAATTACCATTCAAAATATCATCATAATAGCAATAGCATCTATAATTGGATGCTTAATACACATTGAGAATCTTGATGTCAATGGTGTAATAACAGCAGTTATTACTGCCGTTGGTGGAGTAGGAACAGCTGTTGTAGCTTATGATGCAAAAAACAAATAGTTTAATACAAGAAAGTAATTCTTGTGTTTATAAAAAACTGGAAGAAAAATCAAAAATCTTCCAGTTTTAATTTTATTATAAGGAGGTTTTCTTATGGAAGAGGGAAAAGAACTAGCATTAGAACTAGGTAATGCAGAAAATTTAAGAAATTATGAAGAGGAAGGTGAAGAATAATGGCATATAAAGGACCAGATATATCTGCTTGGCAAGGAGATATAGATATTAAAACATTAAGCCCACAAGTGGACTTTTTTATTTTTAGATGTTATGCAGGAAGTTCAAAGGACAAGAAAGTAGATAGAAATGTTAAATTAGCAATTGAGTGTGGTAAACCATATGGATTATATATTTATTCATATGCATTAAATACAGCACAAGCAAAAGAAGAAGCACAAAGAGTAGTTGAACTTGCAAATAGTTATTCAATTAAACCAGCATTTCTATGTATAGATATGGAAGATGCTGATGGATATAAGAAAAAATATGGAATGCCATCTAATCAAACTTTAAGAGATATATGTACTGCAGAAGGAGAAATTTTTGAAAATGCAGGATATTATGCAATGGTATATGCAAGTTCTAGTTGGTGGAAGAATCAATTAGCAGGATTAACAAGATTTGATAAATGGGTTGCTCATTGGCCAACTTCTGGTGGAAAACAAAAAGGAAATGCAACATCTCCAGATGGAGAAAATGCAAATAATTGTGGTATTTGGCAATTTACTTCTCAAGGCACACTAAATGGTTACAATGGAAATCTTGACATGAATTATGCATATAAAGATTTTGTTTTAAATAAAAATGGAAATAGTAATCCTACTCCAGTAACACCAAGTGAGACAAAGCCTAATAATTCTGATAATACATCCACATATGTAGTAAAAAGTGGGGATTGTTTATCAACAATAGGAAGTAAGCTAGGTGTAAATTGGAAAGATATAGCAAGTATAAATGGAATAAATAGTCCATACATAATTTATGTTGGACAGGTTTTAAAAATTCCAGGAGGAAGTAAACAAGAGAATACATCTTCATCAAATACAACTTCAAATAATACAACTACATATACTGTAAAAAGTGGAGATACATTAAGTGGGATAGCTAGTAAATTTGGTACTACATACCAAAAAATTGCAGCAGATAATGGAATCTCAAATCCTAATTTAATTTATCCAGGACAAGTATTAAAAATTAAGGGAGCAAATAGTACAAGTACTGTTCAAAATACTACAAAAACATATACTGTAAAATCTGGTGACACATTATCAGGAATTGCTGCAAAATACAGTACCACATATCAAGAATTAGCAAAGAAAAACGGAATTTCAAATCCTAATTTGATTTATCCAGGGCAAGTATTAAAAATATAAAATAGAGGAGAATTTCTCCTCTATTTTATATTTTTTAGTTTGTTTTGAATATCCAACAAAGTATTAAAGGCTTGCTGAAATGTAGTATTGTTCATATCTATATTAGAAATTTTATTTAATATTTTTTTTATTTCTATATTTTTCATATAATCATTAATATTTGAATTTTGTAAATTATCTATTACTTTATACTTTATTTTCATTTCATTTAGTAGTATTATATATTTATCTAATTGAGAAACAGGAAATCCGCACTTGAATATTGAAGGCCCCAAGTCGGTTATTTTAAGTCCTAATTTCTCATTTATCAATTTAGCATCTTCATTTAAAATGTTGTAGAAAATACCAACTCTGAACAAATAAATAGAAGATGCATCTTTTTTTTTGAGTTCATGATATTGATTTAATAATTTACTCATTTTTTTGACTTTTCCTTTCTTTTCTTTAAAACTAAAATATCCCCTGGTTCACATTCTAAAACACTACAAAGTTTTTCTAATGTGGCAAAATGAATTCCTGATGTTTCATTATCCATTAGGTGACTTAGTGCTTGATAACCTCCTTCCATTTTTTTTACGAACCAATACTTTGTTTTCTTTTTCTCTTTTAGTATTTCTTTTACTCTTACATATACCAAGTTAATCACCATCCTTTCTAATATCTATTTTACTATGAACATACTTAGATTTTAACTCTTTTTGCTTAAAGATACAGAGAGATTAACTATTGCAGGTTTAAGGTATTTCTGTTATAATTCAAATGGTGATATTATGGAAAATGAGTTGAAAATGTGTAAAGAAATCCTAAAAAAAGTAAAATGGTATATGGAAAGAAAAGATTATAGTGGATTAAGGCTCTATATAGAAGAAAGAGAAAAATATGTAGAAAATTGTAGAATAATGTCGAAAAATAAGGAAGAGGAATATATTGATAGTCTAGTGAAAGACTTGAACATATCTAACACCTAGCATAGTTATCATATTTTACATAATATGGTAAAATATAAAAAGAGATATCTCTAAATATCATTCGTAGGAGGGATATTTATGAGAAAAAATAATAAAAAACAAATAGTTTTTAATAAAATAGCAAAAAATCTAAACTTTTATGATAAAATAATAATGAAAGTATTTAAAAGATATACATTTAAAATATATAAGCTAGGATTGAATGATGCTTTCAATTGGGAAAATCAAAAAAATTCGCAAGGCTGAAACAAGGCTGAAACATAAAAGAAATTGTATAATAAAAACACATAATGAAAGAACTTGAAAGTGAACGGAGAGTAAGATATGAGAAATATTAAACTAACAATTGAATATGATGGAAAAGACTTTAATGGATGGCAAAAACAACCTAATAAATTAAATGTTCAAGGCGAAATAGAAAGAGCCATACAAAATGTTACTGGAAAACAAGTTGACTTGATTGGATCTGGAAGAACAGATGCAGGAGTTAATGCTTATGGACAAGTAGCTAATTTTAAAATTGAATCAGAATTTCCAATAGAGAAAATGGCAACTGCAATTAATTCACAGTTAAAAAAATCTATCTGTGTGAAAAGAGCAGAAGAGGTACCTATAGAATTTCATAGTAGATATAATTGCCATAGTAAAACATATAATTATGTTATAGACAATTCAGAACAAGGAACTGCAATATATAGAAATTTAACATATCATGTTTCACAAAAACTAAATATAAAAAATATGCAAGAAGCTGTAAAATATTTTGTGGGTGAACATGACTTTAGCAGTTTTAAGTCTAGCGGAACAAGTAGCAAGAGTAGCGTAAGGACAATATATGATGCAAAGGTAGAAAAAGACAAAGATAAAATAATAATTAGCCTTACAGGAAATGGTTTTTTATATAATATGGTAAGAATTATAGCAGGCACTTTGCTAGAAGTGGGATTAGGAAACATTAAACCAGAGGAAATTAAAGATATTATTGAAGCAAAAAACAGACAAAAAGCAGGAAAAACTTTGCCACCACAAGGCTTGTTTTTAATGAATGTAGAGTATAATTAAAAGGGCAACACATAAAGTGTTGCTTTTTTGTAACGCTTTTAATTTTTTTTCATACAATATAGTAAAAACAAATTGAGAGGGGAGAAAAATATGAACAATTTATTACTTCTTTTTGCTCTTCCAGTTGCAACAATTGTATTGGCTATTGTATTACAGAAAATTTTAAATAACCCTTTACTAGTTGCTGCAACTTTTTTTGCAATATACTTAGTTGTGGCTTTTTCTGCATTTGATTCTAGTTTTCTAGTTTATACTATTGCATATACTATACTGGCTTATATAACAGCTGTATTAGTAAGAATGATTTGCAACCTTTTAAGAATGATAGCAAATCAAAATAACTGTACTTATAGAGTAACAGAAAGACCAATTACTATTAGCACTAATTTATCTAGTGAAGGAAATGAGCTAACAAGTAATACAACATTATTGACTTCAAACAATAATTCAAATTCTTCAAATTGCAGATGTAATTGTAGAAGAAGATAATAAAAATGAGCTTTTCTTGATTAAAAAGAACTAAAAAATAAATAGTTGTATTAAGCAACATATAAATAAATTCAAAACATAGTTGTAATATATTACAAATATATTACAACTATGTTAAGTTTATATTACAAGGATATAAACTTGTTGTTTTTAATAAAAAAATGTTGTAAAATAAATTCTAAGTGATAGGTATAATAAAAATTACAAGGAGGAACTTAAAATGGCAATAAATCCAATGCAAAGAAAGGCTCAAAACTCATTCCTTTTAGGAATATTAGTAACATTATTAATAACAGGACTTATAATAGGTTTTTTAGTTTTACAATTAACTAAATTAACTAAAGCTCAAAAAGAGGCAGAAGCTGCATTAAAAACAGTTTATGTTGTAAAACAAGACATCGAATCAGGAGAGTCTGTAACAACTGATAAACTAGAACAAAAAACAATGGATATGGCAGCTATTCCATCAAATGTTTTGAATCCAATAGACTTGGAAAAAATGATTAATGTAATAGATGAAAGTGGAAATTTAATAAAAAAAGTTGATGTTATTTCAAAAATTAACTTAAAATCAGGAACTGTAATTACTTCTGATATGGTAAAAGTTAAAGGTGAACTTGAGAAAGATGTTAGAAAAGTAGAATACAATACAATCTCTCTTGGCTCACAATTGGAAAGCGGAAAATATGTAGATATTCGTTTGAGACTACCAAGTGGTGGAGACTATATTGTTGTATCACACAAAAAAATAGAAATACCTACAATAGAAGGCGTTGCATCACTAAATACACTTTGGCTTGAGCTATCTGAAACAGAAATATTGTCATTAAATTGTGCTCTTGTTGAATCATATAAAATAGAAGGTGCTTTGCTATATGCAACTGAATATATTGAACCAGGATTGCAAGAAGCAGCAACAGAAACATACTTACCAAATTCAGAAACAATAACATTAATATCAAGAGATCCTAACTGCGTAACAGCCGCAGCAAATGAAATTATTAAAAGAAATAATGAAGTTCAAGGATATGAGGGCAAAAAAGCAGCAGTTAGAAATCCAGTTAACAGTGCTTTAAAACAAAATGAAGATAATGCAGAAACAAATATTAAATCAAAACTAAGTGAAGAAATTAAAAACATGCAAGAAGAAAGACAAAAATACTTAGAATCTTTAGGTGGAAGCTATTAAACAATAAATGGAGGTACAGATGAAAACAATAGGCTTTATAGGAGCTTATGATAAAACAGATTTAATAATATATATTGCAAGAATATTAACTGCTATGAATAAAAGAGTCTTAGTAATAGATACAACTTTTTTACAAAAGGCAAAATATATTGTCCCTGCAATATCTCCAGCAAAAACTTATATTACGACGTATGAAGATATTGATATTGCAGTTGGATTTTATGACTATTACTCTATAAAAAGCTATTTAGGAATATCAGAACAAGCAAATTTAGATTATGATTATATATTTATAGACATAGACAGTTACGAGTGTTTGGAAAGCTTTAATATACAAATGGCAGACAAAAATTATTTTGTCACAGGACTAGATGTATATACTTTAAGAAGAGGATTAGAAATATTATCTGGTTTACAAGAAAGACTTGACTTAACAAAGGTACTATTTGCAAAAAATCTTTCTTATGATGAAGAAGAATATTTTAATTTTTTATCATTAGGAGCGAAAGTAAACTGGAGTGAAGAAACAATATATTTTCCATTTGAACAAGGTGACGCAGGGGTTATTATACAAAACCAAATGGTTCAAAAAATAAAATTTAAAAAATTAACAGAGCTATATAAAGGAAGTTTAATGTATATAGCAAGTGAATTACTGGAAAGTCAACAAGAACAAAATGAATTGAGAAAAGTTTTTAAACAGTTAGAAAAAGGAGTTTGATACTAATGGCAGTTATAACATTTTGTAGTAATGAGATAAAAGAAACAGGACAAACTCTATCTATGGCAGCAATAGCATCATATATGGCAATTGAACATAATTATAAAATACTTATGATTTCTACAGGTTTTAATGATTTAACTTTGGAAAATTGCTTTTGGGAATATAATAAAATTAGGTCAACAGGAGGAGTGCTAAAACAAGATGTTGGAACAATTGGACTTGTTTCTGGAGTTGAAGGATTAATAAAAGCATTAAATACTAATAGAACTAATACAGAAATAGTAAGAAACTACTCAAAAATAGTTTTAAAAAATAGATTAGATGTTTTATTATCACCTAATACTAGATCATATCAAGAATATGTAGAAATAGCAAAATACTATACTGAAATATTACAAACAGCTAATAAATTTTATGATTTTGTGTTTGTGGATTTAAGTAAAAGAATGCCACCAAAAGAAGTAACAGAAATCTTACAAACTTCAGATATAATTGTAATGAATCTAACACAAAGATTAAGAACAATAGATGATTTTATAGCACTAAGAGAAAACAGTGAATTTTACAGAAGAAAAAATATTATATTAAATATTGGAAGATATGATAAATTTTCAAAATATAATGACAAAAATATTACTAAATATTTAAGAGAAAAACAACAAGTATCAGTTGTACCTTATAACACATTGTTTTTTGAAGCATGTTCAGAAGGTACAGTCATAGATTTGCTTTTAAAATTAAGAAGTATTACAGATGATACTGACAGAAATGTTATGTTTGTAAAAGAACTTAAAAATTTAGACAATAATATAATTGTTAAGATGCAGGAGTTACAAATGAAAAAGTAGCTTAAATGAAAGGAGAAAAAGAAATGCCAAACTTGCTTTTAATTGTAATTGTAATTTTAATAGCCTTTTTCCTACTTTTTCAATTCATCAAAAAAAGAAAGACAGAACAAGTAGAAGAAAACATTGAAGTTGATGATAAAACATATACACTAGAAAAAATGACTGCTTTTGTTAAAAGCAGACTAGATGAAATAACAAAAATCAACCTATATGATATTGGACTTTCAGAAGAAGAATTGAAAAGAAGAAAACAGAAAAAATACGAATTGAAAAAAGCACTAAAAGGCTGTACTTATGGGGACGTAAATGATAAAAAATATATTAAGGAATTAATATATGATTTATTATCAAAAGAGTACAATGTAAATGAAACTAACATATCAACATCTATACCTTTTGACCTACCATCTCTTTTAACTGCACAAGACAAATTTGATATTATACTATATATGTATAAAAATGAATTTGGCTATGAAGCAATGGCTGAAATCATCAAGAAATATCATCTTGATGATTTGAAATATGTAGAAGGTGAAGCAAAACCTTGCTATGTAATTACAGCAGATGAAGTAAATAAAATATTTGAAGAAGAAAACTTTGTACTTACATTTGATGATAAATTAAATGTTGTTGTTCAAAGAATTTATCAACATTATAAAGGATATAGTTCTATTGATGAAATAAGAGATATGAATATTGATGGTATCTCAGGAGGTGTATCTGGTCTTCCAGAGTCATTCCTAAGCCAAGTTGCACAATCTGATGGAGACTATCTACAACAAATAGCAGATCATAAAGTCCCACGTGCTTGTGATAGTATTTGGATTATGTTCCATGGTAAATCTATTCGTCTTGCATTCTTATCATTTGGATCAGAAGCTGAGTTAAAAAGAGTTTGCCAAAACATTTACAAATACAATAATCCTGGTCAGTTATCTGATACAAATGGTTACAAAATCAATGAAATGAAAGATGGATCTCGTGTCGTTGTTGTTAGACCAAGTATGTCTGAAACATGGGCATTCTTCGTAAGAAAGTTTGACGTACAACGTGCATCACTTGAACAAATAATTAGATTTCCAGGAAAAGATGAAGCAATTGATTTATTAAAATACTTAGTAAAAGGTGCAAGAATTATATCACTAACAGGTGAACAAGGATGCCGGAAAAACAACAATGCTTATGGCCATGATTGAAAATATATACGAAACAATGAACCTTCGTATTACTGAAACAGCATTCGAGCTTCACTTAAGAAAAATATATCCAACTAGAAATATATTATCAATGAGAGAAACAGAAACTGTTTCTGGACAAGACTGTTTGGACGTTCAAAAGAAGACTGACGGTTCTGTTAACATCATCGGTGAGGTTGCTACAGACCCTGTTGCATCATGGATGATTCAATCAGCACAGGTTGCATCTAAATTTACATTATTTACTCACCACGCTAAAACATTTCCGGATTTAGTTACAGCACTTCGTAACTCAATGTTAAGAGCTGGAGTATTTAAAGACGAAAAAACGGCAGAAGAACAAGTTGTTCAAGTTTTAAACTTTGACATACATTTAGTAAAAGACTTTAGAGGAAGAAGATACATAGAAAGAGTTACAGAATGTATACCAGTTGAAGAAAAAAATGAATACACTTATGATTATAGAAAAGAAAAAAGCTTAGAAGGAAAATTAGAAAAATTTATGGATAATGCAACCATATTTTTTACTAAAACAACTAACAGAGAATTATATAAATATAGAAATATATTAGAATATCAAGATGGAAATTATGTATTAACAAACCCTATAACAGAAGCTAATATAAAAGCAATGAGAAACAATATGGATGATAGTGATCTTGATGGATTTGATGATTTCTTACAAAGAAATTGGGGAATAAAACTAAAAAGAGAAGATGATTTTGAAGAAGAAACACCAGCAGAAGGAACTAAAAAAAGAGGAAGAAAACCAAAAAAAACAATATAAAACAAAGGAAGGCGAGGTGATTTTAGGATATGAGCAATGAAATGCTAAAATATTTTATGATTGGAATAGGCGCATTATTTGCTGTAATTGTAATAGCTTTTCTAATAATAAAAAAGAAAAGTGAAAACTCAGAAATTGCTCAAATTAGAAAATTACGTGAAGGTACTAAAGAAAAAAGTTTTTCATCAGAAGTTATGTATCAAAAATTATATGTATTTTATCTTAAAACACCTTTCTTTAAAAGGTACCTATTAAAGCTTAGAAGAAGATTGGCAATTATAAATGTTGATGATGAATACTTAACAAGAAAACAAGCTTCTAAAATATTGACTAATACAATGCTAATTGTATTACCATTGGCAGTAGCTATAATAGCTATTACCAAGAATAACACATTATTAATGACAATGTTATTGATTTTTGAATTATTTATGATTGACACTTTTATAGATGGAATGGTTGATAAACTAGATAATAAACTTTTGAAAGAACAAATTGACTTCTTCTCAGAAATTAGACATGCATATCATGAATTTAATATGGTTGAAGAAGCAATATACCAAGTAGCACAAGATGATGATAAACCAGAAATGTCAAGGCAAGCAGAAAAAATATATGAAGTTTTAATTTCAAATGATCCTGAATCTGAACTTGAAAAATATTATGATGTTGCTCCAAATAGTTATTTAAAAGAATTTGCTGGAGTTTCATACTTAACAAAAGAGTTTGGTGATCGTAAAATTGATAATTCATCATTATATTTAAAAAACTTAAATAATATTACACAAGAAATGCAATTAGAAATATTAAAAAGAGACAAATTAGACTATACATTCCAAAGTTTAGCTGTAATTTCAATAGTACCAATGCTTTTTATTGAACCGATAAAAAATTGGTCTGTATCACAATTTAGCTTTACAGAAGCATTCTACAATGGCAGAAATGGAATGTTGGTACAAATATTATTATTAATAATTACTTTTATATGCTATATATTAACAAGAAAATTAAAAGACAATGGTTCAACAGCCATGAATACAAAAAATACTGAAAATCCATGGCAAGAAAAACTATATAGAGTGCCTGTTATCAAAAAGTTTGTAAATTTATTTGTACCAAAAGATGGTACAAAGGAATATAGAGAACTAAAAGAAAAAATGAAGGCAGCAGCTACAAAAGATAAAATGGAGTGGATTTATATAAATCGTCTTGCTTTATGTATACTTGTGTTTATTGTATCAGTATTTTTAATAGGACAATTACACAGAATTACTATAAACAACATTTATACAGATCCAACAGTAACCTATAACATAATTGGTGAAATGGATGAAAAAGATAAAAAAACAGCGATGGAAGTTACAAAATCAGATAATCAATATATTAATTACTATAAGGGAAATACAAAAGTTACACAAGAAGACCTAGAAAAAATTATGAAAAAAGGAAAAATAAACAAAGACTATATAGATAGTAATGACAAAGAAATTGAAACAGCAGCCAAGAGAATTTTGAAAAAAATACAAACTGTAAATACAGAAAAAATGCAATGGTTTGAAATATTAATTGCAATGGTATTAGCAATAGTTGCATATAACTCTCCAATTTGGCTTTTGATGTTCCAAGCAAAAATGAGGCAAATGGAAATGGAAGACGAAGTAATGCAGTTTAATACTATTATATTGATGCTTATGAAAATAGAGAGGGTTAATGTAGAAATTATACTAGAATGGCTTGAAAGATATGCAAATATTTTTAAAGAGCCAATTAGTAAATGTGTTAATAACTATGAAAGTGGTGCTTGGGAAGCTTTAGAACAGCTAAAAGAAGAAGTTTCTTATCAACAATTTATCCGTATTGTTGAAAGCTTACAAGCAGCAGTAGAAAAAATTCCAATTGCAGATGCATTTGATGAACTTGATACAGAAAGAGACTATTACCAAGCAAAAAGAAAAGAATCTAATGAAAGATTAATTGCTAGAAAAGGTAGAATAGGAAGAATAATTGGATTTACACCAATGGTTGTACTTTTTGTCGGATATTTGATTGTACCATTAGTATTTATAGGATTGACAAGTATGTCTACAACATTTGATAGTATGTCATCAACAATATAAATCAAAAAGAAAGGATAGTTAAATATGGAAAATGCATCAAAAGCATTAATAATGGCTGGATCTGTATTACTTTCTTTACTAATAATAACTACACTTGTATTTATGTTTGGTAAGCTAGGCGATTTAAAAAACAGTGAAGCAAGTACAGAAGAGGTAAAAAAATTAGCAGAATATAATAGACAAATAGAAACTTTTGACAGAGCATTGTATGGAAGTGAACTTTTATCACTTGCAAATTTGATAGATGATTATAATAAAAGACAAGCTGATTTAAAGGGATATAATGCAATTGTTTTACATGTATATTCAAAGGGTATTTCAAGTCCAATATGTATGCAAGATAATTATACTAGAGATGATTCTTATAAAGACCTGATATCAGATTTTGAAACTCTACAAAAAAAATTAAATGAAGCAAAAAACAAAAAAGCTTATGGCGAAAAAATAGAAAAACTTGCGAGTATGAATTGGGCTACATTAAGACAATTTTTAATGTCTGCAGGACTTTCAGAAGAAGAAGTAGAGCAAGCAATGGATAGTAACAGTCAATTAAGTAAATTAATTAGCGAGTACCAAAATTTAAAATCTGAATCAACAGAATTTAAAAATAAACAATTTACACAACATCAATATGAATATGATGATTACTATAATGGAACAAGAGTTAAAAAAATTATATTTAAAGAACAGGGGTTATAAAATTTATATGTGAAAGGAGCTATAAATGGAAAATGCATCAAAAGCTTTATTAATGGCAGCTTCAGTTTTAGTAGGTGTAATGATATTATCTTTAGGTGTATATTTATTTTCTACTTATGCAGAGTATAGCTCGGAAGCATATAAAAAAATGGAAGATACTCAAATTGATAAATTTAATGCTCAATTTTTAAAATATTATGGTATTGACTCAAGTGAGAGCAGTGCTGAACAACGTATAAAATGTACAGCACATGATATTATTACACTAGTTAATTTGGCACAACAAAATAATAAATATTATGAAATAGAAAGTTTGTCTAGATATGATGAAACAACTAGTTACATACAAGTTGATTTAGGAACAGCTTATAGAAATTTAGAAAAATGGGATAATGAAAGAAAAATAGAATTTATTAAAAATAATGCAACACATTTAGTACCTGTTATACAAGATGATGGAACTACTAAACAAGAAAGACAAACTAAATATTATTATATAACAGATTCACCAGTAATTAGTTCATATACAAAAAGAGTATGTTATATAAATTTTAAGGAATTTTAAATACCAGAAAATTCTATAAAAAAATACAAAAAAGGTGTTTACATTTAAAAATATTTAATGCTATAATAAAGGAAATAATAATGAAAAAAACATTAATAATTATTTTAAGTTTATTGCTTGTAATAGTAGCAGTAGTGGGGTTATATATAAATAACACAAGAAAACTAGTAAAATATGCTGAAAAAAATAATAAAGAATATGAAAATTTTTATCAGCAAGAAATATTAGGAACAACACTAATTAGTATAATAAACAAAGCAATAAACGACAATGAAAAAAATGGTGTACCAAAAGAAGAGGGTACTATATATTACCAAGATAATAATAAAAACTCAGTACAAATTACTATTAAATTCTTAGATAGTGATAGACTGATAAAAATGGAAGAAATTTCACAAAAGCAAACAGAAAGCTTTGTAAATGTATTTGCAACAGCATCTTTTAAATGTACACAAATAGAATATCATAAAAACACAAAATGTATAAAAAGCTTATATTTTGAGCAAATATATAATTAAGATATTATCATTAGAGAAATCTAATAATAAATAAAAAAACAAAAGTAAAAAGGAGGAAGTCTTTATGGAAAACGCATCAAAAGCTTTGATTATAGCAGGAGCTATTTTATTATCAATTTTAATTATAGGGTTAGGTATGTTTATATACCAGCAAGCAGCAGCTGCAGTTGGAAAGACAGGAATTGATGAGCAAAAAGTAAAATCATATAACAGTTCATTTGAACAATATGAAGGATTGATTTCAGGAACAAGTGCTAGAACATTATGTGATGTTATAAGAGCTCATAATAATAGTCACCAAGATGATGCATCATTAAATGTTAAAGTAACTGTTGGAAGAGGAACACCAGGTAATTCAGTACCAACAGCAGTTGTAACAGCAACAGCAGTTAATACAGAAAAAGCTAAAATTAAAGCTGGAAAACAATACAAAGTAGCTTTCGGGTATGACACAAAGACAGGCTATATAGTTGACTGTGTTATAACAGAACAATAATAATTTTTAAGGAAGTTAATACATGGAAAACGCAACAGATGCTTTAAAAATAGCTTTTGCGGCTATGATATTTGTTATGGCATTATCAATAGCAATAGCAATGTTTTCTCAACTAAATGATGTATCAAAAGTAGTTCTTTCTAGTAGTGATGTAACATCTTTTTATGAATATGAACAAACTACTAACCAAAAAAATAGAATTGTTGGACTAGAGACTATTATTCCAACTATTTATAAATACTATAAAGAAAATTTTACTATTTTGTTTTTAGATAGAAGTGGTAACCCTCTTCCTTTATATAGAACAAAAACTAATAAAGATTCATGGGGGCGGAGGATCAGATGAATTTGGTGTAAACCCTAATGAAGGTTTAATAGGAAAATATTATAGTAATAATAGTGATGATAATCCAGTATGCACATTTGATGTTGATGAAGAAACCATCAGACATGAGCCATGGACAGGTTCACCTACAGATTATAAAGCTAATATTGACGCTTTTTTATATGGTAATAAATTTTATTTTCCTGACGGAAGTGGAATGTTTTATGATTATAAAAGAGAATTGTTAAATGCTGAAGGATTTATTGGTAAGTATTCTGGCAAACAGTTTTATGAAATGATTGGTGAATATACTTATAACATTGGTACAGATGAAGAACAAAAGACTAATGAACTATTAAAAAATAGAAAGAAAAGAGTAATTATATATCAATTAGTAAGTTAAAAGGAGTATTTAGTTATGGGAGATAGTTTAATTACAATAATTGCAATATTTTTAGCTGCTATTTTAATGTTTGTATTTCCACTTATGTCATTATCAGAAAGAACAGATGATATTTCTGAATTAGCTGTTCAAACAGCAACAAATGAGTTTGTAGATAACATTAGAACAACAGGAAAAATTACATTAGCTGATTATGAAAAATATTTACAAACAATCAATGCAACTGGAAATTCATTTGAAGTTGAAATGAAAGTACAACAATTAGATGAAAACCCAGGTGTAAAAGTAACACAAGCTGAAATGACAAAAATAGGTGAAAATGTATACTATAATAAATATACAAGTCAAATAAAAGAAGAGTTAAATAAAAATGGAAAAATGAAATTGAAAGAAGGAGATATGGTTTCAGTAACAGTAAAAAATACTAACCAAACTATAGCTCAATTATTAAGAAATTTCTTTTACCAAGTTGCAGGAGACACTTCTTATCAAATTGCAGCATCACATGGTGGCGTTGTTACAGTTAATGGAAGTAACTAATTAATTATATTGGGATTTTATAGTCCCTGTTAAGTATAATACGGAAGGGAGTGAGCTTTATCACTCCCTTTGTTAATAAAAAAATTTAAAAAGAAGGGAGAAAAGTACAAGGATGAAAATTCAATTTATTGCTGTAGTATTTATTATTATAATGATACCAATAATAACAGTAACAGCGTTATATATTAGATCAGAGATAGATACAATAACCCTTCAATCAAAATATAATACTAAACTAAGTGTAGCTACTTATGACTCTGTAATAGCATTTCAAATAAACACAGTAAATAATAGGTATTCAAGTGTAAGTGATTCTAAAATTAGGGATATAGATGCAGCTGTTAATACCTTCTTTAATTCACTTGGTAATAGTGAAGCATTAACTAGAAAAAGCTTGCAAGACTATGTTCCTGCTTTAGTATATACATTATATGATGGTTATTATATATGTAGCAAATATGATAATGTATACCCAGAGAATAATGGAAAACCAATACTAGATGAAAATGAATTAAAATCTAATGATCCAAATTATGGACTTAAAACATATATATATTATTCATGTAGATATATAAAAGGAAATAGTGACTTTATAGTTAATTATACTTTAGATAATGCAATTAATATATATGGAAAAATAAATGGAAATTATAAAACTCTATCAGGTTATTTAATAAATCCTGATTCTGTAACAGATATTACTTATGGAAAAGCCCCTTTATCGTGGAAACTTAAATATAATGGAATTGTAATAGAAAAAGAAATATTATCAGAACATATAGCTTTTTCAGATGAAACTAGTGGAGACTATGAATATCTTGAACATAATGGACAAAAAATATATTATGATGGAGTTAACAACAACTATTTTTATTACAATAATTATAATAAAACATATTTGATAAATGCTACATTACAAGAATATTTAAGAGCAAGAACAAGTGGAGGACATCTATATAGTACTAGTGCATTTGAATTTTATTATAATGCAAAGAAATTTAGTGAGAAAGTTTCAACATTAATAGGAAACATTAGTCAAGATGATGCAGTTGACTCACAAAATCATCAAATAAATGATTTTGCAGTAGATACTGGAACAAATCCAATATTTAAAGCTTCGAGATCAAATGATCCATTACTTTCAGGTTCTACATTTAATGAAAACAGAATGGCTGCAATAAGAAAATCTATTGAAACAAATTTAACAGCAGCAATAGCTAACTATAATTTGTTTTCAAGTAATACCTATGAATTTAGAATGCCAAAACTTTCAGAAATAGATTGGGGAAAAATAACTAACAATGTTTCTGTTATGACATTCTTACAAGGAATACCAATAGGGCATAAATATTACAATAACTATTGTGTAATTACAAACAATAATAATGAAGAAGTTGTAAAAAAAGAAAACATATATATTGTTACACGAGATCGCAATGGTAATAGAGAATATCATTTAGCAGGTTGTCCACATTTAATGCAAACAAATTTGCCATCAGAAAATATAACTATAGTTGGAGCTTATGCCAACACAAGTTTTATAAGGCAAACTGTAAGAATTTCAGAGGGAGATTATAGATATTTTTATCCACAAAATTTAGGAAACGATAAAAATATAACATCATGTTATTATTGTATAGTAAATGCAGCAAATACTTATGATATAGACCAAGTAATTACAGGAAAAATTATTGGAAAAGATAGTAATTGGCAGGATGAGCAAATTACAGATGACAGGGTAAGAAATTTAAATACAATAAGAGCAGTATATTTAAAAGCTCTTGCAAGAGAAAGGTATGATTTATATCAATCAAATGTAGATGCATTTAATAATTAATAAATTTAAAGTTTAAAAATATAAAATATGGTTACTCTAAATAAAGGAGAGTGACTATATGAAATCATATAAAAAAATAATAATAGTTATATTGCTAATGCTAGTGTTTGCTTATGTTTGTAATATTACTTTACTACCTAGTAGTTATATAATAATGCAAGGTGAAAATTTAAACATATTTACACTTTTAGGATTATATATAAAGCCAAAAGTAAATTATCAAACTATGCAAACAGCAAGCAATATTAATAAAACAAAAGTAAATGAACTAGGAAAAATTGATTTTGATTTAAGCTTTTTTAATATATTTAAGCTAAAAGAAATAAATGTTAATGTAATATCTAAAACAAAAGTAATTCCAATGGGAAATGCTATTGGAATGAAATTATATACTGATGGTGTTTTAGTTGTTGGAATGTCTGAAATAGAAGGAAAAAAACCTTATGAAAATTCAGGAATAAAAGAAGGAGACAGAATCGTACAAATAGACAAAAAAGCAATAGATAATACAGAAGATTTAATGGAAGCTGTAAACAAATGTAGTGGAAAAGAAATATCAGTTAAATATATAAGAGACAATACAACTATTACAACAAGTATAAAGCCAATAAAAAATAGTGGCAATCAATATAAAATAGGACTATGGGTTAGAGATGCAGCAGCAGGAGTAGGAACACTTACATTTTATGAACCAAGTTCTGGAATGTTTGGAACTCTTGGACATGGAATACTTGATGTTGATACATCAGAGCTTATTAAAATTGCAAATGGAGAATTAGTTACTACAAACATATTAAACATTACCAAAGGAAAAAAAGGAGATCCTGGAGAAATAAGAGGAACAATAGAATCTGGACACACAATTGGAAATATTGATAAAAATACAAGTTTTGGAGTATTTGGAACATTAAACAAAACCCCATATATTAATATTCAGAATAATGATGAAATTGAAGTGGCATTAAGAGAAGAAATAAAAATAGAAGATGCTCAAATTATTTGCGAATTAGAAAATGGAAAAAGAGAAAAATACAATATAAAAATTCAAAAAGTCTTTTTGAACAATAATAAAGACAACAAAAGTATGCTAATAAAAATCACTGATGAAAAATTATTAGAAAAAACAGGTGGTATAATTCAAGGAATGAGTGGTGCACCAATAATTCAAAATGGAAAATTTATAGGAGCAGTTACACATGTACTTGTGAATGATCCTACAATAGGATATGGAGTTTTTGCAGATATAATGATAAAGCAAATGAGAGAAGTAAAATAAGAACAAATTAGTGAGGTTGAAATGAAAAAAAATAAGGGAAATGCTTTAATAATAATTGCTATTGTCGTAGTTGTAATTATAATTCTAGGAATTATAGGATATTTTGTGTATGAATATTTGAATTCGGAAAAAAATAATCAAAACTTATATAATAATGAATTTGTTGAACAAAATGAATATTCAAATATTGATACATCAAATAACCAGGGAGAAAATACAGGAATATTAACTCCTATTTTAAATGAAATAAAAGAGGAAAATAATACCGAGAGTGGTCAAATAGGACAAACAATTGCGGCTGCTTATTATTATGGACAACTAGATAGTTATGGAAAAGTAATATATAACAAAATAAAACAAGACAAAGAAAGATTAAAAACAGGAACTTATATATTTGACTTTGGAACAGAATTTAATACATTATTACAAGCAAAAGATGGGCAAACAACTTTAAATACATCATTTCAATCCGCATGGAATGCACTTTCTTATGATGAAGACGATTTGTTTTATATAGATGTCAGTAAAATGAGTTTAACAAGTGAAAGCAGAAGTCTGGGAGGAATAACAACATATTATGTTTCAATAGGTCCTGGAAATAATAAAAATTATTTAAAAGAAGACTTTCAAACACAAGACAGCATAGAAAAAGCACAAAACTACATAGATAATTTAGTAAACCAAGTAGTAGAACAAACTAAAAATGATGCAACAGATATAAAAATAAAAAGAATTCATAATTGGCTAATAAGTACTATACAGTATGAAAAAGATGAAAATAGTAAAAACCAACATAATATATATGGTGCATTACATGATAAAAAAGCAGTTTGTGAAGGGTATGCAAGAAGCTTTAAGTATATAATGAAAAAAGTAGGAGTGCCAGCAGTATTAGTGTCAGGAACAGCAAGAAATTCAGAAGATAAAACAGAATCACATGCTTGGAACTATGTTCAAATAAATGAAAACTGGTATGCCGTTGATGTTACATGGGATGATCCAATTATAACAGAAGAAAGACCATTAAGTATTGAAGAAAAATATAGATATTGTTTAAAAGGCTCTGATGAATTTTTTAAAGATCATACTGAGGACGGAATGATTTCTGAAAATGGCATGAAATTTAAATATCCAACATTATCAAAAAGTAATTATGAATAAAAAATACACCTCCAAACGTTAGATTTTTTATCTAACATTTGGGGTGCACTTCATTTCACTTTCTTTTTTATTTTACAAGCATAGGACCAATATTAGTAACTGTTCCAGCTCCTAAAGTTAAAACAATGTCATTTTTTATTGTATGATCTTTTAAATATTTTACAATATCATTAAAATCAGAAATATATAATGCTTGTTTGTTGTATGTATTTTTTAATTTATCTACTAAATCTTGAGATGATATATTGTAAATATTATCTTCTCTTGCTGCATAGATGTCAGTAATAATAATATTATCAAAATCAACTAAAGCTTTTGCAAAGTCATCTAATAATAGTCTAGTTCTACTATATGTGTGAGGTTGAAAAACTACCCAAGATTTTCTATGCTCTTTTTGACTTACAGCATGTGATGTTGCCATAATTTCTGTAGGATGATGTCCGTAGTCATCATAAACACTTACACCTTGATTAAACTGCCCAACATATTCAAATCTTCTATGTGCTCCTGTGTATTTTTCTAAAGCATTTTTTATGTCTTCTTTAGAAACACCATATTCATGGCAAACTGCAATACATGCTAAAGCATTTAAAACATTGTGCATTCCAGGAATAGATAGTTTTATAGTTTTATAAAAATTATTATTATAATATACATCAAAACATGGAAAACCATCTTTGTTAAATTTAATATTTCTTGCAATGAAATTTGCATTTTCACTATCTAATGCAAATGTAACAATTTTTGCTTTTGAATCTTTAGCTATTCTTCTACAATTTGCATCATCACTATTAATTACTAATAAACCATCCTCAGGAAGTAATTTTATATAATTATCAAAAGACTTTACAATATTATCTAAATTTCCAAAGTAATCTAAGTGGTCATTATCAATATTTAAAATTATTTCTGTTCTAGGGAATAATTTTAAATAGCTTTCTACATATTCACAAGCTTCAATAATAAAATATTCACTATTTCCTACACGATAATTTCCTTTAAGTTGTTTTAAATAAGCACCAACTTGAATAGATGGGTCTTTATGAGCTTCTAGAAAACAAACTGAAATCATAGAAGTAGTTGTTGTTTTACCATGTGTTCCAGAAACACAAATACTATTATTAAATGCTTTGGTAATTTTTCCTAAAAAAGTACCTCTTTCAATAATAGGAATATTTAACTCTTTTGCTTTTAAAAGTTCAATATCATCTTTTTTAATTGCAGCACTATATACAACAACATCAGCCTTAGCTAAATTTTCTAAATCATGTCCAATAACTACACTAATTCCATTTTGAATTAATCTTTCAGTAGTTTCTGATGCAGTAGAGTCAGAACCTGTTACATGAAATCCCCAAAATTTTAAAATTTCAGCAATACCGCTCATACTGATTCCACCAATACCAATCATGTGGATGTTTTTATATTTTTTTAATTCTTCTATATTTGCCAAAGAAATACACTCCTTTAAGTTTATATAATTATGTAATTATATTTATTTTTATATAACAAAGGTATTATATACTTTATATTGTATTTTTTCAATATTTTTCTTAAATAAGTAATTAAATTAGTAACTAATATTAATATATGAATAATAAAAAACAAAGGTGAATAAAAAAATAAATAAAATTTGTAAAATAAAGAAGGAAAAACAAAAAAAGTGGCGAATAATATAATTGTACATAAGAAATGTATAAAAAAACTTGAAAGGTGGTACTTAAAAATGCAAATTACAGATGTACGTTTAAGAAAAGTAAATTCAGAAAACAGAATGAAAGCTGTTGCTTCTGTAACATTCGATAATGAATTTGTTATCCATGATATCAAAGTTATCGAAAGTCAAAATGGATTATTCATTGCTATGCCAAGCAGAAAAACTCCAAACGGAGAATTTAAGGATATAGCTCATCCAATTAATGCTGAAACAAGAGAGAAAATTCAAAAAGCTATATTAGAAGCTTATGAAGCTCCAGAAGCTGAAGAAACTTCAGAATCAGCAGAATAATAATAAAATGAAAAAGAAATACTTCACAAGAAGTATTTCTTTTTTGATTTCCTATCACTTGATAGAAAATCAAGTGGTCATCTCGAAGAAGTTTTTGATGATTTCTTCGTAGCTCTCGTTCGGAGGAGTAAAATCCACCTTAATGGTTGTTGGCTCGACTACGTCGAACTTAATGGCACAATAATGTGCAGAGCACATATTGAATTGTGAAGAAAAGTTGCTAATGTGTGCCATTGAAGGGGCAACAACATGAAATGTAACTTTTACTTCATTAAACGTGAGCTGGATTGTTCCTTTAACTTTGGACGTTTCATCAATGGGAGATGCATCCAAAACCACCATGATGGCGGTGCCAGAAACTGGCATATCATTGAGCATCTCAATCAGCTTGGGAGTCCGGGGTAAAAGTTTTTCCAACTGAATCTGCGAAGAAAACACTTCCATAAAGTATACCTCTTTTTAATTTATTTCTAGTGATATTAACTAGTTATAAATATTATAACATATATTTTAAATATTGTAAAATAATTGAGGTAATATAGAGAAAAGAAAAATAATATTTACAAAAAAATGAATAAAACTCAAAAAAAATCAATATAATTGTTGACTTTATAAGTAATACATTGTATAATAATAAAGCATGTATGCGATGAAGTAAGATGTGGCTACAAATGTTATAGCAATATACATTTGGAGGGAACTCTTATGGAGTATGTTATGGCTTAGACCAGGCGGTAAGTTAAGAACAAATAAGCACTTATCCCAAGATTTTATCATGCAAACTTGGGTTTTTATATGTTTAATAAAAGAAACACTAGGGTGCGTTATAACTTCCGACCAAAAAAGGACTAGAAAAGTCCTAAAAATTTAGAAGGAGGGAAATTTAAATGGCAACAAAGAAGGAAAATGCAGTAACAAGTGAAAAAATCAGAATAAGATTAAAAGCTTATGATCATGTTGTTTTAGAACAGTCTGCTGAAAAAATAGTAGATACTGCTAAAAAGACAGGAGCTAAAGTTTCAGGTCCTATTCCACTACCAACAGAAAAGGAGATTGTTACAATCTTACGTTCTCCACACAAACACAAAGATTCAAGAGAACAATTTGAAATGAGAACACATAAAAGAGTAATTGACATTCTTTACCCAACACAAAAAACAGTTGATAGCTTAATGAAAATTGATTTACCAGCTGGTGTTGATATAGAAATCAAATTATAATTACAAATTAAAAACTATGCTGGTATAACGTTACAATATAACGAAATATAAGATATCAGCCAATGGGAGGAATTTTAAAATGAATAAAGGATTAATAGGAAAAAAATTAGGAATGACTCAAATATTTGATGAACAAGGAAAAGTTATTCCAGTTACAGTTATTGAAGCAGGTCCATGTGTAGTAGCACAAGTTAAAACAGTAGAATCTGATGGATACAATGCTATACAATTAGGATTTGGAGATGTAAAAGAAAGTAAAGTTAACAAACCAGAAAAAGGACACTTTACAAAATCAAAATTACCACTAAAAAAACATTTAAGAGAGTTTAGATTAGATTCTATTGAAAATATAAATGTTGGTGATGAATTAAAAGCTGATACATTTGCAGCAGGAGATCAATTAGATATCCAAGGAACATCAAAAGGAAAAGGATTCCAAGGTGTTATTAAACGTCATGGCCAATCAAGAGGACCAATGGGACATGGTTCTATGTATCATAGAAGACCAGGTTCAATGGGACCAACATCTACACCAGGTAGAGTATTTAAAGGTAAAAAATTACCAGGTCACATGGGAAGCCAAACTATTACAATTCAAAACTTAGAAGTTGTAAGAGTAGATTTAGATAAAAACGTTATTTTAGTAAAAGGTAGTGTACCAGGAGCTAAAGGTGCAATATTAAAACTAAAAACAAGTGTAAAAAGTAAATAAGGAGGGAAAGACAAATGCCTAAGATAGACGTATATGATATAGAAGGTAAAAAAGTTAAGACAATAGAACTTAAAGAAGAAGTATTTGGTATTGAGCCAAATGAAGCAATAGTACATAGTGTTCTAGTTAATTACCTAGCTAATCAAAGACAAGGTACACAAAGTACTAAAACAAGAGCAGAAGTATCTGGTGGTGGTAGAAAACCATGGAGACAAAAAGGTACAGGTAGAGCAAGACAAGGAAGCATTCGTGCACCACATTGGGTAGGTGGAGGAGTTGCTTTAGGTCCAAAACCACGTTCATACAATTATACAGTAAATAAAAAAGAAAAGAGATTAGCAATTAAATCAATGTTAAGCTCAAAAGTATCAGAAAATGAATTAGTAGTTGTTGAAAGCTTACCATTAAAAGAAATTAAAACTAAAGAAATGGCAAGAATTTTAAATAACTTAAAAGTAGAAGGTAAAGCAGTTATTCTTTTACCAGAAAAAGATGAAATAGTTCAAAAATCAGCTAGAAACATTGAGGGAGTTAAAACATTACAAGTTGGAACAATCAATGTATATGATTTATTAAAACATAAAAATCTTGTTGTAACAGAAGATACTGTTAAAAAATTAGAGGAGGTGTATGCATAATGAAACCAGAAGATATTATCATAGCACCAGTAATCACTGAAAAAAGTAATGATGAATTACAAGCAGGAAAATATACATTTAGAGTTAATAAAAAAGCTACTAAAATAGATATTCGTAATGCAGTAGAAAAACTTTTTGAAGTAAAAGTTTTAAATGTTAACACAATAAGTGTTAAAGGTAAAGAAGTTAGAAGAGGAAAAACAACAGGAAAAACTTCAGACTGGAAAAAAGCAATAGTAACTATTGATACAAACCCAGGAGATATTAAATACCTAGATAAAGGTGGAAAAGAAGTTAAAGTTTCTAAGAAGTATAAGGATTCTATCGAACACTTCATGGGTGCTTAAAAATTATAAGTGGCGTCTAGCGTTGTTAACCTTCGTAAAAATTCCTTCAACATACAACTCGTATAGTTTCAGAAATTTTTACTTGGTTGCCTAGCTATACTTGCTTCTAATTTTTAATCAATTCTTCGAAGGAATGTTGAAGAATTATTAGAAACTTAAAATTATCGGGAAGTAACCCCGGAAAATAAATAAATATCCGTATGCGGAGCGGGAAAATATCCGTAAATATAGTAATATAAAATTTATCAAAAACGAGTATTGCTAGGAAAACGAGCGAAAAATTTTGAAATAGTACATTGGTACATTGAAAAATTTTGAGTGAAGTTTGACAACGCAAGACGAAGTTTTTCATAAATTTTGAGAAAGGAAATTAAAATGGGAATAAAAAGATTCAGACCTTATACTCCATCAAGAAGAAACATGACAGTTTCAACATTTGATGAAATTACAAAAAAAGAACCAGAAAAAACTCTATTAGCTACAAAAAAGAAAAATGCTGGTAGAAACTCTTATGGTAGAATTACAGTAAGACATCAAGGTGGAGGAAATAGACAAAAATATAGAATTATAGATTTTAAAAGAAATAAAGTTGATATGCCAGCAACTGTAGTTGGTATAGAATATGATCCAAACAGAAGTGCAAATATAGCTTTAATTCAATATGAAGATGGAGAAAAAGCATATATTTTAGCACCAGTAGGATTAAAAGATGGAGATAAAGTAGTTTCTGGAGATAAAGCAGATATTAAACCAGGTAACTGCATGAAAATTGAAAACATTCCAGTAGGTACAATGATTCATAATATTGAATTAAACCCTGGTCAAGGTGGAAAATTAGTTAGAGCTGCTGGTCAAGAAGCTCAATTAATGGCTAAAGAAGGAAAATATGCACATGTAAGATTACCTTCTGGCGAAATGAGATTAATAATGGCTGTATGTAAAGCTACAATAGGAACAGTTGGAAATACAGATCATGAAAATATTAAATTAGGTAAAGCTGGTAGAACAAGACACATGGGAATTAGACCAACTGTTAGAGGTTCTGTAATGAACCCAGTAGATCACCCTCATGGTGGTGGTGAAGGTAAAGCTCCAGTTGGACACGCAGGACCAATGACTCCTTGGGGTAAACCAGCATTAGGATACAAGACAAGAAAGAAAAACAAAAAGAGTGATAAAATGATCACAAAACGTAGAAAGTAGGAGGTAAAATAAATGTCAAGATCAAGTAAAAAAGTTCCATTTATTGCACCTGAATTATTAAAAAGAGTTAATGCAATGAATGAAAGTGGAAATAAAGAAGTAATAAAAACATGGTCAAGAGCTTCTACTATATACCCACAAATGGTTGGACACACAATAGCTGTTCATGATGGTAGAAAACATGTACCAGTATATATTACAGAGGAAATGATTGGACATAAATTAGGTGAATTTGCACCAACAAGAACATTTAAAGGTCACGCAGGAGACAAAACAACAACTAACAAATAATGAAAGGAGATAAAAAAATGGAAGAAAACAACATTCCAACAGCAGAAGCAACTCTAAGATATGCTAGAATTTCAGCTAGAAAAGTTAAAATAGTAGCAGACTTAATTAGAGGAAAAGATATTGATGAAGCTTTAGCTATTGCAAAATATGCTCCAAAAGCATCAAGCGAAATTATCGAAAAATTATTAAAATCAGCTATCGCAAATGCTGAAAACAATCATCACATGGCACATGAAAAATTATATGTTGCTGAGATTTATGCAAATCAAGGTCCAACTCTAAAAAGAATTAGACCAGCTGCAAAAGGTAGTGCAGTAAGAATTAGAAAGAGAACAAGTCATATTACAATTGTATTAAAGGAAAGAGATTAAGAAAGGAGGACTTAACAAAATGGGACAAAAAATGGATCCTAACGGATTAAGAGTAGGTGTTATTAAAGACTGGAATTCTAAATGGTATGCAGACAAAAAGAATTTTAGTGATTACCTAGTAGAGGATCATAAAATCCGTGAATATGTTAAGAAAAAATTATATGTTGCAGGAATTTCTAAAATTGAGATTGAAAGAACTGCAAAATTCGTTAAAGTAAATGTTTACACAGCAAAACCAGGTTTAGTAATTGGTAAAGGTGGAAACCTAGCTGAAGAATTAAAAGCTGAACTTGAAAAAATGATAGGTAAAACAGTTAACTTAAATATTGTTGAAGTTAAGAACATAGATGTTGATGCACAATTAGTTGCAGAAAACATTGCAGGACAACTAGAAAGAAGAATTTCATTCAGAAGAGCTATGAAACAATGTATGCAAAAAACTATGAAAGCAGGTGCATTAGGTATTAAAACTGCTGTATCTGGTAGATTAGGTGGAGCAGACATGGCTAGAACAGAGTTCTACAAAGAAGGAACAATTCCACTTCAAACTTTAAGAGCTGATATTGATTATGGATTTGCAGAAGCAGATACAACTTATGGAAAAATCGGTGTTAAAGTTTGGATCTATAAAGGCGAAGTTCTTCCAGCTAAGAAAAAACAAGCAGAAGGGAGAGATGAGTAATGCCATTAATGCCAAAAAGAACAAAATATAGAAAACAACAAAAGGGTAGAATTAGAGGTAAAGCAACAAGAGGTAACACAGTTACTGATGGAGAATTCGGACTACAATCACAAGAAATTGGTTTAATTACATCAAACCAAATCGAAGCAGCCCGTGTTGCTATGACTCGTTATATAAGAAGAGGTGGAAAGGTTTGGATTAAAATCTTCCCTGACAAACCAATAACATCAAAACCTATTGGTACTCGTATGGGTAAAGGTAAAGGTGCTGTTGAATACTGGGTAGCAGCTGTAAAACCAGGAAGAGTTATGTTTGAAATAGCAGGAGTTCCAGAGGAAACTGCAAAAGAAGCTCTAAGATTAGCAGCTAATAAACTATCAGTAAAATGTAAGTTTGTCAAAAGAGAAACTGAAGTAGGTGGTGATAGCGATGAAGATTAATAAAATAAAAGAAATGTCTTCACCAGAATTAGAGAAAGAATTAGTAGAACTAAAAAATGAATTATTCAAATTAAGATTTAGTTTAGCTACAAACGGATTAGATAATCCTATAAAAATTAAAGAAGTGAAAAAAGACATTGCAAGAATAAAAACAGTTCTAAAAGAAAGAGAATTAAAGGAGGGTGTAAACTAATGGAAGAAAGAAACCTTCGTAAAGAAATGATCGGTACAGTTGTTTCTGACAAAATGGATAAAACAGTTGTTGTAGCTGTTCAAACTAATGTTATGAACAAAATGTACGGAAAAATTCAAAAAAGAACATACAAATTAAAAGCTCATGACGAAAACAATGAATGCCAAGCAGGAGATAAAGTTAGAGTAATGGAAACTAGACCACTTTCTAAAGACAAGAGATGGAGAGTAGTTGAAGTTGTAGAAAAAGCAGTTATTAAATAAAGGAGGATACCAAAATGGTACAACAACAAAGTATATTAAAAGTTGCTGACAACACTGGTGCAAAAGAAATTATGTGTATCAGATGTCTAGGTGGTTCATATAGAAAATACGCTGGCGTAGGCGATATTATTGTTGCATCTGTAAAAACAGCTATACCTGGTGGTGGAGTTGTTAAAAAAGGTGATGTAGTAAAAGCTGTTGTTGTAAGAACTAAAAAGCCAATTAGAAGAGCAGATGGTTCTTATGTAAGATTTGATGAAAATGCAGCTGTTATTATAAAAGATGATAAAACACCAAAAGGAACTCGTATATTTGGGCCAGTAGCTAGAGAATTAAGAGATGGAGAGTATATGAAGATTTTGTCACTTGCTCCAGAAGTTCTTTAAGCTAATGAAAAACGGCATCTTACATCGTTAACCTTTGTAAAAATTCCTTCAACATACAGCACGTATAGTTTCAGAAATTTTTACTCGGTTGCCTAGTAATCTACCATTTTTGATTAGCTTAGGCAGTGAGAAGTCGTCATTTAAAATAAAAAAATAACAGAGAACCTTATAAATTTGAAAAGAAGAGGTGAAAAGTAAATATGAAAATTAAAAAAGGTGATACAGTTAAAGTTTTATCTGGAAATGATAAAGGAAAAACTGGAGAAGTTTTAGAAGTAATTCCAAAAACACAAAAAGTAATTGTTAAAGGTGTTAATATTCGTAAAAAACATGTTAAACCAAGAAAACAAGGAGAAGAAGGCGGAATTATTCCAGTAGAATGTAGCATACATAGTAGCAAAGTAAATGTAGTATGTCCAAAATGTAACAAAGCAACAAGAGTTGGTTACTTAGTAGAAGGAGATACAAAAGTACGTGTTTGCAAAAAATGTGGAAATAAATTAAAGTAGGAAGGAGGTCTATTAAAGACTTATGGAAATATTAAAAGAACAATATCAAAAAGAAGTTGTACCTGCATTGATGAAAAAATTTAACTATAAATCAGTAATGGAAGTTCCAAAACTAGAAAAAATAGTTATCAATGTTGGATTAGGAGATATGAAAGATAATCCAAAAGCATTAGACAACACAATAAATGATTTAAAAATAATTACAGGTCAAACTCCAATAGTAACAAAGGCAAAAAAAGCTATTGCTGCTTTCAAAATTAGAGAAGGTGTTAATATTGGATGCAAAGTTACATTAAGAAGTGGAAAAATGTATGATTTTGCATATAAACTATTTAATACAGCATTACCAAGAGTAAGAGATTTTAGAGGAGTATCTAATAACTCTTTTGATGGTAGAGGAAATTATTCAATGGGAATTAAAGAACAATTAATTTTCCCAGAAATCGAATATGATAAAATCGATAAAATTAGAGGTATGGATATAATATTCGTTACTACTGCTAAGACAGATGAAGAAGCAAGAGAATTACTTTCATTATTGGGAATGCCATTCCAAAATTAATTATAAACTGCGTCTTGCGCTGTCAAGAGGCGAGTGTAAGAAAGGAGAAATAAATGGCTAAGAAGTCTTTAAAAGTTAAACAACAAAGAGATCAAAAATACAAAACAAGAGAATATAATCGTTGCAAAATTTGTGGAAGACCACATGCATATATCAGAAAATATGGAATTTGCCGTGTTTGCTTTAGAGAATTAGCTCATAAGGGAGAGATTCCAGGAGTGAAAAAGGCTAGCTGGTAATTCTTTCAGATTTAAATCAGCATCTTGCTTTGTCAAGCTACGTGTAAAAATTTTTCAATGTACAAAAGTACAATTTCAAAATTTTTCACTTGCTTTCCTTGCAATATACTAATTTAAATTCGAAATAACAGCTTGAGACACAAAGTAAATTTGAGTAAATTTAAAAAGGAGGGAATAAATTTGAATACAACAGATCCAATCGCAGATATGTTAACAAGAATCAGAAACGCAAATAGTAAAAAACATAAAACAGTTGATGTTCCTGCTTCAAATATGAAAAAAGCCATTGCTAACATTCTATTTAAAGAAGGATACATTGCAGCTTATGAAGAGATAAACGATAACACTCAAGGTGTAATTCGTATAACTTTAAAATATGATGAGAATGGTGCAAGAGTAATTGATGGTTTAAAAAGAATTAGTAAACCAGGATTAAGAGTTTATGCATCTAAAGAAGAACTACCACAAGTTCTAAATGGATTAGGTATTGCTTTAATTTCTACTTCAAAAGGAATTAAAACAGACAAAGAAGCAAGACAAGAAGGTCTTGGAGGAGAAGTTTTAGCTTATATATGGTAATATAGTAAAACAATTTTTTAATAAAGCAAAGAAGGAGGAAAAACCAAAATGTCAAGAATAGGAAATAAACCTATTACTGTACCAGAAGGAGTAGAAGTTACACTAAATGATAATCATATTGTTGTAAAAGGACCAAAAGGTACATTAGAAAAGGACCTACATAAAAATATGACAGTTACTGTAGAAGGAAATACTATAACAGTAACAAGACCAAATGATGAAGCTGAAAACAGAAGCTTACATGGTCTAACAAGAACTTTAATCAATAACATGGTTGAAGGTGTTGTTCATGAATTTAAAAGAAACCTAGAAATAAATGGTGTTGGATATAGAGCACAAAAAAAGGGTAATGACTTAGTAATGAACTTAGGTTATTCACACCCAGTTGAAATTAAAGCTCCAGAAGGAATCAGCTTTGATTTAACAGATGCTAACCATATTACAGTAAGAGGTATTGATAAAGAATTAGTTGGTCAAACAGCAGCAGTTATTAGAACAAAGAGACCACCAGAAGTATATAGAGGTAAAGGTATTAAATATGCTGAAGAGCATATTAGAAGAAAAGAAGGAAAAGCCGGCAAAAAATAAAATTAGAAATTTTAAGCTTCGTCTAACGTTGTTAACCTTGCAAAAAATTTCATCAACATACAGTATGTATAGTTTCAGAAATTTTTGCTCGGTTGCCTAGTTATACTCGCTTTAAATCCCTAATTAATTAGGCTGAAACCCAAAAAGTATTAAATATTCTTAATATTATTAACGCTGTTACGTTAATAGAAAGGAGAAAAAATGATTAAGAAAATAGATAGAAAAGCTGAAAGAGAAAGAAGACATGCAAGAGTACGTAATAAAGTTTCTGGAACAGCAGATCGTCCAAGATTATGTGTATTTAGAAGCAATAGCAATCTTTATGCACAAATAATTGATGATGTTGCAGGAAATACTCTAGTTCAAGCTTCTACTCTTGATAAAGAAGTTAAAACAAAACTTTCAAATAAAGAAGCTGCTAAAGAAGTAGGAAGCTTAGTTGCAAAAAGAGCTTTAGAGAAAAACATTAAAGAAGTTGTTTTTGATAGAGGCGGTTATATTTATCATGGTGTTATAAAAGAATTAGCAGAAGCAGCCAGAGAAGGCGGATTAACATTTTAAAAAAGGAGGGAAATTAAAGTGCAATCAGAAAATACATCAGAATTAAAAGAAAAAGTTGTTGCAATCAACAGAGTAGCAAAAGTTGTTAAAGGTGGTAGAACTTTTAGATTTAGTGCTGTAGTTGTTGTAGGAGACGGAAATGGTCATATTGGTGTAGGAAATGGAAAAGCTTCTGAAGTTCCAGATGCTATAAAAAAAGCTATTGAAGAAGCTAAAAAGAACTTAGTAGAAGTTCCAGTTGTTGGAACAACAATTCCTCATGAATATGTAGGTAAATTTGGAAGCGCTAGTGTTATATTAAAACCAGCTGCAGAAGGTACTGGAGTTATCGCTGGCGGTAGTGTAAGACCAGTATTAGAGCTTGCAGGTTATAAAGACATTAGAACTAAAGTTGTTGGAACAAACAACCCAAGAAATGTTGTTTATGCTACAATCGAAGGATTAAAGAGCATGAAAACAGCAGAACAAATTGCTAAAAAAAGAGGAAAAACAGTAGCTGAAATATTATAAAATATAACAGTAAATAAAATTGATAAAAAATAGGAGGTGTAATCGCAAAATGAAATTAGACGAATTAAAACCAGCACAAAAAACAAAGAAAAGAACAGTAGTAGGTCGTGGAGTTGGTTCAGGTCTTGGAAAAACTTCTGGAAGAGGACATAAGGGACAAAAAGCAAGAAGTGGCGGCGGAGTTAGAAGAGGCTTTGAAGGTGGTCAAACTCCTTTATATAGAAGATTACCAAAAAGAGGATTCAACAATAGCGTTCATGCAAACGATTATGTAGAAGTAACACTTACAATGCTTAATAAATCAAGCAAAGAAGATGTTACAGCAGAAAGCTTAATTGAAGACGGAATTATTCGTAAATCAAAAGACGGAATTGTTATTCTTGCAACAGGTAAATTAGAGAAAAAAGTTAATGTTAAAGCTGTAAAATTCACTAAAGCTGCAAAAGAAAAAATTGAAGCTTTAGGAGGAAAGGCTGAGGTGATCTAATGTTTAAAACTATTAAGAATGCATTTAAAACACCAGATGTTAGAAAAAGAATTTTATATACATTACTTTTAATAGTATTATTTAGATTAGGATGTTTTATTACAGTACCTGGTGTAAACACAGTTACACTAAATGAAGCTATGTCTGGTGCAAGTAATGGTATAGCAGGATTAATAGACTTAATCTCAGGAGGAGCATTTTCTAGATTTTCTATTTTTGCTATGACTATTACTCCATACATTACTTCTTCAATAGTAATTCAACTATTAGGAATGGTAATTCCTTCATTAGAAAAATTAATGAAGGAAGGTGGAGAAGAAGGAAGAAATAAAATAAATAGATATACTAAACTTTTAACAGTAGTGCTTGCACTAATTGAAGGTATAGGACTATTTTTAACATATAAATCTTATGGAATTTTCGTAGAAACAAACTTCTTAACAGGATTTTTAGTAGTTATTTCATTAATGGCAGGAACTTCACTTTTAATGTGGTTAGGAGATCAAATCACAAATAAAGGTATAGGAAATGGTATTTCTATGATTATATTTGTAGGTATTATTTCAGGATTGCCAAGTGCAGTAACTATGATATGGAACTTAATATTTGGAACAAGATCATTTAGTACAGCAGGATTATTAACTTCTTTATGTATTATTGTTGGAGCAATTGTTTTAATTGCAGGAGTTGTATTTGTACAACAAGCAGAAAGAAGAATTCCTGTACAATATGCTAAAAAAGTAGTAGGAAGAAAAATGGTAGGAGCACAAAATACACATATTCCACTTAAGCTAGCAATGGCGGGTGTTATGCCAATAATTTTTGCTTCATCATTTATGACATTCCCAGCTATGATTATTCAAATGTTTGTACCAAATATTGCAAATGAAACTGGCTTTTGGTCAGCAATATATAAATTCTCAATTGCAACTTCAACATCAGCAGTTCCAGTTGGTTATACTATTGCAAATGCAATTGTTTATTTATTATTAATTTTAGGATTTACATTTTTCTATACTTATGCAACATTCAACCCAGCAGAAGTTGCTAATAACATAAAGAAAAATGGTGGATTTATTCCTGGAATTAGAGCTGGAAAACCAACAACTGATTATTTATCATCAGTATTATCTAAACTATTATGGTTTGGTGGACTATTCTTAGCTGTTATAGCAATTTTGCCTATGCTTGTAAGATTTATACCAAATGTAAACTTAGCATTTGGTGGTACATCAATACTTATCGTTGTAGGTGTTGCACTTGAAATGGTACAACAATTAGAATCTTTATTGGTTATGAGACATTACAAAGGCTTTTTAGACTAATTTCGAATTAAATACTCATCTTGCGTTGTCATGCATCATTTTAAATGAAATCAATGTGCAAAAAGCACACCTCATTCATTTAAAATTCGCATTCCTAGCAATCTAAGCATTTAATTCAAAATTATAATCTTTCAAATATAGAAAAGAATAATAAATAAGATATATCTTAAAAATTATGGCAGAAGGGACGGACAGGTGTAAAAACTGGTTCCGTCCGTAATGCGTGAAGGGAGAACTAAAAACTATGTATATTATTATGTTAGGAGCTCCAGGAAGTGGAAAAGGAACAACTGCTAAAATTTTAGCTAAAAAAACAAACTTTCCTCATATTTCAACAGGAGATATATTTAGAGAGCAAATAAAAAAAGAAACTGAACTTGGAAAATTAGCCAATAGTTATATATCACAAGGAAAATTAGTACCAGACGAAGTAACAATTAATATTGTAAAAGATAGATTAAACTGGGATGATACTAAAGATGGTGTTATATTAGATGGATTTCCAAGAACAATTGAACAAGCTAGAGCGTTAGATGAAATTTTAGAAGAAAAAGGAAAAAAAGTAGATGTAGTGCCAGAACTAGTTGTTCCAGATCAAGTAATTGTAGAAAGAATTTTAAATAGAGCAACATGTTCAAATAAAGAATGTGGAGCAATATATAATACAAAATTCAAACCATCAAAAGTGGAAGGTATATGTGACATTTGTGGTTCAGCTCTTGTTACAAGAACTGATGACACAGAAGAAGCAATTAAAACTAGACTAGAAGTATATAGACAAAATTCAAAAGATTTAATTGATTATTATAAAGAAAAAGGAGTTTTAGTGAATATAACTCCAAATGATCCAACTGCAGATAATGCATCAGAACAAGCAGTTGATATAATATTAGAAAAAGTTAATCAATAAGAATAAAAAATAAAAAGAGGGTAAGAAAAGTTGGTAACTATTAAATCACAAAAAGAAATTGAAAAAATGAAAGAAGCATGCAAACTTACCGCTTTAGTATATGATGAAATAGAAAAATATATAAAACCAGGAATATCAACAATGGATTTAGATAACTTTGCAGAAAAAATTATTAGAAGTAATGGAGGAATTCCAGCACAAAAAGGATATCCTAGTGGTGAAAAGGGAGTTCCTGCATTTCCTGGAACATTATGTATTTCTATAAATGATGAAATTATACATGGAATTCCATCAAAGAAAACTATTATTAAAGACGGAGATGTAGTTAGCGTAGATCTTGTAGTATATAAAAACGGATTTCATGGTGATGCGGCAAGAACATATATTGTCGGAAAGTCTTCACCAGAAAAACAAAAATTGGTAGATATTACAAAACAAGCATTTTTTGAAGGAATAAAATATGCTGTAAAAGGAAATCGAATTGGAGATATTTCACATGCCATTGGAGAGTTTGTAGAAAAAAATGGTTACAATGTTGTAAGAGAATTTCAAGGACATGGAATAGGAGAGGAAATGCATGAAGATCCAGGAATACCAAACTACGGAAAAGCAGGAAGAGGAATAAGACTGGAACCAGGTATGACTCTAGCAATTGAACCGATGGTAATGATAGGAAAACCTAATATTTGTGTACTAGATGATGGATGGACTATTGTTACTGAAGATGGATCTTTGGCAGCACATTATGAAAATACAATTTTAATAACAGAAAAAGAGCCAGAGATATTGACATTATTGAAAAAATAAGATATACTATATAAGATATTGTACGTATGTATAAATGGAAAAAATATCTAAATTTATTTAGAAAAGTTTTTCGAGTAAATAATGGAGGAAAATATGTCAAAAGAGGATGTTATAGAAGTTGAAGGTACTGTTGTAGAAGCATTACCAAATACTAATTTTAAAGTTGAACTAGAAAATGGACATCAAATCTTAGCTCATATTTCTGGAAAATTAAGAATGAATTATATCAAAATTCTTCCAGGAGATAAAGTAAAAGTTGAATTATCGCCTTATGATCTTAGTAAGGGTCGTATTACATGGCGTGCCAAGTAAATTTTAAAAATAATCAGCATCTTGATTTGTTAAAGATTATTCAAAACGCGTTTACAACCAAGAGGTTGTGTACTTGCCTTTTGAACAATCTTTGCCTCGCAATATACTAATTCTTTTTAAAATTCAATATAAAACTAATCTAAGAAAGGAATGAACTAAAATGAAAGTAAGACCATCAGTAAAACCTATGTGCGAAAAATGCAAAGTTATTAAAAGAAAAGGTGTTATCAGAGTAATCTGTGAAAACCCAAAACATAAACAAAGACAAGGTTAATTTATTATAATTATTGAATATAACACAAATTTTAGATAGCGGCTGAAAAGAAATTATATTTTCTTTTTAATTCTAATTTGTGTTTATATATATGTCTAAAAGTATTATTGATTAGTATATAAATACTAATGCATTTCACCGATAATAACTTAAAGACAAAACAAATTACAAAAACAAAAATAGCAAAATAAAAAACTTATGGAGGTGCAAATAAATGGCTCGTTTAGCAGGAGTTGATTTACCTAGAGAAAAAAGAGTAGAAATTGGTCTAACATATATTTATGGTATTGGACTAGCAAGCGCTCAAAAAATTCTAGCAGAAGCAAAAGTTAATCCAGATATCAGAGTAAAAGACTTAACAGATGACCAAGTACAAGCAATCAGAAAAGCAATGGATGGTTATAAAGTTGAAGGTGACTTACGTAGAGAAGTTGCATTAAACATTAAAAGACTAACTGAAATCGGATGTTATAGAGGTATGAGACATAGAAGAGGTCTTCCAGTTAGAGGACAAAGAACAAAAACTAATGCTCGTACAAGAAAAGGCCCTAGAAAATTAGTTAGCAAAAGCAAAAAATAATTTGCAGAAGTAAGAAAAGCCTAAATAAGGAGGGAATAATTAAAAATGGCAACAAAAAATGTAACTAAAAAAACAGTAACTAGAAGAAGAGATAGAAAAAATATCGAAAAAGGTATGGCTCATATCCACTCTAGTTTTAATAATACAATTGTTACAATTACAGATGTTCAAGGAAATGCAATTTCTTGGGCAAGTGCTGGTGAACTAGGATTTAAAGGTTCAAGAAAAAGCACACCATTTGCAGCAGGAGAAGCAGCTGAAACAGCAGCTAAAGCAGCAATGGAACACGGATTAAAATCAGTAGAAGTATTTGTAAAAGGACCAGGATCTGGTCGTGAAGCAGCAATTAGGTCATTACAATCAGCAGGATTAGAGATTAGCTCAATTAAAGATGTTACTCCAATTCCTCACAATGGTTGTAGACCACCAAAAAGACGTAGAGTATAAGGAAGGTGAAAAAATAAAATGGCAAGATATAAAGATGAACAATGTCGTATTTGTCGTAGAGAAGGACAAAAATTGTTCTTAAAAGGATCAAGATGTTATACAGATAAATGTAGTATTTCTAGAAGAAATTATGCACCAGGTCAAAATGGTCAAAAAAAGAAAAAATTATCTGAGTATGGTACTCAATTAAGAGAAAAACAAAAAACAAAATCATTCTATGGTGTAAGTGAAAAACAATTCAGAAAATACTTTGATATGGCAGCAGCTACTAAGGAAATCACTGGTGAAATGTTACTACAAATTCTAGAAAGTAGATTAGATAATATTATATATCGTTTAGGATATGGTAGTTCAAGAGCTCAAGCAAGAATGCTTGTAACTCATGGAGCATTTGAAGTAAATGGACAAAAAGTTGATATTCCATCTTACTTAGTAAAAGCAGGAGATGTTATTTCTGTAAGAGAAATAAGAAAAGATAATGGTTTTATTAAAGCAAATGTTGAAGCAAATGCAGCAAGACCAGTACCAGAATGGTTACAAAAAGATGCAAAAAGTTTAAGTGGTAAAGTTGTTAGATTACCATCTAGAGAAGACATAGATCTTCCTGTTGAAGAACATTTAATAGTAGAGCTTTACTCTAAATAATAATTTAATTGTAAAAATAGAAATGTTTTTCTATTATCTATTAGGAGGTAAAAAATGATAGAATTTGAAAAGCCAAATATTAAATGCTTAGAAGTAAACGAAGAAAATCACTATGCAAAATTTGTATGCGAACCATTAGAAAGAGGATATGGAATTACAATAGGTAATTCTTTAAGAAGAATTTTATTATCATCTCTTCCAGGTAGTGCAATCACAAGTGTAAAAATTGATGGTGTATTACATGAATTCTCTACAATTCCAAATGTAGTAGAAGATGTTCCAGAGCTTATAATTAACTTGAAAAGTGTATGTTTAAAACAAGATAAAAATGAAACAAAAACTTTAAGAGTTGACTTTAAAGGACCAGGAGAAGTTAAAGCAGGAGACATAATTACAGATGGAACAGTAGAAGTATTAAATCCAGATTTACATATTGCAACAGTTTCAGAAGGTGGACATTTAGTGATGGAAATGACTGCTGAAATGGGAAGAGGTTACAATAATGCTGAAAAGAATAAAAAAACTGATCAAGCATTAGGCGTACTTCCAATTGATTCTATATATACACCTGTTAAAAAAGTTAACTATGCAGTAGAAAATACTAGAGTTGGACAAATGATAGATTATGATAAACTAACAATCGAAGTTTGGACAAATGGAGGTTTAACTCCAGATGAAGCTTTAAGTTTAGCTGCAAAAGTTATGACAGGTCATTTAGAACTATTTATAGATTTATCAGAAACTACTAAAAACACACAAGTAATGGTAGAAAAAGAAGAATCTAAAAAAGAAAAAGTTCTTGAAATGTCAATTGAAGATCTAGAATTATCAGTTAGATCATTTAATTGTTTAAAAAGAGCAGGAATTTCTACAGTAGAAGATTTAACAAATAAATCAGAAGCTGAAATGATGAAAGTAAGAAATCTTGGTAAAAAATCTTTAGATGAAGTAACAAATAAGTTACACGCATTAGATTTAGATTTTGCCAAGAAAGAAGAATAAGCAGAAGGAGGAAAATAAATTGGCTACAAATAGAAAATTAGGTAGAACAACAGACATTAGACTAGCTATGTTAAAAACATTAACAACTGACTTAATGTTACATGGACAAATAGAAACTACTGAAGCTAGAGCAAAAGAAGTAAAAGCAATTGCAGACAGCTTAATTTCATTAGCAGTAAAAGAAAAAGACAATTTTGAAATGGTAGATGTTAAAGTTTCTAAAGCAAAATTAGATAGCAAGGGAAACAAAGTAACAGAACTTGTAAAAAGTAAAAACGGAAAAGAATATTTAAGAGTTGTAAAAGAAACAACAACTGAAAAAAGACAAAAAGATATGCCATCAAGATTAAATGCTAGAAGAAAAATGATGAAAAACATCAATAAAGTAAAAGATAGTGAAGGAAATAACATTGATTTAACTGCAAAATTATTTAATGAAATTGCTCCTAAATATGAAGGCAGAGTTGGTGGTTACACAAGCATGCTTAAAGTAGGACCAAGAAAAGGTGATAATGCAGAAATGGTTATTTTAAAGCTAGTTTAATAATTGTTTAAAGAAGCAAATATAGGAGAGTGTGAAATATGGAAATACTAAAATATATCATATTAGTTATTTATATTATTGTATGTATAGCTTTAATTATTTTAGCAGCAGTGCAAAATAGTGAAAAGCAAGGTGCTTCAGGAACAATTACAGGTTCTTCAACTAATAACTTTTATGAACAAAATAAGGGAAGAACAAAGGAAGGCAAGCTAAAAAAGTGGACGATAATTCTTGGAATTACATTTGCTGTATTAGCAATTGTCTTAGGAATCCTATATCTAGTATAAGATGTTAAAAAAATATGCGACAGATTTTCTTCTGTCGCATTTACTTATATAAAATAAGTAATGTATTCTAATATTTTATAACAAAATATTAGAATTAGGACGATTAACTGCGAATAGATCCGAAAAACTCAACAATAGTACTGAGAAGAACATCAATATCTTGTGAAGAGGGTTCCGAGTCGACTAAAATGCTATGTGTATTCATATAGTAGTATAATATGAAAGAAATTGGGATAAAATTAAAAGGAAAAATATGAAAGAAGAAATAAAAAAAGAAAATCAAGAATTTGAAAAAGATAAATATGTAGGAGTTTTTCAAAAAAGTAAAAACTTCGGATTTGTTGTGCTTGATGATAAAAAAATAAAAACTGATATATATATTTCAAAGAAAAATAGCAAAAAAGCAAAAAACAATCAGAAAGTAGTTGTTCAAATATTAAAGCTACCTGAAAAAAATAAAAAAGCAGAAGGTAAAATACTTGAAATATTAGGAAATATAAATCAAGCAGGGGTAGATATGATGTCTTTAATAAAAGAATATGATTTACCTTATGAATTTCCTGAATCAGTTATAAATGAAGCAAAAGCAATAAAACAAGAGGTATCAAAAAAAGATATTCCAAATAGGCTAGATTTGAGAAATAAAATAATTTTTACTGTTGATGGAGAAGATGCAAAAGACTTAGATGATGCAGTATCAGTTGAGAAATTAAAAAATGGAAATTATCTTTTGAATGTATCTATTGCAGATGTTAGTTACTATGTACAAGAAAAGTCTAAACTAGATAAAGAAGCAATAATTAGAGGAACAAGCATATATATGCTAGATAGAGTAATACCAATGCTTCCTAAAGAACTATCAAATGGAATATGTAGTTTAAATCAAAAAGAAGATAGATTTGCAATAACAGTTTTAATGGAAATAAACTCAAAAGGAGAAGTAGTATCTTCAGATATACAAAAAAGCATAATAAAAGTAACTAGAAGAATGAGTTATAAAGAAGTGCAAACTATACTAGATGTAATAAATAACGAAGAAGATAAAAAAATATTTAATTTAAAAGATAAAGAAAAACTTTTAGAAGAATGTAAACCATATTTTGAACACTTTAAACGTATGGAAGAATTAGCTAACATATTAAAACAAAAAAGAGAAAAAGCTGGAAGCTTAAATTTAGATATTCCAGAAAGTAAAATAACACTTAATGAGCAAGGTGTAGCAATAAAAGTTGAAAAGTATGATATGTATTTTGCTAATGAAATAATTGAACAATTTATGCTAACTGCAAATGAAACAGTAGCAGAAAAATTTTATTGGCTAGAAGCTCCATTTATATATCGTGTACATGAAGTTCCAGATGAAGAGAAAATAGATGAATTAAACAAATTTTTATGGAATTTAGGATATAAAATAAAAGGAAATAAAGACAATATACATCCAAAAGCATTTGCAGAAGTATTAGAAGAAGTTAAGGGCAAACCAGAAGAAAGAGTTGTTTCTAATTTAGTGTTAAGAACATTAAAAGTAGCGCGATATGAAGCAGAGAATAAAGGTCACTTTGGAATTGCAAGTAAATATTATTGTCATTTTACATCACCTATTAGAAGATATCCAGATTTATTTATACACAGAATAATATCAAAATATTTAGAAGAAAATTACCAATTAAAAGAAAGTGAAATTGAAAAATATAGTGGACAAGCTGTAAAATATGCACAGCGTTCTTCAGAAAGAGAAAAAATTGCGCAAAAAGTAGAAAGAGATGCTGAGAGTATTAAAAAGGCTGAGTATATGCAAAGTAAAATTGGTAAAGAATATGAAGGAATTATTTCAAGTATAACATCATTTGGAATGTTTGTAGAGCTTCCTAATACAGTAGAAGGACTTATTCATTTTGAAGATTTAGGAAATGAATACTTTATATATGATGAAGAAAGGAAAACTTTACAAGGAGAAAAGAGCAAGAAGACATATAAAATAGGAGACAGTATAAAAGTATGTGTAATATTTGCAGACAAATTAACAAGAAAAGTAGACTTTGAAAAAATTTCAAGTTAAAAACGTGCTAATGGGGACGGAGAATTTTGGCACACTTTTAGTTAAATTGTAATGTTGTTCTTAATAAGAAGTGTGCCAAAATTCTCCGTCCCCATTAGCACGTTTTAATATATAAAATACATTGTAACAGCAAAAACAAATCCAACAATACTAAGAAAAATTAAGATTAAGCCTCCGGGCTTATTTTTATTTATTGAAATCTCATAAAATCCATAACTAATACATTCAGTTAAAGCAAATAAAGCAAATAAAACAACTAAAAAACCAATAATCATAAAAAATCTCCTTTTTAAATACCAGTTAATAGAAAGCCAGAATCAACGACGACTTCTGAATCAATTTTAAAAAATGAATCTTGATAATGTTGTAACCAATTATATTTTTCTAACTCCTGCATAGTCTTAAAATTTTTTAAAGCATAATCTCCTAAAGAACTACAGTCAGACTTTAATTCTTTTGAAGTTTTATATAAATAATGTAATAATAATCTTTCCAAGTAATTATTAGCATACTTTTGTGTTAATTTTATTTGATCTTCAGTATTTTTATTAGATAATTGCTTAATAGAAGAAATGGTTGCATTAGCTTTAATCTTAATTTTTATATAAGGAGAACCATTTACAATTGAAACGTCAATTTTAGGTTTTGAAGTAAAATCAAAATATAAATCTATTAGATTATCTTTATCCTCTGGATCAGGCATTGAGATGTTACAACTTTTTACACCACCAGTAATAATTAAGTGTGCAACTGTTTCAAGATGAGTTAATGTGCCAACCAATCTGTCTTGCCTAAATACGGCTGTACCAACATTCTCAACACCATTTTTAGCTTCTAAAATTTCACTACCAGAATCATCAGCACTTTTATTATTAGAAGATTGATTTGAGTTATTTTTTGAAATTACATTTCCGAAGAAGTGCAACAGGTTGAGCAACAAAAGAAGTTATTTTATTCATAAATTGTCCAAGATTAATATTAACAATATAACCAGTGTATTCACTAGAATTAGGAAATGTTGCATAAAACTTTGTTATTAAATTTTCTAAGGTTGGTTTAACATTTGCAATATAATCTCTAGCTGAAGAAGTGCTTATAAGGATATTTGTATCAGGTCTGATTTGCACTTTATTAGCTAAAGAAAATATTTCTTCTTTAATACCAGACATTGCAATTTCTTCAGAAAATATTATAAGTTTACAATGTGACAAATTAATTTCTTTACTTGAATAAGTATTCATTAAATTAAGAGCAGCATCAATAGAAGGAGCTTCTATGGTATCCATAATTATAGACGAACTTTCATTAGATGAACCTTCACCAGAAGCGGCACTTGGTTTAGTAAATTGAAAAGTAACTTTTAATCTTTCAGTATTCCCAACATCAATACCTAATGCAACAATATAAGAAAGATCATCTATACTCTGAATACGATGACTACTCGTAAATGAAAAAGAAAACAATATAGCAATTAAAATAAGTGAAATATACTTAAAAGCTGTTTTCATTAATAATTCCTTTCTTTTTTTGATTTCGTAAATATTTAATATTAGCCAAGATTAAAATTATTAAATTTAGCACAAAAACTAAAATTAAAATAATATATCTGTATACAACCGTTTCTAAAAAGCTTATTTCTTGCATATTTTTAGGAATTAAAGCTGTTCCAAATATGAATAAAGTAAAAAGAGTAGAAATCCATTTGGAATACTTTAATTTTGAAATTCTTTTAAATATATTGGTTGAAAAATAAAGTACAATTGCTAAATAACATATAATAGAAAGTAGCCAAATAAGTAAAAATAATGCATCTAATCTTTGAAAAAATCTACTAAAATCTATAAAACGAGAAGCCAAATAAATAGGAAATATTTGTTGTTCTATAATAGTAGGTGGAAAAATAAAAAGTAAAATTGCTACACTAATTAGTAGAAAAAATGCAGAAAGGCCAACAGATGTGTAAGCTACCTTTTTGAAATCTTTTTGATTTTTTAAATAAGGAGGAAGAAGGTATATACAAGCAATTCCTCCGAAAGCAAATAAATCACTTAATCCACTAAAAAATGTTGTGTAAGCTCCATTACCTAGAATTGGAAAAATTTTTTGAAAGGTAAGATTTTTCCAATTTCCTATAAATATAAAAATCATACTAATAGCAACTAATATTGTAAAAAATAAATTAGCACGAGCAATTGAGACAATATTAAGTCTATTCATAACAACAATGGTTATTAAAAACAGAATCATAATTATAGGTAAAGATGTTCTAGGAAAAAAAATAAGTTTTAAACCTTCAGAAAAACTCCTAAGTAATATACCAGTGATAAAAGTAATATAAAGTAAAAATAAAACTGAAACACCTATTTTCAAAATTTTACCACCTAAAAATTCGGAAATATCTATAATATCCGAGCCAGGGAAATGTTCCAATAACTTATATATTATAAAAATTAAAGTAAATACAATTGCACTAATATATATGACATTAAGTATAGAAGCTGATGAATGTTCAGCAACTATACTTCTGGGCAATCCTAGAATTATATGATTTATAACAATACTTAAAACAAGAATAACTGCTTCCCATTTTCCTAACTTTTGTTCAGCCATAAAAAGCTCCTTTCTATTTGTATTTCCAGGTTCTACTTATATGAGATTGTGAGTTTTGTCTTTTGGTATTTAAATAGTCGGGCCTTTTTTCACGTTTCCACATAGGGTCTAAGAAAAAACCACTTTCATTTATATTTGTAATAGGGCTGTATGGAGCCATAAAGGGAACTCCAAAAGATTTAATACTACATAAAATTGTAACGTATATGCAAAGACCAACTGCAATTCCAAAAAATCCAGCAATATAACCTAAAAGAATAAAGCCAAACCTTAATATTCTTAAATGATAACCAAAGTAAAAATCAGGAATAGCAAAAGATGCTATACCAGTAATTGCTACCACAATAATTAAAATAGGACTAACAATATTTGCACTAACAGCAGCTTGACCCAAAACTAAGGCTCCAACAATTCCAATAGTAGGACCAATAGGTGAAGGAACTCTTAAACCAGCTTCACGAATAAGTTCAAAAGAAATTTCCATAAGTAAAATTTCAAAAATAATAGGAAATGGTACATTTTCCCTTGAAGCAATTACTGAAAATAATAATTCGGTCGGAAGTAATTCTTGATGAAAATCTGAAATTGCAACATATAAACCAGGAAGTAGGAATGTTATAAAAATTGAAATTAAACGTAAAAATTTTGAAAAATTTGCAAATTGGAATTTTAAATTACTGTCTTCAGGGGAAGCAATAAAATCTGTTAATGTTGCAGGCATAATAAGAACATAAGGGTTCCCGTTAACTATTACAACAACCTTACCACTATATAAATGTTTAGCAGCTTTATCAGGCCTTTCAGTTGATATTATTTGAGGAATAGTATAATTGTTTTTGTCTTCTATTAATTGTTGAAGTTCACCACTAGAAAGCAAAGCATCAATTTTTAAATTACTAACTCTATACTTAACTTCTGCAACTAAATCAGTATTTGCAATATCTTGCATATAACAAATACAGCACTGGGTTTTACTTAAACTACCAACTTCAACACTTTCTATTATTAAATTTTCATTATTTATAATTCGACGAAGAAGAGAAGTGTTAGTACGAATATTTTCAACAAATCCTTCTTGTGGACCTTTGATAATAACTTCATTATTAGGAGATTCAACACTTCTTTGCTTAAAACCTTTTACATCAATATCATAAGCAATTTCAAGAGTATCAACAAATAATAAACAGTCACCAACATTTACTCCATCAAATGCATCTTTAAAAGAATTGATTTTTTTTACACTGTTTTGTGGTAATAAACAATCAGAAATATAAGTGTCTAAATCAAATTTTTTTACTTTTCTAACTGTAATATTATTAGTTTTTGCCTCACTTATAACTTGGTTTTGATTACCATCAAAAATATTAGCTCTATTGCGTAACATAAGAGCTTCTAAAATATTATCATTCACAAGTGTAGAATCCACCATACCATCAATAAATAATAAAAAGGCAGAATATTGTCTATTTCTTGCAGTTAAAGTAAATTCTCTAACAACAATGTCACTATTTATCAAAGTATTATATTTAACTTTTACATATTCAAGATTAACAGAAAGGCTAGAAAAAATATTTTCAGCTTCGAAGATTTTTTCATTTTTTTCAATTTCCTCAGGTGTTCTACTATTACTTTGATTTTCGTAAGGACTAGAAAGCACGAAATTATATTCATTTTGATCAGGTGAATCAAATACATTTTTAACGATATTTGTAAATTTATCTTTTAAATTCATATATACTCCAAGTCAAAAAAATTCTATATTTAGTATTTTCCAGAACATGAAAAAATATTCAAAAATGTATTAAATTAAAGTTGATGAAAAATACTTTACGGTTAAATATAAAAGTAAATTCTACTTTTAGCTGAATTTACTAATCCAAGAGAAA
>OGPK01000072.1_pt1 | contig 119141 bp, 103 predicted proteins | sample 1552921 | NCBI WGS metagenome assembly OGPK01 (sample SAMEA2580264, study PRJEB22360) | human gut metagenome | biome: human gut; feature: human-associated habitat; material: faeces | place: Denmark | collected 2008/2010 | reverse complement strand
TTTAATCAGAGTTTAACTCAGTTAAACAGCCATCAACATGACTTGCTCGTCACACGAATTGAAAGCCGTAAATTAAAAGAGGTTAATAAACATAATTCAAGCGTTAAGGAGTTATTATCAACTATTGACAACTTAAACTATAAGATTTCCAGAGAAGAAGAGAACAAAAAGCAATTTGAGACTCACATTGAGACTATTAAGATAGCTTTAGCAGATGGAGAAACAAAGATTTCTGGATTAGCGAGCTATTCAATGTTAGTAAAGAAATATAAGGATTGTGAAAACGAGATAAATAAATTATTGTCAGAAACGACTCGTATAGATGAGTTTCAAAGAGAGAAACTTCCTTCTTTGTGGGTCCTTCGTGGGATTGAACCAATGATTCAACAATGTAAAGAAATTATTGAAAAGCACAAGGAGGAAGAGTATACTGTTCCAGAAAAGAAGTATCTAGATAATCCTAGTCGCTCAAAATTAGAAGAGATACTTAAAGATAAGAAATGTTTTGTATGTGGCACTGAATTCTCTGAAGATGATGCCCCATACCACTACATCACAGAACGATTAAGATTACAGGAAGAGTACTTAAAAGAAATGGAAGAATATACCAGCAGTATGCAGCTTTCTAAACAGTTTAACATGTTTGTTGGTAAGATTCAAGATTATCCAGATTCATTACTGATTTCTTTGTCAAAAATTGACAAACAATGGAAAGTTAGTGAAGATGAATTGGAAAGATATATGGCTCAGCGAAGAAGAAAGCAAGATGAAAAACGTAAATTGGATGAGCAAATAGAAGATATAAAGAAAAAGCATGGTGTAGATCCTGTAACCCAAGCAGAGACAGCCGGTATTATCAATTCTTCAATTCGAGCAAGCAGAAGTAATTTGGAAACTCTACAACGAAAGTTGGATGTTTCCAAGCAGACACTTAGTAATTACAGGAGTGAATTACGTATTGCTGAACGAGAATTGGAAAAATTAGGAGCAAAAGATACTACTGTTGCAAAAGTTCCAGAGACAGAATGGAAACACATTTCAACATTCCTAGAAGATATTTGCAAGAGGGTCCAGGAAAATGCAAGAAAAGATTTGCTTCACAAAATTGAAGAAAGGGCAAATCTTTTTTATGCAAAGTTTACGGAGCATGATAACGGATACAAAGGTAATGTAAAAATAGGTGAAGACTACTCTATCGAATTTGATGCGGGTCTTAATACTAGCCACGAGGATAGAAAGAAGATGAGTATCATAAATGCTTTATTATCGTTGAATCAAGAGGCTATGGGTACTTATTATCCGTTTATAAGTGACGCTCCAACATCTAGTTTCGATTTGGAGACTACTCATAAATATCTGCTTGGTATTAAAGATATATTTGGTCAATCCATTGTGTTGACAAAAGATGTGGATTTGGAAAGTGATAAATATCTTGATTTGCAGAATCAAAGTAATGTGTCGAGAATTTACAATTTGGAGAGCAAGATATATAGTGGAGATGCTAACCGTGGACAGCACGAAGTTTCTACGCAAATAACAATCTTAAAATAAGGGAACATGGAAAATATATTTGAAATTAAATTTTCATTTGAACAATATGTTAAGGATAATGTAATCCTTAAATTTTCAAATAAGCAAGGTGGTGCCTATAATGTGTTTTCTTATCATTGGCAATGTTTTGTTTGGGCTGCGGTTGTTGGTTTTATACACAATGAACGTAGACCTCTGCAGTCTCCTATTGCTGACCGTCCTTTCAGTTTAAATACAATGTGTAATGGTGGTGGCGAAAAAGATGCTGAAGCATTATTGTGTATGTGTATTGCCAAAGCAGGTTCTCTTGATATTATGAAAGAACCAACAAAAGCAATCGAGTTGATAAATGAGTATGCCAATGGCGGTTTCTATTACATAATGAAGATGATGCAAGACCAATCAATTACAAATGATTTGGAATGGGTCAAACAAGAGATATTTATGAGATAAATTATGAGTAAGAAGTATACCATATTAGAGGCCGCAAAGGAGGTGTTGTTATCTTTTGACAACCAACCGATGTCTGTAGCAGAAATTTATGCAAAGATTATTGAACGATCTTTATATACATTTCGAGCCCAAGCCCCTGTATCTGTATTAAGAAGTGAACTTAGAAGTCATTCATTAGGTATAGATTTTCCAACAGCATCATCGAAGAAGTATTTCATATACGATGAATCTAACAGAAAATTCCGTGTCAATGAGGAAAATAAAGGGAGAGTAAAGAATACTGCAAAGGAGCAGGCTTCTCTACGAACTGTTCGAGAGTTATATCATGAGTATGTAGAAGCATTCCAGCAAAAGATCCTTCGTCAATTGAAGGGGCTTAATCCATACGAATTTGAGAAGTTCTGCATGAATCTTTTGGACGTTTATGGTTTCTCGGATTTATCAGTTACTCAAAAGAGTAAGGATGGAGGTATTGATGGATTTGGCAAATTAAAAATAGGGTTGGCGCATATGAGTGTAGCGTTCCAATGCAAAAGATGGAATGTTGGCTCTGTTGGGAGAAAAGAAATAGATGCGTTTAGAGGCGCTATTCAAGGGGAGTATGAACAAGGAATATTTTTCACTACATCGTCGTTTACCAAAGATGCTATGGGTTGCTCTATTAAACATGGGGCAGTGCCTATAATTCTGATTGATGGCGAAATGATTGTAAAGTTTATGATTGAGAAACAATTTGGAATCGAACATGAAAATATGCCTATTTACATAAATGCACTAGATCAAGTATTATCATAAAAAAAATAATAATATGAATACCAATGTAATAGAAGGGAATCCAACGAAAAAATTCTTTATTGAAATGATAACAAGAGATATTTCAATTGAAGATGCAATAATAGATTTGTTAGACAATTCAATTGACGGAGCTACTCAAATTAACTCTGACGATTTAAGTGGTTTTGTTATTAATATCGAGATTGATGCTAATAAACTATCTATAAAAGATAATTGTGGTGGTTTTTCTCTCGATAGAGCTCAAAGATATGCTTTTAGATTTGGCAGACCAGAAGATGCTCCAACAATAAAAAACTCTGTTGGTCGGTTTGGTATAGGAATGAAAAGGGCTCTATTTAAGATGGGAAAGAAATTCTCTGTAGAGTCTCAAAAGGATAGAGAACATTTTATTGTAAATGTAAATGTAGATGAATGGTGTGATAAGACTAAGAAAGTTAATACATTAGATGGAGAAACTGTTGAAATTGATGACTGGACATTTGAGTCTACAATTCTTGATAATCTAAATGTTGATGATGGTACAATAATAGAGGTTACAGATTTAAAGGAAGATGTTAAGGCTCTATTCGGAAGTGATGATTTTTTAAATAGTTTGTCTGCTTGCATAACTAAGATGTTATGTTTTAGCCTTATAAAAGGAATGAAAATTATCTTAAATAATAAGGAACTAGTTGCTGATAGTCCTGAACTATTTATATCTGAAAAGACTAAACCATATTTTATTAAGGGAGAGATTGATGGTGTACGTTATAAGATTGTTGCTGGGTTGGGACGTATTGGTGAACCTAAACTTTCAGGATGGTACGTTTTCTGTAATAATAGGCTAGTTTTAGAAGGTGATCAAACTAGTCTCACTGGGTGGGGGGTTAATTCTATTTCAAAATGGCATATCGATTATGCCATGTTCCGAGGCTTTGTTTTTCTATATAGCCAAGAGACCAGTAAATTGCCTTTAACAACAACTAAGAAAGGATTGGATGCATCATCTAGTGTATATCGAAAAATACTTCCTCATATGAGAAATGGTATGATTAGAGTGATGTCATTTTTAAAAGCTATTACAGGTTTAAAAGAAGAGGCCAATGATTATAGAAAGTTGATAGGAGAAATTTCGGATAAAATGAATATTAATAGTATTCGGATTTATGATTCCGAAATTATCGGAGAAAAATCTTTTGTCGCTCCAGAATTAGATTTGCAAAAAATAGCAGAGAAGAAGGATACTGTGAGAGTCGCATATGATGTAAACAAGAAAACAGCAGATGTCGCAAAAAACAATGCAGATGTATCTAGTTACAAAGAGTTAGGTAAAACTACTTTTAAATATTATATAAAAATGGAGGGAATTGATTATGAGTAAAAGTGCGGTTACAATTAATTATGAAATCCGTCCATGTAAATTTGTTGAACGTAGAATGCTCCTTGCTTCTCTTTCTCGTATTTTAGGTGCTATTAGAAAAGAACAAGAGTATCAATATATTGGTTTTGGCGGATGTTCTTTTACTGATTTTAAATTATTTCATAGAGAATTACAGATAAACCAAATGATAAGTATAGAGAATGGTAGTTACTCAGAATATAAGCTAGAGTTAAATAAACCTTTCCAGTGTATAAAAATACTAAGAGGAGATTCAAATACTGTACTACCAACAATTGACTTATCGATACCTTCATTAATTTGGTTGGATTATGATGGAGTTTTGCAAAAATATATGTTTGAAGATCTTGAAACTATTTTTCATACAGTACCTCCAGGAAGTATATTTATCTTTTCTTGTAACCGTGAACTTAAAAAAGGAAACTATATAGAATTAGAGGGGCGCATTACAAATAAGGAAGATGGTAAGGAACCTATGTCTCCTGAAGAAATTAAAGAAGTTTTTGGTGACTTAGTACCATTTGATATTGAGCCAGATGCATGTACTCCAGAAAAATCATTCTATACCATCAAAAGAATGTTGGATAAAAAAATTCAAGGAACAATCTCTGATAGGAATCTAAGCAAAAATGAAAACAACAATTTTCGTTTGCTGTATAATATTATATATCAAGAAAAAAGAGGTGCTAAAATGTATACATATGGGGGTATCGTCTGCAATGAAAGTATAAATATTGATTCGGTATGCCTTGATAATTTTGATTTTATTATGAAAGGAGAAAATGATGCTGTATATAAGATAGATGTTCCAATTTTAACCCATAGAGAAACCTTGGCTTTGAATCAGATCTTATTTGACATAGATAAAGAAAAAGAGTTTATCAAAGATAAAATAATTACTGAGAATGAATTAATGGAATATAAGAAGATATACAAATATTGTCCGTCTTTTCATGATGTAAGAATTTGATTTATAAAAATATTACCATCCAACAAATGTCATATAAACGATGATAAATATAAGAATCTTCCTAAACTACAATCAGATTCCAAATAATAACAAGGGGGTGATGTATTGTGGAGCTCGCAAAAGTTGGTATAGGTGATGGAATATGAAAGCATTGGAACTTCTAACGTGTGATAGCGATAATGAGTGTGCTACAGCAAAAAATTAGCTATTACTTATAGTTTGATGAGTATAGAGAAAATCCGTTTGTTCGAAGCATACAAATATCTTTTGTGACTGTCGGACAAATGGATTGAAAGATTGATTACTTACATAGTATAGTCCAAATTGTTTGTTACTTTCACCTTCATTAGAAAGATTTTCAGCAATCTGTACAACGCTTGAGATTTTCTCTTAACTTTCTAATTCTCAAATTCTGTTGTATTAATGTTGCAATTCTGAAACTATTTCAGAGATTTTTTCATATTTTTGAATTATATAAGTATAATCTTATAGATTTAATTATGCATAGTAGAATAGAAGATTTGTGTTGCCAAATGGAAGAGATTTGCCGTTTTTGTCTTCCTCCAGAAAAAGAAAGAATCATTTACACAACAGAACATTTTTATGTAATGGTTTCACTGGGACCAATTGTTGAAGGTTATCTATTAATAATTAGTAAACAACATATTGGTGCATGTCTTCATCTACCACTAGAGATTTTAGATGAGTTTTGTAAACTAAAGTCTAAAATATACAATATTCTTACAGATGTATATGGAGGATGTATCTTTTATGAACATGGAAAAACAGGATCTTGTATTTCTGATGGACAAAGCCACAAACATTGTTTTCATGCACATCTCCATTGCATACCTGTTAATATTAATTTTAATGATATTATTGGACAAGAATTAATAGGTGAGAATTTTTCTTCTTTCTTGTCATGTTATCAACACATGAAGTCTGTTGAAAAATATCTTTATGTAGAAGATTGTAAAGGAGTCACAGTTTATCAACCTCATGAGACTTTACGTAAACAGTATTTAAGATATAAGTTATCAGAATCTTTAGGTGTAAATGATAGATGGGACTGGGTTAAAGAACAAAATTGGCCTTTAATTGAACGGACAATATTAACACTTAAACCGTATTTTATATGAAATATATAAGAAGAAATGATATAGATAACAGTATTGAAACTTTTACAAGGATTCTAAATGACAATCATCGCCATATAGGTAATGATACAGGGTGGCATCAACATCTAGGAACTCATAAGATTGGTATTGTTGCAACTGCAATGGCTTTATTATTTTATAAAACAATAAATAAAGATGCACCAGAGAAAGAGTTAAATTTAAATTTTATTATAGGTAAACAAAATCCTGATGGTGGATGGCCATATATATCAAATACCAATAATGAATCTAATGTTGAGTCTACTTGTTGGGCTCTATTGGCTTTATATAAATATGCTTCTGTTTCATTCCATGATCAAATAGAGAATGGAGTAAATTGGTTATTAGCACAATATGAGCAAATTCCAGATTCAGATAATGGATGGGCTTTTATTACAGGATCTAAACCTAGGATTTATATAACATCTTTTGTTTTACGTGTGTTAAAGATATTAGGTAAAGATGCTGGACAAGAATTTGAATCTGCGAAAAGATGGTTAATTAATGCACAGAACGATGATGGAGGATGGGGAGAACTTCCAGATAAGGGTTCAAGTCTCTTTTTTACATGCTACAGTATCATAACATTAGTTGAATGTGGTATAGAAACTAATAGTTCTACAATAAATAATGCTATAAACTGGTTAGAAAAAAAAATTTCTAGTATCAACATACATGATCAAACTTTAATTTGCTATCTAGAGTTTATCGAGAATGGTACAGGAGATAATAGAATAAGAATACCATTTTTTCATTATGTATTGCCATATATTGTTATTACATTTTTAAAAGTAGGGAAGAAGAATGGTATTGTTTTTGATACTGTTAGACTATTGTTACAAAGATGTTCTAATGGAAAAATTGAGCATCCTATGTTGGAAAATTCAAGAATAATTCCGATTTGGATTTTATACGATATAATGATATCTTATCAAAGTTTTAAGGATTCATATAGCAATTGGGAAGAAAAAAGTGATTTCTTTTGTCTTCCATTTTTTCAAAATAAATTAATAGCTATTGGAAAGTATAATCTTTTTCGCTTATTTATACGCATTCATAATTTTATCTGGTATTTAATAGGTCTCTTCGTGTTAATATTTATAATTGTAATTGGTTTTCAGAGTTACTATTCAGATGCGATGAATTGGTGGGAGAAACATATTAATACAATTTCAGGCCAAGTAATTCTATCTTTAGTAGTTTCTGCTATATGTGCTTTGCCTAAGCTCATATGTATGCTCACAACATCTATTATAAAGCATCTCAAAAAGAAGTCCTGACAAATTAAAATTATGTTACTCAAAATTTCGTGTAAGAGAATATAAAAACTCAATCATAAATATTGTATTTATTTCTTTTTTAATAACTTTAGTATATATATTGTATATGCTGTATTTTTAATAGATATTCGTTTATAATTAAAATATATTTATATGAAGAATATTATAGCTGTAATATGGGACTTTGATAAAACCTTGGTAGATGGATATATGCAGGATCCAATCTTTAAGGAATATAACATTAATTCTTCAACTTTTTGGAAGGAGGTTAACTCATTGCCTGAAAAGTATGTGCGAGAACAAAATGTTAAAGTTAATCCTGATACGATATATTTGAATCATTTTCTTAAATATGTCAGAGAAGGGATTTTTAAAGGCTTAAATAATGAGAAGTTAAAAGGATATGGTAAGCAACAATCTTTTTATAAAGGAATCCCTGAAATATTTAAGACAACCACAGAATTATTAAAGTCAGATCCAGTCTGTGAGGAATACAATATAAAAGTAGAACATTACATAGTAAGTACTGGATTTGCACAAGTAATAAGAGGAACATCAATAATGGATTATGTAAAATATGTTTGGGGATGTGAACTTATTGAGGGGGAAGATGAAGAAGGAAATAAATTTCTATCAGAAATAGGATATACTATTGATAATACTTCAAAAACTAGAGCACTTTTCGAAATTAATAAAGGTGTAGGAGGAGACGTTGAGGTAAATGTTAATAGTAAAATGACAAATGAACAACGTCGAGTGGATTTTAGGAATATGATTTACATAGCTGATGGACCTAGTGATGTACCTGCCTTCTCAGTTGTCAAAGGTAAGGGAGGTGCCACATTTGCAATATACCCTCAAGGTAATAAGGATGCTTTTAAACAAGTTGAGCGTTTAAGAGAAGATGCAAGAATTGATATGTTTGCTGAAGCAGATTATTCAGACGGAAAGACGGCTTCAATGTGGATTTGTAATAAAATTCAGGAGTTTGCAGAACGAATAAAGAAAGAGGAACAGGCAAAAAGAGGTAATTTGGACAATGTACCACATCATTTAGTTTAATATTACCTATTTCGTATGTGTTTATGTTCAATAGTTATGATTTACGAATTGTAGGTGAAATAGCGAAGTATTGATTGTACATATCTTTTATAATATGATGCTTTCTCTATATTAGATTTATATGGTAAATATCACATTATCAGTGTTTTATAGGTGTCTAATGCCTTGATTGAAAAATGATAGAAAATTTTGGTAAGAATACCGAGGCATTTTGATTAAAACGTCTCGGTATTTAATCCTGAACCATAGTAAAATGAAGCTATGTAATAAATTATTACCGGTTAGTATTGTGTGTTCTTTATAATCCTTTTATAAGAAACTTGACTAAAAGTAAATACATAATTTAGTCTGTAAAACCTTAGTCCATTGTATTTATTAGAGGGTATAGTATACTGAATATACTTAGCCATTTTTATTTTTTGATTTTATCAGAGTTAATATTCCTCATAACTATTTCATGCCTTTCCTTTAACTCATTATACCTTTGATTTAAATCCATGTAAAGAAAATTCCCCAATACCCAAAACACACAAGTAATAATAATCAACATTATACAGAGAAATCTGTGATTGTTGGTATTACCTATATTATTTTTGGGTATCTTCTGTATGGCATTTTCGATTCCGCTAAGTCTTGCATTTATGGCATCTATCTTCTTATCGATTTGAATAATAGGGGAGAGTTTGGGCAATAGTACATTATTAACCAGTTTGGTTTCCCTTTCAATTGCAAAATCAATAGTATTCTTACATCTTCTACTAACTTCATCAGCATAGTTTTCTCTACTGTTTATATGGGCATTTATAGTGTCGTTTACAGCATTGACAATCGTTTCCTTCAACATGGAATTTAATTCTTGGTTGTTCTCTGATTGCTGGGGCTGTTGAATTTTCAAATGCTGAATATCTGTCTGTATGGCCTTTATTTCATCTTTAAGCTCATTGTATATGGATAGGAGAGCGCCTCCTTCTATTTCTTTTTTTATCATCTTCTTCTGCTTCTAATATGTTCACGATTTTTTCTTTTTCTTTCATCATCATCCAACTGGTTACTGTTTCCTCCACCACCTCCTGAAGATATTACCGCATTAGGCTGAAGTAGTAAATCTGCAACAGCATTTATGATAGAATTACCAGTAAGAGGGGTAACGTCATTTTCATATATTTCCTCATGTTCTGTTAGTGTGACTGTATCCTTTTCTTGTTCCTGGATTTTGTCTTGCTGGGTATTTCCTAAGCTGTCCGATTTATCCAGACTATTTTCATATTTGTTTAGCATATTAGCTATTTTAAAATAACTCAGACTACGGTCTATCCTGGAACCGCTGAATGTATATTCGCCACGTGAAAAGACTATACCACATGGCTTACCTTTGCTGTCTGTTCTTATGGTAAAATGAATTTTGTCTCTACTCAGCTTCTTTTGAAACTCGCTCCAATTATTACTTCTCTTCAAAGCCTTGCGTATGGCAAACATCATTTCATATTTATGTTTGTCTTTGCCGCGAAGCCTGTCATACTTGACATTCTCTTTACCTTTCGGCATATACAAGCCATATTTTATTGTCAGTTCCCTGCATACTCTGTTGTTTCTTATGCGGTCATTGCTGTCGCTTATGGTTTTACCGTCATTGTCCACACGGTTTATCACAAGATGTATATGAGGATGTTCTCTGTCGTAATGCCTTACAACAATATATTGTGTGTTTTTGATATTCATCTTTTCCATATATTCCCGGGCAATCTTTACCATAAGGTCGTCAGTCAGTTTCCCAGAGTCTTGTTTTGAAAAGCTCAATGATATGTGATAGACCGGAGTTCTGATTCTTGTATTTAAACCTGCCTGACAACTGAAACTTTCTGCTATATGCTGTTTGCTGTCTGAACGCACTCCTTCGGTAGCAAGAAGCTTGGATTTATTGTTGCCTTTCATCGTATAATTTACAATCTTACCGAAGTCATTCCTTTTCATAATCTTTCCCATCATGCCTTTATCAGTTTAATGATTTTGTCTATTTCATCAGCCAGTTCTGATACGGATTCTGACACTGAAACATATCCGAAAGTATTTGCATTTTTAGCAAGCTGGTTTAGGTTGTTTGCCATGCCTGAAAGACTCCTTATCAGTTTGACATCTTCAGGTGTAAGGCGTGCTGTTATGTTTCCATTTATGGCCGTATTTCTTATATACTCACCTAATGTAACACCGGCTGTCATGGCTTTACCGTTTATGATATGTCGTTCTAATACGGTACATTTGAATGATAATATCTCTGTACGTTTTTCCATTTTGTCCAGTGGAGGTCTGCCACCGATAGCCTTATTTTTGTTGTTGCTTTTTTGTTCCATTCTGTTGATTATTTTTTTCGGTTTATAATTGATTTCTGTTAGGTACTTCCCGGATGGATTCAGAGGTTTTGGTATTACCAAAACATAAACTTGCCAACCGAAAAAACTACATTCCTTTTGTCATTCCGTTTTTTCCAGGATATTGTTGGATATGGGCAACGTAGTTTTATTGAGTACCGAAATCTGACAGTTCCAGGTCGAAAGTCTCGATCAAAAGTTTTAGGGCAGGATTCTTTCTTGTCATGGATTGGAGAACGGCTTCACCTGATTTTACCTTTATAAGGTAGTCGGCAATGTCATATCCGTTCACCCTTTCAACCTCATTTGCATTTACTTCAAGATACTCGGAAATCTCGGTACGGATGTTTCTTTTTCTCATCTGCATACACTTTTCTTTCCATTCCTGTGTCATTCCGATATCAGGGAACAGAACAATATTCCGGCCTTTGAGTACGCCAAAATTCTGCTCGTTGAAGCATCCGTTTTTACCTCCCGTTGCAAGCCAGATATATTCCGGTATATAGAATGAAGCAATGATAGCAGTCTTTTCGCTTTCCACTATAGCAACGGGCTTTCTGCTGTTGTATAAAAGATGTTCTCCAAAGTAGCATTGTTGTAAGTGGAATTCCTGTATATCAAGTTCTGTATGTACCCATGAAACATGTGCATAAGGTTCTTTTATACGTTTTCCTGTCTCTGCATTGTACTGCATGATTTTCCCGGTTCTTATTTTTCCGGATATGTCTGTTTGCCAGAATACCGTAGCATTTTTCCATTTCCTGGCGGTACCTACATGGTAAGTCTTCATCAGACGTAGTGCTGACTCATAACCCAGATGATTGGCAAGATACAGAAACAGGTTATTCTGTTCATAGCATTTCATTGTCTGCTGCATAATTTCATCTGGTATAAAAGATGTGTCGGTATGCCGGCGTACAGGAGGAAGTCTTGGATGACATACAACAGGTTTCTTATCTCTTACAACAGGGAATGATTTATTGTACTCTTTACATTCCGGATGTTCATCAAAATACATTGCAGGAGTATAGTGATAACCACAATTATTGATTCTGTTACATTTTCCTACATATTCGGGAAAGAAGATAGCCCCCTGGGTATCGATATAACGGGTGAACTCACGATGCTTTCCGCACGAGGGGCAGGTGTATCTGTTTCTCTGGTGCCTGTTATAAGGCTCCAATATAAATCTGAAGTTTTCCATAATTTACTGTTTTTAGTGATTGACAAAGTGACAAAGTGATAAAGTCAGCCGTTAGTTTGTCACTTTATCACTTTGTCATTGTGCTTTTTTATAATTTCCATATTCGTGATAAAGGTAAGTTCCCGTTGCCTTTTTCAGGAAGCGGTCATACGTGCTGGTACTCCAGTTCATGGAGACGGCTACTTCCAATCCTTCAGAACGTGTAAACTTATCCGGCAGCTTTTCCAACAGTTCTGTCTGCTTGGGAGTGAGCATCACGCCTTCAATCATGGAGCATATCTGCAGGGCAGTATTTTTAAAATAGGACACCAGACGTATGGATTTCAGTACACTGTCAAGATCAATGCAGTTTTTGTCACCTTCATTACATACCCATTTGCACAGTTGTATAATCAGGCAGAATCTATGAATGTAAGTCTCAAATTTGCTGTATATACTGCGTCTTTTATCCGATTCCTCCATGTTCAACATATCTGCCCATTGATGCTGCCATTCCATAACCTTTCGTCTGGCTCCAGGTTCATATTCCAGTCTTGTAGGATTTATATTCCCGTGCTCATCATGTTCTATTTTCATCCTGATGAACGATTGCATGATTGTGTTCCATTCATTGAAATGGCTCATGTCAATATCATCATCTTTCCAGTATAGCTTATCCTGAATTTCAGGTATGGCAAAAAGAATACGGTCAAGGAAACCATTATTGCTTTTACTTCCTTTGAATGTATCGATAAGTATTTCCGGCTGAATTGTACCTATCACATTGGAAAACGGAGAGTCAATCATGATATTGTTGGTATTCATTTTGCGGTCGGAAATATACATGTACCCATTGAACAGTGATATGTAGAACTGTTCTTCCGAGCCTTTGTTGTAGCGTGTGAAATTATTGATCCACCCTTGCAGTTCATCCATGTAAAGGCAAATGCCGCGCGGATTCTCTGATATAGACTTTGCCATAGCTTCCTGTGTGATATCAGAAACCAGAAATCGGGTGCGTACAGGTTCCCTGGGAAACGTATCAAATCCCTGTTCCAGACGTTCCTTTTTACTCAAGCTCATTATTGATTCATACTTTCTGTACTCTTCGTTATATATTTCCTTCTGCTCCTTATCAAATCTGAACAGAGGTTCGAAGGCCGTTTTCAGAGGATGGCTTTTATTAGCACCCGGCCTTCCGACGAGAGCCATATATATGATACACTTGATATCCCATCCTGTTTTGAAATGAAGGATATGTGTATTGCCTATACAAGTGGAAATAGCTGTCATCATGCTGCACGCTGTGTAGTCGATAGGAAATGCTAGGTACTCATACATATTCAGAATGATGTTTCTTATCTTATTTGGGAAAACATCAATAGGAAATGAAGAGTCGTTCATTTTGCCTATCATGCTGACAGCATCATTTATTATACCACTTGGAGTTATTCTACTTTCTCCCATACCTGTTAATCACGGTTTAATACCCTGAATGACTCAATATGTGCTTCATCAGAGAGTTCATTAATACATTTCTTCTTGTGCATTTTCATCCATTCGAGAATCTCAGACCGGTAGAAATGGAGTGTATTACCCTGCTTAGAATGAGGAATACTGTTTTGACAAGTATACCGGTAAATGGTGCTCACGCTTTTCTTTATAAGAGAACTTACTTCCTCGATGGATATCTCATCATCTTCCACCGACATGTTATTTTTAGAATTCTGAGCCTGTTCCTCCATCATTTTTATGAGGTGCTCTACAGCCTGCGGCAAGTTATCATGTGTAACTTTGCCAAAAACATTGTTTTCGTTTTTCATCATTTGTAAAAATTTGATTTCTCTGCAAAAGAATGGCAAATGATGGATAAAAAAGCATGTCCTCATGAATTCCTCATGCGGTCCTCATGCTTTCCTCAAATTTTTAACAACTACAATGTAATATACTGTAATTCTGTGTGTTTATACTATGATTTATATGTATCCGGCTGACATAAAAAAAGATTCCCATAAAACTTTAAATACAGTTTTACAGGAATCCTCAGTTATAAGAATGGTATTTGTTTCTACTGGATTTCTTTCAGATATTCGCTGAAGAAATTGCTTTTTTTCATATTTATGGCCTCAATGCGGGAATTGGTTGCCAGTCTTGTACTGTTCTTGAATAATATATTAGCAGTGCAGAAAGAATCTGATATAAACTTCTGACACCCATTGAAGAAATCGGTTTTCTTTAGGTCTGTTCTATAATAGTGGCACATTATATAGAGGTTATGAATGAAAGCTCCCAAGTCAGTCTTTGACATTCTGTAGATTTCAGAAATCGGGTATTGTATATCTTCTTCTATTGGCATACCTGTAATTTGAGCAAAGGCATATTTTTTAAAATATTCAATCTCATAAGGCTTGAGACAATCGTCCAATTCCGTGCTGATATAATTATAAATAAAAGAAAACAGTTTGCATAATCTTGTAGATTTGTCATCGGCCGGATTATCATTGCCGTTATTCTCTATTGCATCCAGATAATACTGTAATGGCTTCTGGTCATTTACGAGAAGTTCCTCAATCTTTTCGATCTGCTGTTGATGGCGGTTTTCCTGTTCTTTAAGTCGTACCATCAGCTCTTCGGCTACACTTTCATTGCCTACCTCATTTTTGTATTCTTCCAGCAGTTTTTTCTTGCACCGGTATAAATGTCCGTTTGTCTTGTTATATATCCTCAGATTGACATAGGTAAGTTCTTTATGTAACCATTCCTGATCATCCTTATGCTCATTCAGCACAAGAATATATTTGTCCAGTTCACTTTGAATCTTCATATCGGAGATTTTCCGCACTATCATAATAATTATCGCTATAAGACTGATAGCGGCCAAAGAGTAGGAGACAACCGAGAGTATGGGGCTGTATTTATACACTTTTGCTCCTGAGCATATAACACCAATGACTAATAGCAGAAGTACTGCTATTAGCCAGATATAACCGATATGCAACTTTTTTGCATATCTGGATGGATTGATTTTAGAAATTGCCTTTTTCATATTGTTCCGTGTTTTGACTGATTGTATTAATGCTTAATCGTTTTGCAGCTTGTTCCTTTAATGGGTTCACGACTTTGGTATATCGCATTGTGGTACTTTCCTGTTTATGTCCGAGTACATTCTTGATAGTAATAATATCTGTACCGAGAGCCAGTGACAGGGTAGCGTATGTATGACGTGTACAATGGAAGTGTAAGTCTTTCTTTATACCTATGCTTTTGAACCATCTTTTCATCGGATAGGTCAGCATATATGTGGTCAGCCCGTTAAATACGAGTCCTTCACCACGTGGACCGATAACTTCCATAAGATCATCTCCGATAGGAACGTTTGCCATGTTCTTTGTTTTCTGCATACGTTTGAATACACACCATCCGCCTTTAGGCAATTCCTTGATGTCCTCCCACTTCAAAGCAAGTATGTCACTTCTTCTGAAGCCTGTTATACAGGCGAAAATGATAGCCTTTCGTAATACCGGAATAGGGCACTCATTATTTATGATCAGTCCTAATTCATGTTCTGTCAGATAATTGATTTCTGTTTCCTCTTCCGGAATCCTGTCAAGGAAATCATTGATATTCTCTTTAAGCATCCGTTTCTTATAGGCCTCTTTCAACATTCCTCTGAATGTGGAAAAATATCCGGCAGCCGAGTTCTGTTTCAGCTTTTTACTGTCGTCTCTCAGCTTGGCAGTATTCAGCAGATAGGAACGGAATCTCTGGCAGAGAGCGACATTGATATCTGCAAAAGTACATTTGTTGTTTGTGAAGGCAGCAAAGTGCTGATACACATAAATCCACTTCTTATTGTGCTTGAGTGATTCATTTTTGAAATAATCAAGAAAATCAGTTTTCTCAACAATCTTATCGTAAAAATCGAATTTCTCGTTTATTATCTGCTCCAGTACTCTCAGACGGAATATTTCCATCTTCTGCATAATACTTTTTACATGTTCACGTTCCGCAAATGATTTGGGCTTTTCCGGAAGATGTACATTGAGAAAATAGCGGCGTGTTGTTCTGTTAGTTCCAGGAATGAGAATAGGAGGGTAGAAGTCAAGATATAATGAAACTCTTCCCTTACTTATTTTCTTTTTTCTAAGATATACTTTTGAAATCATGATAATTCGGATTTGATAGGTGATACATTAGCGTTGTTTGTCATAGATTGCCGTTTACTCATGCGCGGCTATGGCAGGCTCATTAACATTATTTATGGCTTTGTTTCCTGTACCAAACACCTTTCTGAGTCCTTCAATGCTTATAATGACATTCTTTCCCTTTGTCTTCTTGGGAATGTTGTACCATTTGCATCTGTTGTAGATAGTGTCACGATCTACATTGAACAATGCACAAGCTTCGGGGACGGTTATATATCCGTCCTCTCCAATCCGGGCATTTTTGATTTCATCAACATGTTTCTTGGAATACAAGGTAGTATTCCCGGTCTTTTCCTTTTTCTTGGGAATTTTATACCTTGAGGTAAAGCTGTGTACAGCCTTTACCGTCATCTTGTAGATTTTCTGGATCTGTTCGATTGTGTACCACTCTGTTATTTCTTCAGCTTCCTTATATCCCAACTTCCTGAAATAGCGGTCAATATGTTCCATACTGAACAGCCTCTTTCCTGAAAGAGTGGCTGAAGGAATGTTGTTTTCTTTAGCAATCACATAAAGTCTGCTGTAAGAAATCTGGTACTTTTCTTCTATCTCTTTTGCAGAGTAGAAATCAGTAATTGTTTTTGTAGACTTAATAGGTCTCTCTTGCATTGTTTTTACGCTTTTTAAATTCATCATAACCGTTTCAACCTCTTTGCGTTTAACAATAATTCTACTACCAATTTGTGAAAATGGAATTTCATAAATCCGCATGTAAGTATAAATACTTTTTCGGCTTACCCCCAGATAAATGGCGAGTTGTTTCAGGCTGATAAATTCTCTCGCCTGTATAACTTCCAGTTCATCTACAGCCAGACGGATTCTTTTCTTCTTTTCCTCTTTCACTTCTTTTGTGACTGCATTATAGCGGTCACTTCTAATTAACTCCTTGTAATACTTGCCGTTACAAGCCTTACAACAGAAACGTGTCTTGCAGGTCTTTGCTATGAAAGTCTTCCCGCAAAATTCACAGATTCTTTCAATTCTTACCTTGTTACCCATATTTTACTCTCCAAAACTCGCTGCGAAATAGTGTGTAAAGGTGTGTAATGATGTGTAAATACCTTTTGTACTTCGCACACGTTGTTAGTGAAAAATTACTCTAATGAGTCAACAGGTACTTTCGGGGTACAAAAATATGCAAAACAGTAAAAATAAACAATGTTAGCGCAGATTGCTAACATTGTTTAATATATTGATTATTAGACTTTTGTTTGTTATTGTTTGCTGGCGTTTTTCATCGTTTTTCAGTCCTTATTTCCCGATGCAGAAGTGTTTAAATATATTCCCTAACACCTCATCGTTAGTGATTTCTCCACCAACAATTTCAGCCAGATGGAAAAGACATTCACGTAAATCCTGACTTACCAAATCACCAGAAAGTTGCATGGTCAGTCCGTCTTGTACGCGATGAATAGCTTCCAGTGCACGACTTAGTGCTTCATAGTGACGAATGTTGCTGACTACCACATCATTTTGTGAAAGGTCGGGTAGGGCAGCGAAGTCCACCAACTGCTTCTGAAGTAGAGAAAGGCCCTCTTTCTGCTTGGCTGAAAGGGAAATGACACAAGCATCTTCAGGCAAATCAGGAAGAATAGCTTTCAGATCATCTATTGGCTTATGCATCGATGCCGTAGTATCGGTTACTGGACAAGATAAACTTTTTTCTGTTAACGGAAGCAGATCCGTCTTGTTGAGTACAATTACCAGGTGCTTGCCTTGGCAGCGTGGTAGAATCTTTTCGGCCAATTGGTGGTATTGTTCTTTTGCACAGGTTGCATCGATAACCCATAGTACGATATTTGCCTGTTCCAGTTTCTGGAAACTTCGTTCAATTCCTAAACTTTCGATGGTATCAGTCGTTTCACGGATACCGGCTGTATCGATGAAGCGGAAAGTGACACCACCTAAATTCATAGTGTCCTCGATAACATCACGTGTTGTACCGTGGATGTCGCTCACGATAGCACGCTCTTCATTCAGGAGAGCATTCAATAGGGTAGACTTTCCTGCATTGGTTTCTCCTACGATGGCAACCGGTACACCATTTTTCAGAGCATTACCGACACTAAATGTATCTACCAGATGGCTGATAACTTGTTCAATTTGTTGAGCTATCTCTTCCAGTTCCGAACGATCTGCAAATTCCAGTTCTTCGTGGTCGCTAAAGTCTAACTCCAACTCCATGAGTGAAGTCAGATGGAGCAGTTTCTCTCTTAAAGCAGACAATTCACGACTGAATCCTCCACGCATCTGATTCATTGCCATACGATGTGTAGCTGCAGAAGTAGAGGCAATCAGGTCTGCAACTGCTTCAGCCTGACTCAAGTCCATTTTACCATTCAAAAAGGCACGTTGAGTATATTCACCTGGTCCCGCAGCACGACATCCATTCTTAATAAGGAGCTGCATTACTTGTTGCAGAATGTATGATGATCCATGGCAAGATATTTCTACAGAATCTTCACCTGTATAAGAATGAGGAGCACGGAAAAGGCTTACCAATACTTCGTCTATTATCTCACCTGCAGGCGAAAGAATATGTCCGAATGTCAGGGTATATGGCTTACGTTCTGTCAGAGGTTTTCCTGATATTGGAGTAAAAATACGATCGGTTATGGCTATAGCCTGGGCACCCGAAACACGGATCGTACCGATTGCTCCGCCTTGTGCGGTAGCAATGGCACAAATAGTATCTTCTGTTTGTTGTATATTCACGATGTCTTTTGCTTTTAAATCACACAAAGATACGGCTTTTCAGCTTATATCCGGAAAAGTTTGGGTGATAATTATTTTTGAATGTAAAGTTCTCTGATAAGAAGGTCTACTACTTTTTCAAGGTAAACCCGGTCAGTTTCATCGAACGTAGAAAGCTGATCACTGTCGATATCCAATACTCCTTTTACTTCTCCATTCACTATTATCGGAACAACAATTTCCGAACGGGAAAGCGAACTGCAGGCGATATGTCCTGGGAATTGATCTACATCGGGTACAACTTGTGTACAGGCTTCCGACCATGCAGTGCCGCATACTCCACGTCCTTTTTTAATACGATAACATGCTACACTGCCCTGAAAAGGCCCCAAATGAAGCGCACCGTCATGTACCAGATAGAAACCTACCCAGAAAAAGCCGAAAGCTTCCTTTAAGGCCGCACTGGTATTCGCCAATACACTGACTTCATTCCTTTCACCTTCTATAAGGGGTGTAAGTTGTGTAAGAAAAAATTGATATTGTTCTGCTTTGTTTAGTTTGCTATCTTGTTTAAAACTTGCTTCCATAAATATTCTAAATAGCTGTTGTTTTTTTGACAAAACAGGTTCCTCTGCAATAAACAGAGGAACCTGTATATATAAAAAAAGAAGAATTATAAATATCAGATTCGCTCAAGCACTGTCTTTATCAGGTCGTCTATTTTGTTTTTATATCCTGTATTGGCTTCTTTGGCTACGCGATTGGCTATAACCATGCAGACAGTGGTAGCTTTATGTCCTTGCAGACGTGCAAGCCCTGCAAGTGCTGAACTTTCCATTTCGAAGTTGGTTATGCGATGACCCTGATATTCGAAACTTTCAATCTTTTCATTCTGGTGAGGGTCGGCAAGTGGAATGCGGAGCTGTCTGCCTTGTGGACCGAAGAAACCTCCACAAGCTACTGTAACGCCGCGTACCATATCTGTTCCGGCAATACGCTCAACCAGTTCCTTGTTGGCATGGATAACGTAAGGAGCCGGTGCACAGAGGTTTCCGCTCCATCCCAAGTGATTTAAAAGGGCACGTTCCATCGGAAGGTCGCAAACTGCATTCCTTCCTTCGTAGAAGTTTAGCAGTCCGTCGAACCCTACAGAGATTTCAGAGCATATATAAGTTCCCACGGGAGTATAAGGTTGCAATCCTCCACAAGTACCGATACGTACGATTTCCAGTTGCCGGAAGTTGTCATTTTCTTCACGAGTCTGAAAATTGATATTAGCCAATGCATCCAGTTCGTTCATAACAATATCTACGTTGTCGCATCCGATACCGGTAGAAGTGACTGTAATACGTTTCCCTTTATATGTTCCGGTTATGGTACGGAATTCACGGCTTTCTACCTCACATTCCTTTGTTTCGAAATGCGATGCTACAAGAGCTACTCGTCCGGGGTCTCCCACAAGGATAACTTTATCGGCCAGATGTTCCGGCTTTACGTGAAGATGAAATACCGAACCATCTTCATTTATAATCAGTTCTGAGGGTGGAAAGTACTTTTTCATAATATTCTTTTTTATTTAGTTAGTTGAGTTTTTGCTATTATATGATAATGATTATTTACCTATCGGTTCATGTCCTGCAGGATTTGCATCCGGGCGGGCGATACTGCTTCTCATATCTGTATCTGCCTGAATATTTTTCATCCGGTAATAATCCATGATTCCCAAATTGCCGGTACGGAAAGCTTCTGCCATAGCTTTTGGAACTTCGGCTTCTGCCTGTATTACATTGGCACGGGCTTCTTCTGCTTTTGCTTTCATTTCCTGTTCCAAGGCAACAGCCATTGCACGGCGTTCCTCAGCTTTGGCTTGTGCAATATTTTTATCAGCATTTGCCTGATCTATCTGTAAAGATGCTCCAATATTACGACCTATATCGATATCGGCAATATCAATAGATAAAATTTCGAATGCAGTCCCTGCATCCAGTCCTTTTCGTAGTACAAGTTTGGAAATGGAATCCGGATTTTCAAGTACTGATTTATGGTTTTCCGATGAACCAATAGATGAAACAATACCTTCGCCTACGCGTGCCAGGACTGTATCCTCACCAGCTCCACCTACCAACTGGCGGATATTGGCACGTACAGTTACACGTGCTTTCGCAATAAGCTGGATACCATCTTTGGCAACGGCGGTGACAGGAGGAGTGTCAATAACTTTCGGATTAACAGACATCTGTACGGCTTCAAACACATCACGTCCTGCAAGGTCGATACCGGTAGCCATCTGGAACGACAAATCGATATTGGCTTTTGATGCTGAAACCAGTGCATGAACTACCTTTTCCACATGACCGCCTGCCATATAATGAGCTTCCAGTTCATCGCGTGTAATAGTGCTTAAGCCAGCCTTGTGGGCTTCAATCATTGCAGGTACGATAACATATGGCGGAACATTACGAATACGCATCAGAAAAAGCTGAACTAGCGAAATACGTACACCTGATACTTTGGCAGAAAGCCAAAGAAAGAATGGCACGTAATGGAAGAAGACTGCCAGTAAGACAACTCCTCCAGCCGCTAAAATGAACGGAAGATAGTTAGGGTCAATCATAGGTAATTGATATTTTAAGGTTTAAAAAAATTACTGTTGTATGTAGCGTGTCACATATACAGTTCCATTATTTATACGAGTTACTTGTATGGGAGTACGCTCTTCGATAAATCCATCAGCTGATTGCACTTCGATGATATGGCCGTTTATCTCGGCATTTCCTATCAAGGTAAGGCGTGTCAATGACATACCAGTATCTCCAGCCTGAATATTGATTCCTTTCAGCGGTTCTGGTTTATAGTCGAGTGTCTGTTTGAGCGAAAGACGGTCTACTGTCTTGGAGCGCATGAACCAAATGGTTATACCGATTATTCCAACGGCTTCAACGGCAAGCGTAATAAATCCGGCCTGTGTTCCTACGGAATGAAAAGCATAATAAATGGCATAAAGCAGACTGATTCCCGATGCTATTCCTGCAAGGGTAATGCCGGGGACTAGAAATACTTCCACAGCAAAAAGTAAAAGTCCCGCCAAAATAAGTGCAATAATAATCAGTGTTTCCATATCTGCTCGTATAAAAATGGTATCTATTTTTTTTTACTGTTTCAATGCTTTAAGCTCTGCATTGCGCACAGATAAAGTCAGTTGTTCCAGCTCATGTCGTAACTCATTGGTACGTTTTTCTTTATCTAATATACCGGGAGCCATTTTTTCTTTTCCTGCTTTGTTCGATTGCTGATAGGCAGCACGAAGATTTGTCAATGATTCTTCCAATGATGCAAGATCTTTTTCTTTCTGCAAGAATGAAGCATACATCTGCCGTGCTTCTTTAGAACGAAAATCTGACAAAGTATGATAAACAGCATTATCGTCTACGACAAAACGGAAGTCACTCTTTTTCTTTTCTGTACTTCCGCCATACAATACCTGAGCCAGATGTTGTCTGGCAATACGTACTTTATCAGGATCACTCCATGTCTTCTTTATTTCTTTTAGTGTAGCAGCATCAATAATAGCTTGCGGGTCAGCTGTTTCGTAGTCGTATACCTGTTTTGTCGAGTTAGGAACGAAAACATATACACAAACTTTTCCTTCCGGCTGATAACGATCAGAAGCAAACCACCCTAAATTGTTCAAGTCATCCAATGCATACATATAATCATTGTATGGAGAGTTAAACGGCATACCGATGTTATCCGGACGGAGATACGTATTGTCATCCGAATCATAACGGGTTACGAAGATATCGTATCCTCCCATACTTTCATCTCCTTCAGCTCCAAAATAAAGTGTGATACCATCTGATGCCATAAACGGATAATTTTGGTTATGTCCTGATTCGTCCAGACCGCTTAATGGTTTGGCATCTTCCCACTTGTCTATCAACTTGAAGCGTGAGTATAAACTCGTTTCTCCGTCTTCAGACGCCTGTGTAAAAATCATTTTATCACCCAGCTCATTTGTAAATGAAGTTCCTGAGCCATCTTCGGTAAGAGAAATGTTTCCCGACTCCTTACTTAATTTATAGGCCGAAAGAAAATTATTTTTATCTACTACAAAACTGTCAATTACAGCTACATTCTCAGTTCCTCTTAACATGCGTGCAGCCTGACGGCAACGGTCTAATTCTTTCTCTGCTGCAGAAGTATCACGCTTCTTTTTTTCCAGCCATTGGATATGCTCTTCAATATTTTCGGTCGCTTCATCAAAGCGATACATTGTATAATATAGTTTTCCCAAATACAGATAAGCATTTATTACTTTGCGTGCAGCACTTTTTTCAAGGTAGGGTTGTGATTCCTGTAATTCACCGGTTTCATAGCAGCATGCTCCGTACCAGAAATTGTAATTTGCATTCGATGGAGCCTGTTTTACTAATTTCTGGAAAACGGGTTTGGCTTCGGCAAACTTGCCTTCTTCAAACCATTGTTTTGCCTGAGTGAGTGATTGGGCGAAAGTTCCTCCCATGCTGCATAAAGCGATAAGTGCTAGCGTATATTTCTTATTCATAATTTTTCGTGTTGTTTCGATGATGTTATTTTCAAAAATACAAAGTTTCTTTGAAATTTTGATTATTTCGGCATTCTAATTTTTCAAAATCTTTCGAGAATCGTTCTTTTGGTGTAATTTTACCCCGTTTTTAAGATTATCGGAAGAAATGGGAAAATTGACAGAAGAAGATAAATTGATGCGACGTATAGAAAAACGCTTTAACAAAGGTGTAGTGCAATATGGACTAATAGAAGATGGTGATAAGATACTGGTAGGGTTGTCAGGAGGAAAAGATTCACTTGCTTTACTGGAACTACTTGCCCGCCGTTCGCGTATTTACAAGCCTCGTTTTTCAGTCGTTGCTGCACATGTCGTGATGACGAATATAGCTTACGAATCGGACATGGATTACCTTCGTTCCTTTGCCGAAAATCTGGGAGTGCCGTTCGTACGCTACGAAACCTCTTTCGATCCCTCTACTGATACCCGCAAGTCGCCATGCTTCCTCTGTTCGTGGAATCGCCGTAAAGCTCTTTTTACAGTAGCAAAAGAACAGGGATGTAATAAGATAGCCTTGGGACACCACATGGATGATATACTGGAAACGTTGCTTATGAATATGGCATTTCAGGGAGCATTCAGTACAATGCCTCCGCGTCTGGTAATGCGAAAGTTTGATATGACCATTATCCGTCCGATGTGTCTGGTACATGAAGCCGATCTGATAGAAATGGCTCAGGCGAAAGGTTATCGTAAACAGATCAAAAATTGCCCGTACGAAAAAGATTCTCATCGCTCGGATATGAAAGAAGTGCTCCGTACGCTGGAACGCATGAATCCTGAAGCTCGATATAGTTTATGGGGAAGCATGAATAATATTCAGACTGATCTTCTTCCGGAAGAGGTTGATTTATAGCATCTTAATTGAATTTATCTTCCAAAGGCTAAATGATTATGATATGTCGTCAAAAAATTCAGCATATTTCTGAAAAAATATCATCATCTTTTTTAAAAAATTGTACAAAAAAACAAGTAAATATCTTGATGTTTTCTGAGAAGATTCTTTATGATTCATCAAGACCTGCTGATATCTACTTTTAAGGCGGAATTATACAGCTTTATAGAACATTTTATATTCGTTTTTTGTTTATTTTAGTATAACCATTTTTAATTGGAATATGGGGGATAATTCCCTATATCATGTGTTAGCTTTAATATCCAAGAACCATAAATATAATAAGATGAAAAGCAGCTTTATTTATTTACTATTCTTGTACATTATATTCATTCTTTGGGGGTGTGGTGAGAAAGAAAAGACAGGGAATCTGGGAGAAACAGAATTGTATTTCGACGAACGTCTTTCTTCTATATCAGCCGATGGTGATTCTGCTTTCTGGATAGGCAGCGAAGCCGGTGATATATGGTATATGAAGCAACGTCGGCTTCAGCCTTATAATATAGAGGCCGACCGTATATATAAGGTTGTAACAGATTCGGTTCTTTCTGATGTCCGTATTTGCTGGATAGGCATTCGGAATTCAGGTTTGCAGAAATGGGCGCTTGGTGAAGAAAATGTTCGCCTTGTTGAGAAATATCCTATATGTAACAAAGGATGTAATTATTCGGTATATGATATTCTCTTAACCGACAAAAAGGTTTATGTAGCTACCAGTCAAGGCTTGTATGCTATGTCACATTCGGAGAAAGACAGTTTAAAGTTGATTTATCCTTCAGATAACAGTGAAACTGCACGTTCCGGTAAGCCGTTTATCGTAAACAACATCCGTAAATACGAATCGGATTATTTGCTGTGTGCTACCCAGAATGGACTGATCCGAATAAACCTGGCCAATGGCAAAATGGAAGTTACCCATCAGGATGAGCATATTTACAGTGTTTCTGTATATGATAATAAGGTGTATTTGCTTGCCGACAAGAAGTTGTATGTAGAGGATATTTCAGGTAATCTATTGAACAATATAACACTAAAATTTTCTCCTCGCATTTATTATAAATTAGGCAATATTCATTATTTTCTCGATGATAACCATTTATTGCTGAGTGATGATTTAGAGTCATTCTTATCAGTTCCGTTACGGAGAAAGGTTCCTCAGTTTTGTACTAATGTAGTGGCAACTGATAAAGTAAATGGATATACAGTCCTGATCACAGAAAATGCATTATGGAATATTCCATTACATCTGGGTATTTTCAATGCAAAAGGAGAGATTGTGGCTTCGTGTTCCGATGGAGATGATATTTATTATGTAAATGCAGACAACGAATTGTATCACCAGCATACAGGAAGTCCGGAAGCTTTCAAAATAGCAGAAATACCTGATGACGAGGTGGTTTCGGGAATGATGGCGGACGATAAATTTCTATATTATATCAGTAATAAGCAAGTTCTAAAACGGATAAAAGTCAGACAACGATATATAGGCAATGTCTTGTTTGCTTCTTCTCAAGTGCTTTATCAGTCGCCTACCAAGATTACGGCGTCATACCTGAAAAAAGAAGCCGAAGGAACCTGTATTTATCTCGGAATTCAGGATGATCTGGTGCGGATTGACGCTGATGGAAAGGCTAGTTTGGTTGACGACTTACACAATAAATACATTACTTCATTCTATTTATCTCCTAACTCCGACAATTTATATCTTTCTACGCTGAATCATGGAGTATATTATGGTAATAAAGATTCGTTTCAGTCTATCAAAGGAACGGAAAATAAAACCTTTATACGTGATATTTCCGTAACTGGTGGGCACGAACCTTTGTTAATGATGCTGACTAATCATCATCTGATATGCAGGGAGTATAATGATTCAGTTTCTTTAAAAGGCTACAATAAATTATTGAAAGTAAACGATACATTGTTTTATGCTTTGCCGGAGTTTGGACTGGTAAAGTATGTTGTAAATAAGGACGGAATCAGAGAACGGGGAAGATTCTTTCATGATATACGTTTCAATCCGAAAGCATCTTTTGTCAAAGGGGACACTTTATATTTGGGCTCTAATATAGGAGTAATGAAAATGAGTGTATTTTCAAAGACTTCGGCCAAATGGGTCGATATGGAATCGACAGTTCCCAGTCTGAAAATCATATCAGTCGTGATAGCCTTTGCGATACTTATTTTTTTCATTATTATAATAGAGTATATAAAGAGAAAACGCAGCAAGAAGAAGGCCGTAAAAATGCATTTGGATGACATTCATCACAGACTGGAAAGTCTGTCATCGATGGCATGTTTTACCAATGACAATGACAGCAAGGAAGTGGAGAAATTAAAAAATATGTTTGCAGAGATAGATATAAATGCTTCTGACACTCCAGGTCGTATCAAATCATTGTCGGAACTGATCATGAAAAAGAATCGGGATATAGCTTTGGGGCTTTCCAAGACATTGGAGAAACAGGTGCTTCTTATCGGTGAATATGACGTATTCGACAAACCTTTGCTGATAGAACAGTCGAGTATAGCTTTGGCAACGGATAATCTGGAAAACATAGTAGTGCAAGTAGAAAAAAATGAAAAATGGATAAAAACTATCACAGCTCTTAAAGAAAGACTTGCCTTGTACAGACATAACATGGACGGAACTGTTTGTATAGATGATGTGAATGGTATCTTTTTCCGCAAAATGCTGATGTTGACGGATAATATCAAGATGAAAGAATTGTCCAGTCTTAAAGAGGAAATAGAACACCTTGATGAAAGTTATAATTATATATTTACGGATGAAGCACTGAAAAAGATTGGTGAATATATTTTACATCGGAAAGAAAAACTTTGTGGCCTGGAAGCTGATAACGTTACGACTGCCCTTGTGACAGAACTTGAACATGTAAGGAAAGAAATGGGAAATCTGGACAGAATTAAATTGCTGAAAGTTTTATATCCGATAGATTGTCACATTGAGCAAGTTCTAACCAAGGAAAAAATGGCTGAGCTGATGTGCGAATACACTTCTGTAAGAAGCAAGATAGAAAGAGAAAACGAAGAGAGAATTACAAAGAAATTCGATGCCAGTCTGAGTATGGAGATAGCTGAAAGCACAAAACAGATAACAGAAAAGATTGAAAGACTAATAGCTGTTTTCTATGAAAATATGGCCAGAACGGATAAGGATATTTTAGATAATGTGCTGGAATTTTCTAATTGTAACAATCAGGCAGCAAAAGTATTGGCTTTACTGATTGCCAATCCCAAAGTAAAGCGTTTACATATCCCTGGTATGCTATGTATTTATGGGAATCTGAATCCGGTTATCAGCAGATTGGCAAATAACAAACTAAAAACGAATCATTCTTTCTTGATAGATTATGTGAAAGCGAATCCTACCAGTATAGTCTTTTATATATTACGTCTTATAGATTGATTTTTTAGCTGTCTTCAGCTATCATCGAAATAACCCTGTCGCTACTCGGAAATGGAGTAGGATGGGGTTATTTCATGTTTATATTGTACAGTTTGTAATCTTTTCAGGGTCCTCGGTCTTGTTCTAACTTCAACTTTTTATCTGTCCGAAGAATTGATATGCATGTTTGGTCTGCAACAGTTTGAATTCAGAGGGATTTTTAAGGCTGATTTTGAGTAAAAAGTTACATTGCTATTAATTTTTCATGTTGCTTTACGATTAGTGTATTTATCTGTTTCTCAGTAATTTGTATAAAGTTGCATTCCTGAAAAACATGAAATAACCTTTTGCAACTTTTTATCTGTACTTCTTCGCATACATTTGCGACATCAAAACAAAAAACTTATAAACATTTAAATCTAAAGAAGTATGATTAAAAGAAACATTTTTGTTGCATGTTTGTCTTTAGTAGCAATGGCAACTTTCGCTCAGGAGAAAATTAAAGATGTAAGAACCAATCCGGATCTTTATTTCCTACGCGCAGATGAAGTAGCAAGTAGTTTGAATCTCCTTCCAGCACCACCTCAACCGGGATCAATTCTTTTTATGAATGACGAAGCTCAGTATAAATGGGGAAAATTGCAGAGAAATACTCCTCGTGGTGATCAGGCTGCTGAAGATGCTCGTGTAAATGGTGACGGTGTTCCCAATGCTTTTTCTGAAGCTTTTGGTGTCCGTATCTCAGAAACCACTACACCGGAAATTTATAAACTGGTTTTAGGTATGCGCGAAGATGCCGGCGACTTGGCTACACGTGAAGCTAAAGAGCATTACATGCGTACACGTCCGTTTGCTTTTTATAATGAAATGACATGCAACCCTGAACAGCAGCAGGAATTGTCGACAAATGGTTCTTATCCTTCCGGACATACGGCTATCGGATGGGCTACAGCTCTTGTACTTGCAGAAATCAATGTTGACAGACAGAACGAAATATTGAAACGGGGATATGAAATGGGGCAGAGCCGAGTAATTTGCGGATACCATTTCCAGAGTGATGTAGACGCTGCACGATTAGTTGCAAGTGCGGTTGTTGCACGCTTGCATGCTAATGAAAACTTTATGAAACAGCTGGAAAAAGCTAAAAAAGAATTTGCAGAACTTGTAAGTAAAGGACAAGTTGCTAAGAGTGATTTCGCAAACTAATCTCTCCAATCTTGTTAATTACTTGAATCTTATCATCACAAAACTAGACTAGACTTTTTTTACCTTGTAAAACTAGACCTGTAAAAAACTAATAGAATAACTATAATTTAAGACTATGAAACGATTACTTTTATTGACTTTAGGCTTAACTATGATCGGTGCTGCCAAAGCACAGGAAGAAAAATTAGAAATAAAACCTTCAGGACGTATTTTGTTGGATGGGGGACTTTTTAAGGCTAATGAACAAGACGACAAGTTCAATGACGGTTTTGCTATTCCCGATATGCGAGTTGGATTTAGTGCATCGTATGGTGCATGGAAGGCAAAGGTAGATATGGGATATGCGTATGGAAAGGTGAACATGAAGGATGTATTCATTCAGTATAACTTTGATAAAGATGCGTCAGATTTCCTGCGTGCCGGATATTTTATCCATCAGTTTGGTTTGCAAAGTGCTACTAGCTCTTCTTTTAAGATCTCGATGGAAGAGCCTGCAAGTAACCAGGCTTTCAACAATTCGCGTATGATTGGTTTGATGTATCAGCATACAAGAAGTAAATTCTTGGGAACTTTGAGCTTCTTTACAGAATCGGATGCTATGAAAATGACGTCCGACAAATTGGGAAATCAAGGTGTAGGAATGATGACCCGATTGGTATATAAGCCATTCTGTGAACCGGGAAAGATATTCCATGTCGGACTTTCTGGAGCGTTTGAAACACCTCGTTATGATTCGGATGCAGAATTGAGTCATCATGCGTATACTTTGTCGACTACCTTCCCGACACGAATTGCTAAGGTCGTTGCTCAGGAGGCGGTTATTGATGATGCCAAAATGTTATACAAATTTACTCCGGAACTCAATGCCGCAATAGGACGTATCGGACTGGAAACTCAGTATTTCTATGTAAATGTTAACAGAAAAGATAAGCCTAATTACAAGGCAAGTGGTGCTTATGGAACGATTCGTGCACTTGTAAAAGGTAAGAATTATAAGTACTCTGACTTGGATGGAGGTATTGCTACTCCTGATCCGGGAGCTATGGAGGTTGTTCTTTCGTATAACTATACAGATATGTCTGATCATAAAGCTGAAATTCTGGGAGGAAGACTGAATGACTGGTCGGCTACATTCAACTACTATATCAATAAGTATATGATATGGCGTGTTCGCGGCTCTTACACTACTACAACCGACAGAATCAATACTCCGAATACAAAACTGGCGCTTATTGAAACACGTTTGCAGATAAAATTCTGATAGAAGTAGAGAATTTGTAATTATAGTTTGTAGTTTTGACAAATAAAAACTGTATTATGAGAAATCTAAATAAGCTGTCGTTATTAATACTGATATTTGCCTGCCCTGTGTTTGTGTGGGCTCAAACCAAACGTTCACCCGAATTTAAAGAAAAATATACCTTAAAAGAAGTAGTTGTTCTTAGTCGTCATAATATCCGCTCTCCGTTGTCTGACAACGGGAGCGCTTTAGGAAAATTAACTCCTCACCAATGGACAAAGTGGAGTTCAGCTTCTAGTGAACTCACTTTGAGAGGAGGAGTTTTGGAAACAATGATGGGACAATTTTTCCGTAAATGGCTGGTTGATGAAGGATTATTTACTGAAAATTATGTACCGAGTGTGGATGAAGTAAACATCTACGCCAATAGTATGCAGCGCACAATTGCAACAGCGCAATACTTTTCTTCAGGATTTATGCCAGTAGCCAACCTGGCTATTCATCATCGATACACTCCGAGCAAGATGGATCCGGTATTTTTCCCTCGCCTGACAAAAGTAAGTGACTCCTTCTGTGCAGAAGCAATGTCTCAGATTGCAGCAATGGGAGGCAAAAACGGAATAAGAGGAATTAATGAGAAACTCGAAGACTCATACCAAATTCTGGCAGATGTTCTTGATCTGAAAGATTCACCTGCTTGTAAAGCCGGAGAAACTTGTGCCTTTGATGATTATGATACTCAAATTATATTGAAAAAAGGAGAGGAGCCTGCAATGAAAGGTTCTCTGAAGCTTGCCAATTCAGCATCTGATGCTTTTATCTTGCAATATTATGAAGAAACTGATGCAAGAAAAGCTTCATTCGGACATGAGATCTCTAATTCTGACTGGGAAAAGATTGCTCGAGTAAAGGATGTTTATGGGGATGTACTTTTTACAGCACCTATTGTAGCTTATAATGTGGCACATCCATTACTTGTATACATAAATGATGAACTTAATTCAGAAGCTCGAAAATTTACTTTCTTATGTGGACATGATTCAAATATTGCAAGTGTGAATGCTGCTTTGGAAGTGGAAGATTATGAATTACCTAATTCCATCGAAAAAAAGACTCCAATTGGTTGTAAGTTGGTATTTGAAAAATGGCTGGACAAAGAAGGAAATGAGTTTATTTCAATCAATCTGGCATATCAGAGCACTGAACAATTGAGAAATTTGGAAATGCTCGACAAGGAAAACTCTCCTATGGTTTATCAGTTACAACTGAAAGGGCTAGATTTGAATTCTGATGGATTGTATTCATTTAAAGATGTTTGTACTCGTTTTGAAAAAGCCATCACTGCTTATGACGATATTAAATGATTAACTTTTACATAAGTTTCTTTCTAATTTGTAGAGAAGGGGGTAATCGTTCTTACGGTTATCCCTTCTTTTTTATAAATGCTTCATTAGATATAACTTATTTATAGTATAAGAGTTATAATTGCATCTATATTTTTAGAGTGTTGACTTCCTGTTTAACTAATTCTCCTAGAGCATAAGGTAAAAATCTGAAGGCTGTATTGAAGCCTGTTTATCTATAGGAAAAGTTTTAGGATACGCAAAGGATACGCACAAAACCTCAAAAGTGAGGTTTATATCCTTTTTTTTAATCTATAAATCAGAGAAATTAGCTTGTGAAGCAGTGACTAAAATACGCTAATTATCAGTATATTAGCCTTTAACCAAAGAAGAGCGGTAAGCGGGACTCGAACCCGTGACCCTTAGCTTGGGAAGCTAATGCTCTACCAACTGAGCTACTACCGCAAATGAATTGTCGAACAAAAGTAGGTCTTATTACACAAATAAGCAATAATAAAACCTACTTTTTTTCATCAATAATCTATTTTATCTAAAATTCCTGCCAGATATGCTATAGTTACTCCATAGTTTGTCATCGGGATGTTCTGCTTACGTGCTTGTTCTACACGGCTTAGCACATATTTACGATTAAACATGCAAGCTCCACAATGAATGATGAGATCATATTTACTTAAATCCTCAGGAAAATCTGTTCCAGAGACATGTTCAATCAGCAATCCTGATCCAAACTTTCTACGAAGCATATTGGGTATTTTTACCCTTCCAATATCTTCAGTTAGTGGGGCATGAGTACACGCTTCTGCTATCAAGACACGAGAATTTTCTGTCAGTCTTCCAATAGCATTTGCTCCCTCAATGAAATAATCAATGTCACCTTTATATTGGGCAAAGAGGACAGAGAAAGAAGTCAATCTACTTGCAGAAGGCTTCTTTTCATATACAGTCTTGAAAACTTGGGAATCTGTAATAATGAGTTTTGGAGGATGTACTAATGCTTGAAGCATACAATCTATTTGATCTGTCGTACAGCTCATTACGAGGCACTTCCTGTCAAGTAATTCACGAATTGTCTGGACTTGAGGAAGGATTAGTCTGCCTTTAGGAGCCTGAATATCTTGTGGCATAACGAGCATTACCGTATCTCCTTCTTCCACCAGTTTGCCAACAATCCCTCGCGACATTGTTTCATCAGATAATTTAGCAATCAGACTACGACGGATATCTTCCATTCCCTGTTTAGTACAGGCACTTACTCCAAGGGGAACCTGTCCACATTTTTTTTCTATCGAACGAATAGTAGAAGTAACATCTGTCAGCAAATCTGCTTTATTCAATATCCATATTACTGGAATATTTTTCTCTTTCAACAAACGACTCCATTCAAGTTCTTTCTCTATATCATCTCCTGTGCACACTAATAATGCAATGTCAGTGCGATCCATAGCACGCATAGTCTGCTGGATACGAAGTGCTCCCAGTTCACCTTCATCATCAAGTCCTGCGGTATCAATGAAAACACACGGACCTATTCCATGTATTTCCATTGCTTTATATACAGGATCAGTGGTTGTTCCTGCTATGTCCGAAACCAGAGCTACTTCCTGATTAGTAAGGGCATTAATCAGCGATGACTTTCCACTATTGCGTTTGCCAAATAGCCCGATATGCAGGCGGTTGGCACGAGGTGTTTCTTGCATAAAATTCAAACTTTATTAATTAGAATCTGAAATCTCGTTGTCCCTCGGAAATACGTTCCAGATTTTCCAAAGCACGACGACGGATAGCAGGATTAGGAATCTGTTCCATCTGTTCACGGATCATTTTCACACCCAATTCACGCGTTTCTGGAGAAGCATAATCTTCCAAATATTCCTGTAGTGTCATCAGCGCATTTGGAGCACAACAATTGGCTATTTGTCCGGTTTTTACCAGCGACATGAAACGGTCTCCCGTACGACCTTCCCGATAACACGCTGTACAGAAGCTGGGGATATACCCTAATCTCAACAGCCAGGATACTATTTCATCAAGAGTACGGCGATCGCTTACATCAAACTGTGCTGAATTTTCTTCGGGAGTTTCTTCGTGTACATATCCACCAACACTTGTACGTGAACCTCCACTAAGTTGAGAAACTCCTAATGCCAATACTTTTTCTCGTGAGCGTTGAGATTCACGAGTAGAAACAATCATACCTGTATAAGGAACGCTGATACGGATCACAGCCACAATTTTCTGGAAGATATCATCTGAAATAGCATTTTCAAAATCAGATGCATTGATGTCATCGGCCGAACAGATACGCGGAACACTAATAGTATGAGGTCCTACTCCGTATGTAGCTTCTAAGTGTTCAGCATGCATCAACATACCAACAAAATCGTACCGATATGTATTAAGTCCGAATAGTACTCCTATTCCTACATCATCGATACCTCCCTGCATAGCGCGATCCATTGCCTCTGTATGATATGCATAATTACTTTTGGGTCCGCGTGGATGAAGTTTTTCGTAGTTCTCTTTATGATAAGTTTCCTGAAACAAAATATAAGTTCCAATTCCTGCATCGTGCAAACGACGGTAATTTTCGACTGTTGTTGCAGCTATATTTACATTCACACGCCGGATAGCTCCATTTTTATGCTTAATGCTGTAAATGGTCTTTATAGATTCCAGGATATATTCTATCGGATTATGCAGCGGATCTTCACCAGCCTCGATAGCAAGACGTTTATGTCCCATATCTTGCAATGCAATGACTTCCTGGCGAATCTCATCCTGAGTAAGCTTCTTGCGGGCAATCGACTTGTTTTTGATGTGGTAAGGACAGTATACGCAACTGTTTACACAGTAGTTTGACAAATAAAGCGGAGCAAACATAACAATACGGTTACCGTAAAAGCGCTGTTTGATCTCGCGTGCTAGTGCATATATTTCTTCCAACAAATCATTGTCGTCACATTCCAACAGAACGGCAGCTTCACGATGAGAAAGCCCTTTACAGTCGCGAGCTTTATCTATGATAGAACGAATCAACTCACGATTGTCTTTGTTGGCTTTTGCATAATCCAGTGTAGCCATGATTTCATCGTGATTGATGAATTCTTCTGCATGAGGTGAATCTATTTTATACATAATTGACTTTATATTTAATAATAAAACGATGTTTAGTATGCGTTGTAATCTCCTCGGCCTTTATCTATGACATATCCTATTACTTTCAGTCGCTGTTCCAACAGAAGAAGTCCTTCGGCTGCTTCAGCACCTAGAGAAGCCTTATTATCGTATAAGGAATATTTGCTCCGTTGTATGACGGGAGAGAGGTTAGGCATTACCACATTGGCTCCTGCCAATATGCCTTTTTCTCGTCCTTCTGGAGAAAGGGTAGCAAGTGCTGTTGTAGAAGGAATTAAAGCATGAGGATGCATCAGACGGAAAATGGAGAGTAGGAGCAGTGTCTGGTTCAAACTTCCCGAAGGCATCATTGCAAAAGGAGTATCATGATGTGGAAGAAACGGTCCAATACCGATCATTTCTGGTTGAAGGTTTTCGATATAAAGGATATCTTCTATCAAATTATCAATAGTCTGATATGGGCTTCCTACCATAATCCCTGTTCCAGTCTGGAAACCAATACGCTTCAAGTCTGCCAGACACCTCAGACGGTTGGACAATGACATAGCTTCAGGGTGAAGCTTGCTATAATGAAGCTCATTATGCGTTTCGTGACGAAGTAAATATCTGTTAGCTCCAGCCTGGAAAAAACGTTCGTATACAGATGTTTCTTTTTCTCCTAATGAAAGTGTAATTGCTACGTCTGGAAACTCTTTTCGAATAGAGGATACAGTACGTATAATCATTTCATCATCATTCATTTCTCCTCCCTGAAGAACAAACGTCCGGAATCCCAGTTCATAACCATGTCGGCAACACGCCAGAATCGTTTCTTCATCCAAATGATAGCGTTCTATCAGATGATTACTACGCCGGATACCACAATAGTAGCAGTCATTCTTACATCGGTTGCCAACTTCAATAAGTCCCCGGATAAAAATCCGGTTTCCAAAGCTAGCATATGAAACTTCTCTTGCAAGAGCATTGATATAGGATAAATCCTTATCATTACACTGACTCAATAAGATACGAAATTCATCGGGAGCCAGTGTATGCTCCCGATGAAGACGTTCTATTAAACTTCTCATAAGGTAGAGAAGAAATTATTCTTCTTTATAATTTTCATATTTCAGCGTACGCTTCAGCAAATCTTGATTCAACTGGCGTTTTCCTGAAACAGAATCATTATAAGCACTTGGTCCTGTTACACATCCTCCTTCGCATGCCATCATTTCGATGAATTGGGCATCCACTTTTCCTGTCTTAGCCCATGCACGCATCTGTCCGATACTCTTCTTGTTGAAGTCTGAGAACTGCAGCATCTTTATACCATCTGCCTTAGGACCCAAATATGACTTAACTGCTCCTGCAACACCACCAGCTTGTGCAAAGCCATGGGCTTCACAAACAGATTCATAGGCAACCTTATACGGATTGGCTTGAGCCAGCTCAATACCTAATCCACGGAATACTGAATGTAATTCTTCGAATGTCATTACGTAGTCTACACACTCATCACGCTGTGCTTCTTTACGCTTTGCAATACACGGACCTATAAAAACAACTTTTGCTTCCGGATATTTCTTTTTGGCAATACGTGAAGCATAATACATAGGAGAGCCTGTACCTGACACATAAGGCTTCATAGCAGGAATATGCTTGTTTACTAGCTCAATATATGAAGGACAGCATGAGGTTGTCATAAACTTTTGTCCTTCCTCCAGCTTTTCAAGTAATTCGTGTGCCTCATTGCTTGTTGTCTGCATAGCTCCTTCGGCAACTTCTATTACATCAGCAAAGCCTACCTCTTTCAAAGCTCCGTAAACCTGGTCGATAGTTGCATCGAACTGTCCCAGTACAGAAGGAGCCGGAATTGCAACAACCTGTTCACCACGGCGTATTGCTTCCAACACATCGAACACCTGAGATATCTCGAAAATAGCACCAAACGGACATGCATTCAAACACTTTCCGCAATAAATACATTTGCTTTCGTCTATGTGCTCTATATTATTTTCATCTTTGCTGATTGCTTTTACCGGACATGCTTCTTCACAAGGTACCGGAATATATACAATCGCATGATAAGGACAACTTTTATGACAAATACCACAGCTGATACAAGTATCATGATCAATATGTGCCTGTCCTGTTTTCTTGTCGAAATGTACAGCTCCTTTCGGGCAGTTCATATAGCAGCTTCTGGCCACACAACCACGGCACAGATTACTTACTTCGTAATTAACCTGTACACAAGAAGAGCATGCTTCATCTATAACACACAGAATATTTTCTTTAAGTTTGTTTCTACGATCCAATGCCTGACGGGCATATTCCGATAGAGGAGTCAGTTCATCCGTTTCATCAGACATATCCCAGCCCAGCAACGGAAGTGACTTATATTTCGTTACGGCGCGTTCTTTATGAATACAGCAGCGTCCTACAGGTTGAGAACGGCGAGGACTGAATTCCAAAGGAACACGATCTATTTTTTCAACTAGCTGGTTTTCCTTCCACAAAGCGACCAGTTTTTCCAATAGCTTGTGGCGTACAATCATTACGTTGTTTGATGCCATAACAAAGTTAGGTTATTTAGTTTAGTTATCCTTAATATATAAAAATTTATTTTTCTTCTGCTGCTCGTAAAATGAGCGTAGTTGCTCCAAGAGTAAAAATGGCTCCGTCTTCTATACGTACACGATCTTTGGGACCTAAAAGTTCATTCATCAGGAAAGTTCCCGTTATGCTGTCATTATCCCGTAGCGTATATACGATTTTACCTTGTTTGTTTTGCTTTACATTCAGCACGCAATGCCGGCGATCCATGCTTGGATCATTTGTTTCTACAGGAATATCAATTTCATTCCCTTTACTACGGCGACCTATTATATTATCACCTTCATGCAAAGGGAGCACTTGTTTATAGCCGAAAACATTTTCTATAGCTATCACGTTGCCAAAATCTTGCGTTCCTTCTCTCTCATCAACGACTTCTTCACGACGGGAACCTGCACTCAGTTTGGATTTTCCAATACGGATACCAAACTGTTTTTTACAATTATCGCATACGAATACCAATGACTGACCTTCTTCGTATTTTGTTTCATCAAATTGTATGTAGTTGTCACACTTCGGACATCTGACTCTTTTCATAATGTGATTATTCTCGGTTTATTTAGTTGTAAGCACCCATGCTGACGCAAAATCTGCATTTTTCTTCAATTCTTTAATCTGCTTATATGCATCAGTCTGATTAGTATATCGGTTGATTGCAACACGGAAACGTCCGTCCGATTCCAGAATTTGCGCTTCCTTATAACCTTTTTGCTGCATTTGTTTTACGACTTGCATTGCATCACTATTTGTTGCCAGACTTGCAACTATAATATAACTGCCAGCTTTTGTAGCCGCTTTTTGAGGCACTTTATTAGCTGCAGGAGTCTTTTTTTCTACAGGTTGCTTCACATCCTTTACAACATGTGCTGCCGGCTTTGCCGATGGAGCTGCAACTTTTTCAATTTTCACAGCAACCGGTTTCAGTGTATTGATATTATTCTTTACAGATTGCTTTTTTACTGTTTTTTGTTTCTTTTCCTGTTGCTGAACAGAAGGAGAGACCGTAATAATACTTGATGCCATAGAATGATTTTTAATAGCATCAAATAATCCAGTCGAACCTAAAGAAGCATATTCAGCATCATCCAAGTAGGTGTTTTCCACTGGAATAGAAAACAAGAAAAACAATAATATTGCAGCTGCTATTGCTACTATGTTCTTACTCCATCTGCGATAATGAAAGGACGAACGGCGTGTATTGGTCTTTACCGTGCGGGGCATAGCATATTCGACCAAAGGTTTCTCCTGAGGTACATTCTCTGGTGACAACTTTGGAAATGTGAATCCTTGAAGTCCATATAATGAAGGTGTAAAGAAACCATTTGCTTCCGGTTCAAATTCATATACTCCGTTCATATTATAATACAACGTACCTACATTGTTCAAATATATATGTCCGTATCGGTAAATATCTTCTTTCAGTTTCTGTACGAGCTTTTCTATCTTGCGGGTTGCATCAGGAAAATCCGTATTATATGCTTGCATATAAGACTGTACAAGCAAACCGTCATTCATGACAAGTTGAGGATTAAAGCCGATTGTACGTGCCGGCGGACAAAACTCTCCCGTATCTTCGTTGTATACACACGAACGATAGTGAGCTATAAAGCCTCCCAGACCAGGAACAATCACGCAATCGTTCTCCAGGAGTAATACTTCAATATGTTTTGCTAATTCAATCATAATGCAAAGATATGATTTTTTCTCTAATATTTACATTACTTTTCTTGTATTTTGTCTGAAAAGAAATGCGCGTACAATCTATATAAACTAATAAACTGCTTATAAAAACATCACTTTTTATCTAAGAAACCGTAATAAAGTAAACATAATCAGTAATCGAGGTAAGTATTATATCCTGAAATAGGGTATCTTTGCCATTAAAATCAAAATCAGTAATGAATAGAATAACCAATATAAGAAAAACAATTGTTTTTGCAGGCTTTTTGAACCTGATCTGTACCCCAGGGATGTCGCAAGAACAAAAACATGATACAATTCGTGCAAGCAAAGTTTATGAAATAGGAGAGGTAGTGGTTACAGGAAGCCGTAACGAGACAGATGTGCGCCATCTTTCACAAACAGTTTCCGTAATCAACCGCATCGACATAGAACATGCCATGCAACCCTCTTTATTACCTGTGCTTACCGAACAAATTCCGGGACTGTTTGTCACCTCAAGAGGTATCATGGGATATGGAGTTTCAACTGGTGCTGCCGGAGGTATTTCGCTGCGTGGTCTAAGTGGCGGGACAGGCAGATTAATGGTTATGATTGACGGTCATCCACAATATGCCGGTATATTCGGCCATCCTATAGCAGATGCTTACCAATCATTTCTTGCCGATAGGGTAGAAGTTCTAAGAGGTCCGGCATCTGTACTCTATGGCTCCAATGCAATGGGTGGCGTAATAAATATTGTCACCCGAAAAATGCATGACAACAGTGTAAATACTAACATTCACATGGGATATGGTTCTTACAACACATTGGAATCAGAATTCACCAGTCGTATTCGTAAAGGACGTTTTTCCAGTGTAGTGTCAGGTTCGTATAATCGTACAGACGGGCATCGTGACAATATGGAGTTTGAACAATATGGAGGATATGCAAAATTAGGCTATGAAATGACCGGCAACTGGAATTTGCGAGGAGATATAAACATAACCCATTTCAATGCATCATATCCAGGACCGACAACGGCTCCGTTGCTCGACGGTGACCAGCGTATTACGAGAGGGGTAACTTCATTCGCTATTGAAAACAACTATGAACAGACATCCGGAGGTCTGAGCTTTTTTTACAATTGGGGAAAACATTGGATTAACGACGGATATACTCCTTCGAAAGAAGAGAAACCTCAGGATGGGCGTTTTAACTCACGGGATAATATGATGGGAGTTTCACTCTATCAGAGTATACAGTTTTTTAAGGGAAACCGAATAACAGCAGGGATTGACTGGTTTCGATACGGAGGTAAGGCTTGGAATGAATATGTAAATGGAGAGCATATAGGTACAACATCAGATCTGGTAAACAAGCATGAAAACGAATTGGCTGGCTATGTTGATCTGCGCCAAAATATAGGAACTTGGCTGACTTTCAATGCCGGACTTCGCGCAGATCATCATTCACGTGTTGGATTGGAATGGGTGCCACAAGCAGGACTGGCTTTTCATTTGCCCCATACGATTGAAATGAAAGCTTCTGCATCGAAGGGCTTCCGTTACCCAATTCTACGGGAGATGTATATGTTTCCGCCACAGAACCCCGATTTACAACCGGAATCCATGTGGAATTATGAATTGGCTTTTTCGCAACAATTGCTGAACGGCAGATTAACTTATGGAGTAAACTTGTTTTACATTGACGGGGAAAATCTTATTGAAACTCTTCCCAATCCCAATGGTAGTGGTATGCTAAATCAGAATTCCGGCGAAATAGAAAATTCCGGAATAGAACTACAAGCAGCCTGGCGTATCAGTCAATATTGGTCTGTCGACGGGAATTATAGTTATCTGCATATGAAGAATCCTGTTTTGGCAGCCCCAAAGCACAAGCTTTATACCGGAGCCAACTTTAACTATAAACGTTGGAATATATCTACTGGCATACAATATATCTCCGGACTTTATACACAAACCGATCCAATTAAAACAGAAGAATTTGTTTTATGGAACATACGGGCTTCATATCAAGCTCGCCGTTGGTTGAATATCTGGGCACGCGGTGAGAACTTGCTGGCGCAAAAATATGAGATTAATGCAGGATATCCGATGCCACGGGCAACAGTTATGGCTGGAATAAATATCAGTTTTTAAAGACCGACTATAAAAGATCTTCATCACTCCATAAATCCAGCATATCATTTACTCCCCAATACCAGCGTACAAGACTGGCATAAGCATTATTATGCCGATAGAACGAAGATGGTACCGTATTACCACGCATTGTATAAACTGATGCTGCCGGAATTAAATTTTCAGACGTTACAAGCTGTTCTGTATAATGAGATTCATAACCACGCAGCATCAGTTTCCGGTAATTCATTTGACGATAGCCAGTACATACTCGCGAATCGGTCACTGTAAAATTAAAAGGAAAGATATCAGCCATTTCATAGGCAGTTCCCCCACGACGTGCGGTTATAGAGTGTGAAAGCAGGAGCATTCCCCCACATTCGGCCAGCAGTTTGCCCCCATTCTCAATATAGTTGCGAAGCTGTCCGAACAATCGTTTCCGGCGATATAGCTGACGTGCAAACAGTTCCGGATATCCTCCTGGAATATAAACCAGATCAGCTTCCGGAAGGTCACTGCCATATACAGGACTAAAGTAGGTAATTTGTCCGTTTCGTGATAAGGAATCAATCGTTTCACGCGATAAAAAACAAAAGGCCGGATCGCGTGCGATAGCTATACGCAACTTTTTACTGTTTGTTATCGGTCTGTTTTCTAACTCCGAATCAGATGTGTAAGGAAGAATATGCTGACAGGGGAAAATGCGTTCACATAAACTTAACAACTTATCTACATTCACATATTTGTTTACTAGAGAAGCGATCTGGTCTATTTGTTCGTCTATAGAACGCCTGGCTGTCAGTGTCAAGCCAGAATGGCGGGAAGGCAATTTAAAATCATCTATTATAGGTAAATATCCCAGACATTCTACACCTGCATCGACGCAAGCTTCACGCAACAAATTTAAATGAACGGATGAAGCAACCTGATTAAAAATAACACCTGCTACATGAACCAAATTCTTGAAATGTTTGAATCCATACAATACAGGCGCTACTGAATATGCAGTTGCACGTGCGTTGACCACTAATATTACGGGTATCTTCAATAATCGCGCAATATGAGCATTACTCCCTTGCATACGATTATAGCCATCAAAGAGTCCCATACTCCCCTCAGTTATACATGCATCTGCCTTTTCTGCATATTTATTATAAACAGACTGGATATGACTGTCGGATGCCAGCCAGGCATCCAGATTTACAGAATCGTAACCAGCAGCAATCGAATGATACTGAGTATCTATGCAGTCAGTGCCACATTTAAACGTTTGTGTACGCAATCCCCTCTGCTGCAAAACGCGCAACAATCCCAGCGTAAAAGTAGTTTTTCCGCTTCCAGATACAGGAGATGCTATCAATAATTGTGGTTTCATGCTAGTTACGGTTGATAAAATCGGGCACAAAGATAGGGAGAACTCATGAATTTCCGTATTTTTGCAAACAAGAAAATAACAATCAATGAGAACAATAGTTATAACTGGCGGGGCCAAAGGGATAGGGCGCTGCCTGGTAGAGTATTTTGCATCGCAAGGTGATGCCGTCTATTTTATAGATATGGATGCGGACGCCGTTGCGACTGTAACGAAAAAATTATGTGCCAAACAAATGAATGTTTATGGCTTTACAGGAGATATTGCCGACGAACAAGTATTGCAAAAGTTTGCGGCGAGAGTGATAGAAGAAACTCCACAAGGAATACATTGCCTGATAAACAATGCTTGCTTGATGAAAGGGGGAGTTCTCAGCGGATGTAGTTACGATGATTTCTTGTATGTACAGCGCGTCGGTGTTGCAGCTCCTTATCTGCTTAGCAAGCTCTTCATGCACCATTTTGCCGGTGTCGGCTCCATCGTAAACCTTTCCTCAACCCGTGCGTTTCAGTCACAGTCCGATACAGAAGCTTATACGGCAGCCAAAGGAGGCATTACCGCACTGACCCATGCGCTTGCCGTAAGCCTCGCCGGCATAGCCCGTGTCAATGCTATTGCACCGGGATGGATTGATACAGGTAAGTTCCACGACGAAAGTTATGTTCCCGACTACACTGAAGGAGATATCATGCAACATCCGTCACAACGGGTAGGAGAGCCTGAAGATATCGCCCGTGCTGTAGAGTTTCTCTGCGACGAACGCAATTCTTTCATCAACGGACAATGCCTGACCATCGACGGCGGAATGAGTAAGCTGATGGTTTATCACAACGACCACGGCTGGAGAAAAGAATAAAACTTGTATTAATTATTTCATAAAGATTCTTATGCTATTACAATTATTATTTGTCCTTGTGGCGATAATTATCGGTGCAAGAGTAGGCGGTATCGGACTGGGAATATTGGGCGGACTTGGTCTTGCTGTGCTGACCTTTGTATTCGGACTTCAACCCACTGCACCTCCGATAGATGTAATGCTTATGATTGTTGCTGTCATTGCGGCAGCAAGTTGTATGCAAGCAGCAGGCGGACTGGACCTGATGGTGAAGTGGGCAGAGAAGATTTTGCGAAAGAACCCGCATCATATTACATTGCTAAGCCCGTTTGTGACTTACTTTTTTACCTTTTTTGCAGGAACAGGACATGTGGCTTATTCTGTTCTTCCCGTTATTGCCGAGGTTGCCAAAGATACAGGTATTCGTCCTGAACGTCCGCTGGGTATCGCAGTTATCGCTTCGCAGCAGGCTATTACTGCCAGCCCGATATCGGCAGCAACGGTTGCTATGCTCAGTATGCTTGCCGGATATAACATTTCGCTGTTCGATATCCTGAAGATTTCCATTCCCTGTACGCTGGCTGGAGTTCTTCTCGGTGCACTGTATTCGATGAAAGTCGGCAAGGAACTGAAAGATGACCCTGAATATCAAAGACGACTGGCAGCTGGTGAAATTTCCGGTGATGGTTATCATACCACAGAAGTGGCAAGTCATGGTAAGGCACTTACTTCTGTCATTCTCTTTTTGGCTGCCACGATAGGAATTGTTTTATTCGGATCTATCGACGGACTCCGCCCGACATTTACAACAGCTCAAGGTGAAGTTCAAATGGAGATGTCGCACATTATCGAAGTGTTGATGCTTTCTGCCGCCTCACTCATTTTGCTATTCACAAAAACAGATGGTATTAAGGCGGCAAAAGGTTCTGTTTTCAATGCAGGAATGCAGGCCGTAGTTGCAATTTTTGGTATCGCATGGATGGGAGATACCTTCATCGCAGGAAACATGGAAGTGATGAAAGAGAATATTTTCGGCCTTGTTACCGATATGCCTTGGCTGTTTGGTGTGGCCTTGTTCCTGATGTCCATCTTGTTGTTCAGTCAGGCAGCTACCGTTCGTTCTCTGTTACCACTCGGCATAGCACTAGGCATTTCTCCTTATATGCTTATCGCGCTTTTCCCAGCTGTGAACGGTTATTTTTTCCTACCCAACTATCCGACAGTGATAGCCGCCATAAACTTTGATACTACTGGAACGACACGAATAGGCAAATACCTGCTGAACCATTCGTTTATGATGCCCGGACTGATAGCCACCATTGTATCGGTTGTACTGGGTATTGTGTGGGTTTCGATGATGTAATAATTAAACCATTTAAATCTGAATATATGAAAAAAATCATTCAATCTTCTGTCTTATATCTTTTGACTTTATTTTTGGGTAGCTGTGCTCCCAAAGTTCTAACAGAGATAAAAAGTACTCATACTCCTATTGTAACGGCACAAGAAGTTCACTTATATGAAGTAGGCGATTCTGTTCCGCAATCTGCTAAACTGATTGGTAGGGTAAAAGTTTTAGATTCCGGTCTAAGTACCCAATGCCAGTACGATCAGGTAATAGCGCTGGCAAAAAAAGAAACGGCACAAAGCGGTGGAAACGCACTTGCACTGACAGAGCATCGGAAGCCGTCGATATGGAGCAGTTGCCACCAAATTGCCGGAAATATGCTATTAATTGATGAAACCAAGACGCATGAAATTTATACAAGGGCTGTAACTCCTGCTTGGGATTCGAAAGAATGCAACTGCGATGAGCCGTCCCGTTTCAGGCACAATACATTCTATGCCAACATCGGCTATTCCTGCATTGTCAGCAAATTTTATATGCCATTAGATGCAACAGGACATCCTAAGCGGGGTATAGACTGGATGGCTGGTTACGACTGGATGACGGAAAGTGGATTCGGAGCCGGATTGATGTATTCCGGTTATAAATCATCGTATTCACTGTCTGACATAGATTTTGCAGTCAAGTTGGCATACATAGCTCCGCAGTTTGTGATGAAACAGCGGTTTCGCCAATGGTCGATAGAAGAAAAGCTTGGCATCGGATATTTCAATTATCGGGAATCTGTAAAAGGCAGTGGAAGTGTTTCCGCATCAGGTGTAGGGTATAATTTTTTGCTCGGTACAGAGTATCATGTGTCCGATCTTATTGGGATAGGGGCTAACATTGGCTATGTTTCTGGTGCACTTCCTGAAGATAAGTTTGGTAATTCGAATGACGAAGACGGAAGCACCGGTATCTTCCGCCTTCACTTCAACGTCGGACTGAGATTCCACTTTTAATATCTCATCGGATAATTCCCGTATCACTGTCCTTCAACTGAATAGTTTTATTGACCGTCCGGTATTTACGTCCTTTGTGTAACCTCCATGTAACTGTCAGACTGACGAGATTACAGATGTCCGTGCTGTAAAGAGCTGTCGATTTCTGAAGATTGCGGTTCAAGATATCTGTTTCGAACATCTTATACCGCTGCATCAATGGCAGTTGCCAGGCAAGGGAAAACTGGCAGGATTTATACTGATAGGAGCCCTTCAGCAGGATGCTGCTTCCATTATATCCCTTAGATTCTCCTTCCAGGAAACGCCATCCGTTGTCGGCATATGCTTGAAGCGAAAAGTTTCCCAAATAAGCGTGAACATTTCCCGTCAGAAAATAAGAAGTATAACAGTGAGTGTAGTCATATCCGAAGTTGAAACAACGGAACAATCCGCCGTATAAGGCTACGGAAAGTTTATCGGGCAGCAACCAATAATTGACATATCCTGCTGTCTGCAAGGCATCTATTTCTTTCTGGTTGCGCTGGGTATGGATAAACTGATCGTCTGCCGTCCGTTCGTACACCGCCATGTTCGGGCGATGACATATCTTATAAAAGCCTTCGATGTATGCCTGTAAGCGGGCCTCGAAATACGATAGTCTGAGAGTGTGATATGTTTCTCTGTTGGGCTTGAGGTCAGGACTTCCGGCAGTCCATTCCATGCTGTTGGTACGGATCATGGCATCGCTGATCATGGCTATGCGGGAAGTACGCTCGTTCGACTGGAAATTATAGCTTACTTGCAGTGCATTGGTGAAATCATAGCTCAGTGCCGCCTTCGGACAAAACGTCCAGTAGTCGTACGTATGCTCCTGTTGGCGGTAGTGCAGGTAGCTTGCACCTACGCCTGCCGAATAACGTAGTTTACCCCAATAGCCTTTTATCTCGGAAAACAGATAGAAGCGGTTGTTGTGCATGAGGGTAAGCGAAGAAACATCACCCGTATACGTATTGTTCGTGTATTTCTGACTGTAATTGATACCAGCAGAAAGGGTAAAAGGTTTCAACTTATTCTCGTAGATAGCTTCACTCATCAGCGAATAAGTCTTTCCGTCCACATTGTATCGGTAGGGAGAGCCTTCATCGTAACTGGTAGAGGAATTTGTATCAATATAAGTACCTACAGCATTCAGCGTGACCGACTGTCTGGGGGTAAGCTGCTGGAAATAATATAGGTCGAGAACCGGACTTCCCGTCCGGCTGTTGTCTTGTTGGGTAGCGACGTACTCATTCGTCCCGTCCACTACATTTTTCCGATTGAAGTCGCCTGGTACGTGACTGAAATCACCACTGAGCGATGCTTGAAATACATAACGGGTAGAATCAGCTAAATTGTAGGTCAGCTTCGCACGATTATTGAATCTCCGGCTGCGTGACGCAATATCGTTACGTTGAATGGTATAGACTGATCCATCATTCAAGTGATAATAGGCTGTTTCCTCCATCCGATTACCGTCAAAATCCTTATATCCGAAATCATAGTTCAACGAAAGTTCGCTTTTTCCCGTATTCCACTTACCATAGACTGTATAGTTCCCGTTTTTAGCATTCAGTGACTGACTCAGGGATGTACCGACTGTGTATCCACTGGTTGCGCGCCGTGTCGTAATATCGATAACATAAGCGACACCATCACCATAACGGACACCGGGATTGTCAATAAAATCTATCTTACGGATGCTTTTCGGATCGAGTGATAACATCTCGGCTTGATCTACAATAATGCCGTTGATACGTAACTGTACGCTTCCTTTATTGTCGATAGTAGATACATTACGGGCATCTTCATCGATACGAATATTAGGTAGACTGAGTTTCTGCAAGACACTATATCCTGAACTGGACGCTTCTTTCTGAGCATCGGAAGGGTAGAGCAGCAGGCCGTCTGTTTTATGAACAATCCGTGCAGCTTTTACTTCCACTTCTCCCAGTTCGATACTTTGCTCGGCTGTCTGTGCAGATGCTGCAAGCGAAAAAAGAATAAATGTGATACCGGCGCAGGCTTTTCGGGCAGCCCGACTAATGCCATATACCAAGGAATCCTCTACAGAGGCATTACCTTGAAACTGATTTGTTAGCCATTCCATTTGTTTCTGTTTTGATGTTTCGGAAACAAATGTAGAGGGTAGAGATAAATGACAGCCAGAACAAACACTGACATTTGTCTGACATTTCAGTGTCAGTTTTATATCTTATTGATTTCCAGTGAATAGTTCCGACCTCTGTCTGCTACGATTTTCAGATTAGTATGTTCCTCTACAATCGGCTTCAGCCTGCGGATAAGCGTATAAAGTGTATCATTGGCATCCTCTTTCTTGGGCCAGAGTGCTGCGCAAATGTCCTCTTTAGTCAGTGAATGTGACGGAGCATTCCAGAATAACAACATGAGCTGCTGTTGCATTGGAGTAAAGCGGATAGGAGTGTGTGCCGCCGTATAAAACCGCTGGTCCACCTCCGAATAAACCAATCCTCCAAAACCGGTGACAGCTTCCGAGCCTTCTTGTTTCTTCCTCAGATAGAGCCACGACAGCATCGCCCAAAGGAAAGCCGAAATCATGCAGGCAGCCGGAATGCGCTGATCCGACATACCCAATATACTGGCAACCGACAAGCGGGCATATCCTTTTAAGGCAAGTGTTTCTCCTGCATGTTTATCCTTTACTATCAGCGTGTCACTACAGACAGCTTGTTCATCCAAAGAATTATCCTGAAAATCGCTATCAACCACATCGAATGTAATAAATGCCGCCTGCTGAAGACGTTTATCTTTCAGGTAACGGCAAAACCGTTCATCGGAAACAGCAATCAGTACCTGTCCTCCTGAAGTCTTGCGAAGTTGTTTGTACGCCCTGATTGTATCTTGAGTAATGATATAATCTTTTCGCTCTTTGAGAGTTTGTGCCAAAGCCTGATTCAAATCGGCTGTTATTTCATTCCTAGCCTTACAATAATTGTGACGGCCAGCCAGCAAAGAAGTCAGCATAAGTGTCAGAAATACGGCAACGGATAGTAGTTTGCAGTTCATAAAATCAGATTTTATTTCTGACAAATGTAACAAATTTTATGCTAAAACGAGAATCATCCACCTATTATATTCCGATATTCGTTCGGTGTCATTCCCGTAGCTTTTTTAAATACTCGGGTAAAATGCTGAGGATATTGAAAACCAAGTTGGTATGCAACCTGGCTGATTGAATGAGCTGGAATGAGCAATTGTACCTTTGCTATGCCGACAATTTTATCTTGTATATACTCTAATGCAGTTTTCCCTGTTTCTTTTTTAATAAGATCACCAAAATAATTCGTCGAAAGACAAAGCTCGCTTGCACAATATTTTACTGTAGGCAATCCTTTTTGCATGGCATTGTCACCTGCAAAATACTGGTCGAGGAGCTTTTCAAAACGTGTCAGAATATCGCGGTGAGCATCCTGTCGGGTGATAAACTGTCGTTCGTAAAAGCGCAGGCAATAGTTTAGTAATAATTCAATATGATTAGCAATCAGCCGCTTGCTCATTCGATCGATAGAATGTTGTAGTTCTTCCTGAATCTTTATCAGACAATCTATAAATGTATGACGCTCTTGTTCCGAGAGATGCAAGGCTTCGTTCACTTCATAAGAAAAAAATGTATATTCACTCATGGCACGTCCAAGGTTGGTTCCGCGAATCAGATCAGGATGAAAACACAATGCATAACCTTGAGGCTGGAAGATTTCACCTGTATCTTCTATTCCAATGACTTGTCCCGGTGCAAGACAGACAACTGATCCTTTCTGATAATCATATCGTTGTCGGCCATAAATCAAATCACAGTTCTTCTCGTCTTTCAGAAAAACCACATAAAAACCGAAAGTATGTCGCATATGCCGCATCGGTTTCGCTTTTGAAAGATTTATCACACTTACTAGTGGATGCAAGGTTTCTACACCAAGCATATCATCATATTCAGTTATGGTATCGAAATTTAATAATTCTGTTTTCATCGGGAGATATTTATGTAACAAATGTACGAATAAAAAGTGATAAACAGAAAAATGTAGCAAAGCTATTGGCAGATAGGCGTTTTAGGAAGATAGCTTGAAAAAATGGGAATAATACAGGTCCTCGCGAAGTCGACCTTCCTCTACAGCTCTTTTCATATCCTCATTGGTGGCAGAAATGATGCATACGTCCGTATATTTCACCTTATCACTTCCTACCGGATTAAATTCCTTCTCCTGAAGAACACGCAGAAGAAGAGTCTGCATGGAATACGGCATATTGGCGACTTCATTTAGAAATTAAGGTACCTCCATTGGCAGTTTCAAAATGTCCTTTTCTATCTGCAACAGCTCCGGTAAAAGCATCTTTGACCGCACCAAAAATTCAGATGATTGTAAATCGTTAGGTATACTACCATAATTGACAGCAACGAATGGCTTGTCACGTCTGTCACTATAACGGTGAATCATCTGGGCTATCACCTCTTTGCCGCTTCCGCTCGGGCCAAGTATCAGGACTGAAAGATCCGAAGGTGCCACACGACGTACCAGTGAAGCGGCTTTTCTGGCAGCTTCACTGGTACGTTCAACAAAAGAACGCTCTTTACGTACAATAACAAGCTGCTTAAGCATACTATGTACTAATTCTATCAGTTGCTCTTTGATGAACAGGCTTTTGCAAATAATCCTTAGTACCGAGTTTGATTGCACGATACAGGCATAATCTGTCATGATAATAAAAGGGATTTCCATACCGGAATGTGTCATCCATTCCAAAAGGCTGATACCGTCACCTTCCGGTAGGCATACGTATCCCAATACGTGATTGATTCCGCTTTTCTTCAGAATACTACGTGTACCGGGTTCATCTATAGCTGTCAATACTTCGTAACCGGCCTTCTGTAGCCATTTTTCAATCATGCCGCAAAGTATCATATTGTCTTCAACAATCAGAATTTTCATGTTTCTTCAGTTCATTTTTTGTTTCTTCTATTAATTTTTTAAGCCACTCCATGATCTATATTATATGTTCATGAACAGTTTCATTTTGACTATATCAAACAAATGACTTAATATTAAACAATAACTTTTTGAGTTTTTCGGAAAACATAACAGACCAGCTTGAATAACAAACAGTTGTTCTGTAATTCTTATAAAATTGCAAATAAAAAAGATACAACCACTACTCAGCACCTCCACCAAGTGCATGATATAGAGAAATGATTGCCTGTATCTTTTCTATACGATCTTGTGCCAATGTCAACCGGGCATCAAGTAACGACTGTTGAGCGGTAAGCACTTCAAGATAAGTAGATGAAGTATAACGTACAAGCAGTTTTGTTTTTTCCGTTGCAGCCTCAAGATCTGCAATTTGTTCCTCATCAAAACGAATACGCCTGTCTGCAGTCTGCCATCCGGTAAGAGCATTATTTACCTCGTTTCCCGCATCAAGTAACGATTGTTCAAACTGCAGAACGGCTTCCTGCTGACGTGCTTTGGCTACTTTCAGATTAGCCACGTTCGTCCCCTTATTAAACAATGGAGCGGTAAGCGAAGCTATAGCCGATGACAGCCATTTACCAGGATTAACGGTTACGCCGTTACCGTTATTCGTCCAACCAAGTGTTCCTGAAAGTGTCAGACTTGGATAAAAAGCCGCACGGGCAGAATTGGTTGCATAAAAAGCTTCTGCAAGTGCTGCTTCCGCCTGTCGTACATCGGGACGATTGGATAAAAGCTGAAGAGGAATCCCCACCGAAATATCGTCAGAAAAATGCTGACTACTCAGTGTTCCTCGTTCAATCGTATGAACCGGTTCTTTCAGCAAAGCAGAAAGAACGTTTTCTGTTTCACTGATGCTTTTACGAATGGTCTGTATAGAAGCTTCAAGTGCACTCCGGTTTGCTCGCGCCTGATGGACAGCTACATCATTTGACTTTCCAGCTTGTACGAGTGCTTCCAATGTAGCAATGGTTTCAGTCCAGTTAACCAGTGTTTCATTGGATATATCAAGTTGTTCGTCAAGCATTAACAGCGTATAATAGCTTTCAGCAATAGTTGCCACCAGTTGTGTCTGCACCGCTTGTACATAGGCCCGACTCTGTTCGAAAGAGGCAAGAGCTGCACGTTTGGTATTGGTCACATGCCCGAAGATGTCCAGTTCCCATGCAGCGGTTCCCCCTATATCATAGACATTCTTTGTATCACCGTTGTAACGGCTGATGCTTCCCTGTGGTGTCAAGCTGATTGATGGCAGATAGGACAAGCGTGCATTCTGCAATACGGCACGTGCCTCTTCTACCTGTAACCGCGCTATATCAAGGTCGGTATTGCGCTGCAAACCAATGGTTATAAGCGTTTGCAAGCATGAATCAGTAAACAATTCACGCCACGGTTTTGAAGCAATTGTAGAACTATCCGTCTGCGCCACTGCTGACCGATAAAGACTGTCGGTACAGATATCCAATTCTGGCCGCGAATAACGGGTATACAGTCCGCATCCATTCAGAATGGAAGCAGCGAGAAATAAAAACAAATAATAATGTATGTGCTTCATATTGTCTCTATTTTATTCTGTTTATTTTTTTTCTTCGGCTGGAAATACTCCTGTAAATATTGGAAAACAATGAACAATGATGGAACCACAAAAAGTAACCCAATCGTCCCGAACAACATGCCGCCTACAGTGCTCACGCCAACAGAAATATTTCCGTTAGCACCTACCCCGTGTGCAAACATCAGTGGCAACATACCAAAAATCATTGTCATGGAAGTCATCAGAATGGGACGTAAGCGTGCTTTGGCTGCCGACATGGCAGCGGCAGTAATATTCATACCTTGACGGCGGCGATCGGAAGCATATTCTGTCAGCAGGATGGCAGTCTTGGCCAGCAAACCTATAAGCATGATAAGCCCTGTCTGCATATAGATATTGTTTTCCAACCCCCAGAATTTAGCGAAAAGGAAACTGCCCATAAGCCCGAACGGAACAGACAAAATAACGGCAAACGGAATCATCAGGCTTTCATAAAGGGCACATAAAATAAGGTAGATAAAAACAATGCAAACAATAAATACCAATGTAGTGGTATTGCCTGTCGAAGCCTCCTCACGTGACATTCCTCCAAACTCATAGCCATACCCTTCAGGCAGCGTTGTTTTGGCAACTTCCTCAATTGCTGTCAGAGCCTGACCTGAACTGTATCCGTCAGCCGGTGTACCGGAAACACTGATGGCGGAAAAAAGATTGAATCGCGACAAGCTCTCGGAACCATACACTTTTGTAAGCGTAAGATATTGAGCTATCGGCGACATCTCCCCACTGCCATTACGTACAAAAATATTATTCAGAGCTTCCGTGTCGAGACGATATTCCGGAGCAGCCTGCACCATGACACGATACAGTTTTGTGAAACGATTCAGGTTGCTGGAATAACTTCCTCCCACATATCCAGCCAACGTGCTGAGTACATCTGCCGGTGATATGTCATTACGTTTGCATAAGGCTGCATCCACTTCTACCAGATATTGTGGATATTTGGTATCGAAGGTCGTATAAGCACGAGAAATTTCCGGACGCTTATTCATGGCATCAATAAAATTGTTGGTATATTGCAGCAGATCATCTATACTGCCCCCTCTTTTATCCTGAACATAGAGATCGAACCCGTTGCTCATTCCGTAACCTGAAATCATCGGACTGGTAGAAACGCGGATTGTAGCAGCCTTGATACTATCCGTACGGTGATAGATTTCATTCATTACAGAATTCACATCGTCACCTTTTTTCTTACGCTCGCTCCAATTTTTCAAACGGATAGTGAACGAACCGGCAGATGCCGACTGGTTATGAACGGCATCTTTTCCCGTTACACGCGAATAGATCTTAATCTGCGGTATATCCCGTATAACTCTCTCCACCTCATCCATTACACGCCCCGTTTCTTCCAGATTGGTACCAGGCGCAGTCTGTACATTGATGTTGATGGTTCCCATATCTTCCTGTGGTACGAGTCCGGTCTTTGTAGTGCTCATTAACACCAGAAGTGCAATGACAGCTATAGCTATGCTCCCCACAGCAAGTTTCTTATGATGAAAAAGAAACGATACACCTGTCATATATTTCTGCTGCAGATGCCGGAAAGAGGTATCAAAGGCATAATGGAAACGGTCTGAAAATCCTAACTTTTCACCTTGGGCCACATTGGCACGAGGACGCATGATAAGCGCACAAAGTGCCGGACTTAATGTCATGGCATTAAGCAGCGAAATAGCTACAGCTACCGCCATCGTCAAACCAAATTGCGTATAGAAAGTACCGGTGGTTCCGCCCATAAAACTCACTGGAATGAATACAGCCATGAACACGATGGTCGTTGTCATCAACGCTGAAGACAGTCCGCTCATTGCGTCGACTGTAGCTGTATAGGCAGATGTATACCCTTCTTCAAAACGAGCCTGCACAGCCTCGACAACCACTATACTGTCATCAACCACGGTACCGATGACGAGAACCAGAGCAAAAAGTGTCAATAGATTCAGGCTGAACCCGACAATATAAAGGAAAGCAAATGTGCCTATGAGTGATACGACAATAGCCAGCGAGGGAATCAGCGTAGCACGGAAATCATGCAAGAAAAAATAAACGACCAATATTACGAGCAGTATAGCCACAAATAATGTCTCCACCACATTGGCTATGGAAGCATCCAAAAAATCCTTGGTACTCGTTATATCAGCTAATACCATACCTTTGGGCAACGATGCGGATATGTCAGCCGTTACTTTATCCATTTCTTTAATAATCTCGTTCGCATTCGAACCGGAAGTCTGAGCTGTCATACAGTTAGCTCCCGGATGTCCGTTTGTCTCACTGAGCATAGCATAATTTTCGGCACCCATCTCTATACGGGCCACATCCTTCAAACGCAATACATCACCACTGGGTAAAGACTTGATAACCATATTACCAAAGTCTTCTTCTTCCTCATAACGTCCCCGATACTTCAGAACATACTGAAACGTATTGGCCGATTCCGCACCTAATGTACCTGTAGGAGACTCCACATTCTGTTCGTTCAATACCGTTTCAATATCAGAGGGCATCAGTCCATACTGGGCCATACGTTGCGGATCAAGCCAGATTCGCATTGAATAACTGGCTCCCCAGATATTGACATCGCCCACGCCGGCAATACGCGAAAGACGCGGCTCTATATTGATTTTCATATAGTTTGTCAGGAAATTTGCATCAAAAGAATCATCTGGCGAATAAAGCGAGATGGCTTTCAGGGAGTTGCTTTGTCTCTTGCGTACGGTTACGCCAGACTTCGTAACCTCGGCCGGTAACAATCCCTGCGCCGAAACAACACGGTTCTGCACATTCACTACCGACATATCAGGATCTGTGCCCTGCTTGAAGTAGACATTGATGGAAGCAGAGCCTGTATTGGTTGCAGTAGAAGTCATATACATCATGTTTTCCACACCATTCAACTCCTCTTCCAGCGGGGTAATGACACTCTTCATCACTGTTTCCGCATTGGCTCCGGTATATGTAGCAGACACGTTTACTGTTGGCGGAGCAATGTCAGGAAACTGTTCTATAGGAAGCTGGCTCAAGCCGATAAGTCCTACGATAACTATGGCAACGGAAATTACACCCGATAATATCGGGCGGTCTATAAAGGTTTTGACAGTCATGACTTACTCCTTTCCTTGCTTGATATTTACATTTACACCTTCCTTCACCAGTCCTGCACCTTCGGCTATAATCACGTCACCCGGCTGTAAGCCTTCCTCTACCACATATTCCGTACCATTATTCAGCCGATAAAGCGTAACCGGAGCAGACTGAGCCTTACCGTCCACCACTTTATAAACAAATGTCTTGTTCTGTAATTCGTAAGTGGCACTCTGTGGAATAACAACAGCCTGTACCAACGTAGTAGGTACCATAACTGTTGCACTGCCTCCACTACGCAGCAATCCTCTATCATTAGGAAAATCTGCACGTAATACTACTGTTCCTGTACCAGTAGTGACAATACCGCTCACGGCCGAAATGTGCCCCTTTTCGCCATACATCTTACCTCCGGCCATCTGTAATTCTACGTCCTCCATTCTCTTCATAAACTCATCCAATGAGCCATACTGTTCTGTCAATGATGTTATTTGACTCTCATTCAACGAGAAATAAGCATACATATTACTATCATCAGATAATGTCACAAGCGGTTCACTGATACTGCTGCTCACCAACGCTCCTACACGATAGGCAATCATGCTAGCGACACCGTCAACCGGACTTTTCACTTCTGTATACGAAAGATTATTGCGGGCACTCATTTCCTGTGCCTGCGCCTGCGCCAATGCAGCCTCTGCAACAGCCAATTCGTTTCTGGCGGTATTGAGGTCGTAGTCCTGTACTACGTTCTTTTCCCGTAACACTTCAGTACTCTCAAGATTAAGTTTTGCGGTAGCCAGATTCGCCTCTGCGCTTTTCACATTAGCTGTAGCCTCGGCCAATGCCGCCTGATAAGGCACCTGGTCAATGACAAACAAGACTTGACCTTTCCGTACTTTCTGCCCTTCATCTATACAGATACGTGTAATAAGCCCGCTTACCTGCGGACGAACCTCAACTACTTGTTGCCCATCCAGTCTGGCACTATACCCCTGCATCAACGTACGGTTTTCCAGTTTCACGGTCAGAGTCTCGTAATCGGACGTCTCTTCTTCCACCGTCCTACTCTTGCAGGAAGCTATCGACAAACCTGCAAGAACAATCAACAAAGTTTTATAATTCATAATGTTCAAACTATGGTTTAATTCAGTTTTCGTTGTCACAAAAATAGCCACCTGTCATAAGAGAAATCAGTCTTGTCACACGAACGGGGGTCAACAACCGATTTTTGGTGGTGAACGAATGGAATGGAATTTTGTTTTCAAAATAAAAGAGCGTAATTTTGCACTATCCAGTCAATGAGACAGATACAAGAATTTTATATTTTGCATTTATGAAAAAGAGAACAATTATCACAATGGTTCTGGTAGGAATCCTCGGCTTGGCACAAGCCCAAAACAACTCCATAAGTGACAAACACTTGCAGTCTGTAACAGCGATAAGTCGCGTATTAGGAGACGGTAGAAAAGTTGAAACCGTTGTACTTCAATACGACACTCCAATTAGTAACAAAAGCCTTTCTGCCGAAAGTTATCGTGTAGAAGATAAGGAGGTGACACGCATATATGCCAACAATGTTCCCGAACGAGCACAACAAGGAGCAGACGGACAGTATGTCATCATTGAAGTAAAGGCAGAAGTAGATTTGAATGCTCAGCCTCAAATGCCTACCGAGGCTGACAAAGAAAAGAAACAGGAACGCGATCGCATGCAGGGAGGTCCGGGATTACGTGCAGGATGGAGCACCGGAGGAAATGACAAATATCCCGGTAATGCCGTAGTAACGCAAACCGCCGATATAAAAACCAGAGCAGGAAAAACCTACAAGGCAAATAATCTGCCGATAGAAAGTACTTCCGAGAAATGCCTCGTTGCAGATGATTTCAGACAAGAAGAATTTATAAGTCCGTACACCGGACAAGTATTACCTTATAATATATACTTGCCGGAAAACTATAATCCGGCTGAACAATATCCTCTGGTACTCTTCATCCACGATGCGGGAGTGGCCAGCGGAGACGTCACGCACACTCTTTATCAGGGGAACGGTGCAACTTCGTGGGCAGAGCCGGAAGCACAAGCACGTCATAAGTGCATCGTTGTTGCCCCGGAGTATCCGGTCATTACGGTAGATGATAACTGGAATTACAGCCACCACCTTGATGCTACCATCGCTTTATTGAAAGAGCTCCAGACTAAATATTCCATTGACCCGAAACGCATTTATACCACAGGCCAGTCAATGGGATGCATGTCATCCATTGTGTTGATGTTAAAAGAGCCGGAGCTGTTTGCCGGTGCACTACTTGTAGCAGGAAAATGGAATCCTTCCCTAATGGGACCGTTGGACAAACAGAACATCTGGATTATTTCATGCGAAGGCGATACTTCGTCCAATTCATTACAAGGACAAGCCGTAGAATTGTGGCGTAGTCAGGGTAGCAAGGTATCAGAAGCAACATGGGATATGACGTTGCCAAAGGAACAACTCTCCGAGGAAGCAAGTAAAATGCGTGCTGAAGGCAACCATCTGCTGTTTACCCATCTTACAGGAGGCAATCATCGCGCCACATGGTTCGTGGCATACGGCATAGAAGGTGTGCAGGATTGGCTGTTTGAGCAACATAAATAATAAGCATCCCTTTTTCAAGGAAAAAACAGTTTATAAAAATGAAAGTCTGATGAAAAATGCAACGCTTTACATCGATCTGGCATTCTGCTTCATCCTATTGCCATTGGTAATATACGCATTCCCGGTGGAAAGATGGTGGGGCACATATCCTTTATTTTTCTGTTCGTTTGTCGGATGGCTGTATGTTACCTATTTTTTATACAAATACTTCATTATTCCCAGGCTGTTTCTGAAAGGCAAAAAGCGTGTGGTAGCACTGATAACGGTGCTACTCTCGCTGTCTGTCACCTTCTTTTTTTCAGCCTACGAAATAACATCACCACTTTACCACGTCCATCAGCAACAACGTGAGATTTCTCCGTATCCCAATTGGGGAATCAGGCAGAACCAACAAGCGATATGGCTACATTACATTCTGGTTGTCATTTTTTGTTTTGCTGTAGGAATGCTAAAAGAAGTATACAGACAAAAGCTGGCGCGGGCTGAAATAGAATATGAGCGTAACAGGGCGGAACTCGCACTCTATAAAGCACAGATAAATCCGCATTTCCTCTTTAATACGCTCAACACGCTCTACGGATTGCTTATTACCCAGTCTGACAAGACAGAGGTAACTCTTGAACGTTTTATCAACCTAACCAAGTATATGTACAATAATGCTAACCGGGAATTTATCCCACTGGCGGAAGAAGTAGATTATATCGGACAATACATGGCTCTTCAGAAACTGCGATTGAATGAGCTGGCAGACGTCCGTTTTACACACGATGTGGAGAGGGAAGAAATTCCTATTCCCCCTATGATGCTTATTACATTCGTGGAAAATGCGTTTAAATACGGAATATCTTCCAACGATCCCTGCTTTATACATATTCGGCTTAGCCAACAGGCTGATAAACTATATTTTGAAGTAACGAACTCTACATTCGACCGTGAAGTAAAAAGTTCCGGACGTATGGGTATAAAGAACTGCCGTCGCAGGCTCGAATTATTGTATCCCGACCGCCACCGTTTAGACATTGAACAGGGAAATGAAGGGATATTCCGTGTCCGACTTGAAATAAAACTGGAAGAAACAGCATGAAAGTAATAGCCATAGATGACGAACCCATTGCACTGAATATCATAGAACGATATTGTGAACGCCGTGGAGGTATAGTGCTGGAAACATATAGCAAGCCACGCATGGGAATGCAACGTATCCGTGAATGCTTGCCTGACATCGTACTGCTCGACATTGAGATGAACGGTACGTCCGGTATCGAACTGGCCAAACAACTTCCACCTTCTTGCTGCCTGATATTCACCACCGCATATGCACACTATGCATTGGATGGCTTTGAAGTAAACGCTGTAGATTTCCTACACAAGCCATACTTCTATGAACGTTTCGACCGCGCCATGCAAAAGGCAGAACAATGGTTACGTATGAACGATTTACTTCGCACATCCGAATCTGCCACACGTCAATTCATATTAAAGTCGGAATATAAGAATGTAACCGTTTCTATAGATACGATTCTGTATATTGAATCTATAGACAATTACGTCAAGGTACATCTTGCAGATGGTACGTCCGTACTCTCCAAAATGCCTCTGCGTACAATTGAAGAACAATTACCGCAAGGAGAATTTATCCGAATCCATCGATCTTTTTTGGTATCCCGTTGCCGCATTTCACGTTTCTCGCGGTCTGAAGTTACACTGACTAAAGATGAAAAGGTACTTCCAATCGGTAAGAAATATCTGGAAGATGTGATTCAACAGCTTAAAGATTGCTAACAACAAACTGCCTTTTCTTTCATTTTCTTTTTGATAATCTTATTCCAATAGATAAATGTTAGAAATGCCAGTACAGCTCCTACATAGCCTATGTCCGACATAGAAAAGTGTGTACATACCTGCCCACCTATATAAGTGCCGCATGCTATTCCCAAATTAAAAATACCGGAAAATATTGACATCGATACGGATGTAGCTTCTATTGGTGAGTTGTTTATTGTTTCAGCCTGCAATACCACATTAGAGGCTGTAAATACCATTCCCCACAAGGCACACAACAGGATAATGGTTAAACAGCAACATGCAGCGGCTTGAAGTAGCATAAGACAACCAAAGATACCCAAAAGTACAAAGTCTGTGAACTTGTAAGGATTCTTATTATAAAATCTGGAAAAAGCAAGACTACCTAATATACCCATGGCGCCAAATATTACCAATGTGACCGTAATCCAATTATCCTGTAGTCCTGCAACTTGTTTTAAAAATGGCTCTATGTAACTATATCCGGTGTAATATGAGGTAGCGATAGCAAATGAAATAATAAAAAAATCCAACAAGATGGACTTTCTAAAAAGGAACGGTAACTTTTGCAATGAAAAAGTTCCGCGACTCGGTACTTTCGGAAGCACCAACATAAGGTAAATCATGAGGACAAAAGCAAATATTCCTATGCAAAGAAATGTCATCCGCCATCCAATATGCAAGCCTATGATTCTACCAATAGGTAATCCAAATATCATAGCAACTGACGTGCCGGTTACAATCATGCTCAATGCAAGCGATTTATATTTCTCCGGCACAGTTCTTACGGCCAGTGGCGAAACAATAGACCAGAATATAGCGTGAGCACACGCCACGCCTATTCTTGATAACATCAGCATGTAATAACTTGTGGATACTGCTGAGAGAAGCTGAAATCCTACAAACACAAAAATTACACTGGAAAGGAGCTTTTTCATCTCAAATCGGGATACTACAATCATAAGAGGTAACGAAAGCAGCATGACTACAAAAGCATAAATCGATATAATCATTCCAGCTTGAGCTTCTGTTGTCAAAAAGTCATTCGCAATATCTGTCAAGAGTCCTATCGGAATGAACTCAGAAGTGTTAAAGATAAATGCGGCACAAGTTAATCCAAGCAGTGCCATCCAGTTTTTTGTCTGCATCATGTTACTCGTTCTCTTTTTTGTTGTTACAAAATTATATATTTTATCAAATTCTGATATAAGAATAAACAAAATATAGTGATAAAAGTATTAAATTCATATTATTAAATATAATATTTAAACAATTATCAATGGTCACAAAGACTAAAATTATAAAGAATATGTCTGTAAACATCTGTTTCCATATTGAGTGTACAGGGGCATATTATTGGCAGTTTCAGTTTCCTGATCTTCAAAACGTATGACATCTTCACTAAGGCGGTACATAATCCGTCTTGCCTGTGATTATTTTAATCTTCGTTTTCTTGAATAGCTTGCTGCAATTGAAATTTTATCTTTTCTTCCTTTCGTAAATCAAATCGTATAATGAAATTAATATTATAAAAAACGCAATACCCACCATTAGAATAAATAATTGGAAGGATTCTTGCCTAGCTTCAGTTACCTTCAGGTTTCGTTCTGTAAATGACTGCTGTGTCTGATTATCTAGAAAAGATACAAAATCATATAATTTTTGATTTAACAGCCTGTTCTGTAAACGCAGGCTGTTCACATAAATTTCCATCTGATTGTTTCTCCAATCTCTGGCTGAAATCAATCTTTTATTAAAATCCTGTATTTCATTAGTGATATATGGGACTTGTACCGTTTCTTTCTTTCCAAATAACCCAGCAAATCCTTTCTTTTTCTATGTTATTGTCTTCATCCTGACCGCCTGCGTAGCTATTATAGGTAATTCATTAGCAAGAATACCGTCAGAACTCTCCCATGATTGGATTGCTTTCATTATTCGGAACAGGTGTATCTCTTTCGTTTCAAGCAGAATACGTACAATATCAGACAATCCCTTGTAATGACTGCAAATATTGTATGCCATGTCCTTATGGAATAGATATTCCTGCTATTCTTCTACATTATAATAAATGTATCAATGAGGGAAATATGCCACGAGACGGACATGACGAAAACTACCACAAGGCACGACAAGCTTTCTTGATTGGTTATGACCGTAGTGTACCAAGACTGAGGCAAGCCAGCCATTGCATCGGGTGCAATCAATGTTCGCCCGATTGCCCGCAAGGTATCAACATCCCTAAGGAGATGCAACGCATCGATCATTTTGTAGAACGATTGAAACAAAATTTAATGTACAAATTATAATTAATAGCATAGAAAAAGAAAGCTTACCAAAAGATTGGTAAACTTATAAAAATAAGTCATAAATAAAATAGTAACAAAAGGTACAATAAAATATATTGGTTCAGTTTCGTATTCCTTGTTTAAGTTTAGAATATACAGACTGAACCGATTTCTCTTTATGTCCAAGAAGAAGAGCTGTGCCATAGCCATGTGTAGCAGCTCTTTTATGTGATTCCTTAAGTAACATTCCTCCTATGCCTCTGTTCTGGTATTCAGGTAGAACGGCAAGTGGTGCTAGAGCCAAAGATGTATGGATTTCATTTTCTGAAACGATTTCCACTTTTGTCAGCAAAATATATCCTACAATTTCTCCTTTTTCAGTTTTTGCGACTAGTGACAATTCCGGTATATATGTATCGGAATATGCAGTCTGTCTACTAAATGGTGCTCCTGATGGTCGCTTTCCGGCATATCTGCAAAAGCTTTTTCTATCAGGTTGCAGATAACAGACAATTCCGTACTATTTTCTTGCCTTATTATAATGCCCATAACTTGTTAAACTGAATTGATGCGCAAAGATAATATTTATAACACAATATAAAGAAAAGCAGTGTTTCTATGCAGTAAATCTGTGTTTTATATCATTGACAATAATCTGCAATACTGACAAATTACACCATCTGTGAATCTGTGAAATTATTCTGTGTTTTGTATAACTATCAGTAAAATAGTAAAGGATAATTTTGCAATAGGAATCAATATAATATATGCGATATGGAAAAAGAAGTAATGATACTTACAGGTGCCGGACAAATCGGTATGGCGATAGCCCGACGGATGGGATATGGAATGAAGATTGTAGTCGGTGACAAACGAATGGAGAATGCACAGTCCATGGCCGATACGATGAACCGTGCCGGATTTGATGTGCTTCCGGTGGAGATGGACTTATCATCCCGCGAGTCCATTCTACATCTGATTGACACGGCACAGCAATATGGAGAAATAGCCATGCTGGTCAATGCTGCGGGAGTTTCTCCTTCACAAGCATCAATAGAAACTATTCTGAAAGTCGATCTGTATGGCACGGCTGTATTGTTGGAAGAGGTCGGAAAAGTTATTAGGCAAGGAGGTACAGGCGTTACAATCTCCAGTCAATCCGGACATCGTCTGCCAGCACTTGGTGCGGAAACCGATGAACTGCTGGCTTGTACGCCAACTGAAAAGCTATTGGATCTCGACGTTGTGCAGCTACAACATATCAATGATACACTCCATGCATACCAGTTAGCTAAATGTTGTAATGTAAAACGTGTTATGTCGGAAGCCGTAAAATGGGCTAGAAGAGGAGCGCGTATTAACTCTATTTCTCCGGGTATCATTGTTACCCCATTGGCTCTTGATGAGCTCAACGGTGTACGTGGAGAATTTTATAAGAAGATGTTTGCCCAATGTCCGGCACATCGTCCGGGAACAGCAGATGAAGTGGCAAATGTTGCCGAATTGTTGATGAGTAATCGGGGAGCCTTTATTACCGGAGCTGATTTTTTGGTAGATGGAGGAGCTACAGCTGCTTATTTTTATGGCCAGAAATGAGTATTCTATTTCTATGAGGTAAAACTTTTGTGACAATATTCTATAAACGATACTTTGTCTTCTGTTAAGAAATTGTATCTTTGTTAAATCCTTATAATCTGATGGCGGAAAAGATAGGAAGATATAAGTATTCTGAAATACTTGACCTCCATTAGATAAATAAGGGTTTTGATATAAAAAATATTAACATTATAATATTAAGGGAAACACACATGAAGACATTTTATCTCATGACCATGGGATTTTGCCTGGCTCTAAATCTCCATGCACAGCGAAGCGAATATCTGCTGGAAAAAGGATGGAAATTTACCAAAGGAGAGGTTAGCAATGCTGAAATGCCAGCATTCAATGATGCTAAATGGGAAACTGTAGACATTCCACATGACTGGGCTATTTTCGGACCTTTCGATAAGAACAACGACTTACAAAATGTAGCTGTCACACAGAATTTTGAAACTCAGGCTAGCTTAAAAACCGGACGTACGGGTGGTTTGCCATACGTAGGCATAGGATGGTATCGTACAACATTTCATTCTACTCCAGGAAAACAGACAACCCTGATCTTTGACGGAGCAATGAGCGAGGCTCGTGTGTTTGTCAACGGAAAAGAAGCCTGTTTCTGGCCCTGTGGCTATAACTCTTTCTATTGTGACGTTACCTCTCTAGTAAATGAAGATGGTAAAAATAACACACTTGCCGTACGATTGGAAAATCGTCCACAATCATCACGTTGGTATCCGGGAGCGGGACTTTATCGAAACGTACATGTAGTAACTACAGAAAAAATCCATGTTCCGGTATGGGGAACTCAGATTACTACTCCGTACGTGAAGGACGAATATGCTTCTGTTTGTCTTCGTACAACAATTTTAAATGTGGGAAAAACAGAGCTGACTGTGGTAACGGACATTATGGATGCTGACGGACAGGTGGTTTCAACCAAAACGAACAAAGGACTCATCAATCACGGCCAACCTTTTACTCAGAATTTTATCGTAGAACGACCTAAGCTCTGGTCGCCCGAAACTCCAGTCCTATATAAGGCCGTATCAAAAATCTATTCAGGTGATACGCTTCTCGATACTTATTCCACACGTTTCGGGATTCGTACAATTGAATATATAGCCGACAAAGGTTTTTACCTGAACGGAAAGCGACGTAAATTTCAGGGAGTATGCAATCATCATGACCTGGGACCTTTGGGAGCAGCAATTAACGTTGCGGCGCTCCGCCATCAGTTGACATTACTCAAAGAAATGGGATGTGACGCCATCCGTACATCGCATAATATGCCTGCTCCCGAACTAGTCGAACTTTGCGACGAAATGGGATTCATGATGATGCTTGAGCCGTTCGACGAATGGGATATCGCCAAGTGTGACAACGGATACCATCGCTTCTTTAATGAATGGGCGGAAAAGGATATGGTAAACATGCTTCGACAGTATCGGAACAATCCATGTGTGGTAATGTGGAGTATCGGCAACGAGGTTCCTACCCAATGGAGTCCGGAAGGATATAAAGTAGCAAAGTTCTTACAGGATATCTGTCATCGGGAAGACCCTACACGTCCGGTAACCTGTGGTATGGATCAAGTGAAAAGTGTACTGGCAAATGGATTTGCTGCAATGCTTGATATTCCGGGGCTGAATTATCGTGCTCACCTATATGATGAAGCTTACGAACGTTTGCCACAAAACATCATTTTAGGTTCGGAGACATCGTCTACTGTCAGCTCTCGTGGAGTATATAAGTTCCCGGTGGAACGTAAGGCCGGAGCTATGTATGATGATCATCAGTCTTCTTCATATGATCTGGAATATTGCAACTGGTCTAATATTCCTGATATTGATTTTGCGCGTGCCGAAGATCATGAATGGACAATCGGACAGTTTGTGTGGACTGGATTTGACTATCTGGGCGAGCCGAGCCCGTATGATACCAATGCATGGCCGAATCATAGTTCGATGTTCGGTATCATCGACCTGGCATCTATCCCCAAAGACCGTTATTATCTGTACCGAAGCGTATGGAATAAAGAAGCAGAAACACTGCATATCCTGCCGCACTGGAATTGGGAAGGACGTGAAGGTGAAAAGACTCCTGTTTTTGTTTATACGAACTATCCTTCGGCAGAATTGTTTATCAACGGAAAAAGCTATGGACGTCAAACTAAACACAAGAACGGAACAGTAGAAAACCGTTATCGTCTGATGTGGCATGACGCAGTTTATCAGCCGGGCGAGGTGAGAGTAGTGGCATACGACGAACAGGGGAATCCTGTTGCAGAAAAGACTATTCGTACTGCAGGCAAGCCGCATCATATAGAACTTGTTACAGATCGCAGCTCTCTTCAGGCAGACGGAAAGGATCTGGCATATGTTACACTCCGCATTGTTGATAAAAATGGCAACTTGTGCCCGAATGACGGACGTCTGGTAAGTTTCAAAGTAAAAGGGGCAGGTAAGTACCGTGCTTCTGCAAACGGAGATCCTACTTGTCTGGATTTATTCCACAAGCCGGAAATGCATGCGTTCGGAGGTATGCTCACTGTTATAGTCCAGTCGGGAGAAAAAACTGGTGAGATAGAACTTCAGGCTACTGCCAAAGGAATAAAAACTGGCACCATCCGTATTCCGGTAAAATAAGCTTACCGTAAGTCACTATTTACTTTTTATACTGATAATGTATATTGGGAGGAATGCTTGGTCTTATTCACAACATCGTAAATAGAGTATATATTCATACAAACAGTTGTTGGAAATAAGTAACAGATGCAAGTACTATTTAGGGAGATTCATATCAAGATTCTCCCTATTTTTATTATTCAAGAAGCAACATAACATATATTTCCTTTATTCCATGTTCGGAACTATCTTACTCCCATCATCATAATTCGATATCCACTGAATGTTTTTAATCATAGCCACGCTTTTATGATGGGCATAACTGTTTATAAGATTGATTTCACGCAGCAAGTAGCTTTTGTTTTCTTTATTAGTGTTACATTATTTCTAAAAAATATTGTCCTCAATAAGAATGTGTATATGGAAAAGATTACATTTGCAACCCGAAATAAAACAACGAATTAATAAGATAGATGACTTACCATAGGAATATAAGTCTTTTCACTATTGAGATAGATAAATCATAAACTTATGAAAAAAACTTTAGCTTTATTACTGCTATTTACATCTGTTACTACATATGGTCAATCAACATATATAGGTAAAATTACAGATGAAAAAAATGTACCTCTGCCGTATGCCAATGTTGTGGCATTATCTTTACCAGATTCAGCGTTTGTGGTTGGTACTACTACAGATTTACAAGGTAATTTCAAATTGGAGCAAGTTACGGAGGGGCAGTTAATTCGTATTTCTTCAATCGGGTATGTTACGGTTTATAAGAATACATCCGAATTGAATGAACCTAATATACAGATGTCTCCTGATGTACAGGCATTACAGGAGGTTGTTGTTGAAGGTACACATCCTGTTGTCTTTATGAAAGGTAATGCTCTTGTGACTGATGTCCAGAATAGTTTATTAAGTAAAGCTGGTTCTGCTAGTGATGTGTTGGCTAGAATACCTAGAGTTAGTAAAAGTAAGGATAAATTTGTAGTTTTCGGTAAAGGTACTCCGCTCATATATATTAATGGACGTTTGGTACGTGATAATACAGAACTGGAGCAATTAAATTCAACGGATATAAAACATGTAGAACTTTTGACAACTCCTGGTGCACAATATGATGCCAGCGTCAAATCAGTTATACGTATAAAGACTGTCAAACGCCAAGGAGACGGGTTCAGCTTTGATGTCCGTTCTTCTTACTATCAGTCGGAAAATACAGACCTTATTGAACAGGCTAATGTAAATTATCGCCATGCCGGATTAGATCTTTTTGGTTCATTTGACTATAGATTGAATCGTACGGAACAGATATCTTCAGTGGAACAGGAAACGAATACCAGCAGTTTGTGGCAGCAGCATAACACCATGCAGATGAACGGACAGACCCAAAAAATGAGCGGAACATTTGGTTTTAACTATCAGATAAATGACAATCACTCTTTTGGCGCACGCTATCAAATGTTAGGTTATCCTTCTTCTTATGTAAATACAGACATATTGAGTAAGGTTGAAAAGAATAATGACTTTTATGACCAGTGGAGTAGTAATGGTATAGAAAATCGGGATTATAGTTTGGGGCATCAGTTAAATTTATATTATACAGGTACTGCTGGCAAACTTGGTATTGATGTAAATGCGGATTACTATAAGTCAGATTATGATGCCACCAACAATACTTCCGAGCAGAGTCAGGAACAGGATGACCGCCAGATTGCTGCTTTTAACCAGGTAAAAAACAAGATGTGTGCTGGTAAAGTTGTTTTCACTTACCCTATATGGAAGGGGCAATTGTCCTTTGGTGGTGAATATACTTATTCGAACCGTGACAATAATTATCTGAGCCGTAATGAATCTTATGTTCCTAGTTCATGTAGTAATATAAGTGAGAATTACATCGGGGGCTTTACCAGCTACGATGTTCAATTGCCATTTGGTATGCTTAGTGCCGGTATAAGATATGAACATGTGGATTTTGAGTATTCGGAGGATCAGCAAAAGATTGATGCACAGAGCAAGAATTTTGACAATGTGTTTCCGACACTCTCATTCGCGACTCAGTTTGGACAGGTACAGGCACAACTAAGTTATGCAGCTACAATTCAACGCCCTTCATATGCGGACCTGAGTAATAATGTATTTTATATAAATCGCTTTACACTTCAGCAAGGTAATCCATATTTACTTCCGTCTATTACTCATGATATATCACTTAATGCCATGTGGAAATACTTCCAGTTTATGTTAAGTTATCAGCAGAAGAAAGATGAGATTTTCACATGGAGCACACAGACTGAAGCTAATCCCGAACTGTCAACCATCAGTTACATAAATTTTGATAGGATGCCGACTCTGAACGCATTTATTGGAGCTTCTCCGACTATAGGCTTTTGGTCTCCGATGTATGGAGTAGGAGTAAGCAAACAATGGGTTAATGTGCATACAGACCTTGCAGATTTAGAATTGAAAAAACCTGCTCTGAATGTAATGTTAAACAATACCTTTACTCTCCCTAAAAATTTTCTTATAAACCTTGATTTTACATTTCAGGGGAAAGGAAATTATCAGAATATTTACATGATGAAGAATATGTATATTCTGAATCTTGCTATTAGTAAAAGTTTCTTTAATGATGCATTTAATGTAGAGCTCAGAGGTAATGATTTGTTTCATCAGCAGAAAGACGCTAGTCGTGTATATATGAATAGACTTACTGCTTATCAGGCTAATTGTTATGATTCAAGAGAATTTGCTATAACTGTCCGATATCGCTTTAATACCGCTCAGAGCAAATATAAAGGTTCTGGAGCAGGAGAAAGAACAAAAGCCAGATTCTGATTACCGGTATGACTTAACTTATTTGAAAATAGTAAGTTTTCTCTCTGATTTTTATGGAATATTGAAGGTATATTACTTTTATATTCCGTAAAAATCAATCGTCCTGCTCATATTTGTTCTTTTCATATTTAAGTCGGTAAAACTGCCTTTTCAAATGTTTAATATATTCCTTTATAATTTATTAGGTTCTATCATAATGCTCTTTATCTTTTCATGGTCGTCTTTGTAAACTTTATGGTTCCAAATTCTTCAGTAAAAAACTTCAGCATCTTTTAGAAAATTATTCTTGATGTTTTTTAAAAATTCGTACGAAAAAAATTTTTTCTTCAGCATGTTTTTTGAGCAACTGCAAGTATGAATAGTTGCTCGACAAGTCTTATTATTCTGAAGAGAATATAAAGTGAATTATGGCAGAAGTAAGGGAAAGAGAAAGCTCTTTATACAAAAACAAGAAAGGAGGAAAATATCCGTTGCATGAGCGGATATTTTTCCTCCTCTTATGGAATTTCTAACAATTAATTACAGAATAGATTTTACTGTTTCCAGCATGCCTTTAGCCTGAATGCTGTCCAAGTCAGCTTTTACAGCAGCAGTCAGTCCCGGGATGTTGTTCAGGTTTTCGCCCCAGATAAATTCGGCAGCCAAAACTCCTTCAGCTACTTTCTGAGTATCACCTGTAGCCCAAAGCTGTTTCAACAAGTCCATGATATCCTGTGCATCGTTTGGAACAATTTCTGCGCCATCTTCACGTACACCGCCTTTGTAGTAAGTAATGATAGCAGCAAGACCCAATACCAGTCCCTTCGGAAGTTCGCCTTTGCGTTCCAAGTATACTTTCAAACCTGGAAGGTCACGAGTCTGGAATTTCGGGAATGAATTCAACATGATAGAAGTAACCTGATGGTCAACAAACGGATTGTTGAAGCGTTCCAAAACATCATGAGCAAATTTTTCAAGTTCTTCTTTCGGAAGGTTCAAAGTTTCCATCAATTCGTCAAACATTACTTTATTGATATATTTGCCGATAACCGGATGCTGGCAAGCATCGCGAACAATGTTTACACCTGACAGGTAAGCAACCGGTGAAAGTACAGTGTGAGGACCGTTCAACAGAGTTACTTTTCTTTCGTGGTAAGGAGCTTCAGAAGGTACAAACAATACATTCAGGCCAGCCTTGTCTGCTGGGAATTCCTTAGCAACTTCCTGCGGAGCTTCGATAACCCACAAATGGAAGATTTCTCCCTGAACTACCAAGTTATCATCGTATTGCAGTTTTTCTTTGATTTCAGCAATTTCCTTACGTGGGAATCCCGGTACGATACGGTCTACCAATGTAGCATATACACCACAAGCCTTTTCAAACCAGTTCTTGAAATCGTCACCCAAGTTCCACAATTCAATGTACTGGTAAATAGTTTCTTTCAGTTTGTGTCCGTTCAGGAAGATCAACTCACAAGGGAAAATGATCAAACCTTTTGACATATCGCCATTGAATGTTTTATAACGGTGATACAGCAACTGAGTCAATTTTCCTGGATATGAAGAAGCAGGAGCATCTTCAAGCTTGCAAGAAGGATCGAAAGCTATACCTGCTTCGGTTGTATTTGAGATTACGAAACGCATTTCAGGCTGTTCTGCCAGTTTCATAAATTCAGCGTTCTGAGTGTAAGGATTCAAGGCACGACTGATAACATCGATCATAGTCAGGCTGTTTACAGTTTCACCTTTGTCGAGTCCCTGCAAGTTTACGTGATACAAACAGTCTTGTGCATTCAGCATGTCTACCATACCTTTATCGATAGGCTGTACTACTACAACACTGCTATTGAAATCTGTTTTCTGGTCCATATTATAGATTATCCAATCTACAAATGCACGTAAAAAATTACCTTCACCAAACTGAATGATTCTTTCTGGACGAACTGTCTTGTTTGCAGTTTCTTTGTTTAATGCTTTCATACTTGTATATTTTAAGTTCCGTATTTTTACAATTTTGCCTCTCTCTTTATAAGAAAGGTATAAAGGTGAAAAAACTAGTTGATAAAACAGTAATATATATTTACAAATAATATTTTCTTCCTCTTTTTCAGAGATTAATTTTACTAAATATTCGCTGCAAATATACGAAATATTTTGTTATTCCAAATAAAATTTCTACTTTCGTGTTCGATAACGACAAATAAAACGAAATACATGTTAAGCAACATAAATTCCTTTTGCGGAATTTGCTTTTTATGAAAATACATAACAAAAAACATAAACCTAAAAACGAAGCTTTATGAAAAAATTTATGGATGAAAACTTCCTGCTGAAAACAGAAACAGCGCAGGAATTGTACCACAACCATGCAGCTAAAATGCCTATTATCGACTACCACTGTCACTTGATTCCGAAAATGGTAGCAGACGATTACCAGTTCAAGTCAATTACAGAAATATGGTTGGGTGGCGACCACTATAAATGGCGTGCAATGCGTAGTAACGGTGTAGACGAACGCTATTGTACCGGTAAGGATACTACCGATTGGGAAAAATTCGAAAAATGGGCTGAAACAGTTCCTTATACATTCCGTAACCCATTATATCACTGGACTCATCTGGAATTGAAAACTTGTTTCGGTATTGACAAGATTTTGAATCCGTCTACAGCTCGTGAAATTTTTGACGAATGTAATGCTAAGCTGGCAACTCCTGAATATACTGCCCGCAACCTGATGCGCCGTTATCACGTTGAAACAGTTTGTACTACCGATGATCCTGTTGACTCACTGGAATATCATATCGCTACTCGTGAAAGCGGATTCGAAATCAAGATGTTGCCTACATGGCGTCCTGACAAGGCTATGGCAGTAGAAGTACCTGCTGATTTCCGTGCTTACATGGAAAAACTGTCTGAAGTGAGTGGAGTAACAATTTCTTCATTCGACGATATGGTTGCTGCATTGCGTAAGCGTCACGAGTTCTTTGCAGAACAAGGATGTAAGTTGTCTGACCACGGTATCGAAGAGTTCTATGCTGAAGATTATACAGATGCAGAAATCAGAGCTATCTTCAATAAAGTATATGGCGGTACTGAACTGACAAAAGAAGAAATCCTGAAGTTCAAGTCGGCTATGCTGATTGTATTTGCTGAAATGGATTGGGAAACTGGCTGGACTCAGCAGTTCCACTACGGTGCTATCCGTAACAACAACACTAAGATGTTTAAGCTTTTAGGCCCTGATACAGGTTTCGATTCTATCGGTGAATTTACTACTGCAAAAGCTATGGCTAAATTCTTGGATAAGCTGAATACTTCAGGCAAGCTGACTAAGACTATCCTTTACAACTTGAATCCATGTGCTAACGAAGTTATCGCTACTATGTTGGGTAACTTCCAGGATGGTTCTATACCAGGAAAGATTCAGTTCGGTTCAGGATGGTGGTTCCTCGATCAGAAAGATGGTATGGAAAAACAGATGAATGCGTTGTCACTGCTGGGCTTGTTAAGCCGTTTCGTAGGTATGCTTACCGACTCTCGTTCATTCCTGTCTTATCCGCGTCATGAATATTTCCGTCGTACATTGTGTAACTTGCTGGGTAATGATGTTGAAAATGGAGAAATTCCAGCATGCGAAATGGAACGTGTACAGCAAATGGTAGAAGATATCTGCTACAATAACGCAAAGAAATTCTTCGAATTCTAATTTGTATAAAGAGCATCATTTTGTGGAAAGGAGTTTGCCTGCTATATTGGCAAGCTCCTTTCTTTTTTGTACTTTTGTGTTCCTTTTTTAAAAATAAGAAACACATATATGGAAGTACGATTTCTGAGTTTGGGCAGTGGTAGCAGTGGCAACTGTTATTATCTGGCAACAAAGACTTGTGGGATACTAATAGATGCAGGTATCGGTATACGAAGCATAAAGAAGATTTTCAAAGATTATGCACTGAACCTGGATACAATACGTGCCGTCTTGATTACCCACGATCATGCCGACCATATTAAAGCTGTCGGACATTTGGCAAAAAAGCATAGCATACCCATTTATTCTACACCGGAAGTGCACGCAGGCATCAATCGGAGTTATTGCATGACCGAAAAACTGGATAATGCCCACCGGCGTTTTATCAACAAGGAAGAAACTATCCAGATAGAAGATTTCAGCATTACTTGTTTCGAAGTGCCTCATGATGCAACGGACAACGTAGGATATTGCATCAGCGTGGGGGATAAGACCTTTTCTTTCATAACCGATATCGGACATATTACGGACACTGCTGCTGCATATATTGAGCGCTCCAATTATCTGATTCTCGAAGCAAACTATGATGAAACCATGTTGCAGATGGGACCTTATCCTCAACATCTGAAAGCCCGTATAGCCAGTCCTAACGGACATATGAGTAACAGCGAGATGGCTAATTATCTTGCTGAACATTTTCCGGCTGGTTTAAAATATCTCTGGCTTTGTCATTTGAGCAAAGACAACAATCATCCGGAGCTGGCATATAAGACGGTTGAAACTGCTTTTAAACAGCATGGAATCGCTCTTGATGAGAATGGGGTACAAGTTATTCCATTGAAACGAACTACTCCTTCAGAGCTGTATTCTTTCGAATAAAGCGAAACAAAAAAGATCGCCGGTAAATTGAAGATAATTGAATTATCCCGATTTACCGGCGATCTTTTTATTTATGTACAGGAATTGTATTATTTCTTATTCATACGTTCCTGACGTTCTTTCTGAAGACGTTCTTGCTCTTTTTGCAGCGCTTCAAGCTTAGCCATCAATCCGCTAGTCTTTCTTTCAGAAGGAGCTTTCTTATTGGCTTCAAGCTGTGCCAATAATTTTTTCTCATCGGTCATACGACGCATAATCCACATGGTAATAATACCGATCAAACCAGAAATGAAATAATAGTAGCTCAAACCTGATGCATATTCGTTGAAAATAAAGAAGAACATTACAGGCATGATATACATCATCCACTTCATGGCAGCCATCTGAGGATTATTACCCATGTCTTGCTGTTTCATCATAATAATCTGGTTCAGAACTGTTGTCACACTAAACAACAAACAGAACAGACTTAAATGATTTCCCAACAAAGGAATATGAGTACTCCAGCTTATAAGATCATCGTATGCAGAAAGGTCGCTTGCCCACAAGAAACTCTGCTGACGTAACTCAATTGCATTAGGCACAAAGAAGAATAAAGCCATAAACACCGGAGTCTGGATGAGCATAGGCAAACATCCTCCCATAGGGCTTACTCCATATTGGCTATACAAGGCCATAGTTTCTTGTTGTTTCTTCAATGCATCTTCCTGCTTCGGGTATTTAGCATTAATCTTATCTACATAAGGCTTTAATGCACGCATTTTTGCTGAAGAGATAAATGATTTCCAAGTAGTAGGCAATACCAGAATCTTGACAATGATAGTCATCAGCAAAATTACAATACCCATACTCAGTCCCCAGCTTGACAACCAGTCGAAAAGATTAATAGTAAACCAGCGGTTAATCAGACGAATGATAGGCCAACCTAAATATACCAAATCCTCCAGTTCCTGATCTTTATCCTTGAAAGATAAATCATTAGTTGCCAACAAAGTCTTGAAATGATTAGGACCAAAATAGAACTGGAAACGACTAGGTTGCGCACCTGTCGGGTCGAAAGCAGTTTTCATTTCGGCAGTATAGTTCTTCATGTAACCGCTTCCTTTCTGTTCCATCTTCGATTCAAGCGTTGCATCTTCAAAGTTTTTCTCTGCCATAAATACACATGAGAAATACTGATTCTTAAATGCAACCCAATCAAGCACTTCTGGAATAGTTTCTTTTTCGTCTTTTGTTTCGCTCAAATAATCGAAACTGTCGTCTACCGGTTTATAAGTAAGCGAAGTATAACGTTGTTCGAACGTATATCCTTTTTCCATCTGTCGTGCGCGCTGTTTCCAGTCAACACTCATCGTTTTGACAGAAGGAGAGAAGAAGTTTTGCAATCCGCTTGCCTGGACAGTAAAGTCTACAACGTATGAGTTTGGTAACAGTTTATAGATGAAGTCCAAATGTCCACCATTTGCAGCATTTAGTCGCATTGTTACCGTACTATCTGTTACATTGGTAGTCTGAAAATACATCTGATTGCTCAGAATATTTTCATTTTTACCTTCAAATCCTAAACTTAACGAAGCATCTTTACCATCGAACAGAACCAAAGGCTGCTGTTGCTGATCATTATATTCTTTCAGCATAGCCTTGCATACTCGTCCTCCTTTATTAGAAAAAGTAAGTTGCAGTACATCGTTCTCTAACGTAGTAAACTCTTCAGAACCTTGCGATGCTTGGAAAAATAAAGAAGTAGAATCCGGAACAACAGGCAATGAAGCAGCTATTTCTTGAGCTTTCTGCATCTGCTCTTGCTTTTGAGCCACTGCCTGTATCGAATCCTGATAATGCTGTGCACGTGCCATTTCCTCCTGACTGGGGCGATTATATATGCCGAATCCGACTATAACCGCACCAATCAGAGCAAATCCCACTAACGTGTTTTTATCCATTTCTTTTTATTTACAAATTAATATCTATTATTTATCAATAGCTGCTTTGATGAATGATAAGAAAAGAGGATGGGGTTTCAATACCGTACTGCTATATTCCGGATGGAACTGAGTTCCAATGAACCATTTCAGAGTAGGTATTTCTACTATTTCTACCAAATCCGATTCAGGATTGATACCCACGCATTTCATTCCAGCCTTTTCAAATTCAGCCTTATAGTCATTGTTGAACTCATAACGATGACGATGACGTTCCTGAATATGTTGGGTCTGATATGCCTGATATACTTTTGAATTTGGATCAAGAACACATTCGTAAGCACCCAAACGCATAGTACCTCCCATGTTTGTGATAGATTTCTGCTCTTCCATAATGTCGATTACATTATGTGGAGTTTTTTCATCCATCTCACGGCTATTAGCATCAGTATAGCCCAATACATTACGAGCGAACTCTATAGCCATACATTGCATACCCAGACAGATACCAAATGTAGGAACATTGTGTGTACGGCAATATTTCAATGCTACAAACTTGCCTTCGATACCACGCTGGCCAAATCCCGGACAGATAATAATACCATCCATTTCTTTCAGGCTTTCTTCTACATTCTCATCTGTCAACTTTTCGCTATTGATAAAGTGAATATCAGCTTTGCGGTCGTTATAAGTTGCAGCCTGTGACAATGCTTCCAATATAGATTTATAAGCATCCTGCAAATCATATTTACCGACCAATCCGATTTTAACCTTTTCTGTAGCGTTATGACGACGGTTCAAGAAGTCTTTCCATGGACCTAATTCCGGAGTTTCACCCACCGGCAATCCCATCTTTTCAAGAATTGTTACATCCAGTTTTTGTTCCTGCATGCGAAGAGGAACTTCATAGATTGTCGGCATATCCATTGACTGCACAACTGCACTTTCATCTACATTACAGAATAGCGCAACTTTCTTTTTCAGGTTTGTGCTAAGGTTATGTTCGGTACGCAATACCAGAATATCAGGTTGAATACCCACAGACTGTAATTCCTTTACTGAGTGCTGAGTAGGTTTAGTCTTCAATTCACCAGCAGCAGCCAGATAAGGCACATAAGTCAGATGCACGCATAGAGCATTTCTACCCAACTCCCATTTCAGCTGGCGGATACTTTCCAAATAAGGCAACGATTCGATATCACCTACAGTACCACCAATTTCTGTAATAACGAAATCGAATTTATACTTATTCCCTAACAGTTTTACATTACGTTTGATTTCATCAGTAATGTGAGGAATGATTTGGATTGTTTTTCCCAAATAGTCGCCACGACGTTCCTTGTCGATTACACTCTTATAAATGCGACCAGTTGTAATGTTGTTCGCTTTTGTTGTCTGAATACCGAGAAAACGTTCATAATGTCCTAAGTCAAGATCGGCTTCATGACCGTCTACTGTTACGTAGCACTCACCATGTTCATAAGGATTAAGTGTTCCCGGGTCGATGTTAATGTACGGGTCGAACTTCTGTATAGTTACGCTGTAGCCTCTAGCCTGCAGCAACTTACCGATAGATGATGAAATAATGCCCTTACCCAATGAAGAAGCTACACCACCTGTTACGAAAATGTACTTTGTTTCTGCCACAATATGATTATTTTAAAGTGATTTATTATCTAACACTACTATTCAAAGTTGCAAAATTATAAAAAAAAGCCAAATCACACACAAGGAAAGTGACAAAACATTGCAAAGAGTAAAATCTTCAATATCTGCTCTAAACAAAAACTAAGATGTAATTTGTTATAATATCATTATAATAAGACTAAATTAAATTGTAATTTTGCATAGAAAATAGGCAAATTAGAAAAATGAAAGCACTAGGTACGTTTATTACAATGTTCCTCCTGACAAATGAAGCCGTTCAGGCAATTGAACAGCAGGACTTAACTTTAACAAAAGACACTATCGCCGCCCAAGATACGATGCCGGCAGATACGTTGAAACAATTTTCTGCCGTCGATACTATACGACAGAAAAAAACAGTAGAAACCATTAAAGTAAAGAACATACAACAAGCTTATACTCCGAAAATCAATCCGGCAGTGAAAAACTTCCAATCCTTTTTGTATAGTTTCCGACAAGATTATCAGAAAATGCTAGACAGATGGGAAGATATTTATCTGCCCGAAGCTCCATCATGGATACGTTCGAACCCGGATTTCTATAAGCTTATTGTTCCTGCTACATATTATTCGGAACCAATTGCACAAGCATTCTCCATTGATAATTGGGAACCAGTAATTCCTTTTGTGAAAGAAAATGCCATAAAGGATTCTGTTTTCCAAGTTCCGAACCTTGCACATTCAGTTGATGTAAATAAAGGTGTAAACAAGCAATTACTGGCTTTTTATTTGCAATATCCTAGTCTGGTTTCTAAAAATGAAAACGAGCTGAAAGGTATAGAACCTTTATCCGACAAGATGAAAATAAGAAAACCAAAGAAAGAAAAAGTTTTCTATTTAATAGGAGCTGCCTCTCAAACAGGCCAGGTTAGAGAAAAAGACTTATTGGTAATGAAACCTAATTTCTGGGCTATCAGCGGAAACGGATATGCGCAGTTCTCACAGAATTATATATCCGACAACTGGTATAAAGGAGGAGAGAGTACAGTATCTTTACTATCAGGAGCTGTATTGCAGTTCAACTATGATGACAAGCAAAAAGTTCAATTTGAAAACAAAATAGAATGGAAGCTTGGTTTTATTTCTGCTCCTTCTGATACAGTCCACCAATATAAGACAAGTGAAGACTTGCTCCGTTTAAGTTCAAAATTTGGATACAAGGCTATCACAAACTGGTATTATACCATTTCGGCCGAGTTCAAGACCCAGTTCTTCTCTAATTATGAAACGAACTCCGATAAGATGGTATCTTCATGGCTTTCACCTTCAGAGTTGAATATCGGTATCGGTATGGACTATAAATATGTGAAAGATGCAATATGTAATTTGTCAGTATTGATCAATCCGTTCAACTACACCCGTTACAGTGTAGCCAGCGATAAAGTAGATCCAACCAAATTCAACATTGATGCAGGAAAAAAATCGAAGGATCAGCTAGGTTCTCGTGTGGAAGCAACATTAAAATGGATTATCATTAATAATCTAACTTGGGAATCACGTTTTTCTTATACGACAAACTATGAAAAAGTCTTGTCAGAATGGGAAAACACCTTCACTTTTGCTTTCAACAAGTACTTCTCGACGAAGTTATTTGTTCATACCCGTTTTGATGATTCTGTTTCTAAAGAAGAACCGGATGACAGCTATTTCCAGCTTCAGGAACTCTTAAGTTTTGGAGTTAGCTACACTTGGTAAATTAATTGTTTTATTTAAATTGAAAAAAAATGCCTTCATTTGTTCAGATACTTGACTTTATAGGAACATTTGCTTTTGCCATAAGTGGAATTCGTTTGGCATCAGCCAAACGTTTCGACTGGTTTGGTGCATATATTGTAGGACTGGCTACTGCTATCGGTGGGGGAACGTTACGTGATGTCATGCTGAATGTTACTCCTGTATGGATGACAGATCCTATTTACCTGATTTGTACAGCATTTGCTATGTTTTTTGTTATTATCTTCGGGAAATATCTTATTCATTTGAATAATACATTCTTCCTTTTCGACAGTATCGGACTGGCATTGTTTACTGTTGTAGGTTTTGGGAAAAGTATTTCTTTAGGATATCCTTTCTGGGTAGCTATCATCATGGGTAGTATAACCGGAGCAGCAGGAGGTGTTATTCGAGATGTTTTTATTAATGAAATTCCGTTGATCTTCCGAAAAGAAATTTATGCCATGGCATGCGTCATCGGCGGGCTGGTATATTGGATATGTCTTAAAACAGGCATGGAATCGTATATGTCACAAATTCTAGGTGGAGTGACTGTTTTCATTGTCCGTATCCTCGCAGTAAAATATCAAATTACATTGCCGATACTTAAAGGTGATGAAGAGAATTCAAAAGAATAACGTACATAACACATAAAAAAATCCGCTAAATCCTCTTTCTACAAAGATTCGATTTAGCGGATTTTTTATATTAAATTTTATCTTTTATTTCAAAGTTCCTGCTTCAGCCTGCTGAATCATTTCCTGACTTGCATACATATATACTTCTACACGACGATTTTCCTTACGTCCTGCTTCTGTACTATTGTCGGCAACCGGATTACTTTCTCCCATACCTTCTACAGTCTTAATTTGTGAAGCTGAAACTCCACATCCTAGCAAATAGCTTGATACACTTTGAGCACGTGCCTGAGACAACTCCTGATTTTTCTGTACGCTCTGTTCTGCAGTACTGTTTTTCCATCCTGTATTGTCCGTATATCCATAGATTGCTACATCCATGTCACGGTTTTGATTTAATACATTGTTTGCAAATTTACTCAATGATGATTTTGCAGAAGTACTTAATGAAGAGCTGCTAGTACTAAACAAAATACCGGAATCGAAAGTCACTTTTACAGCTTGCAAACCATTGTTGTCTGTTACTTGTTCAACTTCAGCACCTTGTATCTGGGCAGCTTGTTCGGCAGCTTTATCCATTTTCTTTCCAATCAGGACACCAGCTCCTGTTCCCACAGCTGCGCCCACAGCAGCACCGATAGCAGCTCCTTTACCATGACCGGCAATACCACCGATTAAAGCTCCTAAAGCAGCACCACTACCGCCACCAATCATACCGCCTTTTGCTGTATTGTTCAAAGAACCACAACCGCTAAATACCAAGCATGCGCTTAATAAAATAGCCATGAAACTCGTTTTTTTCATATTTCTCAAATTTATATTGTTACTTTTTGAAGAAACAATCCATCGCAACTTTTGTTTAATAAACCTTCAGAATTATGTATTTCTACATGAATTCCAAAGGCTTATTGTTTATCCATTAATATGCAAAAATAGGATATTTCTTCATTGTTTCATTTACACGTGCACGTACAGAAGCAATAACCTCTTCATTGTCTACATTTGACAAAACAGTTTCTATCATTTCTGCAATTTCGTACATCAAGTCCTCTTTTGCTCCACGTGTTGTAATAGCTGGAGTACCCAGTCGGATACCTGAGGTCTGGAATGCAGAACGGGTATCAAACGGAACCATATTCTTGTTTACTGTTATATCGGCAGAAACCAATGCCTTTTCTGCAACCTTACCTGTAAGCTCAGGATATTTGCTGCGCAAGTCAACCAGCATAGAGTGATTATCTGTACCTCCTGAAACAATTGTAAAGCCACGGTCCATTAATGCCTGAGCAAGCACAGCTGCATTTTTCTTTACCTGCATTTGATATTCTTTATATTCAGGCTGCAAACATTCACCAAATGCAACAGCTTTAGCAGCAATAACATGTTCCAACGGACCACCTTGGATACCTGGGAAAACAGCAGAATCAAGTAACTGTGACATCATCTTGATTTCACCTTTCGGTGTCTTTTTACCCCAAGGGTTAGGGAAGTCTTTACCCATTAAAATAACACCACCACGAGGACCACGTAATGTCTTATGAGTAGTAGAAGTAACGATATGAGCATATTTCACAGGATTATCCAGCAGTCCTGCTGCAATTAAACCTGCAGGATGTGCCATATCGACCATAAAAATAGCACCTACTTTGTCTGCAATTTCACGCATACGCTTGTAATCCCATTCACGAGAATAAGCAGATCCACCACCAATAATCATCTTAGGATGTTCACGCAAGGCAATTTCTTCCATCTGATCATAATCTACGCGTCCTGTTTCCTTATTCAAATTATATTCACATGGAGTATAGATGATACCAGATGTATTTACAGCCGAACCATGAGAAAGATGACCACCATGTGCCAAGTTCAATCCCATGAACTTATCTCCAGGATTCAGCACTGCCAGAAAAACAGCAGCATTTGCTTGTGCTCCCGAATGAGGTTGTACATTTGCCCATTCAGCACCAAAGATTTGCTTCAACCGGTCGATTGCAATTTGTTCACTCTGATCCACAACTTCGCAACCACCATAATAACGCTTACCAGGATAACCTTCTGCATACTTATTTGTCAGACATGAACCCATGGCCTGCATTACTTGATCGCTTACGAAATTTTCAGATGCAATCAGTTCTATACCTTTCAGCTGACGCTGATGTTCTTTCTCAATAATGTCAAAAATCAAATCATCTCTTTTCATATGTAGCTTTTTAAAAAGGTAATATTATGTGTTTAAAAAATCACTCCAACTGAGAAACTTAATACGTTTCTACGACGTTTGATATATATATCCTGATCGCAATAAGGAGACTCCGTTATTCTTTTATCAAAAGAAACCGATTCTACCATATTATGAAGAACTCCTTCATAGCGAAAATCAAAAAATATATTTGAAACATTAACGGCCAATCCGACCACAGCGTTAAAACATAATGGACGGAGATTTTCTGTTATATTTTGCTGATAAAATCCAGAGTATTCATTCTGAGTATGCTTTTCCCACGTATAAGCTACTTTAGGTCCTAGAAAAAATGCCATACCATACGGACGGGCATCAACAAATTTATACCCATACAATACAGGCAGATCGATGGAGTGTATGGATGTCTTAACCAATGCATTATCGAATAAGATATCTTTATTTTCTACTGTATTGGCTATTGAAATACTTCCTTTAGAAACATTGTAAGAAAGTTCTGTCTGAAGATAGTGATGTTTCTTCAAATTGAAACGGCAGAAAAAAGCTCCGAAATAACCAACCTTATAGTTATTCTGGATATCATTCAATTCTTTCCCGCCTATAGAAAAATGATCTATAAAAAACATGGAAGAATTAAAACCTGCTTTTATACCCACATTAACAGCCGGATCACGTGTTGCATCACGTCCTCTTTTGCGTGACTGACCTTGAAGGCCTGTCGCCAGCAACAGACTGGTTATGAGTATTAAAGCAGTTTTCCTCATATTTCTTATTATTTTTTCTTTTCTACAGACCAACCGAATTTACCGATTTTTTCGCCCATTTCATAATATCCCCCATGTGCATAAACCAATAAGTTTGACTTAGCCAAATCGAACTTTCCTGTATCGGAATCCAAATATTTTTCATCAGCCTTTACATTCACCACATCTGCAATAAACATATCGTGAGAGCCCAGTGAAATTATTTCTTTTATCCGACATTCTATGTACAAGGGAGATTCTTCAATTATCGGAGCTTGTACAATGGAAGCCTTACCCGGAGTAAGATGCATTTCTTCGAATTTATTAAAATTCTTTCCGGAGCGCACCCCACACCAGTCTGTAGCATATGCCATCTCCTTTGTTGTCAGATTGATAACAAACTCCATATTCTTCTTCAAAATAGGATAGGAGTGGCGTTCTGGTCTTACTGAGATATAGCACATGGGAGGGTTTGTACATATCGTCCCAACCCAGGCAACAGTTATAATATTATACTCTTCTTTGCAGCTACCACAGCTGACCAGCACTGCAGGCAACGGATAAATCATCGTTCCGGGCTTCCAGTCTTGCTTCATAATAATATATTAAATCAATTTTATGTTATCTTTCTGCTGTTCCTTTTCGCAATAGTGACACTTCAGAATACCCTGTTCCTTATCGACAACATGAAACCATGTCTGCATAGGCTCATTGTTGGTTATGCACTTTGGGTTATTACATTTCACAATACCTTTCAACTCATCAGGCATAACAATCTGTTTCTTCTCAACGACCTCATAATGACGGATAATATTGAGCTTTATATTAGGAGCTACAACAGACAAACGGCTAACTTCCTCATCTGTAAAAAATCTGTCGGCAACCTTGATAATACCTTTTTTACCTAATTTTTTACTTTCAAAGTTATTCCCTATTGTAATATTACCGTCTGTATTTTGCAAATCGAGCAAAGAAACAACAGTAAAAACTTTATCTGAAGGTATATGGTCAATAACCGTTCCATTCTCAAGAGCGGCCACCTGCAATTCTTTCTTTTCGTTCATAATCTTTCTTGATTAACTTGTTTAAAGAGTTTATTTATCGTTCGGTATCCGCCTTGACTTCATCCAGCGTAATGCCAAGTACATCACACAAAATAGCTTCACGTGCGTAAAGTCCGTTTTGAGCTTGTTGGAAATAATATGCCTTTTCGTTTTCATCCACATCATATGCAATCTCATTTACACGAGGCAGAGGATGAAGGATACGAAGATTTGGACGAGTATGCTCAAGCATTTTATTCCGAAGAATATAAACATCTTTAACTCGTTCGTATTCCATCAAATCGGTAAAACGTTCACGCTGTACACGAGTCATATACAAAATGTCTGCATCAGCTATAGTTTCCTCCGTAAAATCTGTATGTTCCACATATTTTATATTGTGCTCTTTACAATATAGTTTGTATTCTTCCGGCATTTTAAGTTCATCCGGAGCAACAAAGTGGAAAGTAGGATTGAAATGACGCATAGCCATCAACAAAGAATGAACTGTACGACCATATTTCAAATCTCCCACCAAATAAATATTCAGATTTTCCAGAGTTCCCTGCGTTTTATATATGGAATAGAGGTCAAGCATTGTCTGAGAAGGATGCTGATTGGCTCCGTCACCAGCATTAACGATAGGAACCGGAGCTATTTCGCTAGCATAACGTGCTGCTCCCTCCAGATAATGACGCATTACAATAATGTCGGCATAATTACTTACCATCATAATTGTATCTTTCAATGTTTCTCCCTTTGAGGAACTTGTAACCTTAGGATCGGTAAATCCTATAACTTTGGCTCCAAGCCTGTTGGCTGCTGTTTCAAAACTTAAACGAGTACGCGTGGAAGGTTCAAAGAAAAGAGTTGCAACAATTTTTTCATCCAGTAAGTGACGGTTAGGCTTCTTTTCAAACTCTCTTGCCATTTCCAGAAGATAAAGGATACGTTCTTTAGAATGGTTGGCAATAGTTACTAAACTTCTATTTTCCATATTTTCGGTTTTATGAATTGTTTTTATAATACCGGAGTTCAAAGGTAGACAAAAAAAATAAAAAGACCATCCTTTTTTTAGAAAAAGAAGCTGTTATTTTATTTCCTGATAACAGAAATGCGTAATACAGAAGCATTTTTAAAACCAACAAAAAAAATATATTTACCAATAGAAACGTAGCATCAAATAAGGCTTGTAAAAAGTTGTATTCCTGCTAAAAATAGCAGAAACAATCATTCTTGCAATTTTATTCGTTTATTCCGGTGTTTTTCTTTATTTTTGCGAACTTATTAAGTAAGAAAAAAGTTATTATCAGAGATAAGAATTTTTATTTATCATGAGGAAGAAATTTATATATGTATTATGGGCTTTGCTCATATTAGGAATTTTATCGGTGGCTGCTGTCTTTACAGCCATAGCAAAAGGATGGATAGGTTATGTACCTCCTGTAGAAGAGCTGGAAAATCCGAATTTGAAATTTGCAACTCAGATAATTTCAGATGACGGGCAACTTCTGGGAACCTGGTCGTATAGTAAAGAAAACCGCGTTTATGTAGGTTACAATGACTTGTCACCTAATCTGGTCCATGCACTCGTTGCAACAGAAGATGTTCGTTTCAGTGAACATTCTGGCATAGACGCACGCGCATTTATGCGTGCTGTTATTAAAAGAGGTATTTTCATGCAAAAACATGCCGGTGGAGGAAGTACCATTACTCAGCAGTTGGCAAAACAATTTTATTCGCCGGTAGCAGACAATGTAATGGAACGCTTGTTGCAAAAACCGATAGAGTGGGTTATTGCTGTCAAGCTGGAACGTTATTATACAAAAGAAGAAATTCTGACTATGTACCTTAATAAGTTTGACTTTCTGAATAATGCCGTAGGTATTAAAACAGCAGCCAAAACTTATTTTTCAAAAGATCCTAAAGACTTGTCGATAGAAGAAGCTGCTACCCTTATCGGTATGTGTAAAAATCCATCATTATATAATCCCCGTCGTTTCAATGAACGTTCACGAGGACGCCGCAACACGGTGCTTGATCAAATGTATAAGGCCGGTTACCTCACAAAAGCTGAGCGTGATTCACTGCAAGCCTTACCGTTGACTCTGAAATTTCAGCCGGTTGACCACAAGGATGGATTGGCAACTTACTTCCGTGAATATTTGCGTAAGATAATGACAGCCAAAGAACCAGTCCGTTCGAAGTACAGAGGATGGCAACAACAACAGTATTACGAAGATTCTTTGGCATGGAAGACAAATCCTTTATACGGATGGTGTGCAAAAAACAAGAAAAAAGACGGAACCAATTACAATATTTATACAGACGGATTAAAAATCTATACGACAATTGATTCACGCATGCAGAAATATGCTGAAGAAGCTGTATACGAACATGTAGCAAAATACTTGCAACCTCGCTTCTTTAAAGAAAAACGTGGACGTAAAACTGCGCCATACACAAACGAGCTCACTCCAGAAGAAGTAAATACGATATTGGAGCGTTCCGTACGTCAGTCTGACCGTTATCGTGAAATGAAAGCAGCAGGATGTTCTGAAGAAGAAATCCGGAAGGCATTCAACACAAAACACGAAATGTCTGTCTTCTCATGGGAAGGAGAAAAGGATACTATCATGACACCGTTAGATTCAATCCGTTACTACAAGCACTTCCTGCGTGCCGGATTTATGTCCATGGATCCGATTACAGGCTATGTAAAAGCTTATGTAGGAGGTCCTAACTATAATTACTTCCAATATGATATGGCTATGGTTGGACGCCGACAAGTTGGTTCTACCATTAAGCCTTATTTATATACATTAGCTATGGAGAACGGATTCTCTCCGTGTGACGAAGTAAGAAATGTAGAACAGACGTTATTCGATGAAAACGGAAAAGCATGGTCTCCCCGAAACAGTTCTAAATCTCATTATGGAGAAATGGTAACACTGAAATGGGGATTGGCAAACTCCAACAACTGGATATCTGCTTATCTTATGAGCAAGCTCAACCCATATGCACTGGTTCGATTGATTCATTCTTTTGGTGTCTTGAACAAGGACATACAGCCAACCGTATCTTTGTGTCTGGGGCCATGTGAAATTTCTGTAGGAGAAATGGTTAGTGCATATACAGCATTTGCCAATCGAGGTATACGTACAGCGCCACTTTTCGTTTCCCGCATAGAAGATAATGAAGGTAACGTCATCGCAACTTTCACGCCACAGGTAGAAGAAGTGATAAGTGAATCTAGTGCATACAAAATGCTCGTCATGTTACGTGCTGTAATCAACGAAGGTACTGGTGGACGAGTTCGCCGCTTATATGGTATACAGGCTGACATGGGTGGTAAAACCGGTACAACCAACCGTAACTCAGACGGATGGTTTATGGGCTTCACTCCTTCACTGGTATCTGGTTGCTGGGTAGGAGGTGAAGAACGCGATATTCACTTCGATACAATGCGCGACGGACAAGGTGCTTCAATGGCATTACCGGTATGGGGATTGTACATGCAAAAAGTTTATGCAGACAAGTCGTTGGGATATTCTCAAGATGAACACTTCGATATACCCGAGGACTTTGATCCATGCAAAGACAAACTGACTGAAATAGAAGAAGAAAATACCAGCCGATTGGATGACGTATTCTTCCAATAATTTTTTCAGGAAAAATAAAAAAAACATGCTGAAGTTTTACGATAAACTTCAGCATGTTTTTTTGTTTATATGGGCATGTTTTTTTATAGTCTTCCAACTTTGGATTTTCGGATTATTTTCTGTATCTTGCAGAAACTTGTAAAAGAAGGAGGATTGTCATGGATCGTAATCTCACATTATACCAACTATCTCCTGAACTGGCAGCTAAAGTTTTCGATCGGATCGAATCTTTCAATCGTGGAAGAATGCCTAAAGATGGTAAATATGTAATCAGTATGCCGACTCTTTATCGCCCTTATTATGGATTTTGGCGAATCTTTTCAGATGATAAAACCCCACTATTCGTACGTACACTTGCTGTAACATTCGACGCAGCAGCAGAACGAGCCTTCGCCTTACTCCAAAACTGTAATATACCTCTTGACGTACAAGACAACAGCGTTTTTGAAAGTTACTACGGACAATCAGACGACATTATTCCATTTGGCAAGTATCGTGGCAAACGTTTAGCTGAAATCTTCTATGTGGACCCATCCTACATTCTTTGGTTAGCAAATAAATTTACTGTAGAAACAAAACGGTATGAACCATTAGTATTATTGGCTAAAAAATTTGCCAAAGTACATTTTGAACTGACCGTACAGAAAAGACATATTTCTTCGGTAAGCCATTATATCGGTGAGATAGGAGAAAAGTTGAAAGATATGTTCCTCACAGTCTTGAATGTCCGTTTACAGGTTGATACATACAAAGCTGACTTTTACGTAGACCAAAACGTATTGGCTGCCGACCGTGACGGAAACCGTTTTACATTTTTCATAAAAGCTGGCGGACGTAGCCAGACACCTAAAGCATTAAGTTGTCACAGTCGCAAAATAACTCAGCACGAAGTACTGCATCTAGCATCAGCAAAGGTCATGTCACATTACGAAAGCAAGGGTGTGCATTACACACGACTGGGATATGTAAAACTGGTATAATCGGCCTGTTCCGACAGAGTGTTCAAGGCTTGTTTCACATAGTTTTTCTCCATGTCAGCAGGTTTTATAACCTCCATGTCAAACACAAGCAGATCAATATCCAGAGGAATGATTCCTTTCTGCTTACCTTCTGGGGTTCTGCCACATTTCTTTTCTATGTCCTTAAATAATATTTTTATATCCTCGAAGCCCATATCTGTTTCAACGACAGCAGCCCGGTTCAAATAAGAAGTTGTCGTTTCTATACCTTCCGGGGCAGTTTCTACTATTTCTCCCCACCGCATCTTAGGAAACAAATCTGACAGGATTTCCTCCGCCCAATTCATATGATATTCACTCTCTGTATTCGACCCCAAACAAATGATGCAACGATGCTTAGTTTTCATATTTATGAAGTTTTGACTACAAAAATAGATTTTTTTTGTAAATTTGCGTACTAATAAAAAGTACAAATACCATGAAATTTATTGGAATAATTCCTGCTAGATATGCTTCTACACGTTTTCCAGCAAAGCCATTGGCTATGCTAGGAGGGAAAACTGTAATTCAAAGAGTCTATGAACAAGTATCTGGAATTCTGGATGAAGCATACGTAGCGACCGATGATGAGCGAATAGAAAGTGCCGTCAAAGCTTTTGGTGGCAAAGTTGTTATGACTTCTGTCAATCATAAAAGTGGTACAGACCGCTGTTATGAAGCCTATTGCAAAGTAGGCAGCGGTTACGATGTTATTGTAAACATTCAGGGTGACGAACCTTTCATACAGCGCTCGCAACTGGAAGCTGTCAAAGCATGTTTTAATGATGAATCTACACAGATTGCAACCTTGGTAAAGCCCTTTACCGTTGATGACGGATTTGAAGCATTAGAAAATGTCAATTCTCCGAAGGTTGTAGTCGATAAAAATATGAATGCACTGTATTTCAGCCGTTCTATTATTCCATATCAACGTAACAAAGAAAAGGCAGAATGGCTGCAAGGACATACCTATTACAAACATATCGGTCTATATGCATACCGGGCTGCTGTTCTGAAAGAAATTACAGCTCTGCCACAGTCTTCTCTGGAACAAGCAGAGTCATTGGAGCAATTACGTTGGCTGGAAAATGGTTATACCATCAAAGTCGGTATCAGTGAAGTGGAAACCATTGGAATAGATACTCCGCAGGATTTAGCTCGTGCGGAAAAATTCCTGCTTGAACATAAAGAAATAAAGTGATGACTCTTGACAGAACAATAGCTCCCCCAATACGCCAGATAGACCATTTTTCTATTTCTACTCCCGAACGTACAATCATGCCAAACGGAACGCCACTGAATATCATTCAAGTTGGCAGCGAGGATGTTGTGCGTCTGGATTTGCTCATAAAAGGCGGGCAATGGAATCAGACACAACCTTTACTGGCTATGTTTACCAACCGCATGCTGCGCGAAGGAACTCGGTCTTTGTCGTCATCACAAATTGCTGAAAAGCTGGACTATTATGGCGCATGGCTTGACTTATCATCATCGGTAAACTATGGTTTTGTGACACTATATTCATTAGGTAAGTATTTCCCAAAAACAATTGAAATATTAGCCTCGATGATTAAAGAACCGGTCTTTCCGGAAAAAGAATTATCGGTTGTAGTAGACGTAAACAAACAACAGTTTCTTGTCAACGCCCAGCGTGTTGACGTAATGGCTCGCAAACGTCTGAATCGTGCACTTTTCGGACTGTCACACCCATTAGGACGATATGCTGAACTGGAAGATTACGATCGTATTAACAGCGAAGTATTAAAAAGTTTTTACCATCAGTATTACCATTCAGGCAACTGCTCTGTTTACGTCTCAGGTAAAGTTTCTCCAGAAGTTATACATTGCATAGAGCAACACTTCGGCGAAAGCGATTGGGGAGACACTACCCGAAAAATAAAAAACGAAACTTTTGTCCCTACAACAGAAGATTGCAAACGCATTTTTGTAGAAAAAGAGGATGCTTTGCAAAGTTCTATAAAGATAGGTACATTTTCTATAAACCAACAACATCCTGACTATTTGAAGCTGCGTGTACTGGTTACGCTGTTCGGAGGGTATTTTGGTAGCCGTCTGATGTCGAATATCCGTGAAGATAAAGGATATACCTATGGTATCGGCGCCGGTCTTGTCAATTATCCCAATACAGGTGTATTAGGCATCAGTACAGAAGCTGCAAACGAATATGTAGAACCTCTCATCGCTGAAGTCTATAAAGAAATGGATATTTTATGTTCAGAGAAAGTTTCAGACGAAGAGCTGGATATGGTACGCAATTACATGCTGGGTGATATGTGTCGTTCATACGAAAGTGCCTTTTCTTTATCAGATGCTTGGATATTCATCGAAACGTCTGGTTTGAAAAATGATTTTTTCGATCATACATTAAAAGCTATCCGTGAAGTAACATCGGATGAGCTTCAAGCACTGGCACAAAAGTATTTCTGTAAAGAAAACTTAATAGCGGTTGTCGCAGGTAAAAAAGTGTAATGATTTTATATTCTCTTTACAGAAAACACTAATTTTGAACATTCAAATAAAACGAAAAAGATAATAATGACTAGACATACATATTTATTGTTTGCATTGATGACATTTGGAAGCTTGTCCGTTTCTGCTCAAATGTCATTGGGATATTACAAATTTAAAGATGGAGCAGAATATACTGGAGAGTTGAAAGGACGTCGTCCAAATGGAAAAGGCAAAACAGTTTTTAAGAATGGAGATACATACGAAGGTGAGTATGTAAAAGGAAAACGTGAAGGAGAGGGTACATATATATTCAGTGATGGAGAAAAATATGTAGGACATTGGTATCAGGACCAGCAACACGGTCAAGGAACCTACTACTTCATGAACAACAACCGTTATGAAGGAATGTGGTATCAAGACTTTCAGGAAGGTGAGGGTACAATGTACTATTATAACGGCGATTTATATGTAGGAATGTGGCACCAAGACAAGCGAAACGGCCATGGAACATATACATGGAAAGGAGGTGCCAAATACGAAGGTGAATGGACCAACGATCTGAAGAATGGCAAAGGTGTCATGACATGGGAAGACGGTTCAAAATACGAAGGAGAATGGAAAAATGGCGAACGCCACGGGAAAGGAACATTTTATTACACCAATGGCGATAAATATATCGGAGATTGGGTAAAAGATGTACAGCATGGAAAAGGTATTTACTATTTCCAAAACGGCGAACGCTATGAAGGTGACTACGCAGACGGAGAACGTACCGGAAAAGGAATCTATGTTTACCCCAACGGAGATAAATACGTCGGCCAGTTCAAAAACGGATGGCAGGAAGGAACCGGTACATTCACCTGGCAGAACGGAGCTGTATATGAAGGCGAATGGGTAAAGAACCAGCGATCGGGCAAAGGTCATTATAAATGGGGAAATGGCGATGAATATGAAGGCCAGTGGAAAGACAATATGGCAGAAGGAGAAGGCGTACTACGTATGCAAGATGGATCTGTCTACACCGGTCATTTTTCTCGTGGTAAAGAAAATGGCAAAGGAACTATCGTAAGCAAAGACGGAGTCCGCTTTGAAGGATTCTTCAAGCAAGGAAAAAAGGATGGTCCTTTTGTTGAAACAGGCAGTAACGGAAAAATAATTCGTCAGGGAACATTCCGCAGTGGCAGACTTTTAGAGGAGAAAAAATAATGCTAAACCTATCGGAACTAACAGATAAAGTACGTGCTCTTGCGATTGAGGCAGGGGATTTTATTCGTGAAGAAAGAAAAAAATTCCATCGCGAGGCAATCGAAAAAAAACATGCACACGACTATGTGTCATACGTAGACAAAGAGTCGGAAAAAAAGATTGTAACCCGCCTAAAAGAATTACTTCCCGAGGCTGGTTTCATAGCAGAAGAAGGCAGTGGCACATTAAACGACGAGCAATACTGCTGGCTGGTCGATCCTTTGGACGGAACAACCAATTTCATTCATGACAATGCTCCGTATTGCGTGAGCATTGCCCTGAGAAGTAAAAAAGAATTATTACTGGGCGTCGTATATGAAATCTGCCGGAATGAATGTTTCTGGACATATAAAGGTGCTCCTTCTTATCTGAATGGCAATGAAATTCATGTATCTGCCATATCCAATTTAGATGACTCGTTTATAGCTCTTGGCTTCCCTTATGCAACAGAAGAATATAAGCCAATGGCCAACCATTTGGTAAATACACTCTACGGGAATGTAGCAGGACTGCGGCTTATGGGAGCTGCGGCTGTAGAATTGTGTTATATTGCAGCAGGAAGGTTCGAAGCACGTATCGAAGCTTTTATTGGTCCATGGGATATCGCTGCAGGAACAATCATTCTGCAAAATGCCGGAGGTATGATTACAGACTTCAAGGGAGGAGATTCTTATTCCTCTGGTTCACAGGTTCTGGCTTCAAACGGAAGAATCCATCGAGATTTGTTGAATATAATTGATAATCTATAAAATACTCACGTTTTATTCGATTTATCAAAATATATTTTGTATGTTTGTGTTACAAAAAAGGGAAGGACATGAATATACCAGAAATATTAGATTTTCTGAAACGCTTGTCAGAGAATAATACCCGTGAATGGTTTCAGGAACATAAAAATGAATATCAAAACGCACAAAGCAGTTTTGAAAATTTATTAGCGGATATCATTGCGCGTATTTCATTATTCGATGAAAGTATATCTCATGTTCGTCCTCATGATTGTACATATCGTATTTATCGGGATGTCCGCTTTTCGGCAGACAAATCTCCTTATAAGAATCACATAGGAGGATATATTAACGTACGTGGAAAAAAATCGAACCACTGCGGATATTACGTACATCTGCAACCTGGCAACTGTATGCTGGCAGGAGGGAGCTGGTGTATGCCATCTAATATGCTTAAAGCTGTCCGGCAGTCGGTTGTAGATAACATAGAGGAATACCGTGCTATTGTAGAGGATCCTGATTTTAAAAAATATTTTCCGGTAATAGGAGAGGAACACTTAAAAACCTTGCCTAAAGGATTCCCAAAAGATTTTCCTTATCCGGAATATATAAAATGTAAAGATTACACTGTTGCTTATTCCATTCCTGATTCTTTTTTTGATGATCCTTGTTTTATAGAAGAAATTATAAACGTATTCAGGCAACTGAAGCGTTTTGCCGATTTTACAAATTATACAATCGATGATTTTGAATAACAAACATTTTCATATAAATTAAAACCACAAAATTGTTACTACTATGGTAATAGATAAATTAGAAAATCTTGAGAAATATGTTTCTCTGAATCCACTATTTGCACAGGCTGTGGAATTTTTGAAAACTACAGACTTAAACGCACACGAAATAGGTAAGGTTGTCTTAAAAGAGGGTGAGCTTATCGTTAACTTTGCTCAAGCACGACCCAAAACTAAGGAAGAAGCAAAACTTGAAACTCATAATAACTTCATAGATATTCAGATTCCTTTGTCGGGAGTTGAAACAATGGGATATACTCCGCGCACAGACCTTCCGGAAGAAGAATACAATGCAGAAAAAGACATCACTTTCTACAAAGGATTTGCAAAAGATTATCTGACTATTACTCCGGGTATGTTTGCTATATTCTTTCCACAAGACGGACACGCTCCTGGCGTAACTCCAGACGGTGTGAAAAAAGTCATAGTAAAAGTTCGGGCATATTAATATAAACTCTAATACTATGGATGAAGTATTGAATATCATTAAAAATGATCCTTGGCTTGAGCCTTATAAAGAGGCTATTACAGGCAGACATCAGCATGCAATTAATAAGGAAAAAGAATTAATCGGCAAGAAAACATTGTCCGACTTTGCTACCGGACATCTTTATTTTGGCATGCATCGCACAGAAAAAGGTTGGACTTTCCGTGAATGGGCTCCTAATGCTACTGAAATTTATCTGATAGGTGATTTCAATGGATGGCAGGAACAAGCCAAGTATAAATTGAAAAGAGTTAAGAATACAGGTAACTGGGAAATCAATCTTCGGGAAAATGCGATAAAGCATGGAGATTTATATAAGCTGAAAGTTTATTGGGAAGGAGGTTGCGGAGAACGTATTCCTGCATGGGCAACACGTGTCGTTCAAGACGACCAGACTAAAATTTTCAGTGCACAGGTCTGGAATCCTGATAAACCTTACAAATTCAAGAAAAAAGTTTTCGTACCGAATGTGTCACCTTTAATGATTTATGAGTGTCATATTGGTATGGCGCAGGATGCTGAAAAAGTGGGGACTTACAACGAATTCCGTGAAAACATCCTTCCACGCATAGCTAAGGACGGCTATAACTGCATTCAGATTATGGCTATTCAGGAGCATCCCTATTATGGAAGTTTCGGTTATCATGTATCAAGCTTCTTTGCTCCATCGTCCAGATTTGGTACGCCCGAAGAGCTGAAACAGCTTATTGATACAGCTCATCAGATGGGAATTGCCGTAATTATGGACATCGTTCATTCGCATGCGGTAAAGAACGAAATGGAAGGTTTAGGTAACCTGGCTGGTGATCCTTGCCAATATTTCTATCAGGGAGATCGCCGTGAACATCCGGCATGGGATTCATTGTGCTTCGATTACGGTAAGAACGAAGTTATTCATTTCTTACTCTCTAACTGTAAATACTGGTTGGAAGAATTCCACTTCGATGGTTTCCGTTTCGATGGTGTAACATCTATGCTTTATTACAGCCACGGACTGGGAGAAGCATTCTGTAACTATGGCGATTACTTTAATGGTCATCAAGATGACAATGCCATTTGCTATCTGACACTTGCCAACAAGCTGATACATCAGGTCAATCCTCGTGCCATTACAATTGCCGAAGAAGTTTCAGGTATGCCGGGACTTGCCGCACCTTTCAATGACGGAGGTTACGGTTTCGACTATCGTATGGCGATGAACATTCCTGATTATTGGATAAAAATTATCAAGGAACGTCGTGATGAAGACTGGAAGCCTTCTAGCCTGTTCTGGGAAGTAACCAATCGCCGTAAAGACGAAAAAACAATCTCTTACTGCGAAAGTCACGACCAGGCTCTGGTAGGCGACAAGACTATCATTTTCCGTCTGATTGATGCTGATATGTACTGGCACTTCAAGAAAGGTGATGAAAATGGAGTCGTACAGCGCGGTATAGCATTGCACAAAATGATTCGTCTGCTCACAGCTTCTACAATCAACGGCGGTTATCTGAACTTTATGGGAAATGAATTCGGTCATCCGGAATGGATCGACTTCCCGCGTGAAGGTAACGGATGGTCGTATAAATATGCTCGCCGCCAATGGAATCTGGTAGACAATAAAGAATTGTGTTATCACTACCTGGGTGACTTTGACGAAGCAATGGTTCATCTTATCGAAGGAGTCAAGAATATACAGAAGAGCGATGTCGTAGAAATATGGCACAATGACGGAGATCAGATTCTGGCATATCGCCGTAAAGACTTAGTATTTGTATTCAACTTTAATCCTACCCGTTCGTTTACAGACTACGGTTTCCTTGTTCCACGAGGTGAATACCATGTAGTATTGAATACAGACAGTAAAGAGTTCGGCGGATTTGGGTTTGCAGACGATTCAGTAGCCCATTTTACGTGTGCCGATCCATTATATGCTAAAGAAAAGAAAGAATGGCTTAAGCTGTATATACCTGCCCGTTCGGCAGTAGTGTTGAAACGCCAGAAGTAACGTTTATGAATGAATATATCCATAAGAACTATAAGAAAGCCGCACGCATACAAACCGTCGTGTGCGGCTTTCTTTTTTCTATTTTCAGTTTTATCTATCTTTATGTATTTCAGTGTGATGTATTAGAGGCCTTACACTTCTCACTGGCACACGGCAAAACTCATTTTGCTCCTTTACCTAGTGCCATAATCATTACCCTGATTTTACTATTATTACGCTGGGGAGTCAATAGCCTGTTAGGCTTGAAAGGAGAGGTCCGTGCTTTGTCGTATTTTCCTTCTTGCCTTATATTGGGAGTTCTTACTGATGTAGGAAGAACTGTTTACATGTCCGACTACCATACTTCATGGGGATGGCTGCTGCCTCTGATATTACTGATATATTTTTTAGTTACTTTCTGGTTACGAAGGGTTTTCCGTGTACAATTGAATGTAGAAAGTAGTCCGATGACGCTGATGAACAGCAATCTGATTATACTGTTGGTGTTTATTATCATGACTATACTAATAGGCAACAGCAACCGCACTTTTCATCGTGAACTGGAAGCCGAACATTATCTTCGTAATCATCAATACAATGAAGTGCTGAAAATAGGCCAACATTCTACAGAAGCAAGCCGGACACTTACCGTATTGCGTAGCATTGCAATGTCGCATGCCGGAACTTTGGGAGAAAAGCTCTTTGAGTATCCGCAATATTATAAAACCGACGGATTGTTCTTTGCAAACGATTCGTCTTCTGTTCTCCGCTATACAAACGACTCTATTTACTATTTGCTGGGAGTGCGTCCGTATAACGGTGAAGACCGCATAGAGTTTCTGCATAACATTTGCTACAAAGGCACAGGGAAATCGACTTCACTCGATTATTTTCTATCGGCTTTACTTCTTGAAAAACGACTTGACACTTTTGCAACTGCCATTACCGATTTCTGTGAATCTGATGAAGAATTTGCCCGATACTATAAAGAAGCTATACTTATATATAAGGACAGTCACCCCGATTATCAGATTCAGATTACAGACAGTGCAATGATCCAGCGTTACACTGACTACAAAATCCGCCGTAAGGAATCTGGTCCACTCGTCCAGGGAAGCAACCTGATGCGTAGAGAATTTGGTGATACATACTGGTGGTATTTCGATTATCAGAACTAAAAACGCCCTGATTATTTAAATGAATAATAGTTTTTGTAGGCTATCAATGTCTTTTTTACTAATTTTGCATCTCTGAAAAGCGATATAAAAGATAATAACAACATAAATTATGGCAAAAGAATTAAAAGACCTCACCAAAAGAAGTGAGAACTATTCACAATGGTACAATGATTTGGTAGTAAAAGCCGATTTGGCAGAGCAGTCACCAGTACGTGGATGTATGGTCATCAAACCTTACGGATACGCCATCTGGGAAAAAATGCAACGCATATTGGACGATATGTTCAAAGCAACCGGACACGTAAATGCATACTTCCCGTTGCTTATCCCGAAATCATACCTGAGCCGTGAAGCAGAACATGTAGAAGGTTTTGCCAAAGAGTGTGCCGTAGTAACTCACTACCGTTTGAAAAACGCAGAAGATGGTTCTGGAGTTATTGTCGACCCTGCAGCTAAACTGGAAGAAGAACTGATTATCCGTCCGACTTCAGAAACAATCATCTGGAGTACATATAAAAACTGGATTAACTCATACCGTGACCTGCCTATCTTGTGCAACCAGTGGGCAAACGTAATGCGCTGGGAAATGCGTACACGTCTGTTCCTGCGTACTGCCGAATTCTTGTGGCAGGAAGGTCACACAGCACATGCTACTCGTGAAGAAGCTGAAGCTGAAGCACAGAAAATGTTGCATGTATATGGTGATTTCGCAGAAAAATACATGGCAGTACCTGTTATCAAAGGTGTTAAATCGGCTAATGAACGTTTTGCCGGAGCACTTGATACTTACACTATCGAAGGTTTGATGCAAGACGGAAAAGCACTTCAGTGTGGTACTTCTCACTTCCTCGGACAGAACTTTGCTAAAGCATTCAACGTACAGTTTGTCGACAAAAACAACAAGCTGGATTATGTATGGGCTACTTCATGGGGAGTTTCTACTCGTCTGATGGGTGCACTGATTATGACTCACTCTGACGATAACGGTCTGGTTCTTCCTCCACATTTGGCTCCGATACAGGTAGTCATCGTTCCTATCTACAAGAACGACGAACAACTGAAACAAATCGATGCGAAAGTAGAAGGTATCGTAACCAAGTTGCGTGAAATGGGAATCTCTGTTAAGTACGATAATGCTGACAACAAACGTCCGGGATTCAAGTTTGCTGATTACGAACTGAAAGGTGTTCCTGTACGTCTTGTCATGGGAGGACGTGATCTGGAAAACAATACAATGGAAATCATGCGCCGCGATACACTGGAAAAAGAAACTCGTTCTTGCGATGGTATCGAAGAATATGTAAAGAACCTGCTTGAAGAAATACAGGAAAATATTTACCAGAAAGCATTGAAGTACCGCAACGAACACATCGTAAAAGTAAACACTTACGATGAGTTTAAGGAACAAATTGAAAAGGGTGGATTCATTCTGGCTCACTGGGATGGTACAACTGAAACAGAAGAACGTATCAAGGAAGAAACCAAAGCTACTATCCGCTGTCTTCCGTTCGAAGCAGACGAAGAAAGTCTTACTCCGGGCGTAGATATGGTAACAGGCAAACCGTCGGCTCGCCGCGTATTGTTTGCACGTGCATATTAATTTCAGGTAATTCAACCTTATTATAATTCGGAGCAACAAGTATCTGGGCTGACAGAAGAAAGCCGATATTTGTTGCTCTTTTTTTATCATAATCAACTGTCAAGAAGCTTATGGAAACAAATGAAACAACGGAACTTGTCATGCTGGGAACGGGAAATGCTGCGGTTACCCAGTGCTATAATACCTGCTTTGCCTTGCGTCATCCGAACAAAACCCTGCTGGTCGATGCCGGAGGAGGAAACGGAATACTTATCCAACTAGAGAAAGCAGGCATACCACTGACCGATATTCATGCCATGTTCATTACCCATGCACATACCGATCATATATTAGGAGCCGTATGGGTGGTACGTGTCGTCGCTCAGCTTATGCAGGCTGGAAAATATGAAGGTACGTTCCACGTATATGGACACGACAAAGCCATACAAGTACTCGACTGGATTTGCCGCATGACACTTCCTGCCAAAATTGTAGCCCGGCTGGGAAATGGCATCGAACTACATATCGTCGACAACGGAATGTGTTTCGAAGCCGGAGGCTTCACCCTGCAGTGCTTCGACATAGCCTCAACCAAAGAAAAACAATATGGTTTCAGTACAATACTTCCAGACGGAAAAAAACTGGTATGTCTTGGTGATGAACCTTATAATGAATTGAATCACGACTACGTAATGGGAGCCGACTGGTTGTTATGTGAGGCTTTCTGTCTGTACGACGACCGTGAACGCTTCAAGCCTTACGAAAAGCATCATAGTACAGCTCTCGATGCCGGACGACTCGCTTCGAAACTGAATGTAAAGAATCTGCTGCTCTATCACACGGAGGACAAGACACTCGCTACCCGAAAAGAGCGATATACCGCTGAAGCACAACAGGAGTTTACTGGCTGCGTCTATGTTCCCGATGATTTGGAAAAGATTATTCTGTGAAATAAGAGCATTTTCCTAATAAGCTTACCTGTGAACAGCTCTTATCTGTTTACTCCTTTCAGACGAAATATATGAGGAGAAACACCAGCCTTCGACTTAAAAAATTTGCCGAAGGCTGACTGATCAGAAAAATTCAGTTCCTCTGCAATCTGTTGGGCTGTATAGTCAGTACGGGTAAGCAGGCGGCAGGCTTCTGCATAAAGCATGCCCCCCAGAAAATAAGCAGCGGTTTTCCCTGTCTGCCGCCGAATTATGCGAGACAGATAAGTGGTTGTAACAGACAGCCTGCTGGCATAAAAATTTATATAGTGCTCCCGCTTATAATGAGCAACTACCAACGCCATAAAGTCGTGAAACAGTCTTTCGGTACGTCCCAGTGACACCGGAAGGGAAGACACACGTTCTTCTATTACCTCAAGTACCAGTAACATACAAGTATACACCAAGCTCTGAATAATTTCTTTTTGATAAGTATTGCGGGTAATGATAGCCAGACGGATCTGTTCCATACACTTCAGGATAGCAGTCTGCATTTCTTGTTTTAGTTGAACCACAGGTGTATCGGTGCGGCAAAAGTAATAAGAATATGTCTGAAAGGCAGGATTGGACGACAGCATATGCTCGAATAAACTCCTTTCGCACATCAAGTTCATGCATCTGAAATCGTCCGTACAACCTGTGAGTGAAACCAGCATGCTAGGCGAAAACAACAACATATCACCTTTCTGTACATTATATTCTTTATAATTGAGTATATAGTGTGCCATACCTTCCTCCACAACTATAAACGAAAACATGTCTGCAAGTACAGGGGGTATCTTACTGATATTTTTCATATCACTTTTGGTGCAGAAACAAGCTATACTTTCCTCCCATACTTCATTAATCTGATGATACGTTATCAGCTCCGGCAGACGAATGATTCTTTCTTCCATAACCAGTAAATAATGTTTTTTCCTATTACAAATTTATATTCTGTTTCGTAATTAACCAGTCATGTTTCCAGATTTAACATACAATTACGGCAAAAAGTGCAGAACTTTGCCAGAAAGAAAATCAAACAAAACAGATATGATAATGAGTAGAAAAAACATGATCGGAGCAGTATTGTTTGCTATACTTGCCCCACAACTATTACCTGCACAGCAACAGCAAATGACTTTGCACAATGTTTCAGGCGAAACCTTCGACGTTCCATTGCGTAAGGCACTTCCCGTCGATGCACCTCGTGTCCGATATCCTGGATTTAAACAAGAAACTCTTATCCTGAAAGCAGGAACCGTACGTCGTGAGGGAGCTATGCCTTTGCCCTGTGACATACTGCTGGAACGGGATGTTCCTATTAAATTACGCGATGGAGTAACTATCTACACCGATGTTTTCCGTCCGGTAAACGAAGAGAATTGTCCGGCTATTCTTGCCTGGAGTCCATATGGGAAAGAAATCGGAGGACAAATGCTCGATGATGTCCCGATGCGTTCGGGTGTGGCAATCAGTGCCACCTCAGGGCTCGAAAAATTTGAAGGTCCTGACCCTGCTTATTGGGTAGCACACGGATATGCTGTGGTTAATCCCGACAAACGTGGTGCATATATGTCTGAAGGCAACCTGCTTTACTGGGGACATGAAGATGCGCTTGACGGCTGCGATGTGATAGAATGGATTGCATCCCAGAAATGGTGCAATGGCAAAGTTGGTATGTCCGGCAATTCCTGGCTGACAGTATCACAATGGTTCATTGCCGCCGAACAACCGAAGCACTTGGCTGCCATCGCTCCTTGGGAAGGTTTTTGTGATCATTTTCGCGAGTCAAGTCACAGGGGAGGAATACCCATGCCGGAATTTCCGGAAATGATAGCCGAAACATTCTCTTCTGCCCACGGAATGCTCGAGGATCAGCCACGCATGATTGTAGAACAGCCATTCATGTGCAGCTATTGGGAAGACAAGGCAGCTCGTCTGGAAAACATCACTGTCCCGGCCTATGTAGTAGCAAGTTATACTAACTCTGTACATACACATGGGACCTTTGCGGGATATCGCCGTATCTCATCAGATAAGAAATGGCTACGAGTGCACGATACCAATGAGTGGTACGATTATTATTCGCCGGAAAACGTGGAAGACTTGCGTCGTTTCTTTGATCATTACTTAAAAAACATTGACAACGGATGGGAGCAAACACCTAAAGTACGCTTGTCTGTACTTAATCCTGGAGGTAAAAATATTGTAAACCGTGTGGAAAATGAATTCCCGTTGGCGCGTACCAAGTATACCAAGCTATATCTTTCGGCTGCCGACTCTTCACTCTCAACCAGTCTGCCGCAAAAAGAGACAATCAGTTCCTACCAGTCGGAAAGCAGACAGCCGAAAGTTACTTATCGGTTCCGTATGACAAAGCCTACCGAAATAACCGGTTATATGAAACTGCACTTATGGGTATCTGCCCCCGACCATGACGATATGGATCTTGCCATCAAAGTAGAGAAACTTTCAAAAGACGGAAAGCCTTTCTTTGATCCGACAGGAGCAACTATCGCCGCTACAGGATATATGCGGGCATCCATGCGCCAGCTCGACACACTGCGTACCACAGAAGCGGAACCATATTACACATACACTACGGAACAAAAACTGAAACCCGGCGAAATCGTTCCGCTGGAAATTGAAATATGGCCAATGGGGCTGATGTTCGACAAGGATGAAATACTCCAGCTTACCGTAGAAGCCTATCGCCCTGCCGCGGCGGCCATTCCTTTCGGATCTGCAAGAATCAGCATTCCCAATGAGGGGTATACTTACCAACCGGGAAACAATGTCGATCTGGTTACACTGGGAGGCAATGAAAATCAGTGTGCCGATCCGAAAGAAGTGGTAACTTCCCCCGCTACTCATAACGCAGGAAAGCACTGTATATATACAGGAGGACGCTACGACAGCTACCTGTATCTGCCTGTTATCCCGGAGAAATAATACGCACAAATACTTACCTGTTATATTCTTGCCGGAAAGATTACGATTTTTCCGGCAATTTTATGAAAAACATCAGCTTATTTTTTTATTTTTTGTACAAACTGTTTGCTTTATTTGTACGAACTATCCTGATTTTTTGTACAAAACAGAATAAAGTTTGTACAAAAAATCAGAACTTGTCTTGATTTTTCCCAACGAAGATTTCCTTCTTTTCGTCATATCCTTACCAGACGGTCAACAAGCCTTGCTGCAACCTAAAAACAATAAAAAGTATGTCTCAAACATAAATATATCGCAGAAAATTTGTATCTTTGCATGAAAATTTTCGCGAAACATGAAAATTAAGGAAGTAGTAGATGCCCTTGAGATGTTCGCGCCTCTGCCTTTGCAAGACGGATTCGACAATGCCGGATTGCAAATCGGATTGACAGACGCGGAAGCTGCAGGGGCTTTGTTGTGTCTGGACGTAACCGAAGCAGTGGTAGACGAAGCCATTTCGCTGGGTTACAACCTGATTGTATCACACCATCCTCTTATTTTTAAGGGGTATAAGTCGATAACCGGGAAAGATTATGTAGAACGTTGCATCATGAAGGCAATCAAACATGATATTGTAATCTTCTCGATGCATACCAATCTGGATAATGCTCCCCAGGGAGTCAATTACAAAATTGCCGAAAAGATAGGTTTACAGAACGTACAGATACTGGAACCCAAAGAAAATGCACTGCTGAAGCTGGTAACATTTGTTCCTGTCAAACAGGCAGAACAAGTCCGTCGGGCACTATTCAATGCCGGATGCGGATGTATAGGTAACTATGATTCATGCAGCTATAATCTGGAAGGAAAGGGGACTTTCCGTGCCGGAGAGGGTACACATCCGTTCTGCGGCAAACAAGGAGAACTGCACGAAGAGCCCGAGGTACGTATTGAGACCATTTTACCTGCCTTCAAAAAATCGGCAGTCGTACGAGCACTGATTGCTGCTCATCCATACGAAGAACCGGCATACGATTTATATCCTCTGCAAAACAACTGGAGCCAGGCTGGTGCAGGAGTAGTGGGTGAACTTCCAACTCCGGAAGCCGAAGACGATTTTCTGCATCGCATCAAACATACGTTCGAAGTAGGTTGCGTAAAACATTCGCGCACCACCGGACGGATGATTCGGAAAGTTGCTCTTTGTGGAGGTGCAGGTGCATTTTTATTGCCCCGTGCAGTGGCAAGCGGCGCCGATGTATTCATTACCGGAGAAGTGAAATACCACGATTATTTCAGTTATGAAAACAGTATTCTGGTAGCTGAAATAGGGCATTATGAAAGTGAACAATATACAAAAGAAATATTTTATTCAATCATACGGGAAATGTTTCCGTCACTCAGCGTCAGCATGACGAGTGTCAATACAAATCCCATCAAATATTTGTAATAACTATGGCTAAAGAAGCAAAAAAAGATCCCAGCGAACTGAGCGTTGAAGAAAAACTGAAAGCACTGTATCAGTTGCAAACAATGTTGTCTGAAATCGACAAAATCAAGACATTGAGAGGAGAGTTGCCTCTTGAAGTACAAGACCTGGAAGACGAAGTTACAGGTTTGAGCACACGTATCGAGAAAATCAAGACTGAAATAGACGAACTGAAGTCGAATATTGCCAGCAAGAAAATCGAAATTGAAACAGCAAAGGCTTCAGTAGAAAAATATAAAGCTCAGCAGGACAATGTACGCAACAACCGCGAATATGACGTGCTGACTAAGGAAATCGAATTCCAGAGCCTGGAAATCGAACTGTGCGAAAAGCGTATCAAAGAATATACTGCTTCAATCAAGGCAAAAGAAGAAGAAATAGAAAAGAGCAATACTGCTTTGGAAGAAAGAAAGAAAGACCTGGAAGTTAAGAAAAACGAACTGGAGGAAATTATTTCTGAAACCAAGCAGGAAGAAGAAAAGCTGAGAGAAAAAGCTAAGAATCTGGAAACAACTATCGAACCTCGTTTGCTTCAGGCTTTCAAACGTATCCGTAAGAACTCTCGTAACGGATTGGGTATTACTTACGTTCAGCGTGATGCATGTGGTGGTTGCTTCAACAAAATCCCGCCTCAGAAACAGTTGGATATCCGTATGCGTAAGAAAATCATCGTGTGCGAATATTGCGGACGTATCATGATAGACCCAGAACTGGCTGGTGTTGTTGCTGAAAAGCACTTAGAAACAAAGATTAAATAATATTCCGGTTCTACGGACATAAAGATAGACTGCTCCGGTATATTCTGGCTTACATCGCCGGATATACCGGAGCTTTTTATTTACTAAGCGAAGAAATAATATAATAATTTTCCTGTACTTATAATAAATAATCTGTATAATTCAAATCAAACAACTACATAGTTAATACATTATATATCAATATATAGATATGTATATTAAACTGAATATAAAGATAATAATATTATACAGATAAAATTAAGACAAAGCCTTATTCACAAGGCTCATTTATTTCTCGATTTCAAAGCGAGAAATGGAGCTGCTCCAGTTGCCACAACCACCAGCAACCATAAATTTCCACTTAAGGGATTGTAAGCCTTCAACAGTTCACAGACAGAGCTTCCCGTAGCAAGTCCCATACCGAATTCAAACAAGGCTGTCAGCAATATCCATGCAAAGGATATAACCAGACAATCCGTACGGGAGAGCTTCTTGACGCGAGATAATAATATTTTGGCAACGAGTAATATCAATATGCTTAATATAATTCCACTGACAGCCAAAGCACACTTATCGGGTAGAAATTTTACCAGCACATAATCGCGAAAACCTCCGTTCAGTATAGCAACCGGAATGAAGCTGATCCATATCGGAAGAGAAACAAATAAACTACAAAGATGCATAGTCCGGAATCTCTGGAAGGAACACATATGAGTTAGTTGCATAATCGATACGACAGCAATAATGATTGATACCATTGGTCACAATCAGATATTCTACCCGAAGCACCATGTTGTAACGCGTTATCTGATCGAACACAGCTTGGGTAATCACTACATCCGGAGCCTTATATTCTACTATCATTTTAGCCGTCAGATCACGGTTGTACAATACCGTATCACAGCGCTTCTTCGTACCGTTTAAGTTAATCTGTATCTCATTTGCCAGCAATCCTGAAGGATATCCCTTATGCATTAACAAGTAATTGGTAAAGTGCTGTCGCACCCATTCCTCAGGAGTCAGGGCAACGTATTTCTTGCGCAATACGTCGAAAATGTATTTTTTCCCCTCTTTATTAGAGATTTTAAACGAGTAAGGTGGTAAATTTAATGCCAACATTTCGTAAATTTGCAATAATAGACAAAATCGTTTTTCATACAAAAATACGAAAATATCATGAAAACTAAGGCAGAAATCGTGGCAAACTGGTTACCACGATACACAAAAAGAAAACTAGAAGACTTCGGAGAATACATCTTGCTGACCAACTTCAACAAGTATGTAGAGATATTTGCAGACCGCTTTAACGTCCCTATTTTAGGTCATGATGCTAATATGATTTCTGCACACGCAGAAGGAATTACTATTATCAACTTCGGAATGGGAAGCCCGAATGCAGCCATCATCATGGACCTGCTGAGTGCTATCCATCCCAAAGCTTGCCTTTTCCTGGGTAAATGTGGAGGTATAGATAAGAAAAACCAGATAGGCGATTTGATCCTGCCTATTGCTGCCATACGAGGCGAAGGTACTTCAAACGATTATTACCCGCCAGAAGTCCCTGCCTTGCCTGCGTTTATGCTACAGCGTGCTGTTTCATCTGCTATCCGCGACCATTCACGCGACTATTGGACCGGCACAGTCTACACAACTAACCGCCGCATATGGGAACACGATGACGACTTTAAAAAGTATCTTTTGAAGACACGTGCCATGGCAGTAGATATGGAAACCGCAACCCTTTTCACAACAGGATTTGCAAATCATATCCCGACAGGCGCACTACTGTTAGTATCCGACCAGCCAATGATACCGGAAGGAGTAAAAACAGAAAAGAGTGACTCGCTCGTCACACAGCAGTTTGTCAACGAACATGTAGAGATCGGAATCGATGCGCTACGTATGATTATCGATGAAAAGAAGACAGTGAAGCATCTGAAATTTGACTGGTAATTTTACTATCCATGGCAAAAGAAACAACATACGAAGAGATAGTCAGGAACATAAAAAACAAGGTCTATTCTCCCATTTATTTTCTTATGGGAGAAGAAGACTATTATATCGATCGCATAGCTGATTACATCATGGACAGTGTGCTGAATGAAACCGAAAAGGAGTTCAACCAGACTGTTCTATATGGTGCAGATACAGATATTGCCACCATTATCAACGGTGCTAAACGCTATCCGATGATGTCGAAATATCAGGTCCTGGTTGTAAAAGAAGCCCAAAATTTAAAGAATCTGGATGAGCTGGTTTACTACCTGCAAAAGCCTATGCCATCTACTATTTTGGTCATTTGTTACAAACACGGATCATTAGACCGAAGAAAAAAACTTACAGCAGAAATCGAAAAAACCGGAGTTCTGTTCGAATCAAAAAAGCTGAAAGATGCACAGCTTCCGGGATTCATCGCTTCATATTTAAAACGTAAACAAGTAGAAATAGAACCTAAAGCGGCCGAGATGATGGCCGAATTTGTTGGTACCGATTTAAACCGAATGGCAGGCGAATTGGAAAAATTAATTATCACCTTACCCAGCGGTCAGAAGCGTATCACTCCGGAACAAATAGAGCGAAATATCGGAATAAGCAAAGACTATAATAACTTCGAATTACGCAATGCACTTATCGCCAAAGATATTTTAAAAGCAAATCAGATAGTAAATTATTTTGAAGAAAATCCTAAAAACAATCCACTTCAGGTGACTCTGGCAGTCCTCTTTAATTTCTATGCAAATCTGATGCTGGCATACTATGCTCCCGAAAAAACAGAACAGGGAATCGCCGCACAATTAGGGCTGCGTTCTCCCTGGCAAGCCAAAGACTATATGCTTGCTATGAGAAGATACACGGGAGTAAAAGTAATGCAGATCATCGGAGCTATCCGTATGTGTGATGCTAAGTCGAAAGGAATAGGTAACGCGTCAATATCGGATGGTGAATTATTAAAGGAACTTATCTTCATGATTCTTCATTGACATCTAATTTCTGACCACGAAAAAACGAAAAGGAAGACTCTGTTCTGTACGTTTTATCATTAAATGTACAGGACAGAGTCTTTTTTTATATCCACACGAGATTTTAAAATTTAGGAACGAACGAATCATTGGCCGCAATTTTTAAAGTCTGAGAGCATAAGGATTTTGGATAAAACAGGAAGAAATCTAATCAATATGTATAACACGTAAAAGGGTAATACAGCAATAACACGGAATCAAGAAATAAACTTCTCCCAATATACAAATCAATCTCTAAATTTTTCCTTTACGAATGTATAGGTGTAAACTTGGTCATTAAAGGAAACTAGTATATAATAAATAATCTCTATTTACAATTGTTTGAGTATTTTTGTAAACAAATGTAATAAATACATTTGTAAACCGACGCACAAAAGTACATAAGTATAGATATATTAGAGATAAATGCCTGAATAGGAGAGGGGAGAGCCATTTGTTTTGTATACAATTCTATATGTAAACGAGTGATTATTCATTAAATAATTATACTATGAAATATAGTAAAAACCAGTATTTTACTATTTACTTTCCAAGAAAAGCTTTAACAAATTTACATTTGTTTTAATAAAAGAGCAGTATCCTGGTAAAACAAATGTATTTTACTATAATAATTATTTATTAATCAGAAAAATATGCCATTACATTAAAGTGATTACTTTACATTATATCAAGCAGTTTACATTCGTAAATACTAAAAAGCACATCCGGCATTTACATTTATAAATCACTTTTGTTTCTAACTTTTATATATGTAAATTTGCAAAAGAAAACATAAAACATTACCTTTGTAAACAGATAAATAATCTATTCCATTTGTTAATGAAGGACCGTATTATACAAATCATGCAGAAAGAAGGCTTGAGTAATGCCGAGTTTGCCGAAAAGATTGGGATTTCCACATCTTCACTATCGCATATATTCAATGGCAGAAATAAACCAAGCCTTGATGTTGTTATGCGTATCCATAAAGCTTGTCCATATGTTAACATTGAATGGTTACTATACGGAGAAGGTGAAATGGAAGGTGAAAATACGCCAGACACTGCAACACCTCAGTACACACAAGGCTTTGAGAATCCCGAAAAATCGACCGAGAGCCCGATTCTTTTTGATTTTCGCAAGGAAAATGTATCAGAAACGCCTGCTTATACACCTAAAGAATCTGTGCGTGAGGAAATTAGATACATAGAAAAGCCTCACCCAAAAATCACTGAAATAAGAATTTTCTTCGATAATGGTACGTATCAGGTATTCAAACCTGAAAAAAACTAATAAAATCTTTATATCCGGATAAAAGTACAGCTTATTATCGGATAATTTATTTAGATAGAATCAGGGACTTTCCCATAACCAAAAGAAAGATACTAGGGTAAATTCGTTATCTTTGCAAAACAAAACGAATTTACCCTAGTTTTTATGAAAAAATACATATTAGATTTGACAGTAACAGAGAACATACGTTTACATGCAAACTATGTTCTGATCAAGCTGACTCAGTCCGCTCCGCTACCGGATATGCTTCCGGGGCAGTTCGCCGAAATTCGTATTGACGGTTCAAATACAACCTTCCTTCGGCGTCCCATTTCTATTAATTATGTAGACAGAAAGACCAACGAGGTATGGTTTCTTGTACAACTCGTAGGTGATGGCACACGTAAACTGGCTACTGTAAAAGAAGGTGATATAGTAAATGTAGTATTGCCATTAGGAAACGGGTTCTCTATGCCGGAAAATCCTGACAGAAAAGTTCTTTTAGTAGGTGGTGGCGTGGGTACTGCTCCGATGCTTTATCTGGGTGAAGCATTGCTGAAGATGGGCTGCAAACCGACTTTCCTATTGGGTGCACGTTCTAAGAACGATCTGCTGCAACTGGAACAGTTCGAGCAGTTCGGCGATGTATATACCACTACTGAAGACGGAAGTATGGGAGAAAAAGGTTATGTGACAATGCACAGTGTTCTGAAAGACAATAAGTTTGATATGATTTACACTTGTGGTCCCAAACCAATGATGGTAGCTGTAGCCAAATATGCCAAAGCTAACAATATTGAATGTGAAGTATCTTTGGAAAATACCATGGCATGCGGCGTCGGAGCCTGTCTGTGCTGCGTAGAAAAGACCGATGAAGGTCATGTATGTGTTTGTAAAGAAGGTCCTGTATTTAATATAAAGAAACTATTATGGCAGATTTAAGTGTAAACATCGGTAAATTAGAAATGTCGAATCCGGTGATGACAGCATCGGGTACATTTGGATATGGACTAGAATTTCAGGACTTTGTAGACCTGGAAAAGATTGGCGGTATCATTGTAAAAGGTACAACACTACATCATCGCGAAGGTAATCCGTATCCGCGTATGGCAGAAACTCCTATGGGTATGCTGAACGCCGTAGGATTGCAAAACAAAGGTGTACATTACTTTGTAGACCACATCTATCCGCAGATTAAGGATATACGCACAAATATGATTGTAAACGTTTCAGGTTCACAAGTGGAAGACTACGCTGAAACAGCAAGCATAATTAATGAACTGGACAATATCCCGGCCATCGAGCTGAATATTTCCTGCCCGAACGTAAAACAAGGTGGTATGGCATTCGGTGTTACAGCACATGGCGCAGCCGAAGTAGTCAGTGCAGTACGTAAGGTATATCACAAAACACTGATCGTAAAACTCTCTCCAAACGTAACCGACATTACAGAAATAGCACGAGCTGCTGAAGGAGCCGGAGCCGACAGTGTATCACTCATCAATACTTTACTGGGAATGGCTATTGATGCTGAAAAGCGTAAACCTATCTTATCAACAGTAACAGGTGGTATGAGCGGTGCTGCCGTAAAACCAATTGCCTTGAGAATGGTTTGGCAGGTAGCTAAAGCTGTAAAGATACCAGTAGTGGGACTAGGTGGTATCATGAACTGGAAAGATGCTGTTGAGTTCTTGCTGGCAGGTGCTACTGCTATTCAGATAGGAACTGCAAACTTTATCGACCCTGCTATTACAGTTAAAGTGGCCGATGGTATCAACGACTATCTGGAACGTCATGGATACTCATCTGTACGCGAAATTATCGGAGCTTTAGAAGTTTAAAATATTTTTACATCAAATACTCTATAAAGCTCTTTAACTAACAAGAAGAACTATGTACATTGAAAAGAGAATGTATATAGTTCTTCTTCGTATATATGGGAAAATGAATTATTCTTCTTTTCTTCCTTTCGATATAAAATGTAAAATTATTTCTCTTTCAGCAAATCCGGAAACAGACGTCGTGTACAAGTAGTACTCCTTGAATAAAACGAACAAGCGTATTCTCGTAAGCTGCCTGATAGATACATACCCTTATTTCATATGTTCTTTTAAGAAATACAACAGAACCCATACTTTTCTCATATCCACTTATAATAAAAATTATTTAATTAAGTTTATTCCCCGCTCAATGTACAACGCTTCGGAATTCCTTTGGGCACTCTCTATATTTGCTATTCAACATAGAAAATTCAACAACAAGTTGAAAGGTGAATTTGGAATTCTTATGGCTTTTCACTCTGCCTGCCGGTTTCTGTTCTACATCGAACCAACAATACACAGAACTTTTTTCTAATGTCAGATTTGTATTCGACCGAACACTACCAATCGACACCATTTCTCAATACAGCAGAATGTTCCGATACAAGTAAAAGCAAAGAATCCCACCCCTATAATCGGGATGGAGTTTAAGTCACTTAACAGATATTGAAAAGTAAAGATATTTATACGTCATACATAACCCTTTAATTCATTTGGCTAATCCGACAAAAAACTTTATATTTGTGAGTATAGAGAAGAAAAAGTAATAACCCTTAAATTATATTACCAATGAAAAAAGCAATATCTTTTCTTTCGCTTCTTCTGATGGCAATTATTGCATTTGCTGAGCCTCATTTCGTCAGCCTTTCAAATAAAGGAGGAAAAACCACAGTTATCTTTACACTTACTTCAGACGATAAAGATAGGAATAACGGGCTGGGCATAGAAAATATCATGCTCGAATGTGACAATGGTAAAACTTATAAAGCCAAACACGTGGATGCCCAATTTGGAGATACAACAACAGTTATCGTAAAATTCAAAAAGCTATCCAAGTTAGAAAATTCTCGTCTGAAATTCTGCATCAACGGCGAAGATAAATATATCGACATTCCAACGGATATGAATTAATATTATATTTATAAATTGACACAGTATGGAAAACTTCAAGGTTAAAAACAGATTGGTTTATGGAGGTTATATAGCCTTACTGTGGCTTCTTGGAGGATTGGCATTCTATTATATACTGAATATGATTACCCAATCTCCTGAAGAAGACTCCAGCCTTCTATGCCATTATTCATCCTACATTGTAATAGGAATAGTTATAAGTTGGATGCACAGCCGTACCTATTATTCTTTAATGAACGGTATCTTACAGATACGGACTCCACATGTCATAGTGAAGACCCTGATTTTACAAAATATCATAAAAGCAGATTGTCATGCATCTGCGAAGTTTCATCTTCTTCGTGGGTGGTATAATGTATCTCTGACTGATCAGAAAGGAAAGAAAGTCTACTTATATACTGAGAATGCAAAAAGACTGATTGAATTATTAAAGGAAAAGAATATTGAAATGTCTGTAGTAAGTAACTAAGAACAGAATTCATTCTTCTACCCAATAATATATCCAAAATAAAATGAGATTTAAAAACCTAATACAACTTCTACCTTTTATATTCTTATTTATTTCATGCAAAAAAGAAGAATTTAAAGTAGAGTCAAATAACCAGCGAACTGTCTTTATGTACCTTCCATGGTCAACTAATCTGACAAGCTATTTTTATAATAACATTTCAGACATGGAAGAAGCTATACAAGAAAAAGGACTACATAACGAAAGGATTATCGTGTTTTTATCTACAAGTTCTTCTGAAGCGGAGATGTTTGAAATAACTTTAAATAACGGTTCGTGCAAAAGGAATGTATTAAAAGAGTATGTAAATCCTCCCTTTACAACTGAAGCCGGTTTGACAGATATCCTTAGAGATATGAAGACATTTGCTCCAGCTGAAAGCTATTCAATGATTATCGGTTGTCACGGTATGGGGTGGCTTCCTGTTGTGCAAAGCCGAAGCAAAGCAAAGGAAGATTTTGTTTATCACTGGGATTATGAGAATATTCCTATGACACGCTTTTTTGGTGGATTAACAGCCGAATACCAAACAGACATAAGTACTCTTGCTAAAAGCTTATCCAATAACGGATTGTTAATGGAGTATATATTATTTGACGATTGCTATATGTCATCTTTGGAAGTTGCTTATGAACTGCGCCATGTAACCAATTATATGATTGCCTGTCCGACGGAAGTGATGGTTTTTGGTATGCCATATGCTACAATGGGCAAATATCTCTTATCAGAGAATCCGGACTATAAAGCAATATGCGAGTCTTTTTATCAGTTTTATTCCAACTATCAATATCCTTATGGAACACTGGCTGTAACAGACTGTTCTCACTTGGATGAACTTGCAGAACTTATGAAACAAATTCATTCCAATTATTCTTTTGATAATACACAAGCTGTACATATTCAGCGTATGGATGGTTACTCTCCTGTAATATTCTATGATTTTGATGACTATGTACAGACGCTATGCGATACAAGCGCAGAAATATACAATGATTTTAAAACACTTTTGGAGAAGGTTATCCCTTACAAAACACATACTAAAAAATTCTATACAGCTTCAATAGGTCCTATTGCAATCGAACACTATTCTGGTATTACAACTTCTGAGCCAAGCACAAACAGCAAAATGGTGGACTATCCACAAACATCATGGTATATTGACACACATAAATCATTAATCAAAGATTAATATGAAGACAAAAAATCCGTTTGGAATACTGATGCTATTCCTGTTTACATTTACCGTTATCGGTTGTGATAAAGAGGAAAATAGTGAAGAAGGTAAAAAAGTAACGGACTACCAAGAGTATGAACTTACCGTGGCCTCCAAACAATTATTGGGTTTTGCATACTTTGACGGGAAAAAGCTTTTCAGAAAGGTATATGCTGTAAAAAAAGATGGTTCACAGAATTGGGAATCGTTTTCTGCTATTCAAAACTTCACTTACGAAAAAGGCTACGAATATCGTATAAAAATCAGTGATACATCGTATTTAGACTACGACAGTAATGCCCTCGCGTGGACAGAACATAAACTGCTAGAAGTATTATCCAAAGAAAAACGCGATTCAGAAAATCTACCGGAGAACTTGCTGCCGGACAATTATGTCAGTCTGAATGCCGAATTACGTTACGTCATCGAAGCTGACAATAAGGATGAAGTGGAGAAAAAACTGATGAACAGCAACTATCCGACTTTCATATGCAAACAGTTTGTTTTTAATAGAGAGTTCACGGAATTTGCCATGCTCAATGAAAATAACGAATTTCTTGTATTAGCCGATGGCTCGTTAAAGAGAGAAACGATTAACGAGGAAGATTTTCCTGAAAGCTACCAGCTGATTCCCATAGAAGGTCGAGTGACGGCAACGGAGCGTTGGACTTTCCTTATTGATCTTATCACTCATAGAACAGGAATTACAATGGATGCTTTTACCGTAACTCTGCCCGGCAGTTCTGGTAATAGCGGAGATAGCACTTCACAAGTTTGGCTGTATCAGGATATAACCGAGCAAGTAAAAGCAAGTTTCCCTAATGCAGGAGTGAAAACTGTGGTATTTGCGCAGATTATAGAGCTATTATTTTAAGAAGGAAACTGGATCTTAATACAAAGAACAAATTAGTAGATGAGGAATTGGGATTTCTGAATATAATAAAGGAAGAGTCTGGCTTATTCAACACCCAAAAACTCTTCCTTTATTATTATCTTTTTTATTTACTATAAAACAACATTCCGAATATTATGCAATATCACGACATACAACTATTCATGTTATCCATATAAGAGGATTCCTACTTATCTTCCAGCAAATCTGGTCTCAGACGCTGTGTACGCTCCAGTGACTGCTGAAATTCCCATTCACGAATCTTAGCCTCATGCCCAGACAAAAGGACATCAGGAACTTTCCAACCATTGTATTCAGCCGGACGGGTGTACACTGGAGGAGCCAGTAAATTATCTTGAAACGAATCTGATAAGGCTGACTGTTCGTCGGAAATGACGCCAGGAATAATTCGCACGATAGCATCCGATATTACGGCTGCAGCCAGTTCACCTCCAGTCAGCACGTAATCTCCGATACTGATTTCCTTCGTAATGAAATGTTCGCGAATACGATAGTCTATGCCTTTAAAGTGTCCGCAAAGAATAATCAGATTCTCGCTCATGGAAAGTGTGTTCGCCATTTTCTGGTTAAACTGCTCGCCATCGGGAGTTGTAAAAATAACTTCATCGTAATGACGTTCAGCTTTTAAAGCCGAGATACAACGGTCTATAGGTTCAATTTTCATAACCATTCCCGCACATCCTCCAAAAGGATAATCATCCACCTTACGGTAGCGGTCGTAAGCATAATCACGCAGGTTATGTATGTGTATCTCTGCAATACCTTTCTTTTGTGCACGGCTCATGATAGAACAATTAAAAAAACCTTCTATCATTTCTGGCAAAACAGTTATAATATCTATTCTCATAAGTCTTTGTTATTTTTTTGCAAAAGTACAAAGTTTCCGCCGTACCCACATAGCCCACTATGACATTTTTACTAATTTTGCAAGAAACATCATTTTATCATATAACATGACTGACATTGAAAGAATAGACCAGCTACGTGAAGAACTGCATGTTCATAACTATAACTATTATGTACTGAATGCACCCGTTATTTCCGACCTGGAATTCGATAAGCTGATGCGTGAACTGCAAGATCTGGAAGCACTACACCCTGAATACTACGATCCTAATTCACCTAGTGTTCGTGTAGGAAGTGATTTGAATAAGAACTTCACGCAAGTAGAACATAAGTATCCAATGCTCTCGTTGGGCAATACATATTCTCAGGCAGAAGTAACCGAATTTTACGAACGTGTAAGTAAATCATTGAACGAAGAATTCGAGCTCTGCTGCGAAATGAAATATGATGGTACGTCCATCTCACTGACGTATGAAGACGGAAAGTTAGTACGTGCCGTAACTCGAGGTGACGGAGTAAGAGGAGATGACGTAACCGATAATGTAAAAACAATCCGTTCTATACCTTTAGTTCTGCATGGAGAAGGATATCCAAAGAATTTTGAAATACGAGGTGAGATTTTGATGCCGTGGAATGTATTCGAAGAGCTGAATCGCGAACGTGAACTTCGCGAAGAGCCTTTGTTTGCAAACCCTCGTAATGCAGCTTCGGGAACGCTGAAATCGCAGAACTCTGCTGTAGTGGCAAACCGTAAGCTTGATGCTTATCTGTATTACCTATTGGGAGATAATCTTCCTCACGACGGACATTATGAAAACCTTCAGGAAGCAGCCAAATGGGGATTCAAGATTTCGCATATATCACGTAAAGCACGTACTTTGCAGGAAGTGTTCGATTTTATCAACTATTGGGATGTAGAACGCAAAAATCTTCCTGTTGCAACCGACGGTATCGTTTTGAAAGTAAATTCTCTTCGTCAGCAACGTAATTTGGGATATACAGCAAAATCTCCCCGTTGGGCAATAGCTTATAAATTTCAGGCTGAGCGTGCGCTTACAAAACTCGAAAAAGTTACTTACCAGGTAGGAAGAACAGGAGCCGTAACACCTGTTGCCAACCTAGATCCGGTACAGCTTTCGGGAACTGTTGTACGTCGCGCTTCATTACATAACGCTGATATCATTGCTTCTCTCGACCTTCATATCGGCGATATGGTGTATGTAGAAAAAGGAGGAGAGATTATACCTAAAATAACAGGAGTGGAAGTTTCTGCCCGTCCAGCTGGAAGTGAAAAAGTAACTTTTATCACACATTGTCCCGAATGCGGAAGTGAATTGGTTCGTTACGAAGATGAAGCCGCCTATTACTGTACGAACGAAACGGCATGTCCGCCACAGATTAAAGGTAAGATTGAACATTTTATCAGTCGTCGTGCCATGAATATAGAAGGTCTAGGTCCTGAAACTGTTGATCTGTTTTATCAAGAAGGATTAATTCACGATATAGCCGACCTTTATACCTTACAGACAGCTGATATCTGCCGTCTAGAACGCATGGGAGAGAAATCTGCCGAAAATATTATTCAAGGAATCGAGCGTACTAAAGAGGTCCCATATGAACGTGTACTATTTGCTTTAGGTATACGATTCGTAGGTGAAACTGTTGCTAAAAAGGTAGCAAAAGCATTTCGTTCGATAGAGGCACTTGCTTCGGCTAATCTCGATGATTTAATCCATGTAGATGAAATCGGTGAAAAAATAGCAGGAAGTATCATTCAATATTTTGCTAATGAGAAAAATCGCATATTGGTGGAAAGACTTCGTCAGTCGGGGCTTAAACTGGAAGCTGACGAAGAAGACTTATCGGGATATTCTGACAAACTGAAAGGAATGTCTATCGTAATAAGCGGAGTCTTTGCCCGTCATTCACGCGATGAGTATAAAGCCCTAATCGAAAAACATGGAGGAAAAAATGTAGGCAGTATATCGAAAAAGACATCTTTCATTTTGGCTGGAGACAATATGGGACCAAGTAAACTGGAAAAGGCACAACAGCTTAATATCCCAATTAAGGATGAAAATGAGTTTTTGGCTATGATTGAAGAGGAATAAATTGACATATCCTCATTTAATAAGCAAAAAAGTGATAAAATCGAAGTATAAATAGAAAATATTCGTACTTTTGTATATTTAAAATAGCATTTATATTTTATTTATGATACAAAGAAGGTTGAAAGGAATGGGAGTCGCATTAATTACTCCCTTCAATGAAGACGGAAGTGTGGACTATGATTCCCTGATAAAATTAGTTGAATTTCAGGTACAGAACGGTACTGATTTTTTGTGTGTATTAGGTACTACCGCAGAAACTCCGACTCTGACAAATGAAGAAAAGCAGAAGATAAAACGACTCGTCATAGAACGTGTTAATGGACGTATTCCTATATTATTAGGAATAAGCAGTAATTGCACTCAAACCGTAGTCGACACTTTAAAGAACGATGACTTCATAGGGGTAGATGCCGTTCTGGTAGCTGTACCATATTATAATAAACCCTCGCAAGAAGGCATTTATCAGCACTATAAAGCTATTGCTGAAGCAACCCAACTACCTATAGTATTATATAATGTTCCCGGGCGTACAGGCGTTAATATGACGGCTGAAACAACACTTCGTTTAGCTCGTGATTTCGACAATATTGTAGCAATAAAGGAAGCTTCCGGTAACATTACCCAAATGGATGATATCATTAAAAATAAACCTGCTAATTTTGATGTTATATCAGGTGATGACGGAATAACATTCCCGCTAATAACATTAGGAGCAGTAGGAGTTATTTCTGTAATAGGAAATGCATTTCCTCGTGAGTTTAGCCGTATGACACGTTTGGCACTAGCCGGTGATTATAATAGTGCTTTATCTATTCATCATCAATTTACAGAATTATTCAAATTATTATTTGTTGATGGAAACCCTGCTGGAGTTAAAGCCATGTTAAGCATGATGGGAATGATAAAGAATCGTTTACGCTTACCATTAGTCCCAACACGCATCACGACTTTTGAAGAGATGAGACGTATTTTAAATGAATTGAAAATAAAATGCTAATCTGATTTTATATTAAAAAAATAAGCCTGATATTTATTATCAGGCTTATTTTTTTAATATCTTTACTAGGGACACTCTGTAAATAGTATAAAATTAGCCAACTAATTCATACACAATATATTGCGAATTAGTTGGCTTTTTTGTATCTTTAGATATTCCCCCGAAAATAAGGT